>Ga0164290_1001632_pt1 | contig 28005 bp, 21 predicted proteins | sample Micstemetagenome_FD_108782 | JGI IMG/M metagenome (GOLD analysis project Ga0164290, IMG submission 108782) | Contaminated culture microbial community from soil near Moab, Utah, USA - Microcoleus steenstrupii SON62 (Illumina Assembly) | ecosystem: Environmental > Terrestrial > Soil > Soil crust...
CCGTCAGAGGAAGCTGCACCGGTTGCCCGCCGGCCGTATGCCAGCTCTTGCCAAAGTCGGTGGTCTGGAGGTAATGCAGGTTGGTGCGGTAATTAAGCCCTTTCCCCTGGGGGTGAACGTCAAGGGCTACGCCTATTTTGCCGTCCTTTTCGGCGCTGATCTGGTAATGGCCCTGTCCGATATTGGCCAGCACCCGCCACTCGTTCCAGTGCACCCCATCGGAGCTGGTGTTGTAGCCAATAACGCGGTTGCTCCACTGGTTGTACTTCGTAAACAGGGCCAGGAAGCCTTTTCCCGGCAGATGGTACACCTGAAAGTAGGAGAAATTAGCGAAGGGTTTCTGCTGCCCGTCCACCCGCTCGGTGGCCTGGATGGTCTCAAAGGCCGAAATGTCGTACGGCTGTTTACTCCTGTGGATATAAGAAGGCCGCGTGACGCCGTGGGAGGTGGAAAAAATCCAGACATAGCCCTGGTCGTCCAGTGAAATAACGGGATTGTCATGGGCGTCGGTCGTGTTTTTATCCAGCAGGATAATCGGGTTGGCTACCTTCCCTGTCTTGTGGTCAAAGTAGGAGACGTTGTGGTGGAGCGTCGAATTGGCCTCGTTGGTCCCACCAAAGCAGAAAAACGTTTTGTTGACCGCTTTGGCATAAATGGCAAAAGGGCGGTGATTAGCCGGATATGTGGCCAGTCCGCCACTGTACTTATAGACGTACTCGTCATTAGAAGGCTGGTTCATGTACCAGATGCCCCTGAAGCCATTCGCTTGCTGTTGCAGGATCACCGCCTCGGCGTAGCGGGCGTCGGGATGGATGTCCTGAGCCAGGACGCGCGTCAGTGAGTCCAGGGTCAGCAGCAGGGCTGCTGAGAGGGTAACTTGCATTCGCATGGAGGTCAGCGGAGCCGGGTTGGGGTCACCTTATAGAGTTTTTGCCGCAGCTCGTTCCGAATGGCGCCATAAGCAGTATCTCCCGCCAGGTTACGGTATTCGCGGGGGTCGTGCTGGTGGTCATACAGCTCCTCGCCGCCCTGTCCGTTCTGCCAGACTGTGTAGCGCCAGCGCTCGGTCCGGAGACTGTAGCCCATCGTGCCCCCGCCCCGGTTGATCTGCGTAATGGCCACGTGATCCCAGCGGGCCTGCGGGTTTCGCAGCAGCGGCAGCAGGCTCCGACCCATCAGGTGGCCGGGGTTGGGCAGGCCGCACCAGGCTACCAGGGTGGGATACAGGTCCAGTAACTCCACCACGCGCGGGCTGACCTGACCGTTGCCAGCCGCCCCCGGTGCGGCTAGCAGCATAGGCATTCGTGCCGACTCCTCAAAGAGGCTGTTTTTCTCCCACTGACCGTGCTCACTGAGCAGGTAGCCGTGGTCGCTCCAGAAGGCGATGATGGTATTATCGGCCTCGCCGGACCTTTCCAGTGCCTCCAGCACACGGCCGAGTTGCGCGTCCATGAACGTGATTGAGGCGTAGTAGGCCTGTAACACCTGCCTGCGGGTGGAGTCCGGGAACGACCAGTTAAACCCAGGGAAAAAAGCATCCCTGGGTACATCACTCATATCCGGGTCGGCAGGTGGGAGCTGTATTTTATCCAGCGGGTACAGATCAAAGTATTTCCTAGGGGCCACGTAAGGGCAGTGGGGCCGGAAGAAGCCTACCGCCAGGAAGAAAGGCCGGCCCGGCTCCTGTTGCGCCTGTTCCAGCAGCTTGATTGTTTCGGTAGCTACCATTCCGTCGGTTTGCTCCTCGTCGGTTCCGTCGGAGGCGTGCCAGGCCAGGGCTGACCCCAGCCCGACCTTGGGCGTCAGGTTTGTGAGCAGGTGTTCTTCTGCCTTATCGCGTCCCTTGGGATTCCGTACCGTATGCCACGAAGCCGGGTCATCCAGCCCATCGGTGCCGATGCCTCCCGGTACGGAGTAGTGGTAAATTTTACCGACCCGGGCCGTAAAATAGCCGTGCTGCTTGAAGTGTTGGGGCAGCGTTACTACCTGAGGTACCGTCTGGCGGAAGTGGGTGCTGAGGTCGTACACCTTCACCGAATCCGGCCGTAGGCCCGTCAGCAGGGAACTACGGCTGGGACTACACCACGGGAACTGGCAATAGGCCTTATCGAACCGGACAGCCCGCCGGGCCAGCCGGTCGAGGTTAGGCGTCTTTACCAGCGGATGCCCATACGGGCCGATATGGTTATTGAGGTCGTCGGACGCAATCAGGAGTACGTTGGGCTTGCGCTTGACCTGCGCCTGGATCGGCATCGACAGGAAGACAAACGCCCAGCCAACCAACAGACAAGCCGGGCGGAAGTAGTTGAAACAGGCAGAAGGCATGGTAAGGCTCAACTAGTTTTTGGGAAAAGATTACGGTTTAGGGTTTATGGTTTAGGGTTTATTGTTTTGACATGCCTGCATAACTTGCTGTTAATCAACATAAACAATAAACCATAAACCCTAAACCAATCGATAAGCTGTACTTAGGGCAAAGTATACTGAAGAAGGCACCAGAAGCCTGAAGCTCCGCTCCTCCTTAGTTTATAGCCCGTAATTCCTGGGCCGAAAGTGCGCGGTTATACACGGCCAGTCCGCCAATGAGTCCTACGAAGAAGTTATTCATTTTGCCGTGGGCCGATACGGCGCCCACGGTGAAGGGTGCGCCGTCCTCACCGCCGTCGAAGATCCCGTCGGGGTAGTAGAAGGGGTTGTAGTTTTCTTCCGCGTCGAGTACTCCGTTTACATAAACGCGGCTGTGGGTACCATCGTAGCTCATGGCGATGACCTGCCAGTGGTCCAGGGGAATGGCGGTCTTACCGGATGAGTAGGTGACGCAACAGCAGTGGCCCGGTGTAGACCCTCCAATGGCTGATACATGCCCGTGGACCCGGTCCTGAACGGGGTACCGTACCATTTCCTGGTTATGGGTGCGGCTGGTGGCGTTCAGGAAGAGGCAGTATTGCCGCTTGCCCCGGGTTTCGTCCCATACCCCGGCTATCGCCTGCCAGGCTTTGGGGTCCTGCCGTTTTACCCAGGCTACCACGGTTACCTGAGCGTTCTTTCCGTGGATATTCAGTTGCCTCAGGTCCCTGCGGGCGAGCAGAAAGTGCTTTTCGTCCGCCAGCCGTGCCGAGTAAGGGCCCAAAGCTCCATCGGCTACGCGTTCGACGGCTCCGCCCTGTTCCTGGAGCCGGTAGCCGCCCGGCCGCGACACCCGGTCCTGCCCGGCCGCTTCCTGAAAATCCCAGAAGGCTACCAGACCAGGCGTTTGCCGGACGGCCCGGGCGCTGGGCGCCGCGTCGGTGAGGGGTCGGCCGCAGGCCAGCACGGCGGAAAGTAGTAAATAAAGAAGTACGGTATTCATCAGGACCAGAAAAGAGGTCCCCAACCGGATTGGACCGCGGCTGGGGACGAATGGTTACACAATAGCCAGATCAATAACCTGGGTTCTGCTTGATGATCGCCGGATTGATATCAATCTGCGTTTGGGGAATAGGATACAGGAGTTGGCTTTGAACCCGTCCGGCAAAACTCGGGAAAGCGGCGGTCATGACCTCCACCGCCCGGCCGGTACGGACCAGATCAAACCAGCGGTGGTTTTCGAAGGCCAGTTCGACGCGGCGCTCCTTTTCGACGGCCAGGCGCATCCCTGCCTGCGTCAGCCCCGCCAGCGCCTCAAGGCCCGCCCGCCGGCGCACCTGATTGAGAAACGGCAGGGCTTCGGCGGTTCGGCCGGTTTCGTTCAGGGCCTCGGCCTGCATCAGAAGGACGTCCGCGTAGCGCAGCACAATGAAGTTATTGTCCGTATCGCCGGCAATCGTAATGGGGGTGGAAGGTATCCACTTCCGCACGTAGGGAGCCGCCACAAAAGCACCCGTACCGGTGGTGTAGCCAGCGGCCATCGACACCTCTTTTCGAAGGTCGCCCGGTTCGTAGGCTTTTTCCATATCAGCCGTTGGCTGGTTAAACCCATTGCCACCCCCGGTGGCTATGATGGACGTAGGCACGCCCCGGGGCGCGAACTGGTTGGCCCAGTTGAGCCCCTGCCCGATGCCCCCCGCTTTGTACTGGACCTCAAAAACCGATTCCCTGTGATTGGCATTCGCAACGGCAAACACATCCCGGTAGTTGGGCAACAACACATAAACCCCCGAATCAATCAATTCTTTCAGTTTAGTTGCCGCCTCGGCATACTGCTTATGGGTCAGGTACACTTTGCCAAGCAGGGCTGTGGCGGCTCCCCGGGTAGCCCGGCCAAGGTCGGCACTGGCGGCGTATTGCGCGGGCAGGCTGGTTTCGGCCTCCTGCAGATCCTTAATAATCTGCGCATACACCTGCTCGGTGGGGGTCCGGCCCAGACTGTAGGCCGCTTCGGTGTTCGTAAACTCCTGGATAGTCAGGGGCACGTCCCCAAAGAGTCTGACCAAATTGAAGTACATCAGCGCACGCAGGAATTTGGCCTCTCCCTGCAGCTGCTTCTTTTTCTCCTCCCGCATGCGAACGCCATCTATCCGGTCCAGAATCGCATTGGTTCGCGCGATCACGACATAATGGTCGCGCCAGGCATTGGCTACCGTAGCGTTGGTAGCTTCCAGCTCGAAACGGTCTATCTGCTCCAGGGGAAGTGACAGGCCTGTTCCACCCGCTCCCTGTTCGGTATTGTCCGAACGGACTTCGGCCAGCCAGTAGATTTCGCGGTACACGCCAGCAGCCTGTAAACCCGCGTACGCTCCGTTGATGGCTGCCTGCATATCGGCTTCGTTGCTGTAAAAGGAACGGACGTTGGCGTTGGAAAGGGGCTGCAGGTCCAGGAAGGACTCCCGGCAGGAACTCAGGCCACCCAGAAGGATTAGGGCTATAAGGAGCTTGTTCATGTGATATCCTGATTAAGGTTAAAAGGATGCATTGATACCGAGGGTATAGGTACGGGCTACCGGGTAGCCGCCGTAGTCTACCCCCGGCGCCAGGGGGTTAGCCCCTTCGGTATTCACCTCCGGATTGTACCCTTTGTATTTGGTAAACGTGAGCGCATTCTGAACGCCGCCGTACAGCCGGGCGCCTTTCAGCCGCAGCGCACCCTGCCAGGCTTTGGGCAGGTTATAGCCGAAGGTGATGTTGCGAACCCGCAGAAAAGAGCCGTCTTCGACAAAGTAGGAAGTCAGGACGGTGTTGTTGCCCGTGGCGGAGCGGTTGGCACGCGGAATCTGGCCATTACCCGGCTCCTGCGGAGAGCGCCAGCGGTTCACGTTCTCCTTCAGTACGTTAGCGTTGGCATTGGCCGCAATAAACCGGCGGGAGAGGTTGAGTACTTCATTTCCCTGCACTCCCTGAAGGAGGACGTTGACTTCAAAATCGCCGTACGAAAAGCGGTTGGTCATACCATAGACCAGGTGAGGCAGCGGGCTGCCCAGCAGGGTACGGTCATCAGGCGTAATGGCCCCGTCGCCGTTTACGTCCACGAATTTGAGATCGCCGGGCCGGGAATTGGCCCAGGAATTATTGGGCCTAATGTCATCCTGGCTCATGAGTACTCCATCGACCCGGTACCCGAAAATATTGCCCAGTGGCTGACCGATCTCCGTTTTGTGCGAATTGGCCAGACCGGTGTTCGCAAAGATAGGATCGCCCGTGGGTCCCAGCGACAGGACCTTATTGCGGTTGAGGGTCACGTTGAAGTCGGTATTCCACTTGAAGGCATTCACCAGGTTGCGGGTGCTCAGCGTAAACTCCCAGCCTTTGTTCTCGACGGAGCCGATGTTCTTCAAAACGGTGGTAAACCCGGTTACCTGAGGCACGTTTACGTTCAGAAGCAGGTCGTTGGTAATGCGCTGGTAGTACTCGGCAATCAGAAAGACTCGGCTGTTCCAGAGACCCAGTTCAAGGCCTGCATCCAGTTGCCGGGTCGATTCCCAGCCCAGGCTCTGGTTAGAGAAGGATGAAGGGCTGAACCCGGTTACGATGGTTCCCACACCCGGACCAAAGTTATAGTTGGACGCCCTCAGCAGCCCGATCGCCCCGTAGTTGGGAATAGCGTTGTTGCCCGTCAGGCCGTAGCTGGCCCGTAGCTTCAATTCATCGATGACGGGCAGCGACTTCATAAAGGGTTCCTCCGTCAGCCGCCAGCCTGCCGATACGGAGGGGAATACACCCCAGCGAGTATTGGCACCGAACCTCGACGATCCGTCGCGGCGGATCGTGGCAGTCAGCAGATACTTGCCGCCATAGTTGTAGTTGACCCGGGCCAGCATTGACAGCAGCGCCCACTGAGAGCGGGAAGAGCCGGTGCCGTTGGTCTGGAAGGTCGTGGCGACGTTCAGGGTTTGTACCTGATCGTTAGGCATCTGATTGCTCCGTACGTAGCTATCCATGTAGTCCGACTTTTGCGACGTATAGCCCACCAGTCCCGTCAGGTTGTGTTTACCCAGGCTCAGGTCGTAGGTCAGGGTATTTTCCCAAAGCCAGTCGAAGGCATGAGAGGAGATATCCGAAGCCGAAGGCACCGAAGGGGCTGGTGCCGAGTCAAAGCCCAGGATAGAAGGCCGGAAGTAATTCTGCCGTGCCGTATTGAGATTAACCCCAAAATTCGTTTTCGCCGTCAGATAGGGAAGTATCCGCCACTCGGCATAAGCCGTGCTGAGCAGTTGGAGCTGCCGGCGCTCGTTGGTTGTTTCCAGGGCTATGGCCACCGGATTTTCGGGTTGGATAAAGCGGTAGCCGAAGTTCGTCTGCGTGCTGTACGTACCATCGGGGTTGTACACCGGCAGCGTTGGCGAATACACCAGGGCCGCGTTAATGACCGCATTCTCGGAGGAACCGAAGTGCCCTTCCGCGTTCACGATATTCCGGGTGGTATAGGTTGGGCTCAGGTTAACGCCCACCTTGACGTTCCGGAATAAATCGGCATCCGTGTTCACCCGGAACGAAAACCGCTGAAAGCCGGAGTTGATCACCAGACCTTCCTGCTTCAGGTACCCGCCGCTGATGAGAAAACGACTCTTGTCGTTCCCGCCCGAGGCGGTTAACTGGTAATTCTGCATGGGAGCTACCCGAAAGATTGCGTCCTGCCAGTCTGTACCAGTGCCAAAGCTGGCGGGGTTGTTAAAGCCCGGGGGCAGGTCAGCGGCAAAGCCGGAGTTGGTGTGGGCATCACGCACCATCTCGGCGTATTCGGTGGCATTCATGAGCGGGATCTTGTTGGCCACTTCCTGCCAGCCCGCAAACACGTCCATACTCAGGCGCGTTTGCCCCGCCTTTCCGCGCTTGGTGGTGATAATAATGACGCCATTGGCCCCCCGTGACCCGTAAATGGCTGTTGCGGAGGCGTCCTTCAACACCTCCATGGACTCGATATCGCTGGGGTTCAGCTGGGCCAGGGGGTTGGCGGTTTGGTTAAAACCGACTTCCAGCGGGAAACCATCAATTACGTACAGTGGCTCATTACCGGCCCCGATCGAGCCCGTACCCCTGATCCGGACGGTTACCCCACCGCCGGGCGCCCCGGTAGTCTGCGACACCTGCACCCCGGCCACCTGGCCGGCCAGGGCCTGATCAAGTCCCGTAACCGGCTGATCCCGAATATTCTGTATAGGTACCGAAGCCACCGAACCGGTAATGTCGGTGCGTTTCTGACTGCCGTACCCCACGACCACTACTTCATTCAGCGCATTGTTTTCCGGACTCAGCGAGAGGGTTATTACCGATTGCCCTCCCACCCTTACCTCCTGGGTTTTGTAGCCCACAAAGCTAAACACCAGTACGGCACTGTTATTGGGGACATCCATCCGGAACTGGCCTTCCGCATTCGTGGTAGTACCCCGTTGCGTGCCTTTCAGGACCACGCTCACCCCCGGCAGGCCGTTGCCATTTTCGTCCTTGACCGTGCCACTTACCGGCAGGAGCAAAGGCAGCGATGCGGCAGCCTGATTGAGGTGATTGCCCGCATGATCTCCCCCGGAAGCAGCTCCGGCTGTGGCCGGGGTCAGGATAATCTGCCCCTGGACCACCCGATAGGCGATATGGAGCGGTTCCAGGACGGTATCCAGAAACTCAGCCAGTCGCTGCGCCCGGGCATTGACGGAGATTTTCCGGTCGGCCTGGATGGCTTTTGAACTGTATACAAACTGCACATTGTATTGCTGCTCCAGCGTAGCGAGTACCGTGCGAAGTTTGGTTTGCTCCACTTTCAAGCTGATCGGCTTGTTGAGGACGTCCTGAGCATTGCCATCCCAGGCCAGGGCTACTCCGGTGCAAATAAGGCCCACCATCACTTGTAGAACGGCTATTCTCATAAATTTGAGTACCTGTGTACTTCGGAGTACAGATTTTTTCATACTTTTAACTGATTTGTTAAATGGTAGAAATTTGACAAAGCGGTGCCCCTCACCCGCTCTATAGGGTGATCTGTCGGATGAGTAGATCATTTGAGAAAAAGGGCAACTCACAGCAGGCGGTGGTCGCAACACTGCCTGCTGTTTTTTTAAGAGGTTAGTCGTCCGGATTCATTGCTTGTACGGTTTAAGGGTCAGGGTATCGATTCGCAGCCTTTGCCATTGATTAAAATAGTATTGCCCTTGATTTCATACGCTCCCTGGATGGCGGCACAAATGATCTCCAGCTGCGCGTATAAACCTTTATTGGAAAGTTGAGCCGTGAGGGGGCACTCTCCCAGATTTTGCTTTTCTATCTCAATATCAATATTATACGCTTTCTCGAGTTGATCCAGCACCTCCCGAAGCGGTACATCCTTAAAGGCAAAAGAGGAGGCTACCACGGATTCCTGAGAGGGGACCGGGGTCGGATTCTCCGTCAGGCTGGTTAGGAATATTTTGTCATTTTTCGAGAAAACAACCAGGTGGTTGGGCGTAAGGACCACCCCGCTCCCGCGCTTGCCCGATGACGCCTGGCTCCGGGTGCGTTCGTACACCGACACTTTTCCGGTTTTTACCGATACCTCTACCGTGGGATTTTCAGGCCGGGCTTTTACGTAAAAGCTTGTCCCCAGTACTTTCGTGGTGATATCGCCGGCATTGACAAAAAAGGGGCGATTCGGGTCTTCACTAATTTCAAAAAAGGCGTCTCCGCTTAAAAAAACAACCCGTTCCTGCCCGGTAAAGTGGTTGAGGACCTTCAGTTCGCTATTCGGATCCAGGGTAACCTTACTGCAATCCTCCAGCCTGACCGGAAGCGGCTTTCCGGAAGTGTTGGTAAACGTCCGTGTGCCTGCGTTCTCTCCCGCTATCGCCTGCCCGCCGGATGGGTTTTCCTGGGTGGTACTTCGGTAGGCTACATAGCTGAAAACAAAAACCAGTGAAACCGCGGCCGCCAGGCTCAGTCTGAAGGTGCTACGCTGCCAGAAAGGAACCACGCTGGCCTCTGCCGGATTGGGTTTGCCGAAGGCTTTTGTTTCCAAGGCGACCCACAGCCGATTTTCCAACGCTTTCCATTCGAGTTCACTAATTGGCCTGGGTTCCTCCTCCAGCAAAGCATACCATTGTTCAACTACCTGTCGCTCAGCCGGACTGGCTGTGCCCGATCGGTATTTTTTTAGTAAGGCGGCAATGGTGGTTCGGCTCATTGTATCAGGTTGGTACTGGATAGTCGTTTATGCGGATGATGTCCGCAGGATCATGGTATAAATTCCCGGAAAGTTTATATAATACCGAGAAAGTGTTTATTATTTCTTGAAAAAAGACAACTCGAAGTGGAATCCTAAAACAGGAGGAAAATAACGGGAAGGTAATCCCTCAGTTTTAAGCGTAACTGTTTGAGGGATTGGGTGATGTGGTACTCAACAGTCCGTTCGGGGATGTTGAGTTGCTGGGCTATTTCGCGGATCGTACGAAACTCGATCCGGCTCATGCGGAAGATTTGCGCAGTTTTTTCCGGCAGCTGAGCCAATACCTGATCGAAGATTCCGATGATTTCGGAAAAGTCCATCAGTTCTTCCGGGGATTGCCCTTCCGTGGCCGGCCTGGTCATCACAAACGACTTGTATTTCTCGGCCTGCATGGTGGATCGATAATGGTCGATAACCCGGTATCGGAGCGCCGTGAACATATACCCCCCGAGGTTGCTGATCTGTTGTTCTGCCCGGTTTTCCCAGATCCCCAGCAACACATCCTGCACCAGTTCTTCGGCCTCTTCGTCCGTTTTCACTTTTCGCCGGGCGGTACTGAACAGCGTTTTCCAGTACCGGTTATACACTTCCCTGAACGCCCCTTCATCATCTACCCGAAGGAGTTTTACCAATAATTCGTCGCTAAGCAGGTGGTATTCCATGGTCGCTCATTATCGGGCACAAGGTACAGCTTTTACCAATGGAGCATACCTACCCTGCCGGACGCGTAAAAAACGGGGGCAACGACAATTTTCCTACTTTAGGGAAGCCTGAGGTTACCCTGTTCTCCGGCCCGGCCCGAATCAGCCAACGGAGCTAACCGGCTCCCCTAGGGAACATAGGGAAGGCCATTCACCTTAACCGCTAAACGCTAACGCTTTGCCCCATGACCGATTCCGTCCGCCAGTGGGCGCTCACCCTCTGGGATTACCACCACCTGAACCATTCCCTGCAAAAAGCCGATGCCATTCTGGTTCTGTGCAGTTACGACAAACGCGTCGCCGAGCGCGGGGCGCAGCTGTACCTGGAGGGCTGGGCCCCGCTGCTGATTTTCTCCGGCGGCCTGGGTGTCATTACCCGCCACATGTGGAGCGAACCCGAAGCCGAACTGTTTGCGCGGATCGCCCGGGAGATGGGCGTGCCAGCCGAGGCGATTCTGACCGAACCGAATTCCACCAATACCGGCGAAAATGTGCAGTTTACCCGCCGGCTCCTGGCCGAAAAAGGCCTCGACCCCAGCCTGTTCATCGTCGTCCAGAAACCTTATATGGAACGCCGCAGCTACGCGACCTTCCGCCAGGTCTGGCCCGAGAAGCCGCTCATCGTGACTTCGCCCCAGGCTTCCTTCGACGAATACCTCGATTCCTACTCCAACCCCGACCTGTCCGTCGATCAGGTCATCAGCATCATGGTCGGCGATCTGCAGCGGATCAAGCTGTATCCTCAGAAAGGCTTCCAGATCCCGCAGGAAATTCCCGATGCGGTCTGGGCGGCTTATGAGAATCTGGTTTCGGCGGGGTTTGATGGGCATTTGGTTAAGGATTGAGGGATTGAAGGACTGAAGGATTGAAGGATTGAAGGTCTACAGTCGTTCCGTTCAGAACTGGCGAAGCCCACCTCAATCCTTCAATCCCTCAATCCTTCAATCCTTGAAATTTTTCCTCCCGCAACCGCTACCGGAAACGGTTGCAGGAAGTTTCTGCCCCAGGGGGGTACGTAACGGCTTGGATACCGGTTATTTCCGCCTTTACTTCGGTACAGAAACCCACCGGTACACCTGCGCCGGGTGGGTTCTGTAGCTATCCTGACCTTTAACCTGATCCTTGTGTCTGCCTTGGTTTGTCTTTTCCGGCATGTGCTGCTGCACACGGGGCTGCTCTCGGCGGCGTTCGCCCAGGGCACCCTATCCGTCACCCATACCGGCCCCTTCCCCGGCCCGGCCGTGGTGGAAATCCCCTGGGCGAACGTCCGGCAGGCCTATCCCCGGCTGGACACGGCCCGGCTGCGCATCGTCGATTCCCGTACTAAACAGGAAGTACCCTACCAGTTCGAGCGCCGCGGTCAGCCGACGATTCAGCAGCTCCTGGTATTGGTCGCCCTCAATCCCGGTCAGTCGACTACGCTTCAGCTCCTTCCCGGCCGCCCCGCGCCGGTCCGGCCGCTAACCTACGCCCGCCACGTACCCGAGCGGTACGACGATTTTGCCTGGGAGAACGACCGCATTGCCTTCCGGATCTACGGGGCCGCCCTGGCCAGCCGCTCCGATAACGCCTTCGGCACCGACGTCTGGTCCAAGCGCACCGACCAGCTGATCATCAACCGCTGGTACAAAACCGGCGACTACCATGCCGACCACGGCGAAGGGCTGGACTATTACAAAGTTGGCTTTACGCTGGGAGCGGGCGATCTGGCCGTGCTGCTGCCGGATACGCTGGGTTACATCCACAACTACCGCGAGTGGGAAATCCTGGATAACGGCCCGCTGCGCTCGACCTTCCGCGTCCAATACGCACCCCAGACGTTCAAAGGAGTGACCGTCCGACTGACGAAAACCATTTCGCTCGATGCCGGTGCCCAGCTCAGCCGGGTGGAAGTCCAGCTCGCACATGACAGCCCGACTCCGCTGCCGGTTGCCCTGGGGCTGAACCTGCGGCCCGAGCCCGGTCAGCTCCTGCTCAACGAACAGGCGGGACTGCTGGGCTACTGGGAGCCCGTCCACGGCAAGGATGGTACGCTGGGCCTCGGGCTGGTGCTCGCCCAGGGAGCCGCCCCGATGCACCGGCAGTACGGCCACGCCTTCATGCAGCTGCGGCTGGCTTCGGATCAGCCGCTGGTCTACTTCCAGGGCGCCGCCTGGGACAAGGCGGGCCGCATCACCTCGGCCGAAGCCTGGTTCGACTACCTGCGGCGCTTCGCGGCCGGCCGGCAAACGCCCTGAACATCTCAATCGTATGGAAACCGTACTCAATACCTTTTCCCTGGCGGGAAAACTGGCCCTGGTGACGGGCTGTAAGCGCGGCATCGGCAAGGCCATGGCCGAAGCCCTGGCGGAAGCGGGAGCCGACATCATCGGCGTCTCGGCCAATCTGGAAGCCGAAGGCAGCGCCGTGGCGGCTTCGGTTACGGCTCTGGGCCGGCGTTTTTACGCCTACCAGGCCGACTTCGGCGACCGCGGAGCCCTGCTCGCGTTCATCGAACGGGTCCGGGCGGACCATCCGGTCATCGATATTCTGGTTAACAATGCCGGGACTATTCTGCGCAAACCCGCCGCCGAGCACCCGGATGCGTACTGGGACGAGGTGATCGCCATCAACCAGACGGCACCGTTCCTGCTGACGCGGGAAATCGGGCGGGATATGGTCGCGCGGGGCAGCGGCAAGGTCATTTTCACCGCTTCGCTGCTGACGTTTCAGGGGGGAATCAACGTGCCGGGCTACGCCGCCAGTAAGGGAGCCGTTGGCAGCCTGGTGAAGGCCTTCGCCAACGAATGGGCGGGCCGGGGCGTCAACGTAAACGCCATCGCGCCCGGCTACATCGCCACCGACAATACCGAGGCGCTCCGCAACGACCCCGACCGCAGCGCCTCCATTCTGGGACGCATTCCGGCGGGGCGCTGGGGCGAGCCGGACGATTTCAAAGGGCCGACCGTCTTTCTGGCTTCATCGGCCTCGGACTATGTCCACGGCACCATCCTGACCGTCGACGGCGGCTGGATGGGTCGGTAGGGCAGCCCTGAATGGGTTACTGCCCTACCGCCTGCGAGCTTACTTCTCCCGCCGGGCCCGTTCGCGTACCCGCTGCGCGCGGGCGCGGCTGTCGGGATGAGACGAAAGCAGTTCCGTCACCCGGTTGGTCTGCCCGCCCAGTTTGGCCAGTTTTTCAAACGAGGTGGCCAGGGCCAGGACGTTATAGCCGTTTCTTTTGAGGAACGTATAGCTGTAATCGTCAGCTTCGGTTTCCTGGCGGCGGCTGAAGGAGGCCCCCATCATGTAGTCGGCCAGGCCGCCGAGCTGCGAACGGGACAGCTGGCCGATGGCCCCGGACTGCGACGCAGCTACGTTCCGGACCGCCGACCGTTTCAGAGCGCTTTTCATGGCATCCCGGGAGTCTTTATTCACTACATGCCCGATTTCGTGGCCCATCACGGCTAGCAGTTCCTGGTCGGTCATGATGTCCATCAGCCCCTGAAAGACCCGCACGCTGCCGTCGGCCGTCGCAAAGGCGTTGACGTCTTTCGTCTTGTACACCTTGTAGTTGATGGGTATTCCGCCCACTACCCTATGGCGACTGACAATCCGGTTGAGCCGCTGGGTGTAGGGATCACTTGGGCCCGCAATGGGGAATTTGGCGTCCATCTGCTGAACCGCCTGGCGTGAGTACTTCGCCACTTCGGCATCCGACAGGGTAAAGGATTTATAGGCTTCCAGAGCTCCCTGCATCAGATTCGGATCGATTTGGGCCACGGCCGGAGCCGCGGCGAGGCATAACCAAAGAATGAGTGTATGGCGCATGGTCGTATTCGTTTTATGACGTTTGACACTTGACTTATGACACTTGACTTTTGATGTCTGTCGAGGGTTAGACAATTCTACCTGTCAAAAGTCAAATGTCCAGCGTCAAACGTCCAACGTCAGGAGTTGATAATAAAACAAAAAAAGCCCCCCTTTTGCTTACCTTCGGCTCCGGAATGAACATTTTGCTACTGAAAGTAACGATTATGCCCCTGGTGGTGGGCTGCCTGACGCTCATTACGCGGCGCTGGGGCCACCGGATTGGCGGGCTGATCGCGAGCATGCCCTGGGTTGCGGGGCCGATTCTGCTGTTTTTCATTCTGGAGCAGGGCGTGGGCTTCGGTATCCGCTCGGTACCGGGCATCCTGACGGGCGTTGTGTCCCTGATCGGGTTTTGCCTGACCTACGCCTCCCTATGCCGGCGGTTGTCCTGGCTGCCCGTGATCCTGCTGTCGTACGCCGTTTACGTCCTTATCGCCACGGCCATCGACGCGCTGCACCCAAACCTGTATACGATTTACGCGGCGGTGCTGGCCGCGGTGTTTCTGGCCCTGCGGTTTTTTCCGGTTCCGGACGTAAACGCCATTCAAAACCGGCGGCTGCCCTTCGACATTCCCATCCGGATGGTCGTGGCGACCGTCTTCGTAATCGCCATTACCGAGCTGGCTCACCGGCTGGGCCCTGCCTGGAGCGGCATTCTGACGCCCTTTCCGATCATCACGTCCATCCTGGCCATTTTCACGCATGTGCTGCAGTCCGGTAACGCCACCATCGCCACGCTCCGTGGTCTGATCGCGGGCCTGCCGGGCTTTACGACCTTTCTGTTTCTGCAGGCCTTTCTGCTGCGGGAATTTTCGGTAGGCGTATCCTTCGCCCTGGCGCTGGTCGTCAATGCGGCCATCAACGTCCTGGCCAGCCGCCTCTCCTAATCAGGTTCGGCGGCGCAGCGAGGATTCACGCACGATCAGCTGGGTCGGCATTACCAGCGTTTCCGGTACACTACCTTCTTCGGGCGCTTCCAGCTGGGCCAGCAGCAGCCGGACGGTCTCGATCCCCATCTCCTGAATCGGCTGGCTGACGCCCGACAGCGAAGGCGACAAAAAGGCCGATACCGGCTCATTGTTAAAACTCACCACCGCCAGATCCTCCGGAATCCGCAGCCCGCGCTGCTTCATGACGTAGAGCGCCGGGTAGGCCGTGCGGTCGCTGATCACCAGCAGACCGTCGAGGGGCTCAGGCAGGCTCAGCAGCGCCAGGGTCTGTATGACGGTATTGTCGTGGGTATAATCGGAGTGGAAAATATGGTGGTCGACCACCGGCAGCCCGTGTTTCAGCAGCGCATCCCGGTAGCCAGCGATGCGGCGGTTACTCAGCAGCAGCTGGGGCGGTCCGGCCAGAAAGCCGATGCGGCGGCAGCCCTGCTCGATGAGGTGTTCGGTTGCCTTGAAGGCCGCCTCGTGGTTGTCCACCATCACCTTGGATGCCTGGATGTCGTCGGCGTAGCGGTCAAAGAGCACCAGCGGAACGTTCCGGCGGGTCAGGCGCTCGACATGCTCGTACCGGTCAGTATCCCGCGAGAGGGACATGATGATGCCCTCCACCTGGCTCCGCAGCAGGTTCTGCAGGTGCGCGCCTTCGCGCAGGGACGATTCGTTGGTCTGGCACACCAGCACGCTGTACCCCGCCTGGAGGGCCGCCTCCTCGATGCTGTTGAGCATGGCCGAAAAGAAATAATAACTCAGGTTGGGCACGATCACCCCGATGGTGCGGGTGCGGCTCCGGGCCAGGTTGGTCGCCAGTTGGTTGGGCTGGTAATCCATTGCCTCGGCCAGCTGCATGACCGCCTTGCGGGTCTCGACGTTAATTTCCGGCATGCCCCGCAACGCCCGCGATACGGTTGAAATCGAGATGTTCAGCGCCTGGGCGATGTCCTTGATGCGGACCGGAGTTACCTTCATAGTTACAAATGAAATAGTACATTTTCTGGACGAGCCTTCAGACCCCTCATCGGAGACCATGCATCCCTACCCACCGGCTTTTAAGCCGGGCAATCAGCAAGTATACTAAAATTCGCCGATGAAATTTACCAAAACCGTCTTCATGCAACCGTTTCCGGAAACGTTTGCAAAAAAATTTCCCAGAAAAAACCAATTTCTCCCCAAAAACTTCTTGGAGCAGGCCGATGCGGGAGTTAACTTTAGTAAACCAATGGCGTTCTGTGAGCCTAGTCGATAGGCCACAAATGCCGGGAAATACCCTTACTCATTTGTATTTTTCCAATACATCCCTATCCATGAAACGGTATTTATTTTTAATCCTGAGCCTGATAAGCCTTTCGGGGACAGCCCAGAAACCCATCGATGTCGATGCGGAATTTGCGCTGGCGGCCCGGCAGTACGAAGGCATGCTTCAGGCCCTGCCGGACACGAGCCGATTCCCGCAGTCGACGAACCCGGACGGCACCCTGCGCCTGATGCCCTCGCAATGGTGGTGCAGCGGCTTTTTCGGCGGATCGCTCTGGTACCTCTTCGAACGCACGGGCGATGCCCGCTGGAAGGATGCGGCCAACCGCTGGTCGATGGCCGTAGCCAAGGAACAGCACAACACCCGCACCCACGATCTGGGCTTTATGCTGTACTGCCCGCTGGGCAACGGCTACCGGCTGACCAAAAACCCGTCCTACCGCGATATCATGCTGACCGGGGCCAAGTCGCTGGCGACGCGCTTCCGGCCGGACTATGGCGTGATCAAATCCTGGGAAGCCTTCAAGGATAAGGAAGGCCAGTCGTACACCTACCCGGTGATCATCGACAACATGATGAACCTGGAATTTCTCTTCTGGGCGGCCCGCGAATCGGGGAATAAGGCGTTCTACGACCTCTCGGTGACCCATGCCGACAATACGCTCAAGCACCATTACCGGCCGGATGCCAGCAGCTACCACGTGATCTGCTACGGCGAAGGCGGGAAAGTCCTGGCGAAGAAAACCCACCAGGGTGCCGAACACGAATCAGCCTGGGCCCGCGGCCAGGCCTGGGGCCTGTACGGGTATACGGTCATGTACCGGGAAACGAAGGACAAGAAATACCTCGACCACGCCCGCCGCATTGCTGACTACCTGCTGAGCCACAAAAACCTGCCCGCCGACAAGATTCCGGACTGGGATTTCGACCGCCCGGGCGAAGAACGCGACGCCTCGGCCGGTGCTATCATGGCCTCGGCCCTGCTGGAACTGAGCACCTACGGTGGCTCCTCGGCCAAAAACTACTACCGCAACGCCGAACGGATGCTACAGAGCCTTTCTTCGCCGACCTACAAAGCGGCGCCGGGCGAGAACAATCACTTTATCCTCAAACACAGCGTCGGGCATAAACCCGCCAAGAGCGAAATCGACACGCCGCTGATCTACGCGGATTACTACTACCTGGAAGCCCTCCTGCGCTACGACGCCCTGCGGAAAAAGCGGGTTTAAGCGTCGGTCCCTGCTCTTACTCTTTATCCGAATAATTTAACCCTTTTCCATTACTCATATGACATCCTCATTATACGCCGGTGCGCATAAACCGGGGCTGGGGCGACTTTTGTCCGGTTCGGCGCTTCTGATTGCGCTGATGATGCCGGGCATGACCCTGGCCCGCCCTGATCAGCCGGTACGGGTGGCTGTGGCCGAGCAAACTGTTTCGGGCCGGGTCATCGACGACCGGGGTGAAGCCCTGCCCGGGGTAAGCATCGCCCTCAAAGGCTCGACGCGCGGCACGACTACCGACAATACCGGCCGTTTTCAGCTGGTCGTACCGGGTCCGGAGGCCGTTCTGGTCTTCAGTTATATCGGCTACGTCCGGCAGGAGATCACCGTCGGCAACCGCCAGACGGTAAACGTAACGCTGGCCTCGGACGAACAGAGCCTGAACGAAGTGGTGGTCGTCGGTTACGGGACGCAGCGGAAAAGCGACGTTACGGGTTCGCTTTCCTCGGTAACCGCCAAGGAAATCAAGGCCGTGCCCGTTACGGGCGTTGGCCAGGCGCTACAGGGCCGGGCGGCGGGGGTATTCGTCACCCAGGCTTCCAACGCACCGGGCGGTGGGGTCAGCATCCGGGTGCGGGGCGGAAACTCCATCAATGCCGGTAACGAACCGCTGTACGTCATCGACGGCTTCCCGGTCTACAACGAAAACGGCCCGAACCTGAACCCCAACGACATCGAGTCGATGGAAATCCTCAAGGACGCTTCCGCGACGGCCATTTACGGCTCCCGGGGTGCCAACGGGGTCGTGCTGATCACCACCCGGCGCGGGAAGGCGGGTCAGGACCGGATCGATTTCGAATCCTACTACGGCCTTCAGACCGTCCGGAAACAGATTCCGATGCTCAACGCGACGGAATACGCCCAGCTGGTCAACGAAGCGTCGGTGAATGCTTCCCGGCCGCGGGTCTTCACCGACGAGCAGATCGCCGGTTTTGGCGTAGGGACCAACTGGCAGAACGAGATCTTCCGGGAAGCGCCCATGCAGAACTACCAACTGACGGCTTCGGGCGGCAACGAGAAGTCGCGCTACGCGGTATCGGGCAACTATTTCAGCCAGGACGGGATCATCATCAACTCCCGCTTCGACCGGGGTTCGCTGCGGTTCAACTTCGACCACAAGCTGAACGAGAAATTCAGCATCGGGACGAGCCTGAACATCGTCCGCAGCCGTACCTTCGCCGTGCCGACGGACGCCGATGGCGGAAACAGCGCATCGGTCGTTTACGGCGCGCTCAACTTCTCGCCGACCCAGCCGGTCCGCAACCCGGATGGCACGCTGGTGGTCTTCAACACCCCGGGCCGCATCCAGATCGGCTCGCCGGTTGCCCAGGCGCTGGGTACGTCGAACCAGACCGTTTGCACCCGGATGCTGGGAAACGTTTTCCTGGACTACCGGATTATTCCCGGCCTGACGTTCCGGACGAGCTTCGGTACCGACCTGAACTACAGCAAGAACAATTTCTACATCTCGCGGCTGACGGCTTCCGGCGCGCAGCTCAGCGGTCAGGGTGCGATTCAGAACAACCAGTCGAGCAACTGGCTGAACGAGAACACGCTGACGTACAACAAAACGATCAACACGGTTCACAACCTGACGCTGCTGGCGGGCTACACCATGCAGGGCAACCGCTTCGAAAGCGTCCGGGCGATCGCCCAGGGTTTTGCCAACGATAACCTGACGTTCAACAACCTGGGTTCTGCCTCGACGCCGCTGATTCCGACTTCGTCTGCCTCGCTCTGGCAGCTGAACTCGTACATCGGCCGGGCGAACTACGACTATGCCGGGAAGTACCTGCTGACGGCGACCGTACGGGCCGACGGCTCCTCGCGCTTCGGAGCGGGCAAGAAGTGGGCGGTTTTCCCCTCGGGATCGGTCGCCTGGCGGATCTCGGAGGAGGCGTTCCTGAAAGGCAATCCGGTCATCAACGACCTGAAGCTGCGCCTGAGCTACGGCCTCAGCGGTAACCAGGAGATTGGTCAATACCAGTCGCTGGCCACCCTGGGCACGCAGAACGCCAACTTCAACAATACGGTCGCCATTGGCATCGGGCCGACGCGTGTGGCCAACCCCGACCTGCGCTGGGAAACCACGGCCCAGACCAACATCGGTTTCGACCTGGGTCTGTGGAGCAACCGGCTGTCGATCACGGCCGACGTCTACGACAAAACGACCCGCGACCTGCTCCTGTCCGTGCCGCTGCCGTTTGTGTCGGGCTACGCCTCGGCGCTCCAGAACCTGGGCAGCGTCCGCAACCGGGGGATTGAATTCGGTATCAATTCGACCAACCTGACGGGAGCCTTTAAGTGGACGACATCGTTTAACATCGCCGCCAATCGCAACAAGGTCCTGAACCTGGGTACGCAGAAGGAATTCCCCGCCGGGGAAGCCAGCGGCCACCTGCAGCTGCCGAACTCCGGGCTGGTGCGCGTCGGCGAGCAGATCGGTCTGTTCTTCGGCCTGCGCTCGGCGGGCATCTTCCAGACCCAGGCGGAGGTCGACGCTTCGGCCCAGAAAACGGCCAAACCGGGCGACATTCGCTACGTGGACCAGGACGGGAACGGCGTCATCAACCAGAGCGACCGGGCGATCCTGGGGTACGCCCAGCCGAAGGTCTTCGGTGGTCTGACCAACACCTTCTCCTACAAGGGCATCGAACTGAGCGTTTTCATGCAGGGAACCTACGGCAACAGCATCTTCAACATCAACCGCTTCGAGCTGGAGTCGCTCACGGGCGTCAGCAACCAGTCGCGGGCCGTACTCGACCGCTGGACGCCGACCAACCCCAGCACGACCATGCCGCGGGCCAATGCCGTGGGGAACTCCTACGTGATCTCCGACCGGCAGATTGAAGACGGCTCGTACCTGCGCGTGAAGAACGTCAACCTCTCGTACACCCTGCCCCAGGCCATCAGCCGCAAGGCCCGGCTCCAGAACATTAAAGTGTACGTGAGCGCCCAGAACCTGCTGACGTTTACGAAGTATAGCGGCTTCGACCCGGAGGTTAACCGCTTCGGCCAGAATACCCTCAGCCAGGGCATCGACTACGGCAGCTATCCGGGCAGCCGGATCTTCCTGGGTGGATTGGTGCTGGGACTTTGAGGCAAGGACTGAAGGATTGAAGGGGTGAGGGGCGGTCCGCCGATGCGGTGAAGGGGTGGCTCACTATAAACCCTAAACAATAAACCATGAACTTTTTATGAAAGCCAAATACATCTTTTATACAACGCTTTTAAGCCTGGGGCTTTCGGCCTGTTCGCTGGACGAAACGCCGCCTTCGGCCCTGGCTCCGGCCAACTTTTATACCAATGCCAGCGATGCTGTAGCGGCCGTTAACTCCGTTTACGACGTCGCCAACCAGATCGGCGACCAGAGCCGGAACTTCATCATCATGGGCGATATTCCGTCCGACGATATGAACCTCCTGCTCAACAATGCCGACCGCGTCCAGATCTGGAGTTTCCAGACCATTCCGACCAACGGCGTCGTGGCGCAGTCCTGGCAGATTCTGTACCAGGGGGTGAACCGGGCGAATACGGCCATTGACCGGATTCCGGGCGTGACGATGGACGAAACGCTCAAGAAGCGGCTCATCGGCGAAGCCAAGTTCATGCGGGCGTTCTACTACTTCTACCTGGTCCGCTGGTGGGGCGGTGTTCCGCTGATGCTGAGCGAGACCAAGTCGCTGGAAGACGGACGGGCGGTCAAGCGGGCGACGGCCGATGAAGTGTACGCCCAGATCATCAAGGACCTGACCGATGCCGAGGCTTCGCTACCCGACCGCTTTACGGGTGCTGATCTGGGCCGGGCTACGGCCGGAGCGGCCAAGGCCATGCTGGCCAAGGTGTACCTGCAGCGCCGGGACTTCACCAACGCCCGGGCCAAGTCCAAGGAAGTGATCGATAATGCCGCCAAATACGGCTACGGGCTTTTCGACCGCTACGCGGACGTTTTCGCCATCGCCAACAAGAACGGTCGGGAATCGGTCTTCGAGATTCAGTTCGTGGGTCAGGGCACCGGCCAGGGCAGCGGGATGGTGACGTATTTCGCACCCGAAAACTCACCGGTGACCGGCCGCGGCTTCGGCTCCTTCTACCCCACGACCGAGCTCTACAACAGCTTCGATCCGGCTGATAAGCGCCGGGAGCTGTTCATCAACTCCTACGTGGACGGGGGCGGCCGGACCGTTAACACCTTCCAGCACTTCAACAAGTACCAGGATCCGACGGCCCGCGCCTTTGGGGATGCCAACAACAACTTCCCGATCATTCGCTACGCCGATGTGCTGCTGATGTTTGCCGAAGCCGAGAACGAGCTGAACGGCCCGACACCGGCGGCCCTGGCGGCGGCCAATCCGATTCGCCGGCGGGCGTTCGGTCTGCCGCTCAACGCCCCTTCGGCCATGGACTTCACCGAAGCCCTGGGCAAGGAAGGTTTCCGGCAGCGCCTGTACAACGAACGCCGCCTGGAATTCTACGCCGAAGGCCAGCGCTGGTTTGACCTGGTCCGCACGGGCCGGCTCGTCAGTGAACTGAAAGCCAAAGGCAAAACGAATGTGGAAGAAAAACACAACCTGTTCCCGATCCCGCAGCGCGAGATCGACCTGAACCCGAACCTTACTCAGAACCCGGGGTACTAACCAATTGAAATGAAGAATTAAGAATGAACAATTAAGAATTATGGTCCGAGTTGTATTTTTATTCACTGAATATCAAACACTTGATATCCTACATTCTTAATTTTTAATTCTTAATTCTTCATTCCTAACTGTGTGCGCAAGAAGCCAATCTGTTTATATGAATGCATCCTTTCAAGCAACGCTCTCCGGCGCAGACTGGCTTCAGGCCGATGATGTGACGCAACCGCTGCGGTTCGAAAGCCGGCACGCCTGCTCCCCCACGGAGGTCAAACAATTCGATACGACGGAGCTTCGGCGCCAATTCCTGGTCGAAAACCTGTTCATGCCCAACCAGTGTACCTGGACGCTCTCCTTCTACGACCGGTACCTGACCGGCGGGGTCATGCCCGTAGCGGGGAAAGTCCGGCTCGATGCCCCGGAAGCGCTGAAGGCGTCCTATTTCCTGGAACGCCGGGAACTGGGCATCATCAACATCGGCGGCACGGGCTGGGTGCTGGCGGATGGCGAGCGGTACGAACTGGGCTACAAAGAAGCGCTCTACCTCGGTATGGGCGTCGAGGAAGTCTGGTTTTGCTCGGAGGATAATCAGGCGCCGGCCAAGTTCTACCTCAACTCCACGCCCGCCCACCGACCGTACCCGAGCCGCAAGATTTCGCGGGCCGATGCCGAGGTCGTGGAACTGGGCAGCCCCGCCACGGCCAATCACCGGACGATCAACAAACTGCTGGTCAACAGCGTCCTGCCAACCTGCCAACTGCAGATGGGCATGACCGAACTCAAAACGGGCAGCGTCTGGAACACCATGCCCGCCCACGTCCACGACCGCCGGATGGAAGTGTACCTGTATTTTGAAGTGCCCACCGGTCAGGCCGTCTGCCATTTCATGGGCGAGCCCCAGGAAACGCGCCACATCTGGATGCAGAACGAACAGGCCGTTATTTCGCCCAACTGGTCGATTCATTCCGGAACCGGGACCTCAAATTATACCTTCATCTGGGGAATGGCCGGGGAAAATCTGGACTACAGCGACATGGATTTCTGCGCGATTACTGATCTGCGGTAAGCCATTCGCCGGGGCCTTTGCCGGGCCGAATCCGCCTAATTACGCAGCGGGCAGGGTATACTTCGGAACGGATCTCCTTTTATCGCAAAAATGCGGGTCCGTTTGCGGGGCGCCCGGGTGTCGATTATGGCTGGTATCGTCTGTTTCGGAGAAATCTTACTGCGTTTTTCACCATCGCTTAACGGAGAATGGCTCCGGCAGGCATCTATACCTGTCTACCCCGGTGGGGCGGAACTCAACGCCGCCACCGCCCTGGCCAAATGGGGCGTGCCGGTGCGCTACAGCTCCGTGCTGCCGACCAACGCCCTGGCCGATGAACTCATCGACTATGTGCAGGGTAAGGGCATCGACACGGGTGGTTTCCTACGGGGCGGCAGCCGAATCGGCAGTTATTACCTTCCGCAGGGTACGGACCTCAAAAACGCGGGGGTCATCTACGACCGGGCCTACTCCGCCTTTTCGGAACTTAAAGCCGGCACGGTCGACTGGGAGGCCGTTCTGGGCGATGCCGACTGGCTCCACCTCAGCGCCATCAGCCCGGCCCTTTCGCAGCCTGTGGCCGATGCCTGTCTCGAATTGGTACAGGTAGCCTCGGCCCGCGGCCTGCGCATTTCCATCGATCTGAACTACCGCGCCCGGCTCTGGCAGTACGGCGTGAAACCGACGGCCGTGATGCCCGCCATTGTGGCGCACTGCGACCTGGTCATGGGCAACCTCTGGGCGGCCGAAGCGCTGCTCGACATTCCGGTGGATGCCGATATTCACCAGCGGGGCACGCAAGAGGCTTACATCGCGCATGCCGAGCGCACGGCCGGGGCCATCCGCGAACGTTTTCCGCGCTGCCGGTGGGTGGCCAATACCTTCCGCTTCAACGCCGAAGGGGGCGGGATCCGGTACTACGCCAGTCTGCACGCGGGAAGCGAAACGGTCGTCTCCCCTCTTTTTGAAAGCCAGTCCGTCGTCGACCAGGTCGGGAGCGGCGACTGCTTCATGGCCGGCTTGCTCTACGGCCTTAGCCAGGACCACACGCTCCAGGACACGGTTGATTTTGCCGCCGCGGCCGCTTTCGGCAAGCTCCACGAACGCGGCGACGCCACCAACCAGACGACCGCCGATGTCCGGCGCACCCTGAACACTCACCGCCAGACGGATAAAAGCCTTTCCTGATATGATTGCTGAGAAACTATACGCCCTGGCCAGCCAGGCGCCGGTCGTACCCGTCTTTTACGAGGCAGACGCCGCCCGGGCCTGCGAACTCACCCAGGCCTGTTACGAAGGCGGGCTTCGGATCGTCGAATTTACCAACCGCGGAGAAGCCGCGCTCACCGTATTTCCCGAACTGGTTCGGTACGTACGCCAGCATTGCCCGGACATGCTCGTAGGCATCGGGACGATCCTGACTGCCGACCAGGCCGAAGACTTCATGGAAGCGGGTGCCGACTTTGTTGTCCAGCCCGTAACTACGGCCGAGGTTGGGAAGGTATGCGCCCGGCAGAACATTCCCTGGATTCCGGGGGCCATGACCCCGACAGAAATCTACCAGGCAACCCTCCTGGGGGCCAGTCTGGTGAAGGTGTTTCCCGGAAGTGCCGTCGGCCCCGGCTACGTCAAAGCCATCAAGGCCCCCATGCCCCAGTTGCGGCTGATGATCACGGGAGGCGTGGAGCCTACCCCCGAGAGCGTACAGGCCTGGCTAGGCGCGGGGGCGTCCGCCGTGGGCATCGGTTCCCAACTCTTTTCCGGCGGCGAGCCTGATGCCATCCGCAACCGGATCCAAACCTTACTCAGCGCCATCCGCTCTTAACCCTTCCTGACTTATGAACCAACCCATTGGCCGCTACCGCTGGACCGTCGTTGTTCTGCTGTTTTTCGCCACGACCATCAATTACCTCGACCGTCAGGTCATCGGGCTGCTGAAGCCAGCCCTGGAAACCGAATTCAGCTGGACCGAAACCGACTACAGCCATATCGTGATGGCGTTCTCGGCCTCCTACGCGGTGGGCCTGCTGCTCTTTGGCCGGATCATCGACCGCATCGGCAGCAAAATGGGGTACATTATCTCGATCATCGTCTGGAGCATCGCCGCCATGCTGCACGCCCTGGCCCGCAGTACCTTCGGCTTCGGCGTAATGCGGGCCTTGCTGGGCCTGGGCGAGGCGGGGAACTTCCCGGCGGCGATCAAATCCGTAGCGGAATGGTTTCCCAAGAAAGAACGGGCGTTTGCCACGGGGATCTTCAACTCGGGGGCTAATATCGGGGCGGTCGTTGCGCCGATCATGGTCCCCTGGATTCTGGGCGCCTACGGCTGGGAGGAGGCGTTCATCGTCACCGGTGCCATCGGCTTTATCTGGCTTATCTTCTGGTGGCGCATGTACGAAGTGCCCGCCCGGCAGGCACGCCTGAGCCAGGAAGAATACGCCTACATTCACAGCGATAACCAGGACGAAGCCGCGCTGGAGGATGCCGGGGAGCCGCTGGGCTGGGGTCGCCTGATCCGCTTCCGCCAGACCTGGGCTTTTATTTTCGGCAAGCTCCTGACCGATCCCATCTGGTGGTTCTTCCTCTTCTGGCTGCCCAGCTATTTTGCCACTTCCTACAATTTGGATCTGAAAAAGCCCAGCATGCCGCTGGTGGTGGTGTACACGGCTACGACCATCGGCTCCATCGGGGGCGGTTACCTGTCGGGCTACCTGATTCGCCGCGGCTGGAGCGTTTACCGCGCCCGCAAGGGAGCCATGCTGTTGTTTGCCCTGGCGGTAATGCCCATCATGGCGGCACAGTTCGCCCAGAACATCTGGCAGGCCGTAGCCCTGATTTCGCTGGCGGCGGCGGCTCACCAGGCCTGGTCGGCCAATATCTACACGACCGTATCGGACGTTTTTCCGAAGCGGGCCGTCAGCTCAGTCATTGGCATCGGCGGCATGGCCGGATCGATAGGGGGCATTCTTTTCCCGCTGCTGGTCGGCTGGCTCCTGGACCGGTACAAGGCCGAAGGCGACCTCAACGGTGGGTATAACCTCCTGTTTGTGATCAGCGGCTGCGCCTATCTGCTGGCTTGGGGGATGATGCACCTGTTTGCCCCCCGTCCGGAACCGATTGACCTGAAAAGCCGGGAACCTCAGCCGACGGCCTGAGACCGGTAGCGAGGCCATCCCTTCATATTACCGCTTACCCTTTTATTTCGACCACTGGAGTACTATGTTATGCATAGTACCCAGTGGTCGTACTACTTTTGAACCATCAGACGGCCAGAAAGGCCCGAGAAGTAAACAACAACACAAACAACAAATACTACCATGAAAGCTCTTTTCACCGCCGCTCTTGCAGCCCTCGTTTCGGTTTCAGCCTCTGCTGCCACCATCAACCCGACCACTAACCCGGAGAAAGCCCCGATGAAGGCCGTTGTCTACCCGGGTGCCAGCGCCAACAAACTGAACGTTAATGTCGAGAAGTCAGCCGGCAGCTCCGCCTCCATCTCGGTAATCGACGCCGATGGCCGTGCCCTGGCCGTTCAGCACCTGCCGAAGAAAGCCACCACGGTTCAGGCAAAATTCGACCTGAGCGAACTGGCCGACGGCGACTACAAAGTTGTGATCTCCGACGGTACGCATAAAGAAGTAAAGTCACTCTCGGTCAAATCACCCGAAGTTGCTCCGGCCCGGGTACTGGCCCTGAACTAAGGACCTGACCACACCATACGAGAAAGCCCCCTGTTGCCAGGGGGCTTTCTTTTTGTCCTTTAGATACGCCATATCTTGGAGATATGGCGTATCTGAGGTGTGATGGATTGTTTCTTCTATTCCCAATTTTTAGGTACGCCATATCTTGGAGATATGGCGTACCTGTAAAATCAGGGCTTAAAGAACTGATCCAGGAACTGGTACCGCGCCGCCCGGGTATCCGGCTGCTGGCGGGTGTTGACGTCGATGTGCATAACCGGCACGGGATTGGCCGCGCTGGTCGGCTGCCAGTTCGGCAGGCCTTTGCCGTTGGGGTTGCCCGTCTTGATGAAATTGGCAAAATACGCCTGCATGATTTCCGATACTTTGTAATCGTCCGGCGACCAGTCGAACACCTTATTGGACGCCAGATTGCCCATGGCGTACTCAATCTCGGCGGAATGAACCGCGCCTTTCGTCGGAGCCGGGCGGTTGGCGGGGGCCTCGCCGCTATTGCGGATCACGCCGCCGGCCAAACCCGTCGTGGCGTTCCCCATTTCGGCGCGCATGGCCGGCCGGGGCCGCTTGTAATAGTACCGATAAACGGGCTTATTGGTCGTTTTGGCGTGCAGATCGGTCCACTTCCAGGTACTGAAGCCGATAAAGCGGTCGCCCGCCAGGTCCGTTGCCGCCTGCGCAATCTCTTCCTCCGTCGTTCCCCCGTAGAGCTTCTGCACCTCCGCGCTGCGCTCGCCGTAGAGCCGCTGCAGGGCCTTGGCGTAGTTTTCGGGCGTCGGCTTGTCCTGCCCCAGCACCATGCGACCGTTCATTTCCTCCGAGTTCCACCCGGCCAGCAGAGGGACGCGGGCCTGCTCACCCGCCATGAAGATGGCCGCCGGCGATTTGGGGAACAAGTAGCCGTCGATCGTCACGCCGAAGCGGGGCGTGCCCTGCTTAGCGGTTGCTTCGAGAATCTGCTCGGCCGGCATCGCCCGCAGCTCGGCCAGC
>Ga0164290_1001633_pt1 | contig 27967 bp, 27 predicted proteins | sample Micstemetagenome_FD_108782 | JGI IMG/M metagenome (GOLD analysis project Ga0164290, IMG submission 108782) | Contaminated culture microbial community from soil near Moab, Utah, USA - Microcoleus steenstrupii SON62 (Illumina Assembly) | ecosystem: Environmental > Terrestrial > Soil > Soil crust...
CCGGTGGCCGGAGACGTTGATGACGTCGTCGACGCGGCCGGTGATCCAGTAATAGCCGTCCTCGTCGCGGCGGCAGCCGTCGCCGGTGAAATATTTGCCCTTGTAGGTCGAGAAATAGGTCTGGATGAAGCGCTCATGGTCGCCATAGACCGTGCGCATCTGGCCGGGCCATGAATCGGTAATGCAGAGATTGCCATCCGTGGCACCCTCCAGCACCTTGCCTTCGCCATCGACCAGTTCCGGCTTGACACCGAAGAAGGGCCGTGTGGCCGAACCGGCCTTGAGGGCCGTCGCACCCGGCAGCGGCGTGATCATGATGCCGCCGGTTTCCGTCTGCCACCAGGTATCGACGATCGGGCAGCGGTCGTCGCCAACCACGTGATAATACCATTCCCAGGCCTCGGGATTGATCGGCTCGCCGACCGAGCCGAGCAGCCGCAGCGATGAGCGGCTCGAACGCTTGACGAAGTCATCACCCGCGCCCATCAGCGCGCGGATCGCCGTCGGCGCGGTGTAGAAGATGTTGACCTTGTGCTTGTCGATCACGTCCCAGAACCGGCCCTGGTCGGGATAGTTCGGCACGCCCTCGAACATCAGCGACGTGGCGCAATTGGCGAGCGGCCCATAGACGATATAGCTGTGGCCGGTTACCCAGCCGACATCGGCCGTGCACCAGTAGATGTCGCCTTCATGGTAGTCGAAGACATATTCATGCGTCATCGAGGCATAGACGAGATAGCCGCCGGTCGTATGCAGCACGCCCTTGGGTTTGCCGGTGGAGCCTGACGTATAAAGGATGAACAGCGGATCTTCCGCGTTCATCGGCTCCGGCGGGCAGTCGGCGCTGACCTTGGCGCATTCCTCGTGATACCAGAAATCGCGGCCCGGCGCCCAGCCGGTCGGGTTGCCGGTCCGGCGCACGACGATCACGTCCTTGACCATCACATAGCCACGCGCCGCGATATCGATCGCCTTGTCGACATTGTTCTTGAGCGGAATGGGCTTGCCGCCGCGGAGGCCTTCGTCGGCGGTGATCACGAAGGTCGATTCGCAATCGACGATGCGGCCGCCAAGCGCATCCGGCGAAAAGCCGCCGAACACGACGGAATGCACGGCCCCGATACGCGCACAGGCCAGCATCGCATAGGCTGCCTCGGGAATCATCGGCATGTAAATTGTGACGCGATCGCCCTTCTTGACGCCACGCGCCTTCATCACATTGGCGAGCCTGCAGACCTCTTCATGCATTTCGCGATAGGTGATCGACTTGCTAAGCGACGGATCGTCGCCCTCCCAGATGATCGCCACCTGGTCCGCATGGTCCTTCAGATGCCTGTCGATACAGTTGTAGGAGACATTGGTCTCGCCGTCCTCGAACCACTTGATCGAGACATCGCCCTCGAAGGACGTGTTCTTGACTTTGGTGAACGGCTTGGACCAATCGATCCGCTTGCCGTGCTGGCTCCAGAAAGCGTCGGGATTTTCCACGCTTTCCCTATACCATTTCAGATAGGTTTCATTGTCGATGAGCGCCCGCGACTTCGCTGACTCCAGCACCGGATGGACCTTGACCTCCATGCATTCCTCCCATTGAAACACGATATCTCGCGCCTCTTACGTCATTTGGTGCTATATCAATAGCAGCAAGATCGGTGTGGGCAATCCAACTTTGGTCAACAGATTAAAGTAGAAGACCAGAGAATTGCATTTGCGCGACACATCGGTTATAAGCCGCGCCAATTTCCCGGACATGGTGGAACACAACCACGGCCTGCGGCACCGGCGCGGACGTTCAAGAAGGATATTCTCATGGCACAGCAGCAGCTCCTCATGCCGAAGGCAACCGCCGTCTGGTTGGTTGACAACACGGCGCTGTCATTCGACCAGATCGCGCAGTTCTGCAAGTTGCATCCGCTTGAAATCAAGGCGATCGCCGATGGCGAAGCCGCCCAGGGCATCAAGGGCCTCGACCCGATTTCCACGGGCCAGCTGTCGCGCGACGAGATCGAACGCGCCGAAGCCGATCCGATGCGCAAGCTGAAACTCTCCGAACCAAAGGTTCGCGTGCCGGAATCCAAGCGCAAGGGCCCGCGCTACACGCCGGTGTCGAAGCGCCAGGATCGCCCCAACGCCATTCTCTGGCTCGTTCGCAACCATCCGGAACTCAAGGACGCGCAGATCTCGCGCCTCGTGGGCACCACCAAGTCGACGATCCAGCAGATTCGCGAGCGTTCACACTGGAACTCGGCCAACCTGACCCCGATGGATCCGGTGACGCTCGGCCTCTGCTCGCAGATAGACCTCGACATGGAAATCGAAAAGGCTTCCAAGGGCCGCCCATTCCAGACCGCGGAAGAAGCGGGCGCCACGCTCGAATCCGCACGCGAGACCGAACGCGCGCCTGTCGAGGAGACCGAGAAGGAAATCGACGCCGACGCCGTCTTCGCCAAGCTCAAGTCGCTCACCGGCAACCGCGACGAGGAAGAAGAAGAGCGCTTCTGAGGCACATAAATTCATAAAAAGAGCCCGGGAAGTTTCGCACTTCCCGGGCTTTTCAATCTCTGGCGCCCAGTTCTTCTTCTTATCCCTAGTAGGCCGAGCCTTCGCCGTCATCGAGCCTGTGGCGTTCCGTGCCCTTGAGCGGCGGGTTGAAGACACTGACCAGGATCAGGTCGCTCGCCTTTCCACCGCGCAGATAGTGCTTGTCGTGCTTGTCGAGCACATAGATATCGCCAGGCCGGATCGGCAAGACATTGCCCTCCATGTCCTCGACCTCGCCTTCGCCCGCGATACAATAGCAGGCCTCGAGATGGTTGCGGTATTCGAGCACGGATTCGCTGCCCGCCCGCACCACGGTGTGGCAAACCGTAAAGCCCATGCCGTTCATCTCGGTCAGCATGCGATGGCTCGTGCCATTGCCCCATTCGACGAAAAAATCCGACTTCTCGACATCGCCAAGGCTGCGCTTGAACATTTGGTATCTCCAGAAAAATAACAGATCTATCCCGGTTGCTATTTACTTCGCGATAATACCCGGCGAAAACTGATGATATGGTCTAAACCAGTTAGATTTTCTGACATATGCACTTGCCACCCGCCAACGCTCTGCGCGCCTTCGAGGCCGCCGCCCGCCTCGCCAATGTGTCCCGTGCGGGGGACGAATTGAACGTCACCCATGCCGCGATCTCCCATCACATCAGGCATCTTGAGGATTGGTTCGGCACCAAGCTGTTTCGCAAGGAAGGCCGCAATGTCGCACTGACCGAGCAGGGCGCGGCGCTGTCCGCCACCCTGACAGATACTTTTCGCCAGATCGAGGCCCAGTGCCGCTCGATCCGGCGCGGCAACAATCCGGCAGGCCTGACGATCGCCTGCATACCCTCGATCGCGAGCCGTTGGCTGATACCATTGCTCGCCGATTTCCAGGCGGCTCATGCCAGCCTCGATCTTCGCGTAATCTATGCCAAGGCCAGCGACCGGCTGGCCGATTTCGATGCCGATGTGTTGATCACGCTGACAGCCGGTGACGAGGCCGGGACCACGAGCCGCAAACTGTTTTCGCGTATCAACCGGCCGGTGGCCAGCCCGCATTATCTCGCCAGGATGACCGGACGGGAACCCGCCGACATCGCTCGCGCCGACCTGCTGCACGACGAAGACGCCACAAACTGGACGCATTGGTTCACGAAAGCCGGTATTTCACCCATTCCGGCCATGAAAGGTCCCATCTTCCAGGACTTCAATCTGCTCGCTACATCCGTCATCGCCGGCCATGGCGTCGCACTCTGCCCGGTCGAGGTTTTCTCCCGCGAAATCGCCGGAGGCGATATCGTCGTGCTCTCGGATATCGCAACGATGGAAGACGAGAGCTATTTCGTCGTCACGTCGTCCCGCACCCGCCGCGAAGTCGGTGCCTTCGTCGATTGGTTCGTCGCAAGCGTCAAAACTTAACCGCTACGGCTGCGCAGCGCCTTGCCGATCTCGTCCAGGACCGCCGGATCGTCGATCGTCGCCGGCATCTTCCATTCATGCCCGTCGGCGATCTTCTGCATCGTGCCACGCAGGATCTTGCCTGAGCGCGTCTTAGGCAGTCGCTCGACGCAGATCACCATCTTGAAGGCAGCAACAGGACCGATCCGGTCGCGTACCAGGCCGACGACATCCTTCTCGATGTCGGATGTGGCCCGTGTTGCGTTGGCCCTCAGCACCAGGAAGCCGCAGGGTACCTGGCCTTTGATTGGATCGGCAACGCCGATGACGGCGCATTCCGCGACATCGGGATGTATGGCGCAGACTTCCTCCATCGCCCCGGTCGAAAGCCTGTGTCCGGCGCAATTTATAATGTCGTCGGTACGCGACATGATGAAGAGATAGCCGTCCTCGTCGAGATAGCCGGCATCCGCCGTCTTGTAGTAGCCGGGAAACTCCTCAAGATAGGCCGAACGGAAGCGCTGATCGGCATTCCATAGCGTCGGCAGGCAGCCGGGCGGCATCGGCAGCTTGATCACCACATTGCCCAGCCCGCCGGCTGCGAGCGGATGGCCGGCATCGTCGACGATCTGCACATCAAAGCCCGGCATCGGCCGCGCCGGTGAGCCATGCTTGACCGGCATCAACCCGAGGCCGACCGGATTGACCGCCACCGGCCATCCGGTCTCCGTCTGCCACCAATTGTCGATGACCGGCACGCCGAGCTGTGTTTCCGCCCATTTCAGCGTTTCGGGATCGGCCCGCTCACCTGCCAGAAACAAGGCGCGAAAACGCCGGCGCGGATACTTCCGCACCAGTTCGCCGTCGGAATCGTCGCGACGGATTGCCCTGAATGCCGTGGGCGCGGTGAACAAGGCGACGACGTCATGCTCTGAGATCACCCGCCAGAATGCGGCGGCATCCGGGGTGCCGACCGGTTTGCCCTCATAGAGAACCGTGGTGTTTCCATGCAGCAACGGCCCGTAGACGATATAGGAATGACCCACCACCCAGCCGATATCGGATGCTGCCCAATAGACCTCACCCGGATCGACGCCGAAAATGTTCTTCATCGACCAATGGAGTGCCACTGCATGCCCGCCATTGTCGCGCACTACCCCTTTGGGCTGGCCGGTCGTGCCTGATGTATAGAGAACATAGAGCGGATCCGTGGCCTTCACCGGCACGCATTCCACGGCGTCGCCACCCCTCGCGCGGGTATCGGCCATCGCCTCGGCGTAATCGACATCGCGTCCGGCAATGCGCTCGGCGGCCAGTTCCGGCCGCTGTAGTAGCAGACAATGATCGATCTTGTGTCGGGCGAGCCCGATTGCCTGATCCACCAACGGCTTGTAGGCCACGATCCGGCCCGGCTCGAGCCCGCAGCTCGCGGTGATGATCAGTTTCGCCTGCGAATCGTCTATGCGAGTTGCCAGCTCCTGCGCCGCGAACCCGCCGAACACCACTGAATGAACCGCACCGAGCCGGGCGCAGGCAAGCATCGCAAACACGGCTTCCGGCACCATGGGCATATAGATGATCACCCGGTCGCCCTTGCCCACGCCGAACGAGCGGATCACGCCCGCGAGCGTCTTCACTTCGTCGAGCATGTTTGCATAGGTGAATGTCAGATTGCGCCCGGCCATTGGGCTGTCATAGATCATCGCCGCCTGCGACCCCCGCCCGCGCTCCACATGTCGGTCGAGACAATTGTAACAGGTATTGAGCATGGCATCGGGAAACCACAGGCCATAGACGCCGGCGGTGGCATCGAAGATTGCCTCAGGTGGCCTGAACCAGTCTATCGCCTCGGCAGCCTTCTGCCAGAATGCTTCCGGCTGACCACGCCAACCGGCATAGACATCTTCATATCTGCTCTCCACCGCATCCTCCCGTCGCCGCGTTTCTTCATCGCGGAATGCAAAGCAGTTATGAAGCAAATGCAACATGATCGGAAGTCAGACGAAGGACGAATGACTTTAGTCGCTGCAGACATCGCGCTAGCGGGCTGAGAATTTGGCATTTGCCAATTCGAGGGTAGGCTGTAATCTTAGCGGGCTGTTCTTATCGGGGGATTTTTCATGAACACGCTTGCCAGAATCTGTTGGATCTCTTCGCCCGTCTACCTGCTTGTCGGCATGGTATTCGGCATCTGGATGTCGGCGACGCAGGACCACACGCTGGCGCCCGCGCATGCGCATCTCAATCTTATCGGCGGGGTGCTGATGGCAATCTTCGGGGCATTCTACATGCTGGTTCCGACGACTGCGAGCGGCATCGTCGCCAAGCTTCAGGTCGCCACAGCGCATCTGTCGGTCTGGTTCATGTTTCCAGGGGTGATGATGGCGATCCTCGGCAAGGGCGACATGCTAGCCAAAATCGGCTCGATCCTGGCGATCATCACCATCGTGCTGTTCATCGTACAGGTCGCCCGCGCGCCCTCCGCCCGTTCAGCGTGAACCAAAGATCGCCGAACCGACCCTGACGCTGGTCGCGCCGAAGGCGATCGCTGTTTCGAAATCGCCGGACATCCCCATGGAGAGCCGCTCGATGCCATTCTCCCGGGCAAGTTTGCGCAGCAGCGCGAAATGCGGACCTGGATTTTCATCCGCTGGCGGTATGCACATCAGGCCCTCGATCATGAGATTGAGTTCCTTGCGGCAGAACGCGACGAAATCAGCCGTGTCGTCTGGCGCAATGCCTGCCTTCTGCGACTCGAGGCCGGTATTGACCTGCACATAAAGCCTGATCTTGCGGCCCTGCTTGTCCATCTCGGCCTTCACCGCGCGCGCGATCTTCTCGCGATCGATGGTCTCGATCACGTCGAATAGCGCCACCGCGTCAGCCGCCTTGTTGGATTGCAGCGGCCCGATGAGATGGAGCTCGATGCCAGGGAACCCCGCCTTGAGCGCCGGCCATTTGCCCTCCGCTTCCTGCACCCGGTTTTCGCCGTAGATCCGGTGTCCCGCTTCGAGCACGGGCCTTATATCGTCGGCACCGAAAGTCTTCGTGACGGCGACGAGTCCAGCGCCGCCATCGTCGCGACCCGCCTCGCTGGCGGCCTTCGCCATCCGCGCCTTGATCTCTTCGAACCGCTCCAGAACCGTCATTTTCAAATCCTTTGTTCCGTCCCTGACTAGCGCATCGCGCGCCGATTGCAAGGCCCGGAAAGCTTGACGCGAGCGCCCTTTCATGATGAAGGTCAGCCCCAAATTTCCGGGAATTCAAGGTCGTACAACTGCAATGGCTACAGAACGTTACAACCCGCGCGAAGTCGAGCCGCGCTGGCAGAAACTTTGGGCGGAGACCAAGGTCTTCGAGACCGATAACGACGATCCGCGCGACAAATATTATGTGCTCGAGATGTTTCCCTACCCCTCGGGCCGCATCCATATGGGCCATGTGCGCAACTATGCGATGGGCGATGTCGTGGCCCGCTACAAGCGCGCCCGCGGCTTCAACGTCCTGCATCCCATGGGTTGGGACGCCTTCGGCATGCCGGCTGAAAACGCCGCGATGAAGAATAAGATCCACCCGAAGACGTGGACCTACGAGAATATCGCCTCCATGCGCAGCCAACTGAAAAGCATGGGCCTGTCGCTCGATTGGTCGCGCGAATTCGCCACCTGCGACGTTGAATACTACCAGCGCCAACAGCACCTGTTCCTCGACATGATGGAAAAGGGCCTGGTCTACCGCAAGAATTCCAAGGTCAACTGGGACCCCGAAGACATGACCGTGCTCGCCAACGAGCAGGTCATCGATGGTCGCGGCTGGCGCTCCGGCGCGCTGGTCGAACAGCGCGAGCTGACCCAGTGGTTCTTCAAGATCACCGATTTCGCCCAGGACCTGCTCGATCAGCTCGATCACCTCGACCAGTGGCCGGAAAAGGTCCGGCTGATGCAGAAGAACTGGATCGGCCGCTCCGAGGGCCTGACGATTCGTTGGAAGGTCGTGCCAGGCACTTCGCCGGCAAACGATCATAACATCACGGTTTATACGACCCGGCCCGATACGCTGTTCGGTGCCTCGTTTCTCGCAATCTCGGCCGACCATCCGATGGCCAGGGCGGCGGCGGCGAAGGATGCAGCGATCGCCGAGTTCTGCGACGAATGCCGTCGGCACGGCACCTCGCTGGCGGCACTGGAAACAGCCGAGAAGAAGGGCGTTGATACTGGCATCCGCGTCAGCCATCCCTTTGATCCTGCGTGGGAAATCCCGGTCTATGTCGCCAATTTCGTGCTGATGGAATATGGCACCGGCGCAATCTTCGGCTGCCCTTCGGGCGATCAGCGCGACCTTGATTTCGCCAACAAATACGGCCTGCCGGTCGTTCCCGTCGTGCTGCCGCCAGGCGCCGACAAGGAGGCGTTCAGGGTCACCGACGAAGCCTATATCGGCGAAGGCACGATGATCAATTCGCGCTTCCTCGATGGAATGGATACGGACACGGCTTTTAACGCAGTGGCCGAGCGGCTGGCGGCAACTGTGCTCGACGGCGCGCCGCAGGGCGAACGCAAGGTCAATTTTCGCCTGCGCGACTGGGGCATTTCCCGTCAGCGCTATTGGGGCTGCCCGATTCCGGTCATCCACTGCGAGATCTGCGGCGTCGTTCCGGTGCCGAAGAAGGACCTGCCGGTCGAACTGCCCGATGACGTGACCTTCGACCTTCCCGGCAATCCGCTCGACCGCCATCCGACCTGGCGCCACGTCGCTTGCCCGCAATGCGGCAAGGATGCGCGACGCGAGACGGACACGATGGACACGTTCGTCGATTCCTCCTGGTATTACACGCGCTTCACTGCGCCGTGGGAGCATGCGCCGACCGATCCCGCGGTTGCCGATGCCTGGCTGCCGGTCGACCAGTATATCGGCGGCATCGAGCACGCGATCCTGCACCTGCTCTATTCGCGCTTTTTCACCCGCGCCATGCAGGCAACAGGTCATGTCGGTCTCGCCGAGCCCTTCAAGGGCCTGTTCACCCAGGGTATGGTCGTGCACGAGACCTATCGCCTGGGCGAAGGCCAGAATGGCGCCTGGATCGAGCCCGCCGAGATCAGGATCGAGGAGGTCGACGGCAAGCGCCGCGCCTATATGCTGTCCTCGGGCGAAGAGCTGGTGATCGGCTCGATCGAGAAAATGTCGAAATCGAAGAAGAACGTTGTCGATCCCGACGACATCATTGCCTCCTATGGCGCTGATACGGCTCGTTTTTTCGTACTCTCCGACTCGCCACCGGACCGCGATGTGATCTGGACGGAAGCCGGCGTCGAAGGCGCGCACCGTTTCGTGCAGCGCGTCTGGCGTCTGATTTCTGAAGCCGTGGATGCGCTGCGAGCGGTAGAAGCTAAGCCGGCTAAGGATGGTGACGCTCTGGTCATCTCCCAGATCGCCCACAGGACGCTTAAAGCTGTGCAATCGGATTACGACCGCCTCAGTTTCAACAAGGCCGTGGCGCGGATCTATGAGCTGGTGAATGCTTTGGCGGCTCCGCTGGGCCAGGTCGCCGCAGGCAATGCCGATGCCGGGACTGTGTCCGCTTGCCGCGACGCGGTCGAAATTCTCGTGCGCGTGATCGCGCCGATGACGCCGCACCTGGCAGAAGAGTGCTGGAAGCTGCTCGGCTGCCATGGCATCGTGGCCGAGGCCGCATGGCCCGTCTATGACGAGGCTTTGGTCGCTGAAAACGAGATCACCATGCCCGTGCAGATCAACGGCAAGAAGCGCGCGGATTTGACAATTGCGCGCGATGCGGATCAAAGTCTGGTCGAGCGCGCGGTGCTGGAACTCGACAGCGTGCGCGCCGCTCTGGATGGCAAGGTGCCGAAGAAAATCATCGTGGTTCCGCAAAGGATCGTGAATGTCGTTGTGTGACGTGAGAAATTCGGGGCTCGGCCGCTGGATCCTGACCGCGACCGGCCTGTCGGCGATGCTTCTTGCCGCCAGCTGCCAGGTCAAGCCGCTCTATGCCACCAATTCGAATACCGCGGCGGCACTGGCCTCGATCGATTTTTCCGAGGCCGACGACCGCGTCGAACTCGAAGTCCGCAACAATCTCGTCTTCATGGCGAGCAGGGGCACAGGCGAGCCGGTCAACCCGGAATACGACGTGGATTTCAACGTCACCACGCGCTATATCGGTGTGCTGCTCGATCTTGACACGGACCTGCCGCGCGCCGGCCGTGTCGAATTGCGCGCCGATTTCACGCTGACGCGCCATTCCACCGGCGAGATCCTCAAATCAGGCAAGCGCCGCGCCGTGGCCCTCGTGGATTACCCGAACCAGGAATTCGCCAAGATCCGCGCGACGCGTGATGCCGAAAACCGCGCCGCACGCGAACTGGCCGAACTGATGCGCGCCGATATTGCGAGCTGGCTCGGCCGGTAAGGGATCCGACCAATGGCGGAGATCAAGGCGCACGAATTCGACCAGTTTGTGAAACGGCGCGCGAAAGACTATCGCATTTTCCTCGTCTACGGCCCCGATCGCGGTCTTGTCTCCGAACGCGCTGGGGAACTGGCGAAAATGACTGGCGTCGATACATCGGACGCCTTTTCGTTCATGCGGCTGGAGGCCTCCGATATCAATGCCGATCCGGGCAGGCTTTACGACGAGGCCAATTCGAAGGGCCTGTTCGGAAGTGAGAAGCTTATATGGATCAAGGGCGCTGGCGCGGACAAGAACCTGTCGGAGGCGCTATCCGGCCTCGCCCAGGATCCGCCTGACAATTCCTGGATAATCATCGAGGCGGGTGATCTCAAGAAGGGTTCCAATCTGCGCAAGGCAGCCGAGGGCGCCTCGGCCGCGATCGCCATTCCCTGCTATGCCGACGACGCCCGGGCGTTGAATTCGTTGATTGACGAGGAACTGGCGGCATCCGGCCTCAAAATCACTGCCGATGCCCGTTCGCTACTGCTCGACAGCCTCGGTGGCGACCGCATCGCATCCCGCAACGAAATCCGCAAGTTGGCGCTTTACGCCCAGGGTGACGGTACGATTGAGGAGCAGCACATTCTGGATGTCGTCGGCGATGCCAGCGCGATATCCGCAGACGATGCGGTAGATGCGATTCTCAAGGGTGACCTTCCCGATTTCCTGCATGCGGTGCAGAAGGTCGTGGCCTCGAAAACCGCGGTGTTTCTTGTGCTGCAGGGCTGCCTGCGGCAGTTCCAGATGCTGGATCTCATGCGGGCGGAAATGGATGAAAGACGTATAAGCGCTCAGGACGCCCTGAACACCCACGGGCGCCACCTTCATTTCAAGCGCAAGCCGGTGATCGAGGCCGCATTGCGCAGTTGGAATGCCGCGTCGATCGTGACTGAAATGAACCGGCTTCACGCTGCAATCCTCCAGAGTCGCCAGCGATCCAGCCTGGAAGACACAGTCGCCATGCATGCCTTGCTGGCAACAACACTCATTGCTGCGCGGGCTCGCTCAAGTGGATAATCGTTTCGGTTACGAACCGATCAGCGACGCTCAAGCAGACGGCAGATTTCTTCCAATTGTTCCAATGACTTATAAGAAATAACCAGCCTGCCGCTATTGCCCTTGTGGTTGACGGTGACGCTCAGACCGAGACTGTCGGAAAGCGTCCGCTCCAAGGCCAGCGTGTCGGGATCTTTCTCGACCGATTTCGTCTCGAGCACCGGATTGGTCTGCGCCTTGATATTATTCTGTGCCAGGCGTTCCGCGTCCCGGACAGACATGCCCTTGGCAATGATCGTCCGCGCCAGACCCAGTGGATCGCTTGTCGGGATCAGCGCCCGCGCATGGCCCGCGGAGAGCGTACCGGCAAACAGCATGTCGCGCACGAGGTCAGGCAGTTTCAGCAGCCGCAGGCTGTTGGCGACATGCGAACGGCTCTTGCCGATGATCTCGCCGAGATCGTTCTGCGTATAGCCATGTTCGGCAATCAGCTGCTCATAACCCAGGGCTTCCTCGACCGGATTGAGGTCCGCGCGCTGGACGTTCTCGACAATCGCAAGCTCAAGGGCCGTGCGGTCGTCAACCTCCCGAATGATAACGGGAATATCATTGAGCCCAGCGAGCTGCGCGGCACGCCAGCGGCGCTCGCCGGCGATGATCTCGAATCGCCCTTCTGCGACCGTGCGCACGACAACCGGCTGGACGATTCCGTGCTGACGAATCGATGACGCCAGATCCTGCAAATCTTCCTCGGCGAAATGCTTGCGCGGGTTCCTGGGATTGCGGACGACGAGATCGATCGCCACCTTGCGATCGGCGCTTATGCTTGGACGGCTCGCCATCTCGGACATCGGCTGGTCCATTTCGCCGATCAATGCGGCAAGGCCGCGCCCAAGTCTGCGCTTCGAGGGATCGTCGTTCATCTGCCTATTCCAAACTCGTTTCGCCTAAGAATCGATTATGCCGCGCGGCTTTGCCGCTCGCGCTGTATCACCTCGGATGCAAGTTGCAGATAGGCCTGGCTTCCAGCGCATTTCAAGTCATACAGGATTGCAGGCTTGCCATAGGATGGCGCTTCCGAGACCCGTACGTTTCTCGGTATAAGTGTTTGATAAACCTTGCTTCCTAGGTGCTGGCGTACATCCGACACCACCTGCTGGGCGAGGTTGTTGCGCGAATCGAACATCGTCAGCACGATGCCTTGGATATCCAGAGCGGGATTCACTGTTCGACGAACCTGATCGACGGTTTCCAGAAGCTGGCTCAAACCTTCCAATGCAAAGAACTCGCACTGGAGCGGCACCAGAACGGATTGCGCGGCAGCCAAGGCGTTCATTGTCAAGAGATTGAACGATGGCGGGCAGTCAATCAAAATATAGTCATAGATATTGGCGTCCGGATGCTGGAGCGCCTTTTTCAATCTGAAAACTCTGTCGTTCTCGCGGCCGATTTCCATTTCGACGCCCAGAAGGTCCATCGTGGACGCGGCGATCGAAAGATGGGGTACAACCGTCGGCATCGCCACTTCCGACACGGTGTTGTTGCCAACCAGTAGATCATAGGTAGAGAGCTTTCGATCCTTACGATCGATTCCGAGGCCGGTGGAAGCATTGCCCTGCGGGTCGAGGTCTATTATTAGGACGCGCTCGCCTATGGCCGCCAGGGCCGTGGCCAGATTGATAGCGGTGGTCGTCTTACCAACGCCGCCCTTCTGATTGGCGATCGTGATGATACGGTATTTCGGCATGTTCATTGATTTGCCCGACCTAGCCTTTAAGGGGACGGATTCCGCCAATTTCGAGGATGACGGAGCCTTTCTCGATAACACTATCGTGTATTACCAGATCGTAATGCCATCGCCTATGCGAATTCTCGATCTCGGCCCGGTAATCCCGGCCTTTATGCAGATAGGCCTTGAGATTTTCATTCCGTGCCGCCCAGGGGTAAATCAGACCTAGCAGAGCATTCAGGTCGGCGAGGGCCCGGGCAGAAACGTAATCGGCATTCCGCACCGCATGCTCGGCCTCCCCGATCCGTAGCGGATGGACACTCCCTCGGCCACCCGTTTCCGCGAGCGCGGTGCGCAGAAATGCAGCTTTCTTGTTATTGCTTTCTACGAGATGAACCCAGCCAGCACCTTGCTCAGCGAGAAAAATGGCCGTGATCACACCCGGAAAGCCGCCGCCACTACCGAGATCCAGCCACGTTCCCGGCGTCGGCTGGAGCTGGAATATCTGAGCCGAATCAGCGACATGCCGATCCCACAGATCGTTCAATGTCGACGGAGCCACAAGATTGATGGTCTTGGCCCATTTTGAGAACAGCGCGGCGAAAAGATCAAGGCGTTCTGTTGTTTCACGTGAAACAGCCATGCCGTTCAACCTGCGGCTAAGACTCGCCCCCATTGTACTCACCCTACGAGGCTCTCGTCTTCTGCATGGCGCCGAACTGCAAGCAGCAGAAGAGAGACGGCTGCTGGCGTCATGCCTTCCAGGCGCGACGCTTGCGCAATGCTGGCCGGTTTAGCCCGTGACAGTTTCTGCTTTAACTCGATCGAAAGGCCGGGAAGACCGAAATAGTCCAAGCCCTCCGGTATGAGCTTGGCCTCTTCGCGCCGAACTTCAGCAATATCGGCATCCTGGCGATCCATATAGACGGAATAAGATGCTTCAATATCAATGGCTTCCGCCGTGCGGCGGCTCACAGTACGGAGATCAGGCCAAATACGCGTCATCGTATCGAAATCGTGCGCGGGATGGGACAAGAGCTCGTAGGCAGAACGACGCTTACCGTCGAGATTGACATTGAGGCCGAGTGCCCGTGCTTCGTTCGGCGTCAGCATTCGTTTACTAAGTTCGTTCCGGTAGCGATCCATCTCCGCAGTCCATGCGGCAAACTTGGTTTCTCGCTCTTGACCGACGATTCCTAATTCTATGCCGATCGGTGTCAAGCGCCGATCTGCGTTGTCTGCCCGCAACGTCAGGCGATATTCTGCCCTCGATGTGAACATGCGATAGGGCTCAACGACACCGCGTGATGTGAGATCGTCGATCATGACACCGATATAGGAATTGGTTCGGCTGAAAGTCGCAGGCGCAAGGCCGGCGGCGCGGCGGGCTGCGTTGAGTCCAGCGACCAAGCCCTGTGCGCCGGCCTCCTCATAGCCTGTCGTGCCATTAATCTGTCCTGCCAGGTACAATCCCTGTAGTTTCCGCGCTTCCAGCGACAGATGCAGCTCACGGGGATCGACGTGGTCATATTCGATCGCATAGCCCGGCTGAAGGATGGCAACATTCTCTAATCCAGGGATTGTCCTGATGAAGGCCTGCTGGACATCTTCAGGCAGCGATGTGGAAATTCCATTCGGATAAACCGTATTGTCGTCGAGGCCTTCCGGCTCAAGAAATATTTGATGGCCATCGCGTTCACCAAACTTGACGATCTTGTCCTCAATCGAGGGGCAGTAGCGCGGCCCCACGCCCTCGATTTGCCCGGAATACATGGCGGATTGGCCGATATTGTCGGAAATGATTTTGTGTGTCGCCGGCGTCGTACGGGTGACACCGCATTCGATTTGCGGATTTGAAATCGTTTCAGTCATGAAGGAGAATGGAATGGGATCGTTGTCGGCGCCCTGTCGGCCGACCGCGGTCCAATCGATCGTTCGGGAATCCAGTCTGGCGGGCGTTCCGGTCTTGAGCCGGCCGAGCGCCATGTCGACGCGTCTTAGCGTTTCGGACAATCCGAGGGATGGAGCTTCCCCGACCCGGCCGGCCGGAATCTTCCTGTTTCCTATGTGTATCAGCCCCTTGAGGAACGTCCCCGTGGTGAGAACGACAGACGCGCAGGACAGTTCGCGTCCATCCGCCATCACAATTCCGGAGACCGTTCCGGAGACGACTCGAAGATCGTAGACATCGCCTTCGATCACGGTCAGATTTTCGTGGCGCAGAATTTCGCGCTGCATTGCCTCGCGATAGAGCCTTCGGTCCGCCTGTGTCCGCGGTCCGCGTACAGCGGCACCCTTTCGGCGGTTCAACATGCGAAACTGGATGCCTGCCGCATCGGCAACTCGGCCCATCAGCCCATCAAGTGCATCGATCTCACGGACAAGATGGCCCTTGCCCAGGCCGCCAATTGCAGGATTGCAGGACATGACGCCGATCGTCGACTGTTTGTGGGTAATAAGCGCGGTTTTAGCGCCTAGTCGTGCTGATGCTGACGAAGCCTCGCAGCCCGCATGTCCTCCGCCGACAACAATCACATCATAATCTTTGGTCATACCGACACCAACTATTTCGAAACCGATTCAATGCCACCTACTGTTTCACGTGAAACACGGGACTCGTCCAGCTTGTGTCATTTCCCGATACAGAATTCCGAAAAGATGACGCCCAGCAGGTCCTCGACATCGACGATGCCCGTAATCTTCCCCAGTCTATGTGACGCGCGTCTCAACAGCTCAGATCGAAGCTCAAGTGGAAGATCCGGGCATGCAATCGTTTCCTCAATCTTTTCAACAGCTTCTCTAAGATAGGAAACTTGTCTCTCCCGAACTGGCGTTAGATTCAGGCCGCTTGCCGTCCGGCTCGATACTTCGTCCGAGATTCGTTTCGTAAGTGAATCGAAACCCTGCCCACTCCTTGTCGAGATCCGCAATCCGGGATCATCCGGACGGTCTTCTAACAGATCGGCCTTTGTGAGTACATATAGTACCGCGCGATCTTCCGGCACCTCAGGGAAGTCGCCGGGATCGGTGCAATCCTTCAACGCCAGGATGAGATCCGCCTCCTCCATCGAATTCAACGCCCGGCGTACGCCTTCCCGCTCAACTTCGTCATCGGTCTCCCGCAATCCGGCTGTATCCATTACATGAACAAGAAAGCCGTCGATATTGAGGTCAATGCCGATGATATCACGCGTGGTGCCAGCAATGCTGGTGACGATCGCCACGTCCCGCTTCGCTAGAGCGTTCAGAAGGCTGGACTTGCCTGCGTTCGGACGACCCGCAATGACGATTCTGAAACCGTCCCGGATGATCTCGGCAGCTCGTTGGCCCTGGAGATGGGCGCGCATATCGCGCGCGATCGCTTCCAGCTCAGGCCAGAGCCTGTCGCTGACTGCACCTGGGACGTCATCCTCGTCGGGAAAATCGAGTTCGGCCTCGATCAGCGCCCGAATTCGCGTCAGCCTGTCTGCCCAGCCCGTATAGAGTTCGGAAAGCCTGCCGCTCGATTGCTCGAGCGCCAGTCGCCGCTGCATCTCTGTCTCGGCGGTAATCAGGTCTGCCAGACCCTCGATCTCCACGAGGTCGAGCTTGCCGTTATCGAACGCCCGGCGCGAGAACTCACCTGGTTCCGCGTGACGAAGCGTCTCGAAACGCGAGAGTTCATCGACGAGGGCATCGATGACGGCACGACCGCCATGGAGTTGGAACTCGATGCAGTCCTCGCCAGTGAACGAATGCGGCGCCGGGAAATGCAGAACCAGTCCTTTGTCGATCGGTTCACCGTTCCGCCGCCGAATCCATCGTAAAGTCGCATGACGCGGTTCGATAGCACCGCCGCAGAGCCGGTCGAGTATGTCCACGCAGCTTGGGCCACTGACGCGCACGACGGCCACGCCGGAAGGCGGTGCCCCCGATGATAGAGCATAGATAGTGTCACGCGATAGCGTCATTATGTTTCGGCCATAAAAGGGAAGTCGACGTCAGCCCGCTGGCAGAACGCGCTGGCCCATAACCGAATTTCAACGCCTGGACAAGTCGGCGCGCTGGAAAGCACCATGCGCTCCATCCAGCACCTCTAATTGGAATCCGGCTAAGAATCCGGCGAAATATCAGGTGTTCATCGAATCGAAGAAGTCGGCGTTTGTCTTGGTCTGCTTGAGCTTGTCGATGAGGAATTCGATCGCATCGGTCGTGCCCATCGGGCCGAGGATACGCCGCAGGACAAATACCTTTTGCAGATCCTGGCGCGGCACGAGCAGGTCTTCTTTGCGGGTACCGGATTTGAGGATATCCATAGCGGGGAAGATGCGCTTGTCTGCGACCTTGCGGTCGAGCACGATTTCCGAATTTCCGGTGCCCTTGAACTCTTCGAAGATCACTTCGTCCATGCGGCTGCCCGTGTCGATCAGCGCCGTGGCGATGATGGTGAGAGACCCGCCTTCTTCGATGTTTCGTGCGGCACCGAAGAAGCGCTTGGGACGCTGCAGGGCGTTTGCATCGACACCACCGGTCAGGACCTTGCCCGACGACGGCACGACCGTGTTGTAGGCACGACCCAGGCGGGTGATCGAATCGAGCAGGATGACGACGTCCCGCCCGTGTTCGACCAGACGCTTGGCCTTCTCGATCACCATTTCGGCGACCTGGACGTGGCGCACGGCCGGCTCATCGAATGTCGAGGAGACGACTTCGCCACGCACCGAGCGCTGCATGTCGGTGACTTCCTCCGGCCGCTCATCGATCAACAGCACGATGAGATAGCATTCCGGATGATTGGCGGTGATCGAATGGGCGATGTTTTGCAGCAGGACGGTCTTACCGGTGCGCGGTGGCGCGACAATCAGGCCGCGCTGGCCCTTGCCGAGCGGTGCCACGAGATCGATGACGCGCGGTGACATATCCTTGCTGGTCGGAACCTCGAGCTCCATCTTGAAGCGCTCGTTGGGATAAAGCGGCGTCAGATTGTCGAAATGCACCTTGTGCCGGATCTTCTCGGGATCCTCGAAATTGATCGTGTTGACTTTGAGCAGCGCGAAATAGCGCTCGCCTTCCTTCGGCCCGCGGATTGGGCCCTCGACCGTGTCGCCTGTTTTCAGCGAGAAGCGGCGGATCTGGGAGGGTGAAATGTAGATATCATCGGGACCGGGCAGATAATTGGCATTGGCTGAGCGCAGGAAGCCAAAGCCGTCCTGTAGAAGCTCGACGACGCCTTCGCCGATGATTTCGACTTCCTGGGCCGCGAGATTCTTCAGAATGGCAAACATCAACTCCTGTTTGCGCATAACACTGGCATTTTCAACTCCGACCGATTCGGCGAAAGCGAGCAGGTCGGTCGCAGTCTTGTTTTTTAGTTCTTGAAGCTTCATTTCAGCCATGAAGTTAAACCACTGGAAGAGATCGGGAAAGCGGACGGGGGAAGTCTGCAGGGAAAGCATGCGCTGGAGGGGAGTGGCACGCTACAATGCTTGGGAAGCAGGCTCAAAATAGCGCTTCGAATTCCGCACTGCAAGAACGCTCTGCCAGAAACGGCGCGCTTTGGCAAGATATATCAGAATGGCTTCAACACCGCCATAAGCACGATGAGGATCATCAGAGCTGCCGGCACCTCGTTCATGATCCGCCAGTAACGCGCATTTCTCGGCCGCTCGTCACGGCCGAATGCCTTCATCGCCCGGCCGTAATAGATGTGCATGCCTGTCAAGGCGATCACGCCCAGAAGCTTGACATGCAGCCAGCCAGCCGAGAACCACATGCCTTGTGCGGCGATGAAAAGCCCGAAAATCCAGGCCATCATCATCGCGGGGTTCATGATGATCCGGTAGAGCCGCGTCTCCATCATCTTGAAAAGCTGGGAAGTCTCGGAACCCGCCGCAACATCCGAATGATAGATGAACAGCCTCGGCAGGTAGAAAAGTCCAGCCATCCAGGCGATCACGGCCATGATATGGACGGCCTTGAACCAGAGATAGCTGTCTTCGGCGAGCATGTAGATCAGCACCGTCGCCAGCAGGAAAACACCGAGCGCAATGCCGGCGCGCAGCCCGCTCCGCGCGCCCGCCTGTGTGTTGACGCTCACGCGGCTGCTCCATAGCTGCGGACCCGTGAAATCAGACGCTCGACATTGGCGGGCTCGCCGTCGGGCGTGATGCCATGGCCGAGGTTGAAGATCAGCGGCCCATTGCCCAGCTTGTCCAGGATCCGATCGATCGCGGCGTCGAGGTCTACGCCACCGCTGATCATCTTCAGCGGATCGAGATTGCCCTGAACGGCGCCTTCCTTCTGCAATTCTGCTGCGAAATCGAGCGGCACCGTCCAGTCGAGGCCGATTGCGTCGGCATCCGTGCCCGACCGGTAATGCCTGAGATTATAGCCGGCGCCCTTGGCGAAAGCGATGATCTTGGCGCCTGGCCGCGCCGTGCGCACCATGTCGATGATCCGCCGCACTGGCTTCACTGCATATTCGGAGAATTCGTGATCGGGGAGAATCCCGGCCCAGCTGTCGAATATCTGCACCGCGTCGGCGCCGGCATCGAGCTGCGCGACGAGATAGGCCGCGGACGCTTCAGCAATGTCGCCGAGCAGCTTTTCGAAGACGACAGGATCGCGATAGGCAAAGAGCCGGGCAGGCGCCTGATCCGGCGTGCCACGGCCAGCGATCATGTAGGTAGCGATCGTCCAGGGAGCGCCACAGAAACCGAGCAGTGTCGTCTCTTCAGGCAATTCGCCGCGCAGACGCCGGACGGTCTCGAAGACAGGAGCAAGACGCGCCTCGATGTCAGGCATATGGAGCCGGTTGATTCCATGCTCGTCGATCGGGTCGAGCAGCGGCCCCTCTCCTTCCACAAAGCGCACATTGCGATCGAACGCATCGGGGATCACGAGAATATCCGAAAACAGGATCGCCGCATCGAAGCCGAAGCGCCGGATCGGCTGCATCGTCACTTCGACCGCGAGATCGGGCGTGTAGCAGAGATCAAGGAAACCCTTCGCAGTCGCGCGCACCTGCCTGTATTCCGGCAGATAGCGTCCTGCCTGGCGCATCAGCCAGATCGGGGGCGGTGTGACGGTGTGCCCTTCGAGCACCTCGATGATCTTGCGTTTTGCGGTTCCCACAGGCGTCCTATAAAAAAATGAATTCCTTATTAGAGAGTTTCTATTTCTTAAGAGTCGGTGAGTTTCAAGGATTAAAGTGTCGCGTCAGGTTATCCAGAGCCCGTGCACCGGTTCGGTCAGCGGGGATAACGATTCGGCAGCGCTTTAGGAATAACGAGGAGCAACAAGATTCGGCGATTGAAACCAAGGCATTAAATCGAACCACAAATCGTCTCGAGTTGTGGATAGCCAGTTGATAACGGTTGGATGGTAACGTCTTCTTAAGGTTCTCCACATCGCTGTCGCCAGGTTATCCTTTTGTGCTAAGGCTGTGGAGAAATCGGCCCTTTTCCCCGGCGGCCGGTAACCCTTCCTTAATCATGCGGGGATTTCCACAGTCATCAACAGGGCCACTCGAAAAGCTTGGAAAACCGTAAAAATTTCTTTCATCTCCACCTCATTTCTGACTCGACGGGGGAGACTCTCATTGCCGCAGGCCGCGCGGCCGCGTCGCAATTCGCTGATTCCCATGCCGTCGAGCATGTCTATCCCCTGGTCAGGAACCGCAGGCAGGTCGCTGATGTCCTGGCCGAGATCGATCGCGCGCCGGGCATCGTACTTCACACTGTCATCGATCAGGAGATCGCGGCCGTCATCGATGAGGCCTGCAATGCCATGGGCGTGCCTTGCGTCTCGGTCATCGAACCGGTGCTGCAAATGTTTCAGTCCTATCTCGGCGCGCCATCCAGGCGTCGGGTCGGCGCCCAGCATGAGCTGAATGCCGGCTATTTCGCTCGCATCGAGGCGCTCAATTTTACCATGGATCACGACGACGGCCTGTTGCCCCACAATATAGACGAGGCCGACGTCGTCCTGCTTGGCATATCCAGGACGTCGAAGACACCGACAGCGATCTATCTCGCCAACCGCGGCATCAAGACGGCGAATGTCCCGATCGTCACCGGCATGTCCTTGCCGGAGAAGCTCTATTCGGCAAGCAAGCCGCTCATCGTCTGCCTCATCGCCTCGATCGACCATATTTCCCAGGTGCGGCACAACCGGGTGCTTGGCTCGACCACCGGTTATCAGGACACCTATACGGATCGCGCGGCGATCGCCGAGGAGATCAAATATGCCAAGCAGCTCTGCGCACGCCACAGCTGGCCGGTGATCGATGTGACGCGGAAGTCGATCGAGGAGACGGCTGCGGCGATCGTTGCCCTTCGCGTCAAACAGCGATAGTGGAAACGGGAAGAATGGAAGGGTCTATGTCGGCTAAACTCATACTCGCCTCCAACAGTGCATCGCGCAAGTCGCTGATGCTGGGCGGTGGCTTGCAGTTCGAATCCGTCGGCGCCGAGATCGACGAACGCGGCATCGAAGCCCGGTTGGCCGCCAATTATGCCAAGCCTCCAGAAATCGCCGTCGAGCTGGCCAGGGCCAAGGCGCTCTGGGTTTCGGAGCGCAATCCCGATTCCTATGTCATCGGCTCGGACCAGGTCCTGTCGCTGGGCGACCGGTTGTTCCACAAGCCGCTTTCGATGGGCGAGGCGGCCGACCACATCCGGGCGATGTCCGGACAGACGCATCATCTCAACTGTGGTGTCGCAATCGCCTTTCGGGGGGTGATCATCTGGTCCGATGTGTCGATCGCCGCAATGACAATGCGCACCATTTCTCCCTCCTTCCTCCAGACTTATATCGATCTCGCGGGCGAGGGTATCCTGCAGAGCGTCGGCGCCTACCAGTTCGAAGGCCCGGGCATTCAGCTGTTCGACAGGATTGACGGCGACTATTTTACCATTCTCGGCCTGCCGATGCTGAAACTGCTCGGCGGGCTGCGCCAGCTGGAATTGATCGATGCGTGATTCACGTGAAACATTGTTAACGAAAGCCTTCGTCACCGGCTTTCCCGTCAGGCATTCACGCTCGCCGCTCATTCATGGTCATTGGCTGAAGCAGTTCGGCATCACGGGGAGCTATGAAGCGGTTGAAGTGGCACCCGCCGATTTCCCTGCTTTCATTGCACGTCTCAAAGACGGATCATCCGGCTTTATCGGTGGCAATGTCACCATCCCACACAAGGAATCGGCCTTCGCGCTCGTCGACAAACCAGATGAACTGGCGACCGAACTCGGGGCGGCCAACACGCTTTACCTGCGGGAAGGCCGGCTCCACGCGACCAATACGGACGGCTATGGCTTCCTCAACAATCTCGACGACCGGGCTCCGGGCTGGGACGACAGCAAGAACACGGCCGTGATTCTCGGCGCAGGTGGCGCCAGCCGCGCCGTTATCCAGGCGTTGCGTGATCGCGGCTTCGGCGCGGTCCATGTTCTCAACCGCACCGAGGCGCGTGGCCAGGAGCTGGCGGACCGCTTCGGGCCGCGTGTCCATGCGGGACCGATGACAGCCCTGGCGGAACGGCTCGCCGGTGCCGATCTCTTCGTCAATACGACATCGCTCGGCATGGATGATTCCGACGCGATCGATATCGATTTCACTCTTATGCGCACAGGCGCCTTGGTGACCGATATCGTCTATGTCCCGCTGATCACCCCGATCCTCGCGCAGGCAAGGGCTCAGGGCATGAAGATTGCCGATGGCCTTGGCATGCTGCTGCACCAGGCTGTGCCCGGTTTCGAAAGATGGTTTGGCCAGAGGCCCGAAGTGACGAGCGAGCTCCGGGCGCTCATCATATCCGACATGGAGAAGCATTGATGCTCCGCCTTGGACTGACCGGCTCGATCGGGATGGGCAAATCCACCACAGCCCAGATGTTTCGCGATGAGGGCCTGACGGTGATTGATTCCGACGCGGTGGTCCACGAACTCTATCGCGGCGAAGCGGTGCCCCTGATCGAGCGCGCCTTCCCCGGCACGACGGAGAACAGCCAGGTCGATCGCAAGAAGCTGTCCGCCTTTCTCGCCGGCCATCCGGACGACTTCGAGCTTCTCGAGGCCATCGTCCATCCCCTGGTGCGGCGCAAGGAAGTGGAGACGATCGCCGAGGCGCAAAGATCCGGCGCCGATATCATCGTGCTCGATATCCCGCTACTCTACGAAAGCGGCACCGAATCACGCGTGGACAAGGTGGTGGTCGTCACCTGTGATCCCGAAGTTCAGCGCGCCCGGGTGCTCGCCCGGCCCGGGATGACCGAAGAGAAGTTTGCGATGATCCTGTCGCGCCAGATACCGGATGTGGAAAAACGCAAACGCGCCGATTTCCTGATCGACACGGGCAGGGGTTTTGACCATGCTCGCGCGGAGGTCCGGAAGATCGTGACTAAGCTTCGGGCAAAGGGATAATCGATGGCCTTGCGGGAAATCATCTTCGACACCGAAACCACAGGCCTCGATCCGCGCGAGGACCGGATCATCGAACTTGGCGGTGTCGAGCTCGTCGATCATTTCCCCACCGGCCGCACGATCCATCTCTATATCAATGCCGATGGTAAGAAGGTCCATCCGGATGCATTGGCCGTGCATGGCATTACCGACGAACAGCTTGCCGACAAGCCCAAATTCCGCGAGGTCGCCGAGCAGATCCTCGAATTCTTCGGCGATGGCCAATGGATCGCCCATAACGCGACCTTCGACATGAGCTTCATTAATACCGAGCTTGCCCGCCTCGACATGCCGCCCATTCCTTCGGCCAAGGTCACCGATACGCTCGCGCTTGCACGTCGCAAGCATCCGATGGGCCCGAATTCGCTCGACGCACTCTGCCGGCGCTACGGCATCGACAATTCCCACCGCCTCAGGCACGGCGCGCTTCTCGACTCCGAACTGCTGGCCGAAGTCTATATCGAACTGATCGGCGGCAAGCAGGCAGCGCTCGGCTTCGGCGGGGCCAGCGATCGAAGCGGCAACCGAATCATCGTGCAGGACACGATCGAGATCATGGCCCGGCCGCGCCCGCTGTCACCACGCCTGACGATCGAGGAAATCACCGCCCATACCGAAATGGTGGTGAAGCTCGGCGCAAAGGCGGTTTGGGCGCGATACGGAATTACGGCGACAGCGACGAAGCATTAATCACAAGCTCGTGGGCAACAAAAAACCCGGAAGTTTGGAACTTCCGGGTTTCGTCATCCAAATCTTCACCGAAATCAGTTGCTGACGGCAACCTTCGCCTTCGCCTGTTCCTCGGCCATGCGCTGCTGGAACATCTGCGCGAAATCGATCGGGTCGATCATCAGCGGTGGGAAGCCGCCATTGCGGGTAGCGTCCGCGACGATCTGGCGCGCGAAGGGGAAAAGCAGGCGCGGGCATTCGATGAACAGCACCGGCAGCATGTGTTCCTGGGCAAAGCCCTGAATACGGAACAGGCCGCCATAGGAAAGCTCGGCATGGAACACTGTCTTGTCGCCATCCTTGGCGGAGGCATCGAGCGTCAGCACCACGTCGAAGTCCGTCTCGGTCATCGGGTTGGCGTTGACATTCACCGAGATGTTGATGTTCGGCGCCTTTTCGCGCGACTGCAGCGAGCGCGGCGCGCCCGGGTTCTCAAACGAGAAGTCCTTGGTGTACTGCGCCAGGATGTTGATGGACGGTTGACGGCCTGCTTCCGCGCCGTTCGTTGTTTCATCTGCCATGGTATTTCCTCTTGGGGCCGGAGTGAAGTGTTCGGAAGATCCGGCTTCACCAACACTATATTTCGGCTTGCCGCTCTATCACTTCACCCCCGGGGTGACAACCCTCTGGCAACGGCCACAACCGCCGCAATGAGGGGCTGTCAATCCTTGTGATCGATATGCCCGGCCGGCGGATCGCGTGGCTCGCGGCGTTCGAAATCCTCCGGCGACAGATCGACCACGCCCTCTTCGCGGCTCCCACGGCGGAAGCCGCCGCGCGGACCGCTCGTGCGGAAGGACGTGACCTTAATGCGCGACCGGACAAATTGCCGTATGCCGCTTCGGACGAAGGGTATCATCAGAAGAAGGCCGATCAAATCTGTCACGAAGCCGGGGATGATCAGCAGCAGGGCGCCGATGACGATGAGCACGCCGTCGATCAGTCCGACCTCCGGCGTTTGCCCCTGGCGGATATCGCGATTGATCTTCTTGAGCACACCAAGGCTCTGGTAGCGCAGCAGCATTGCGCCTACGATCGCCGACAGAAAGACGAGCGCAATGACCTTCCAGACGCCGATTGCCTGGCCGACATAGATGAAGACAGCGATCTCGATCACCGGTATCAGTACGAGCAGGATCGGAATGATGATCAGCGGCATGTCTTTTCCCTTGTTACGGCCATTTGAATGATCGATAAATCACGACTATATGGTGGCGACAGAGTTCCAACCAAGGTGACAAATGGGTACCGACAATATCATTACGCTTTTTTTCCTGATTGTCGCGGCGCTGATTTTCCTGAATCTGCGCAGTGTCTTGGGAAAGCGCACCGGCACCGAGAAGCCACCTTTCGATCCCTATACCAGGGATAGAAGCGAGGTCGAGCGCCAGAATCAGCCTGCCGACGACGGCAAGGTGATCACGCTTCCCCGCCGCGACCAGCAATCGCAACCGCCGGCGGAAGCACCGAGCCGCTATGAAATTATCGACGATTTCGCCAAACCGGGCACACCGCTGAACGATAATCTTCGCCAGGTCTACGACGCCGATCCCACATTCGATCCGAGGCAATTCGTGGACGGCGCCAAGGCAGCCTATGAGATGATCGTCCAGGCCTTCGCGGAAGGTGACCGCAAGTCGCTCAAGACGCTTCTGTCCAACGATGTCTATCAAGGCTTCGATCAGGCGATCACCGCGCGCGAGAAGGCTGGTGAGACCGTCAAGTCAACCTTTGTCGGCATCGAGAAGGCGGAAATCACCAGTGCCAGCCTGGATGGCAGCGAGGTGACGATCACCATGCGCATCGTCAGCGAGCTCATCTCGGCCACGTATAACGCCGCCGGAGAAGTGATCGAGGGCAATGCCGACACGGTTGCCGAAGTCGTCGACAGCTGGAGCTTTGCCCGCGATACCCGTTCGCGCGATCCCAACTGGAAGCTCGTGCAAACCCAATCCGAAGGCTAAAACCGGGACAATGGATTTCGCGCTGAGGCCGATATCGTTTGGAGAAGTCGAGGGCTGGAAGGATGATGATCCTTCCAGCCTTTTTCCCGTCATGGCGCGCTGTCTCGATCATATCAGGGGCACCAAGCCCTATAAGACCGGCTTGCTTGGCGTCACTTCGGATGAGCTCGCTTCCGTCTTCGAAGCGGCAAATGCCGCCAAGCCAACCGGTGCCGCCGAAGCGCGTGACTTCTTCGAACAGCATTTCCAGCCGTTCCTCATCGTACCCGATTCCGGCAGGCCTGGCCTGGTCACCGCCTTCTACGAGCCCGAGGTCGAGGTCTCCGAAACCCGGTCGGACGTCTGGTGCCATCCCTTCTATCGCCGCCCGCCCGATCTCATCGATATCGACGACACGAACCGGCCGGAGGGTTTCGACCCTAGCTATGCCTTCGCCCGCGAGACGAAGGAAGGCATCGGTTATTATCCGCGCCGCCAGGCGATCGACTGTGGCTATCTCGAAGGCAAGGGCCTGGAAATCGCCTGGGCCCGGTCGCGCGTCGATGTGTTCTTTGCCCATATTCAGGGTGCAGCGCGGCTGGTTTATCCCGATGGCCGCGTCCAGCGTATCACCTTCGCCGCTAAGGCCGGACATCCCTTTACCGGCATCGGACGCTATCTGATCGATATCGGCGAAATTCCACCCGAGAAAATCTCGATGGGCTCGATCCGTGATTGGCTGGCTGCCCATCCCGAGCGGCAGGACGAAGTGCTCTGGCAGAACCGTTCCTATATCTTCTTCCGCGAAGCACCTGTGGAGAGTCTGGAACTTGGCCCGGTCGCAGCTGCGAAAGTGCCGCTCGAAGCGATGCGCTCGATCGCGGTCGACCGGACGATCCACACCTTTTCCACGCCCTTCTTCATCCGAAGCCCCACACTCACCCACCTGACAAGGGGAGAGCCCTTCGCCCGGCTGATGATGGCACTCGATACCGGCTCGGCGATCCTTGGCCCCGCGCGCGGCGACATCTTCACCGGTTCCGGCAAGGCGGCCGGCGATCTTGCCGGCAATGTCAAGAACGACGCCGACTTCATCGTCCTCGTTCCGAAATCGGCTGCCGGGAGATTTTCGTGATGCGCGGGCGCGGCAAGAAAGCGCTGACGACCGACGACCGCATCCTGTGGGGCAAGGTCGCGCGCAGCACCAACCCGCTTCCTGGCCGCATGAACGAGATCGAAGCCTTCGAAAAGTCGATCGGCGAGATGGTCGAAGAAGAGCCGAAGCCCATTGTCAGGCAGGCGGCACCCGCCCTGAAGAAGGCCGTTATAACGACCTTCGAGGATATATCCTATCAGGCGCCGCCGCAGCCGAAGCAGCCCGCCGGCAAGCACCAGCGGCTCGAACGTCCCGTCAAGCGCAAACTCGCCAAGGGCCGGCTGGAATTGGATGGGCGTATCGACCTGCACGGCCTGTTCCAGGAAGAGGCGCATGCACTGCTCCACTCCTTCCTCCAGCGCGCCCATGAACGCGGTCTGCGCCATGTCCTTGTGATAACAGGCAAGGGCTCATCGATGGGCAGCGACGGTGCTCTGAAGCGCGCCGTGCCGATGTGGTTCGGCAAGCCCGAATTCCGCTATCTGATCTCGTCCTGGGAAACTTCGTCCCCGAACCATGGCGGCGATGGCGCGCTCTATGTCCGGCTGTCCCGCCGGCGGGGAGAAGCCGAATGAC
>Ga0164290_1001634_pt1 | contig 27935 bp, 30 predicted proteins | sample Micstemetagenome_FD_108782 | JGI IMG/M metagenome (GOLD analysis project Ga0164290, IMG submission 108782) | Contaminated culture microbial community from soil near Moab, Utah, USA - Microcoleus steenstrupii SON62 (Illumina Assembly) | ecosystem: Environmental > Terrestrial > Soil > Soil crust...
ACTATCCCGGCAACTACGGCTTCATCCCGCACACCCTGTCGGACGACGGCGACCCCTGTGACGTCATCGTGCTGAACCCGACGCCGGTGGTGCCGGGCTGCATCATCCGATCGCGCCCAATCGGGGTGCTGAAGATGGAAGACGAGGCGGGCGGCGACGAGAAGATCCTGGCCGTGCCGGTCGACAAGCTGAATCCCTACTACACCGACATCGCCAGCTACCGGCAGCTGCCGGCGATCCTGGTCGAGCAGATCGAGCATTTCTTCACCCGCTACAAGGACCTGGAGAAGAACAAGTCGGTGACGGTCAAGGGCTGGGGCGACGCCGGCGAGGCCGCCGAGCTGATCGCCATCGGCATGCGCGCGCATCAGGAAAAGCTGAAGGCCGCCGTCGCCAAGGCCGCCAACGCGGCGTGATTTCGCTTCTCCCTCCCCGTGACGGGGAGGGAGAACGCTTCCCCTCTTCGCCTGCTGCGCTATGTGTCCCCCATGGCCGCCGCCGAAACCCCTGCCGATGTCTTCAAGCGCGCCCTCGCCCATGCGGCGCGGGCGCTGGCGGAGCAGTCCGAGCTGGAAGTGGTGTTCGGCTCCGACGGACCGCGTCTGTCCAACGGCGTCCTGACCCTTCCGCACCCGCCGCGCGATCCCGCGGGACCCGAGAGCGCGACCCTGCGCGGCCAGGCCGACCGGCTGGCGCTTCGACTCGCCAACCACGACGAGAGCCTGCACGCCCGGTTACGCCCGATCGACACTCGGGCGGCCGAGGTGTTCGAGGCCGTGGAGCAGGCCCGGGTCGAGGCGGTGGGATCGCAATCCCTCGCCGGCGTGCGCGCCAATATGGGCGCCGCCCTGCTGACGCGGCTGGAGAAGATGGGCGCCCTGCGCGTCACCGAGGCCGAGCGGGTTCCGGTGGCCGAAGCCGTGGCGCTGCTGGTGCGCGAGCGGCTGACCGGCCAGCGGGCGCCCGACGGCGCCGGCGCCATGCTGGACCTTGTGCGCACCGCCATGGAGGACAAGGCGGGCGTCAAACTCAACGCCCTGAGCGAGGCGGCGGGCGACCAGGCGATGTTCGCCGAACGTCTCAAGGACGTCCTGCGCGCCCTTGATCTGGACCCCGGCGACGGGCGGGGCGACGACACCTCTGACGAAAACGGCGAGGACGATCCTGACCCCCAGGCGCCGGACGCCGCCGACGACCAGGACGAGGAGGACGACGCCGGCGGCGGCGAAGGCCAGACCATGGACGGTTCGGCCGACGACCAGAGCCAGGGCGACGAGCGCGACGCCAGGCCCGACGGTTCGGCGGGCGATCCGGACGGCGAGGCCTCGGACGAAGGACCGGACGTCAACGAAGGCTCCCTGCCCAACCGGCAGCAGACCGCCGACGACGGCCGCGCGGTCGACGCCTACCGCGTTTTCACCACCGCCCATGACGAAGTCGTCGACGCCGCCGACCTGTGCGACCCCTCTGAGCTGGAGCGGTTGCGGGCCCTGCTGGACCAGCAACTGACCGCCCTGTCATCCGTCGTGGCCCGGCTCGCCAACAAGCTGCAGCGGCGGCTGATGGCGCAGCAGAACCGCAGCTGGCATTTCGATCTCGAGGAGGGGGTGCTGGACACCGCCCGCCTGACCCGGATCATCACGGACCCGACCAGTCCGCTCAGCTTCAAGGCCGAGAGCGAGAGCCCCTTCCGCGACACCGTCGTCACCCTGCTGCTGGACAATTCCGGCTCGATGCGGGGGCGGCCGATCATGGTCGCCGCCGTCTGCGCCGACATTCTGGCGCGGACGCTGGAGCGGTGCGGGGTCAAGGTCGAGATCCTCGGCTTCACCACCCGCGCGTGGAAAGGCGGGCAGGCGCGCGAGGCCTGGATCACGGCGGGCAAGCCGGCCAATCCCGGCCGTCTGAACGACCTGCGCCACATCATCTACAAGTCGGCGGATTCGCCGTGGCGGCGGGCCAAGAAGAGCCTCGGCCTGATGATGCGCGAGGGGCTGCTGAAGGAGAATATCGACGGCGAGGCCCTGACCTGGGCGCACGAGCGTCTGCTGGGCCGGACCGAGGCGCGGCGCATCCTGATGGTGATTTCCGACGGTTCGCCGGTCGATGATTCGACCCAGTCGGCCAACGCCGCCCTGTATCTGGACAAGCACCTGCGGCAGGTGATCGCCGAGATCGAGACCCGGTCGCCGGTCGAGCTGATCGCCATCGGCATCGGCCATGACGTCACCCGCTGGTACCGCCGCGCGGTCACCATCGTCGACGTCGAACAGCTGGCCGGGGTGATGATCGAAAAGCTGGCGGAACTGTTCGAGGGCGAGCCCAGGGCGGCTCCGGCGGGCCGGAGGAAACGCGCGGCCTGACCCTGTCCGTCAGTGTCGTCCCGCCTCCGGCCGCGGCACGTCGAGGTCCTTCATCAGGTTCCTCATCGCGCCGTAGCAGCCACACGCCGCCGCCTCCACCGCCTTGCGGTCCGTGACCCGGACCCAGCCCCGGCCACGCTCGATCAGCCCCTTGTCGAGAAACAGCGCTTCGACTTCGGACACGGTGGCGCGGCGCACCCCCAGCATGCCGGCGATGTCGGCCTGGGTCAGGGCGAACCGGTCTGCGCCGGCGCGATCGTGGATGGTCAGCAGCCAGCGCGCCAGCCGCTCGTCGAGACGATGCTGGGCGTTACAGGCGGCTGTCTGCTGAACCTGGGCGAACAGGGCCTCTGTGAAATTGGCCAGCGCCATGCGCAGGGCCTCGCTCTCCTGCAGCGCATCGGCGAAAACATCCGCGGGACAGCAGGCGGAGACGCCCTCGACCTGGGCGATCGCGCGGCTGGCCGCGCGGCCGTTCAAGGGCCCGCAGGTTACGCCCACAAGGCCTTCCCGACCGATCGCGGCGGTCTCGATCATCCGGCCGCCGTCCAGAAGCGTCATCAGCGAGACCACGCCGCTCATGGGAAACCAGACGTCTTCCACCGCCTCCCCGGCGTCGTACAGCATCTGACCCTGCACGAACGGACGTTCGTGCAGATGCGGCTCAATGCGCCGTCGGTCGGCCGGATCGAGTGCAGCGATCCACATATTGTCCACGGCTCGCTCCCACGAGAATGACGACGTTGGTTAACGCCAAAGCTTGGCCGTGCGTTCCGTAGCGCTTGTGGACCCCCGGCCGGCGCGATACGGCGGAGGATACAGGAGGACGCCATGGCAGACCGGATTGACGTTGAGGAAGCACTCAAGGCGCTGCCCCTGTGGCGCGTCGGCGAGGGCGGGCGCTCGGCCGTCGTCCGGACGCTGACCTTTGCGGACTTCAACGCGGCCTTCGGCTTCATGACCCGTGTCGCCCTTGTCGCCGACAAGGTCGACCATCATCCCGAATGGTCCAACGTCTACAACCGGGTCGAGGTCCTGCTGACCACCCACGACGCCGGCGGCGTGACGCAAAGGGATGTCGACATGGCCCGCTTCATCGACGAGGCCGCCGCCGCCCTGGGCGCGAACTGATGGCCGGGCGCGTCGCGGGCAAAAAGGCCCTGATCACCGGCGCGGCCGGCGGGCTGGGCGAGGCCATGGCCTGGATGCTCGCCCGCGAGGGCGCCAGGGTCGCGGTCACCGACGTCAACCTGGCCGGCGTGCAGACCCTCGCCGATGCGATCAACGCCGAGGTTCCCGGCTCGGCCTTCGCCTTCCGCCATGACGTCACCGACGAGGCCGAATGGGTCTCGGTCATAGACCAGGCCGCGGCGGCGATGGGCGGACTGTCCATCCTGGTCAACAACGCCGGCATCGGCGGCGACCTGAAATTCGTCGAGACCGACACCCTGGAGAACTGGCGGCGGGTCCAGGCCGTCAACATCGAGTCCATCATGCTGGGCTGCAAACACGCCATGCCCCATCTGAGGGCGTCGGCGCCGTCCTCGATCGTCAACATCTCGTCGGTAGCCGGCCTCGCCGCCGCGCCCGGCATGGGCGCCTACAACGCCACCAAGGCGGCGGTCTGGATGTACTCCAAGACCATCGCCCTTGAGGCCGCCAAGGGCGACTGGAACGTGCGCTGCAACTCGGTTCATCCCGTCTTCATCAAGACGCCGATCCTCGACCCTTTCATCGCGATGGCGGGCGGCGACGAGGCCAAGGCCCACGAACGCCTCAGCCGCGGCATCCCCCTGAAGCGGATCGGCGAGCCCGACGATGTGGCGTACTGCGTCCTCTACCTCGCCGCCGACGAGTCGAAATTCGTCACCGGCGCCGAGTTCAAGATCGACGGCGGCATGCTCGCCCAGTGAGGCGAGGAGCAGGGGCAGGGCGCAGGGATCACGGATGACATCGCCCGCGCTTGTCAGGGCCGACCCCTCCTTGGTCCCGGCTTCCTGATCCGGGAAGGCTACTCTCTAGTCGACCAGATCCGACGGCAGGATCTGGCTCGACAGCAGGGTCTCCATCGCCTCCCAACGCTCCGGGCCCTGCCGCTCGACCCAGGCCTGGACCACGTCGCGGCCGAGGCCGTAGTTGATGATGTAGCTGCGGTAGGTGTCGATGAACCGCAGACGCTGGGTCGCCTTGGCTTCGTCGGCGAGCGTGTATTTCATCAGCCGCCGGATCGCCTCGGCCCGTTCGATCCGACCGGCGAGGTAGTCGTCGGCGATCGTGTATTCGGCGCGGGCGAGCTGCCGGGTCAGGGCCCCCAGCTGCGCCTTCTTCTCCGCCGTCGCTGGATCGAGGCCCGCCAGGGGGAACAGCACCTCGCGTTCGAACCGCGTACCCTCGTCCCCCGGGAAGGCCAGGTCGATGCCGTAGTTGGCGCTGCCCTCGGCCACGAACGACATGGGGCTGAACAGCGGATAGACGCTCATCTCGACCCAGCCGCGCTCGCGCACGAAGGTCCGCTCCAGCAGGGCGTTATAGACGTGGTGGCCCGGGTAGCCCTCGTGGCAGCCCAGATCGATGGCTCGCTCGGTGTAGATCGGGAAGTCGGCGTTGATCTCGATCCGGCTGGCCGCGTCGCCGAGATAGTAGTTGTAGCCGGACCACGGCTTGTCGCCGACGAAGCTGAGGGTGAACCGCTCATTGGCGGGCAGGGCGATGTGACGGACAGTCCGCGCCCGGCATTCGGCGATGGCGGCGTCCATCACCGTCTGCAGCCGGTCACGCGGAATGACATAATCCGCCCGGAAGGCCGTGACCCGCTCCCCCAGCGTGCCCGGCCCCGGCAACAGGGCGTCGATCTCGGCGAGGATCGGATCGAAGCTCGCCAGCGGCCGCAGCTCCGGCCGGATGCCGAACAGGGCCTCGGCCTCGTCGGCGAAACCCATCTTCTCCCCGGACAGCATGCGCAACCGCGCCGAGGCCGCCGAAACGTGGGCGACCAGATATTTGCGCCGCTGGGCCTCCGCCGGCGTCAGGCGCGACGGCCCGTTGCGGTCCAGATCCGCCAGTCGGCCGGACAGATAGGCGGCGCGCTGCATCAGCTGGTCCGCCGTCTCGGCCTCAGCCTTCGCCGCCGTCTGCCATTCCGCCGGACCATAATAGGCGTCGACATAGCCGGGCTCGAGCTCGCCGATGTCGAGGATCAGGCGGACGTAGGACTCGGCGATGGAGTCCAGACTGTCGGGCGCGACGCCGGGATGGCCGGTGGTCGTGTCGTCCGGCGTGGCGGCGCACGCCCCGAGCATCAGCAGCAGACCCAACAGAAAGGCGCGCATCGGAGATCTCCAGTATCGAAGCGGAACGCAGGCTAGATCACATTCTTCGGCCGGAACCATCAAAATCGACGGGACCAGCTTCTGCTTCCGACCGGGCGCATTCGGGATTGAGGACGAGCCGCTCCTGCTGTAAGGCCCTTCGTCCGGCGTTCCGCCGCAAGACGCACCCGTAGCTCAGCTGGATAGAGTACTGCCCTCCGAAGGCAGGGGTCAGAGGTTCGAATCCTCTCGGGTGCGCCATTTTTCCTGATCCACGACACCGCCGCCCCCGCCGGATCATGGCCGGTCCGTCGTCTTCAGTCGGCGGAAGGCCAGCAGGTCGGCGACCCGCTCCGGGTCATCCAGCAACCGGGCAAGCACCCGGCCGATCATCGGCTGAATTCCGGCCGTCTCCTCTGCGCTCAGGACATCGAAGACGCGGTCGTTGAACCGGGTGACGTCCGCCGACGCCGCCCGGAAAACCGCCGCGCCCCTGTCCGTCAGGTCCAGATTCACCTGTCGGCGGTCCGAAAGGTCGCGTTCGCGCCGGATCAGGCGGTCCTTGACCATCCGGTCCACAGTGCGGGTCAGGGTCGTCCGGTCGGCGGCGCAGAAGGCCGCCACCTCGCCCATGGTCGCCCGGCCCAGCCGGCTCAGCGTCGCCAGCACCTGCCATTGGCCGAGCGTCAGTCCGGACCGGGCGAGTTCCCGCCCCAGGGCGACCTCCCGCTGACGGACGAGATGATGCAGCAGGAAGAACAGATGACCGGCCGTCAGGGGCTCCAGCCCGTCCGCGCCATCTGCCGACGATCCGCCTGACGTCTCTCCCGACATGCCTGTTTGTCTCCTGGCCCGCGCTCCACGTTGCGGGCAAACCCCGGCCGTGTCTTCAGCTATTCCGACCGTCGTCGATGGACCCCGGACCGGAAACTGCTAGATCGCCAGCGAAGGCCGCACGTTTTTCAGGCGGCCGCGCCCTGTCCTTCCTCCGCGGAGCCTCCCGTGACCGACGCCCTTCCGACCCTCCCCCGAGGCCAGCCTGTGGGGCGGGTCATCGCCATGCCCGCGGACACCAACCCCGAGGGCGACATCTTCGGCGGCTGGCTGCTGGCGCACATGGACCTTGCCGGAGCGACCCCCGCCTTCGAACTGGCGCAGGGGCGGTGCGTGACCATCGCCCTGGACGGCATGGTCTTCCATCAGCCGGTCTCGGTGGGCGACGAGGTCTCGATCTACGCCCGCGTCCTGAAGACCGGCCGCACCTCGATCCGCGTCCATGTCGAGGCCTGGAAACGGCCCCGCAACCACGCCCAGGCGGAGTCCGTGCGGGTCACCGAGGGCGTCTTCACCTATGTTGCGATCGGCGACGATCGCAAGCCGAGGACCCTGCCGGAACCTGCGGCATAACCCAGCAGGGCGCTGGGAAATCTTGACCTTTGGACGCGCCGGGCCTACCTCGCGGGCATGTCCATTCGCCGCATCCTCACCATCGACAACGCCGCCGACCTGGCCGTTCTCAAACAGGTCTCCACCCCCGTCGAGGGGCCGGTGACCGATGAGCTGCGCCAGCTTATGGATGACATGCTGGAGACCATGTACGACGCCCCCGGCATCGGACTGGCCGCCGTCCAGATCGGCGACACGCGCCGCGTCATCGTCATGGACCTTGGCGACAAGGACGGCGCCGCGTGCGACGCCGACCCCGCCGAAATGAGCGACGAGGAGCGGGCGAAATGGGAGGCGGAGCGCAAGAACCCGCGCTTCTTCATCAATCCCGAAATCCTGTGGACCTCGGACGAGACGATTCCTTACGAGGAGGGCTGCCTCTCGATCCCGGAATATTTCGACTCTGTCGAGCGCCCGGCCCGGGCCCGCATCCGCTACCTGAACTACGACGGCAAGCCCGTCGAGGAGGAGTGCGAGGGCCTCTACGCTGTCTGCATCCAGCACGAGATGGATCACCTCAACGGCGTGCTGTTCATTGACCATCTGTCGCGACTGAAGCGGGACCGCGCCGTCGCCAAGGTCAAGAAGAACGCCAGGCTGGCCGCCTGATGGCCCGGTTAAGGCGCGGCCGCGACCGGATCATCGACCCCCGGGGCCGTCGCCGTCTGACGCGCAATGAGAAGGTCGGCATCGGAAGCCTCGCCGTGCTTCTGGGCGTCGCCGCGGCGGGCGTCATCGCCGGCCTTCTGATCGACCGCCTGCTGGACTTTGACGATATTCTGGACGCCGGCGGCGAATGGGATGAGGGCGGCGGGGTTCACACCCGCTGGCAATAAGCCCGCCGCGATGGCGGCTTGCACCTCAGCCGTTGGCGAAGCGGAACGCAGTCGGCGCACGCCGATGAAGAGGCCGGCGGAACCTGCGGATCGGCGTGCGACCCCGTTTCCAACGCCGCCGCCGCCGTGTTAGCCAGATCCGTCCGCAATAGGGAGTCGGGACGGCCATGGTTGATCGCAGGGCGTGGACGCCGGATAGCCGGATGGCGGCGATCGACCTCCGCCAGACCGGGGCGAACCTCGATGGCCGCAAACGGGTCGTCGACGGCGTACTGACGCCGTCCGCAGCCACCGCCCCCATCACGCCGGCTCAGTACGACGCGCAGGACTTCATCATCGTTCCGGACTTCCTGACGTCGAAGGAATGTGACCGCCTGCTGACGATGTTCGACCGTGTGCACGGCCTGGTGAAGCACCGCAGGATCGGTATCGATTTCTGGGAGGGCCGGATCGTCTACATGGGCGATGTGGCCGAGCATAACCCTTCGGCGGCCTCGATCATGGGGGATTTCCAGAAGCGCGCCACCGCCATGCTGGGCGAGTTCTACGCCCTGACGCGCCCCCTGTGGACCGACACGGTGCAGCTTAACGTGTGGGAGCAGGGCTCCTTCCTGCCGCCGCATACCGACAACAGCAATCCTGACGGCTCGGCGCACAGCACCCCGTGGCGTGATTTCTCCAGCATCGTCTATCTCAACGACGACTACGAGGGGGGCGAGCTGTATTTCACCGCCCAGGATCGGGTGCTGAAGCCCCGACGCGGCATGTTGGCGGCCTTCAGCGCCGGCTACCACCACGAGCACGGCGTGCTGAAGGTGACGCAGGGCCGCCGCATCACCATGCCGGCCTTCTACACCTTCGATGAACGCAAGGCCGACCGGCACATCTATCCGGAACTGTATCCGCCCGTCGGGTCCGGCGGTCCGGCCCCCATCGCCGTCCCGGTGCACGCCGGGACCCCGATGCCGGCTCCCCTGGCGATCCTCGCGCCCGCCGCAAAGGCTCCTGTCTGGCAGCCCCCCGGAAAATGGCGGATGCCCGGGACCTGACCGACCGTCGCGGCATCCCCGCCACGCGCTCGTCTTGTCCCCGCCCTCCGCATAGGGCAAAGCGCCCCGATGCGCCTCGCCTTCATGGGTACGCCCGAATTCGCCGTGCCTTCGCTGGCCGAGCTCATCGCCTCGGGCCATGAGATCACAGCCGTCTACTCCCAGCCGCCCAGGCCGCGCGGCCGCGGCCAGAAGCTGACGCCCTCTCCGGTCCACGCCTTCGCCGAGACCATGGGCCTGCCGGTCTTCACCCCCGCCTCGATGAAGGCTCCCGAGGCGATCGAGACCTTCCGCAGCCTCCAGGTCGATGCGGCCTGCGTCGTCGCCTACGGCCAGATCCTCAAGGCGGAGGTGCTCGAGGCGCCGCGCCTCGGCTGTTTCAACCTGCATGGCTCCCTGCTGCCTCGCTGGCGCGGCGCCGCCCCGATCCAGCGCGCCATCATGGCCGGCGACAAACAGACGGGCGTGCAGATCATGCGCATGTCCGAGGGCCTTGACGAAGGCGCCATCCTGCTTTCCGAAATCCTCGACATCCGCGACGACGACACCGCCGCCTCGCTCGGCGAGCGGATGTCGCACATCGGGGCCGGCCTGTGGCCCCGGGCCCTGGCCGCCATCGAACGCGGCGGGGTCGAGGGCGCGCCGCAGTCGGGCGAGCCGACCTATGCGAAGAAGATCACGGCCGCCGAGACGCGGATCGACTGGACCCGCCGGGCGGCCCAGGTCGACGCCCATATCCGCGGCCTGTCGCCCTTCCCCGGCGCCTGGTTCGAGGTTCCGGGCGACGACGGTCCGGTGCGGATCAAGGTGCTGATGTCCCGCCTCGCCCCGGAGGGCTCCGGGGCTCCCGGTCAGGTGCTGGACGGGTCGCTGCGCATCGCCTGCGGCGACGGCGCGGTTCAGCTGCTGCGGGTCCAGCGCGCGGGCAGGGCGGCCCAGTCGCCGGAAGAGATGCTGCGCGGCTTCCCGCTGCCGGTCGGGTCGGTTCTGGGCTGATGCCTAGATATCGCCTGACCCTCGAATACGACGGCTCGCACTACAACGGATTCCAGGCCCAGACCGAGCAGCCGACGGTGCAGGGCGCGGTCGAGACGGCGATCGCCGCCTTCTGCGGTGAGGCCGTGCGTCTCGCCGCCGCCGGCCGCACCGACACGGGCGTGCACGCCACGGGCCAGGTCATCAGCTTCGACCTCGAGAAAGACTGGCCGGCGAAGACGGTGATGAACGCGCTCAACGCCCACTTGGTTGGCGAGGCGGTGGCGGTGCTGGATTGCGTCGACGTCGACGGCGAGTGGCACGCGCGGTTCTCGGCGACCGGGCGGCGCTATCTGTACCGCATCCTCAACCGGCCCGGTCCGCCGGCGCTGGACGCCGGCCGGGTCTGGCATATGCGCAAGCCGCTGGACGCCGCCGCCATGCACGAGGCCGCCCAGGCGCTCGTCGGCCTGCACGACTTCACCACCTTCCGCGATGTGAACTGCCAGTCGAAATCGCCGGAGAAGACGCTGGACGTGGCCCGCGTCGAACGCGCCGGCGACGAGGTGCATCTGGTGTTCGAGGCGCGCAGTTTCCTGCACCGTCAGGTGCGGTCCATGACGGGGACCCTGGTCGAGGTCGGGCTGGGGCGCTGGGCGATCGCGGACGTCGCGGCGGCCCTTGCTGCGCGCGATCGCTCAGCCTGCGGGCCGGTGGCGCCGTCGACGGGTCTCTATCTCACCGGCGTGAGCTACTAACCCACTGTGGTCGCAGGACGGGAGGCCTTGTCATCCCGGACGCCGCAAAGCGGCGATCCGGGATGGCGGAGCCAACCCCATGATCGTCCCGGAAGCGGCGCCAGCCGCTATCCGGGGCAAGAGTCAGGAGGACGAGCTGGTCGCCGCCCTGCTCCCGGCTCAGCCCTTTTGCGGGCTGTCCGGGGGGTGAGAGGGGGGTATGGCCCGTCCCGTCCCGGCTCTCCGCTTCGCTTCGGCCGGGATGACAAGGGCCTCCCGGCCTGCATGGCCAACCCCGGGTCTGATCTGCTAACCGCTCGGGCATGAGCCAGCCCGCTGACACCGCCGCCCGCCGCATCGTCGACACCCTCGTCATGAACGGCATCGACCGCGTCTTCTGCGTGCCCGGCGAGAGCTATCTGGCCGTCCTCGACGCCCTCGCCGATGTGCGCGACAAAATCCAGGTCATCGCCTGCCGTCACGAAGCGGGCGCCGCCAACATGGCCGAGGCCTGGGGCAAGCTGACCGGCAAGCCCGGCGTCTGCATGGTCACCCGCGGGCCCGGCGCCACCCACGCCTCCATCGGCGTGCATACGGCGCACCAGGACTCCACGCCGATGATCCTGTTCGTCGGCCAGATCGCCCTGACCGACCGCGGCCGCGGCGCCTTCCAGGAGGTCGACTACCGCGAGGTGTTCGGCGGTCTGGCCAAATGGGCCACCGAGATCGAAAGCCCGGAACGCACCGTCGAGGTGGTCGAGCGCGCCTTCGCCACCGCCCTGCAGGGCCGGATGGGCCCCGTCGTCATCGCCCTGCCCGAGGATATCCTCCACGCCGACGGCGGGCCCGCCCCGATCCGTCCGGTGACGCCCGCGAAGGCGGCGCTGGACCCGGCCTTCGTCGAACAGGTGCGCGAACGCCTGTCCCGGGCCGAACGCCCGCTGCTCGTGCTGGGCGGTTCCGGCTGGACCGACGAAGCCGCCGCCGCCATCGGCGATTGGTCCGAACGGCTGGGCCTGCCGGTCAGCCTGTCGTTCCGGCGCAAGGACATCCTGTCCAACGACCGCCCCAACTACGCCGGCGACCTCGGCCTCGGCTGCAATCCCGCCCTGATGAAGCGGGCCAGGGACGCCGACCTGCTGATCGCCATCGGCGCTCGCCTCGGCGAAAATCCGACACAGGGGTACACGCTGTTTGACCGGGCGCACACGGCACAGACCCTGATCCACATCCATCCGGGCGCGGAGGAGCTGGGCCGCGTCTGGACCCCGCTGATCAGCGCCACCGCCGACAATTCGCTGGCCGCCCACGCCCTGTCCGCCATCGACCCGGGCCGGACCTGGCATGACGAGGCCGCCGCCGCCCATGCCGACTATCAGGCCTTCTCGACCCCCGTGCCGGTGACGGGCGCGGTGAACATGAGCGAGTGCATGGCCCATCTGCACGACAGCCTGCCGCCGACCGCCATCGTCACCAACGGCGCCGGCAATTTCGCCGCCTGGCTGCACCGCTTCTACCGCCACCGCGCCTGCCGCACCCAGCTGGCCCCGACCTCGGGCGCCATGGGCTACGGCTACCCCGCCGCGATCGCCGCCAAGAGCGTCCATCCCGACCGCGAGGTCATCTGCATCGCCGGCGACGGCGACTATCTGATGACCGGGCAGGAGATCGCCACGGCCGTCCAGTACGGTATCAATGTCGTCGTCGTGGTCGTCGACAACGGCGCCTACGGCACCATCCGCATGCACCAGGAGATGCACTATCCGGGCGGACAGCGGACCATCGCCACCGACCTGAAGAACCCCGACTTCGTCAGATACGCCGAGGCCTTCGGCGCCTTCGGCGTCCGCTGCGAAACCACAGAGGACTTCCCCGCCGCCCTGCAGGCCGCGCGCAACGCCGCCAACGGGGAGGGGGGCCGCCCCGCCCTCGTTCACCTGATCACCTCGGCCGAGGACATCGCCCCCAACCGCACCATCACCGGCCTGCGCTCGCAATAAGGAGCCGTCATGCGCGTCCTGCCCGCCCTGCTTGTCTCGACCGTCCTGCTCAGCGCCTGCGCCACGCCCATGGAGCCCGGTCCCGGGGGGCCGCCGACCGGCGGCGACGCCAACGACTGCGCCGTGATCGCCGCCATCGCAAAGGAGCACTACCGCTTCAACGCCACGGACAACCGGCCCCTGCCGATCCGCTTCGAGGGCGACTACGCCCCGCGTTGCGACTGGAGCCGCCACGGCCTCGCCTTCCAGCCGCACAATCCCGACGCTCCCGGCGATCCGCGCGAGCGGATGCGCTGGGTCAGCTTCGCCCGCCCGGTCTATGACGGCCGCGGCGCCGTGGTCGAGACTGGCATCATGCACGGCCCGCTCGCGGGCATGGGCTATGAGTGCCGGGTGATCTCCGGCTTCGCAGGCTGGACCGTGCCGGAAGGCTCCTGCCGCAACACCTGGGTCTCCTGATCGTCAGCGCGAGGGTGGCGGGGTTTGGCTCCAGCAGGCCTTCAGCCTGTCGAGGCTTTCTACGATGATCGGCGCAAAGGGCGTGTAGGAACCGCCCGTGACGGTGATCTGATCCGTATATGCCGTCCCGTCGAAGCGGGCGCGAAGACTGACGCTGTATACGACGTCGTCCAGAATCAGGCCGTCCATCTGGATGGCGGACCCGGGCGTCCCGGTCCCGGCCCGATAGGGTATTTCGGGATTCAGGTCCGGCAGACGGTTCAGCGCTTCGATGGCGGCTTCGACGCCCGGGCAGGTGCGGGCATCCGCATAGAGCTCGGTCGAGGCGCGGCCCCGGGCGGCTCTCAATCGGGCGAACCAGACGTCGCGACGGCCGTCGTTTTCGGCGAGTTGCACCTGCCTGAAGGCGACAGACGCCGACATGATGCGGTTGGGGTCGACCACCGAGATTCCGGCAATCGGCCGGCCGAGTCCCAGCAGATCGCCGGCATTGGCGTCGACCGCGCGATACCCCGGCTCGTGACTGGCGGAGCGGATATTCGGCGTCGGCAGATGGTCTTCCAGCCGGATGCGCGGATAGGGATCCGCATCCTGAACGGCCAGCGCCGCGAGCAACATGGGAACGGCGGCGAGCATGGCGATCTCCTGGAGCCGGCAGCAGATGGCGCGCCGTGGCGGCCGTCAATGGCGAATCCGGAAGAGGTCGAGGTGACGCGGTCCGGGACGCCCCCTATGTTGGCCGCATGACCGACGCCGCCGCCGAGACCTCCGACCGCCCGCTCACCCAGGACGGCCCCGCCATCCGGCTGTGGATGATCGACGCCTCGGCCTACATCTTCCGCGCCTACCACGCCCTGCCGCCGCTGACGCGCAAGTCCGACGGCCTGCCGGTGGGCGCGGTCCAGGGCTACTGCAACATGCTGTGGAAGCTGATCCGCGACATGAAGGGCGACGACGGCCCGACCCATCTGGTCGCTGTCTTCGACCACTCCGAGAAGACCTTCCGCAACGCCATGTACGACCAGTACAAGGCCAACCGCTCGGCCCCGCCCGAGGACCTGATCCCCCAGTTCCCGCTGGTGCGCGAGGCCACCGCCGCCTTCGGCGTCCACTGCGTCGAACTGCCCGGCTTTGAGGCCGACGACCTGATCGCCACCTATGCCTGCAAGGCCCGCGACGCCGGCGGGCAGGCGGTCATCGTCAGCTCCGACAAGGACCTGATGCAGCTGATCGGCCCCTCGGTGGTCATGTGGGACCCGATGAAGGAGCGCCGCCTCGCCGAGGAGGCCGTGTTCGAGAAATTCGGCGTCACGCCCGACAAGGTGGTCGAGGTCCAGGCCCTGATCGGCGACAGCGTCGACAACGTGCCCGGCGCCCCCGGCATCGGCCCCAAGACCGCCGCCCAGCTGATCGGCGAGTTCGGCGACCTCGACACGCTTCTGGCCCGCGCCCATGAGATCAAACAGCCCAAGCGCCGCGAGACCCTGATCGAATTCGCCGACCAGATCCGCCTCAGCCGCCAGCTGGTCACCCTCGACTGCAGCGCCCCCGCGCCCGAGCCGATCGACGACTTCAAGGTCCGCGACCCGGACCCGGAGGCCCTCGCCGCCTTCCTCGACAAGATGGAGTTCCGCGGCCTTCGCGCCCGCGTCGGCGACGGCAAGGCGCCCGCCACCAACGGCACCGCCTTCGTCGCCCGTCCGAAGGCGCCCTCCGCCCCCGTCGCCACGCCCCGCTACGGCCAGGTCCCCGCCGCCCCGGCGGAAATCCACACCGTCGACCACGACGCCTATCGCTGCATCCAGACCCTGGAGGAGCTCGACGCCTGGATCGCCCGCGCGACCGAGGCCGGGGTCGTCGGCTTCGACACCGAGACCGATGCGCTCAGCGCCACCCACGCCGGCCTGTGCGGCGTCTCCCTGGCGATCGGCCCCAACGACGCCTGCTACGTCCCCCTGACCCACGAGCACCCGCCCGCCCCCAACGCCGGCGGCCTCGACTTCGGCGGCGAGACCGAACAGCGCGAACCGATCACCCAGATCGTCAAGGCCGAGGCCCTGGCCCGGCTCAAGCCCCTGCTGGAGAACCCCGCCGTCCTCAAGGTGATGCAGAACGGCAAATACGACATCGCCGTCATGGCCCGGCGCGGCGTCCGCGTCGCCCCCTTCGACGACACCATGCTGATCTCCTATGTGCTCGAGGGCGGCCTCCACGGCCACGGCATGGACGAGCTGGCCCGCCTCCACCTCGGCCACGACCCGATCCCGTTCAAACAGGTCGCCGGCGCGGGCAAGGCCCAGAAATCCTTCAAACACGTCGAGCTGAAACCGGCCACCTGCTACGCCGCCGAGGACGCCGACGTCACCCTGCGCCTGTGGCGCATCCTCAAGCCGCGCCTGGCCGAGGAACACCTGGTCACCGTCTATGAGACGCTGGAGCGCGGCATGCCCGCCGTCCTGGCCGACATGGAGACTGCCGGCATCCGCGTCGATCCCGACCGCCTCAAACGCCTGTCCTCCGAGTTCGGCCTGCGCATGGCCGAGCTGGAGCAGCAGGCCCACGAGCTCGCCGGCCGCCCGTTCAACGTCGGCTCCCCGCGCCAGATCGGCGACATCCTGTTCGGCGAAATGGCCCTGACCGGCGGCAGGAAGACCGCATCCGGCCAGTGGGAGACCGGCGCCGCCACCCTCGAGGCCCTGGCCCTCACCCACGACCTGCCGCGCGTCCTGCTGGACTGGCGCCAGCTGGCCAAGCTCAAGGGCACCTATACCGACGCCCTGATCGAGGCCGCTGACAAGACCACCGACCGCGTCCACACCAGCTATCAGCTGGCCGCCGCCACCACCGGCCGCCTCGCCTCCTCCGACCCGAACCTCCAGAACATCCCGATCCGCACCGAGACCGGCCGCCAGATCCGCCAGGCCTTCATCGCCGCCCCCGGCCATGTCCTGATCAGCGCCGACTACAGCCAGATCGAGCTGCGCCTGCTGGCCCATATCGGCGACATCCCCGAGCTCAAGCGCGCCTTCGCCGCCGGCATCGACATCCACACCGCCACGGCCAGCGAGATGTTCGGCGTCCCCGTCGACCGGATGGACCCCGAGACCCGCCGCCGCGCCAAGGCGATCAATTTCGGCATCGTCTACGGCATCAGCGCCTTCGGCCTGGCCGCCCAGCTGAACATCGACCAGGGCGAGGCCGGCGCCTACATCAAGACCTATTTCGAGCGCTTCCCCGGCATCCGCACCTACATGGACGCCACGAAAGCCCAGGTGCGCGAGACCGGCATGGTCAGCACGGTCTTCGGCCGCCGCATCCACATCCCCGCCATCCATTCGAAATCAGGGGCCGAGCGCCAGTTCGGCGAACGCGCCGCCATCAACGCCCCCATCCAGGGCGCCGCCGCCGACATCATCCGCCGCGCCATGATGCGGATGCCGGGGGCGCTGGCTGAGGCCGGCCTGTCAACCAAGATGCTGCTCCAGGTCCACGACGAACTGGTCTTCGAGGCCCCCGAAGCCGAGGCCGAACGCGCCATCGCCGTGATCAAGCGCACCATGGAGGGGGCGGCGGAACCGGCCGTGGCGCTGACGGTGCCGCTGGTGGTGGATGCAAGGGCGGCCGGGAATTGGGACGAGGCGCACTAGCCCTTCGGAGAACCTTTGGCTGCCAAGGGGCATCCGGCCATAGTGCCGCAACAGTTTCGACCATCTGTTCCTGCGGCGCGCCAAAACGCAGCTAGCGCCTTGGAGCGCTTGCGTTCGAGGATCATCAGCTCAAGCAGAGCCTGCTGATTGCGGCGCCGAAAGTGTGGACGGGGGCGATGTGTTTTCGTCGCCATGGGGACCGCTCGCCCCCTTTTTTTCCAACCAAACCGTCTGAGGCCAAACCCAGTGAGCCACGATGAAAGGCCGGCGTGAGCGCGGTCATAATCTTCCTCGAGTCCCAGCCGGGTCGCCAAGGCCAAGGCCTTTGCGTGATACGTCCCCGCCTCGTATCCGTGATCGAGCGCGTGATGTGCAGGCCATAGGCGCGTCTGCTCAGCGGTAGACTGGCAGCGCAGGTACCATTCGAGGGCCGACCACCACGTACGTGCGTCTCGATCAGAGGAAACCTTCGGCGCTGGATATCCAAGGCAAAACGTCTGATCGAACTGAATGTGGCGCTCAGAGCACCGGAGGGGCAAGCTCGTGCCGGGCAAGGTTTCCCGAACTTTGGGCGTGGTCTCCGTAATTATCGTTAGTTCCAGCCCATCAGGCCAAGCCCAGCCTTTAAGGACAGCCAGACCGACCAGCCGGTCTGGCAATGTTTCCTGAAGGGAGAACCAATCTGGCCTTCTAGACAGAAGGAGCTCACGCGAGCTGTTGAGCATTACCGTCCATGGGCACGAAATGGCTCCGCGGTCGAACTGACGGCTGGCTCCGGAACGATCGTGCCAAGCAGAAGCCCAGCGTTTGCGAAATTCAAGTTCGGCACGAGGCGGTCATACTGGAATATCCGCTGTATTGCTGATCTTGCTAGCCGATAAGCCTCCGGGCCCAACGCGGTCTCTCGATGCCCGCACCGCGACTGCTCGGACTCAGAAACGCAGGTGGCTCGGCTCGTAGAGCACCTGACACTGCTTTCACCCCGCAGGCCAAATCGACTGATGGGCGTGGGACCGACTTCGATCCCAATGGCGATGCCAAGCTGGTTGATGCCGTCCAACATCTGTTGGCAAAGCTCGAACGAAGATCTGATCCCCGCGGAAGCGAGGACAGCAGAGTCGATGGTCGCCTTTATATCAGTCCTCGAAGCGTCGCCCTCGGCGATCACACCATGGAGGCAATCACCGATGAACCGGATTTTCCGACCCCCAAAATCATCCCGCAGAACGGCGGCCATCTCGCCACGGATGACATGGAGGTTCGCCACGGCTTGTCCAACACGGCCAGTCGCGATTGCATTGTCGATGTAGGCGGTGAAGCCCGTCAGATCACAGAATATGGAGGCGAGTTCCATACGGATCGAATTGCTCGGCGGGTGGTCCTCAAAATCGATACTCTTCAGCGGCGGCTCTCGATGATGGAAACGGAACACCGCGTCTGAGTCACCCAAGCTTTTGAGCATCTGACTCCTGGAAGCGCGAACCTCGGCGAACGCTTCTTCAAGACGGTCACGAGCCGTGACGAAGCTCAAATCCCCCCGAAGCTGCTCATCCAGTATGCCGGACTCGATCGACTTCGCGAGAACCTGCGGTGAGGCCATGTTCGCCGCCGAGCCTAGAAGCACCAGTTCGGCCTGAGGGCTCAAGTAGACGCCTTCATCAGCGCCTTCGGCCAGTTTCGCTGCGTGATTGGCGGGCGCGCCGATGAAGAGAGGCTCAGGCTCGGATTTCTTGCCACTGTTCACCGCGACCGCTGGGCCGGTGTCGATGCCAATGCGGACACGAGTGCGGTACCCATCGCCATACTCCGCACCGACGCGCTCAGCCATTTCTCTAAAGGCCGCTGCGAAGGCCACAGCTTTGGCCACGCGCTCTACTTCCTCATCGTCGCCCGCCGGATCCAGAACTACCGCGTGCAGTCTCGGTCCATGAAAGTCGACGCGCTGAATTCCGAACGACTGAATGAGAGCATCACAGGCGCGGTAGTGTTGGTGCAGAAACTGCAGCGCGTCGGCGTGACTGCGTGATGTTTCCACACCCACTTCAACAAGCTTGTCGTTGAAGTCCATCAGGTTGGCGTAAACGTGGACGCCATGGGTGGTCACTGCTCGATTCTGGGGAACGTACCAAATCGGCTGCCGCTCACCGTCGGAAAGTGATTTCGCTAGCTCGACCCGTTCATTAATGAACCGCCGAAAATCTTGGACCACCACACCGGTGTCCGGCGTCTGGTGTCGCATCCGAGTGATGCGATCACGCGACCGAGCTTCATTCCAAGCCATTACACTTACCTTCCCTTAGCTCGCTTTGCGATCTCGCCGGACGCCGTGGAGTTCGACCAAATCCCTAATCATGTCCGCCGCGACGGGTATGGTGCGCGCGAGTTCCTCACGCGAGCCTCCTTTGAACCTGACCGTTGTCAGGCCTGCTGTGTCTGAAGGCAGCCGCACGTCTTCACCGTTGTCTACGAGGAGCACCGAACGTGCCCTTCCGATCTTTCCAACAGAGAGGCCAAACTCGAGGCTCACGTTGTCTCGCGGTGCCTTCGTGACCTGCCCTCGAAAAACAACTTGATCATCCGGACCGGCAATGGAGACCGTAAAGTCGGCAGCTTCGATGGCGTCTTCCAGTGAGCTGATTGCATAGTCAGACACGACGAATGTGCCTGTTTCCCAAGCGTAGACATGAAGGTCGTCACTGCTGAGGTTGGTCCTGAGCGCTCTCAATGCCGGTAGCTGCTCTTTGGACGAGATTAGAAAAACACGGGGAAACTCGTTGGACGATCCGAGTTGTTCGTTTCGTTCGTCCAATCGGTCCGCGATCGTATCGGACTGAGCCTTCCAAAACGCTGCGCTGTCGCCGACGATTTCATTCAGTTCTGCAGCAGTAACTTGAAGGACCAAACTCTCGGTCGTCGCGCTTACCGTAGCGGTCCGCGGTCGAGCCGCGCTCAACCCCGCGAGCTCACCGACGTGGATTTCAGGACCTCGCGTGGCCACTCGCTGGCCATTGATCCCGATCTCGAACTCTCCCGCGAGAATGAAAAAGACATCGGTGGCCCAATCCCCTTGTGTGATGATTTTCTCGCCTTGGTTGACAGCCACGAGCCGCCCTCGGTCAGCCAAGGCTGTTGCGAGGATCTGGTCGCCTCCGACAACTTTCTGTCGCGCCAGTGCGCCAATCAGAATCGAACGGTTAGCGGAGCCATCAAATCGGTCCTTCAGAGCTACCATTTTACCCCTCTACCTTGGCTGTACGAGTTGGGAACGAAAGAGGAACCGGTCAAGGGTATTAACGAAAATAAAATGTCTAGCACCCGGAATCGTTGTGGAGCGGGCTTTTGAAAGGCGAATGGGCTCCTGTGCCAGCCGAACATCGCGCTCGTCCGCTCACGTCATCGCCACATCCCCGCTCGCCCCATGCGGCCGCACCCAGAAGGTGACCCGCCCCGGGCAGCCCATTCGCCGGCAGGTCGTGGCGCGGCCCCACAGGACGAAGCCCGGGCCGCGTTCGCGGGCGATGCGTTGCAGGTCGGCGCGGATGCGCAGCTCGCACAGGTCGCACTCGGTATAGACCAGCCAGCGGTTGGCCAGGATGGCGCCGACCGTGGGGCCCGCCTCTTTCCAGTCCGCCGCCGTGTAGCGGTCGGGATTGCGTCGGGTCATTGTTGATAAGGGGCGCTAACGCTCGCCGCGCGGCGGCTCGCTGCTTGAGCGCATGTTGGGTAAAGGGCGCTATCGCTCGACCCGCGTCCCGGCCTGCGCCGGGATGACGAGGTCGCTGCCTGACCGCGGGACGGGCGCAACATCGGATCGCTCAGCGCGGGGCCTCGCGGCCTGAGCGCGCGCCCCACCCCACCGCCCGCAGCTCGATCCGCGCCGCCTGTTGCAGGATGGCGCCGGGGCAGGCGCGCTCGATCTCGGACAGCAGGGCGCCGAGGCCGGCGCGGCCGTCGGCGCTGGTCAGGTCGATGCCTTCAATGGCCTGGAGCAGACGGGCGCCGATGGCGGCGGCGGAGTCTTCGGCGGGCATGAACTCTATCCTTCGTACTGAAACCGCCGACCCGGACGGATTCAGCCGCGCAGGGCGGGCGGAGTCAATCGCAACGTTCGTGCTTTGTTCTTTTTAACCACAGGGTAGTGGGTCAGTTTGAAATTAGACCACCGTTGAGCGCATGATGCTTCGATGATCGAAGTGCTCGTTGAAATGCTCGGCTATGTGGCGATCTGCCTGGCGTTGACGGTCGTGGTGACCACCGGCGTTCTGATCGTCGGACTGATCGCCAACATTCGACGCAAGATGCGAGGCGAGCCGGTCAAGCCGTTCCGCTGGCGTTGATATGCCCACCACCGACTTGCGTTCGACCTGCCGGATGAGCTCGCGCCGGTGCTTATTGAACCACCGCACCTCGAACCATGCGTCCTCCCCCTCAAACTCAGGGAACTGACCAGGCGGGACATAAGCGAGGGCACCACCGGTCTTGCCGTCATAGGTCATGACGCAAAAGACGGTCCCACTACCGTCTTGAGGCAGGAAGCGTGAGCGGCGGAGGTGGACTGTGCGGACGTCGGGCATGGCCGCGATGTTCCGCTTTCGTTCACGACAATCAACCAAAAACGAGACCCAAGGCGGTCTCGAAACGTGTTACATGTGGGGAACGGCGGCCGCGCAAAGTACGATTTTTCGTACCTAAGCTGCGAAGTGGCAATGTCAAACGCCAAGGCATTGGCAATAGCGCCGGGCGGGACTTTTGTCAATCCCCAGTTGACAATGTCATGCATCGACCGAGTTAGTGCGTTGTAGCACAAGCTAATGCTTGTGGACCCGTGCCTGAAAGGAGGAACGCCATGGCTGCTTTGACCGTAGACGACTGCCGCCGTATTGCTCCGGTGCAGACGGTTACCCGTGCCAGCTACACGCGGTTCGTTGAGGCCTCCAAAAACGCTAAAGCTCCGAGCGAGGCTCTGAGGGCGTCGATTGCGGGCTCGCGGAAGGGCTGATTGTTTGACATCGATCACGTAACCGTCGAGCCGCTTAACGGCTTGCACGACCTTACGCGTTTTCGGTGTAGCAAGGCCCCCATACAGGCGTTTTGCCACGACAAATTGCTTGAGGCCCACGACGAGTTTCGACTCCGTGCCGCCGTTGCTCTCCACGAAGACGACCCCCGTATCGTTGGCTACTACTTTCTGTGCTTGAGCAGCATTGCGCCCGAAGGAGTCGGCCGAGCGGTAGAGGGGGGCTTCCTCCACGTCGATGCGATCCCGACTGTTTACATGGGCATGATTGGAGTTGAGGCGAGGCTAGAGCGTCGCGGCATCGGGAAGAAGCTGATGACCCACGCTCTAGCGCGTGTCGCGCGCATCGCAGAGAGCGCCGGCACCTTCGCGTTGACCCTGGACGCTTTAGACGAAGAGGTTGCGGGTTATTACGAAGGGCAATTTGACTTCGAGCGCTTCGAGCCCGGCGGGCTGAAGATGTATCTGCCTATTGGCACGATCATGGCCCTCGGACTTTAAGCCCGCTTTTTGTACGGTCCCCGCTTCGCCGGTTTCACCTCCGCCGCCTCAATAATGGCGACCAAATCGGCCATCTCCCACAACCGCGTTTCGACCCCCGCCGCCATCGCCGGCGACATGCGCAAGGTCTTATGGACCCGGACGAAATTGTAGTAGGCGAAGTGCAGACTGATCGCGTTGACGTGGTTCTCAATCTTCTTGGAGAAGGCGTTAGTGAGGCGGGTGAACCGACGCATATGCATCCGCATCGTGAGGTTCTGACGCTCAACGTAGGACGTAGAAATGTGCGCCATGTCCGGGTTGCCGGTGACCTTCTTGTATTCCACGCGGGTAAGGCCGGCGGGACTGTAGCGAGCGCCGCCGCTGCTAGAGCCGAGCGTACTGGCGCCATAGACCTTCACCACTTGGCCATAGTCCACGCACTCACCAAAGGCCCGCTTGACCGCGCGCTTGTAGACGGTGTGACCATCCGAAGAGATTTGAACCCGATCGCTGGCGATGCGGTCATGAACGTCTTGGAGGAAGTCCTCGGCGATCTCTTCGTCCCGGCCGCCGACCATGACCCCAAAGACCAGCTTCGTGTCGGCGTCGATTGCGGTCCACGTCCATACGTCCCCCGCGCCCTCAGGGGCAGCTTTGGCGTTCGGCACGTTCTTCTGTTTGGCGTAGCAAAAACTCCAGATCTCATCGACCTGGACCCGCTCGCAGTTGAGGTTGCGGAGAACACGGTCCTGGTACGCCCCAAGGGCCGCGCCAGCATCATTGAGCAGCTTCGTGATGGTATTCTTGGACTTGCCCGTGAGCCTTTCCACGGCGCGGATCGACATTCCCTCACACAGAAGGTGAAGGATTTTGGCGCGCTCTTCGGACGACAGCTTGTTCATGGGAATCATCATACTGACCCATATGCATAAGTCAAGCATATGGGTCAGTTTAATAGCCGAATTAGATCAATCGCTTACGCTTGGCGCGAAGACGATTTGACAGCCTTTTCAATCGTGTATACACAGGATGGCGCCCCGGCCGGGACTCGGACCCGGACCTCCAGTTTAGCAGACCAGCGCTCTTTCCACTTGAGCTACCGGGGCACAGACGGATCGGCCAGGCGGCCGGACGAGGGGTTACCGCCCCCAGCCCGACCAGCCCGACCTACCGTATTATGGTGCGCGGGATAGACACCGCTCATTCTCCTTCTTCTGCCTACAGGCCCCCGCTTGGAATCGACACCGGGCGGGGGTTCCCTGTCTTAGCCTTCTGGCCGATTCCGTTTGGCGTTGCAAGCGGCATGTGACGTTTGCTAAAACGCAAACGCAAACGCGTGTGTTGCCGACATGACGCGCCCGTGTTACACGGCCAGGCGTCAACGGAGGCACGCATGTCGGATTTCGAAACGTTCACTCGTGAGAAGATTGCCCGCCTCCGCCTTGAGGCGGATGCACTTGAGAAAATCCTGAAGGAGTTCGTGGGCAGTCGCGCGCGAGCAACAGGTGCCGCCGCGCGGGGAGGCTCTACGGCCACAGGAGGCTTCGGCGCGGTCATGGACGCGCTCACTGAGGCCGGCGACGCCGGACTGTCCCTCGACGAAATGATCGCGGCCGCGTCAGAAAAGGGCTTCGAGGTGCTTCGAAACACCCTTCGTTCGCAGCTTTGGTCTGCGAAGAACGCGGGCAAGGTGGAGCAGATCGAACCCGGCCGCTATCGCGCCTTGGGTGCCGAGCCGCCGACCGCCGAAGAAGCTTTTGGGAAGGGTGCGACCAAGGCTCCGCCTCCCCAGGTGGATGAAGACGACTATAGATCAGGCTTCACGACAGCCCCGCAACCCAAACCGGCCGCACCGGTTCAAGCGCCTTGGCACCGCCCGCCGCCTCCAACGAAGGCTGACGACGATATTCCGTTTTAGGGATTCCAGCGGGCTTTTGCTGCCTTGCTCGCGATAGCGGAACGCTCTTCCGGCGTAAGTCGATCGGCGCGAACCTTCCCGCCGATCTTGCCGCCCTTGACCTGACCCTCGGCCTTCTCTGTCGGTGGTGTGTCCACAGCATCGCCAGTCGCAATGTCCGCGATCAGCTTGGCTAGCTGATTGGGGTCGCGGGGGCGCTTGGGTCGCAGCATTACACCCGGCTCCGAAGTTGCTCTTTGCAGATCGAGTCTTGGGTGGTGGCGAAGATACGGTTGCGATCCCCCGATGATGCATGTGAGCAAGGGATGGTGGACTTCGGCCAATCCCGCCCGCACCAGTCACAGGCGGGCGAACGTTCTTCTACAGCGGCGGAGTCGTCTGTCATTCGATCAAGATAGCGGTGGTCAGGACAAACCCCAAGGCCGCCCGGTTTCAAACTGACCCACTACCAACCACAGGGGAGCGGCAGGCGGCCCGGAGACCGCACGACATCCGTGCAGACGGCGTGAGGCATACAACCTTGACCTACATCCCGGCCGTGGTAGAACGCCGGTATCTTCACGGGAGTGAATTGATGTCTCGATCGTGGCTCGCGGCGACCGCCGCCCTGACCGTTCTGGCCCTTCCGGCCGCGGCCGCCGCCCAGGCCGGGGGCGCGCCGGCGCCGTCCGCCGCCGCGACGGGCGCCGTCGATCCCTGCGCGGGCCGGGTCTGGTGTCACGAATTCAAGGTCGAGTTGCGTCCCCATTTCGGCAATGAGATCGACGCCCCGCCCGGGGACAGCATCATCGACGACTCGGAGGGCCGGGTTTCCCTGGGCCTGATCCGCACGGCGTCCGACGGTTCGATGCTGACCTTTTCCACCGGCGCATCGATCTCGCCCAACCTGTATGACGCCGACGACCGGTCCTCGGCCTTCTATGTCGAGGGCGACTGGCGGCGCAAATCGGCCAGCGGCGATTCCGCCGTAACGCCCTTCGTCACCTATCGTTTCTCGACCAGCTACGAAGGCTCGTTTCGCGGCTCGACGGACACCAACCACAGCCTTTCGGGCGGACTGCGGTTCGACGACCGGCTGAGCGCCCTGTGCGTCGATCCGCGCGCCTCCCTGGTGCTCAAGAGCAATGACGAGGGGTGTCAGAACGCCCCGACCTTCGCGGCGACCCTGAGCGCCGGCTGGGTGGACTCGACCTCGGACGCCCGCGCCGCCCTGACCCCCGCCCTCGACCTGGGTCTGACCTGGCCCCTGCCCGGCTCGTTCGGCCTCACCGTCAGCGTCCGGGGACAGGGCCAGTTCTTCGAGAGGATGGCCGCGACGGGCGGCGGCGAGCGCGAGGACTGGCGCCTCGAATCGACGGTGTCGCTGGACGTCTCCACCCCCCTGCGCAACGCCATGGTGCGGGACAATCCCGGTCTGGGCCGGCTGTGGTCGGAGCGCCTGAAGATCCTGCTGGGGATCGGCGTCGTCACCAATGAGTCCAATCTGGACGGCAAGGATTTCACGCGCCGCCGGTTCGTGCCGACGGTCTCCTGGACCCGGCGGTTCTAGGCGCGCTTTTCCCGGGCGGGCGACCGTGTCTTCCCGCCCCCGATAAACACGCCCCTCCCGACCCCCGAAGGCGCCCATTCGACCCCCGTCCCGGCCCCGGCGCGCCGCCGCGGCGCGCCTTCAACCCGCCGGACCTCCACGCCGGCGTATAATGCGGCCCGGGGCGGCCAAACGCCCGCCCCGCCTCGTCATCCCGGCGAAAGCCGGGACCGGTCTTTGACATCGCCACCCTGAAACCCCGCCCGACCGCCGCAGGCCGAGGCGGATTGCCAGCATATTGACGCTGCCCGCCCGCGCGCCCGAAACGGCCTGAACTTTTTCTCCGCTTCACAGTGTACTCACGACCCTCGCGCCGCCCGTGCTAAGGCCCGCCGCATGACCCCCCAGAGCACAGATGTCCTGATCGTCGGCGCCGGCGCGGCCGGGATGATGTGCGCCATCGAGGCCGGGCGGCGCGGGCGCAGCGTCCGCATCCTCGACCACGCCCGGGCGCCGGGCGAGAAGATCCGCATCTCGGGCGGCGGCCGCTGCAACTTCACCAACACCGGGCGAACGCACGGGATGGGCCCCGCCAACTTCCTCGGCGAGAACCCCCGGTTCGCGACCTCGGCCCTGAAGCGGTTCAGCCAGCACGAGTTCGTCAAACGCGTCGATGCCGCGGGCATCGCCTGGCACGAGAAGACCCTGGGTCAGCTGTTCTGCGACGACTCAGCCAGACAGATCATCCGCATGCTGACCGACGACATGCGGGCGGCGGGCGTCGTCCTGTCGCTGGGCGTCTCGGTCGAGCGGGTCGAGCGCGTCGCCGACGGCTATGAGGCCGCCCTGTCGGACGGCTCCGTGGTGCGCAGCCGCTCGCTGGTCCTCGCCACCGGCGGCAAGTCGATCCCCAGGATGGGCGCCACCGGCTGGGCCTATGATGCGGCCCGCCAGTTCGGCCTGCGCGTCACCGACACCCGCCCGGCTCTGGTCCCCCTGACCTTCGAGGCCGGCCTGCTGGAGACGCTGAAACCCCTCGCCGGCGTCGCCGTCGACGCCGTGGTGAAGGGCGGCGGAACCAGCTTCGCCGAAGCCATGCTGTTCACCCACCGCGGCCTGTCGGGCCCCGCCATCCTCCAGATTTCGAGCTACTGGCGCGAGGGAGAGGCCATCACCGTCGCCATGGCCCCCGGCGAGGATGTCTACGCCGGCCTCAAGGCCGCCAAGGCGGAGAACGGCAAACAGATGGTGCATACGGCGCTGGGCCACCTGATCCCCCGCCGCCTCGCCGAAAGCGTCTGCGAGCGCGAGGGCGTCCGGGGCAAGCTGGCCGAGGTCGGCGACAAGACCCTGCGCCGCCTCGACGCCGCCGTGAACGCCTGGACCGTCAAGCCGGTGGGGTCGGAGGGCTACCGCACCGCCGAGGTGACGCTCGGCGGCGTCGCCACGGACCAGCTCGACCAGCAGAGCATGGAGGCAAAGTCGGTCCCCGGCCTCTACGTCATCGGCGAGGCCGCCGACATCACCGGCTGGCTCGGCGGCTACAATTTCCAGTGGGCCTGGTCGTCGGGATGGGCGGCGGGGCAGGCTTGCTAGGAGTGGCGAGTGGCTAGTGGCTAGTGGCTAGTGGCCACGGTTGGCGCTAGAGCCTCTGTCGTCGCCACCGCACCCGCCCCTAACCACTGGCCACTAGCCACTAGCCACTCCCTCCTCATGCCCTTCACAGCCACCGTCCTGACCATGTTCCCCGAGGCGTTTCCGGGGCCGCTCGGCGTGTCGCTGATCGGCACGGCGTGGCGCGAGCGCGGGCTCTGGAGCCTTGATACGGTTGACATCCGGGCCTTTTCCACAGATACGCGCGGCTTCCTGGACGACACCCCCGCGGGTGGCGGCCCGGGAGCCGTGCTGAAAGCGGACGTGGTGGCCAGGGCGCTCGACAGCGTATCCGGGCCGGCGCGGCCGCTTTTGTACATGAGCGCCCGGGGTCGGCCCCTGACCCAGGCGCGCGTCAAGGAATGGGCCCGGGCGGACGGCATCACGGTGCTGTGCGGCCGGTTCGAGGGGGTGGACCAGCGCGTGCTCGACGCGCGCGGGTTCGAGGAGGTCTCCGTCGGGGACGCGGTGCTCGCCGGCGGCGAGGCGGCGGCCATGGTGGTGATCGAGGCGTGC
>Ga0164290_1001636_pt1 | contig 27789 bp, 31 predicted proteins | sample Micstemetagenome_FD_108782 | JGI IMG/M metagenome (GOLD analysis project Ga0164290, IMG submission 108782) | Contaminated culture microbial community from soil near Moab, Utah, USA - Microcoleus steenstrupii SON62 (Illumina Assembly) | ecosystem: Environmental > Terrestrial > Soil > Soil crust...
CACCAATTGGTGGCTCGGTCGTTATGTGGAGCATTTCCGCGACCGGCGCTGGTTCCCGGTCAAGCCGGCACAACTCGATAAAGCATCCGACCGCTTCCGGCGCTATGGCGGCTGGAGCCTATTGCTCTCCTGGCTGCCGGTGGTGGGTGATCCGCTCACCTTTGCCGCCGGCCTGCTCCGCTATCCCTTTGGGCATTTCCTTCTGCTGGTTGGCTTGGCCAAAACCGCACGCTACGCCGTGGTGCTAGGATTGGCCGATGCACTCTTGCATTAGGCCCTGGGCCCCGGCAGAGTGGGTTGTCATAAATTTGTCATATATCCAGGTGGGGATCATGAACGCACTTAAAGCCATGGCGCTCTCGGCGTCTCTGTTGCTAGCGGCTGGTGCTGCGCAAGCTGGCGCCACCTTTGACGCGGTGAAGGCGCGCGGCATCCTGCAATGCGGTGTCAACACCTCGCTGGGTGGCTTCAGCGCCCCAGATAGCAAGGGCGAATGGAAGGGCATCGATGTGGATGTCTGCCGCGCGGTGGCTGCCGCCCTGTTTGGCGATGCCAGCAAGGTGCGCTATACGCCGCTTTCCTCGCCGGCACGCCTGCCCGCCCTGCAGACCGGCGAAATCGACATGCTGTCGCGCAATACCACACTGACTTTGCAGCGCGATGCCGCCATCGGGCTCAATCCCACTGGAGTCACCTTCTATGACGGCCAGGGTTTCCTGGTGCCGACCAAGTTGGGCGTGAAGAGCGCCAAGGAACTGAGCGGCGCCAGCATCTGCGTGCAATCAGGCTCCACCACCGAATTGAATCTGGCCGATTATTTCCGCGCCCATAAATTGCAGCTCAAACCCGTGGTATACGAGAAGCTGGATGAACTGGTGGCCGCCTTCTTTGCTGGCCGCTGCGACGTTTATACGTCTGATACCTCGCAACTCGCCTCGGCACGCTCGATCCAGGCGCCCAAGCCGGAAGATTATGTGATCTTGCCGGAGATCATCTCCAAGGAGCCACTCGGCCCCTTCGTGCGTCATGGCGACGATCAATGGCATGATCTGGTGCGCTGGGCTCTGTTCGCCATGATCGAGGCTGAGGAATACGGCGTTACCTCGGCTAACGTTACGGAAATGCTGAAATCCAACGATCCGAACGTGAAACGCCTGCTGGGCGTGACGCCGGGCATGGGCAAGGCGCTGGGCGTGGATGAAGCCTGGGCATTCAATATCATCAAGCAGGTGGGCAATTATGGCGAAAGTTTCGAGCGCAATGTCGGCAAGGGCAGCCCGCTGAAGCTGGATCGCGGCCATAATGCCCTCTGGACCAAGGGCGGGCTGATTTATGCCTGGCCGATCCGCTGATTGCTGAATTCCAGGGCATTCAGCAGCAATTTGCGCAATGGGCGGGCAGACTGTGTGCCTCTTCACCTATTGTGCACCGCAAAATCAGCCGAATTTGCAGTTGGTACAAAAACTGCTAACTAACTCGGCGGCCCGGAATGATTGCACGGTGCGTTGACCGTGGATTAGGCTGGGTTGCTGGCATTTGCGCAAACATGATAGTTTTGCGCCAGGGTTTGTGGGAACCAAACCCAAACCAGCATTTGTTTAGTCAACAGGGAAGGGGATAAACCCATGACATTTCTGAAATCGGCCGCAGCCGCTGCTGTACTCGTGGTTGCCGCGGGTGCTGCACAGGCGGGCCAGACGCTGGACACCGTCAAGGCGCGCGGCAAGGTGATTTGCGGCGTTTCCACGGGCGTCTCGGGCTTCAGTGCACCGGACAGCCAGGGCCGGTGGTCGGGCATCGACGTTGACGTCTGCCGCTCGATTGCTGCCGCGTTGTTCAACGATGCCTCCAAGCATGAAGTGGTCGCGCTCACCCCGGTGCAGCGTTTCACGGCGCTCCAGTCGGGTGAAATCGACGTGCTGACCCGTAACACCACGCTGACCCTACAGCGTGATACTGCCCTGGGTCTGAACGCTGTGGCGGTGAATTTCTATGACGGCCAGGGCTTCATGGTGCCGGTCAAGCTCGGCGTGAAGAGCGCCAAGGACCTGAACGGCGCCACCGTCTGCGTGCAGCCGGGCACCACCACCGAACTGAATCTGGCCGACTATTTCCGTGCCAACAAGATGTCGTTCAAGCCGGTTGTGATCGAGAAGCAGGACGAAGTGGTGGGCGCCTATGTGTCTGGCCGCTGCGACGTGCTGACCACTGACCGCTCGCAGCTCGCCTCTGTGCGTGCCACTCAGACTCCGAAGCCTGAAGATCACATCCTGCTGCCGGAAGTGATCTCCAAGGAGCCGCTCGGCCCGATGGTTCGCCATGGCGATGACCAATGGATGGATCTGGTGCGCTGGTCGCTCTATGCCATGATCGAGGGTGAGGAATACGGCATCACCTCGGCGAATGTAGATCAGATGCTCACCAGCAATGATCCGAACGTGAAGCGCATCCTGGGTGCCACCCCGGGCATGGGCAAGGCGCTCGGCGTTGACGAGAAGTGGGCCTACAACATCATCAAGCAAGTGGGCAATTACGGCGAAAGCTTTGAGCGCAATGTCGACAAGGGCAGCGCGCTGAAGCTTGAGCGCGGTCCGAATGAACAGTGGAGCAAGGGTGGCCTGCTCTACGCTTGGCCGATCCGCTAAGCTGATACGGTAAACGCGGCGGCCTGGGAGCAGGGACTCTTCCAGGCCGCTTGCGTATCCGGAGACTGAACAGCGGTTGGTTTGCCCGATCGTTGTGGTGCAACACTCAAGCCATGGGGGGCACATGGCTCACACGGGGACTGCCGGCTCCGCGCCGCCAAAACGGCGCTTGAGCTGGAACGACCCGACGGTTCGTGCCGTCGTTTATCAGATCATCGCGCTTGGGCTTGTAGCCTTTGGTGCTTGGTATCTGATTAGCAATACGCTGCATAACCTGGAGACGCGCAAGATCGCGTCCGGTTTCAGCTTCCTGTCACAGGAGGCAGGCTTCGCTATCGGCGAAAGCCCAATCTATTTCGGCCCCGAGAATACTTATGCTCGCGCCATCCTGGTCGGGCTGCTGAATACCCTGCGTGTAGCCGTGGTCGGCATCATCCTGGCCACTTTGCTCGGCACCGTCATGGGCATCGCGCGGCTGTCCAAAAACTGGCTGATCGCCAAGATCGCCTCGATCTATGTCGAGGTGGTGCGCAATATCCCGCTGCTGCTGCAACTGTTCTTCTGGTATGCGCTGATCACCGAGGTGGCGCCCGGTCCCCGGCAGGCACTGAATCCGATCACCGGCGTGTTCATTTCCAATCGCGGCATCAAAGTGCCGACGCCGACGGATCATTTCGCCTTCGATCTCGCCGGCATCGGCTTCCTGCTTGCCATCGTGATCGCCGTACTGGTGTCGCGCTGGGCTAGGAAGCGCCAGGAGCAGACCGGCCAGGCTTTCCCGTCGATCACCACCACCATTGCCCTGCTGCTCGGCCTGCCCCTCATCGGCTGGCTGATTGGCGGAGCGCCGATGGAACTGGATGTGCCCAAGCTGACCGGCTTCAATTTCACCGGTGGTGCTACCCTGACCCCGGAATACGCAGCCTTGCTGGCCGGCCTGGTGATCTATACCGGCGGCTTCATCGCCGAGGTGGTTCGCTCCGGCATCCAGGCGGTGTATTACGGCCAATGGGAAGCCGCTTCGGCACTCGGCCTCAAGCGCAGCTTGGTGCTGCGCCTGGTGGTGCTGCCGCAGGCGTTGCGCGTTATCGTGCCGCCGATGACCAGCCAATATCTGAACATCACCAAGAACAGCTCGCTCGCCATCGCCATCGGTTACCCCGATATCGTGTCGATCGCCAACACCACGCTGAACCAGACCGGCCAAGCCATCGAGGGCATCCTTATCATCATGGGCGTGTATCTCAGCTTCAGCCTGTCGATCTCGCTGTTCATGAACTGGTATAATAAACATATTGCCCTGGTGGAGCGCTGACATGGCCGCCGCTACCGAAACTCTTGCACCACCCGCTTCACAGACCGGCATTATCGGCTGGGCAAGAGAGAAGCTGTTCTCCTCGCCGGTGAATATCATGCTTACCGTGCTGGCGGCTTTGCTGGTGCTCTACACCGTGCCCGGCTTCATCGAATGGGCCTTCATCAAGGCGAAGTGGACGGCGCCCACGGCGGATGTCTGCCGCGGCAGTAGCGGTGCCTGCTGGGCTTTCATCGCCGAGAAACACCGGCTGATCCTGTTCGGCCTCTACCCCTATGATGAACAATGGCGCCCGCTGCTGGCCGCGATTGTGAATAGTGGCCTGATCGTGGCGAGCTGCATGCGCCGCTTCTGGAACTTCAAACTGCTCTTTATCTGGATTGCCGGCCTTACCATCATCGCCGTGCTTATGTGGGGTGGTGTGCTGGGCCTCACCTATGTGGCCAACACAAATTGGGGTGGCCTGCCGCTCACGCTGATCCTGGCCACCTTTGGCATCGGCTTCGCTTTCCCCTTCGGCCTGATGCTGGCCTTGGGCCGGCGCTCGAAGATGCCGGCGATCAAGACACTCTGCGTCATGTACATTGAGCTGATCCGTGGCGTGCCGCTGATCTCGCTGCTGTTCATGTCGTCGATCATGCTGCCGCTGTTCTTCCCTGAGGGTATGAGCATCGACAAGCTGCTGCGCGCTCAGCTCGCCATCATCCTGTTCTCGGCGGCTTATATCGCCGAGGTGGTGCGCGGCGGCCTGCAGGCGATTCCCAAAGGGCAATACGAAGCGGCCGATGCGCTGGGCCTGAGCTACGCCAACAAGATGGGGCGCATCATCCTGCCGCAGGCATTGAAGATTGTGATCCCGCCCATGGTCAGTCTGTTCATCGCCGTGTTCAAGGACACGTCGCTGGTGGTGATCATCGGCATCTTCGACCTGATGAACGCCACCAAGGCGGCGCTCACTGACACCGCCTGGAAGGGCTTCTCGGTCGAGTCCTATATCTTCGTCTCGCTGATCTACTTCATCTTCTGCTACTCGATGTCGAAATACAGCCAGGGGCTGGAAGCTCGGCTCGCCACCGGCCATAAGCGTTAAGGAGATTTGGAACAATGGCAAATCCGTCTGCCCCCACCATCGAACTGCGCGGCGTCAATAAGTGGTATGGCCAATTTCATGTGCTGCGGAACATCAACCTATCGGTCCGTCGCGGCGAGCGTATCGTGATCTGCGGGCCTTCAGGCTCGGGCAAGTCCACGATGATCCGCTGCATCAACCGGCTGGAGGAGCACCAGCAGGGCCATATCATGGTGGATGGCACCGAGCTGACCAGCGACCTGAAGGACATCGAGGTCATCCGCAAGGATGTTGGCATGGTGTTCCAGCATTTCAATCTCTTCCCGCATCTCACGGTGCTGGAGAATCTGACCCTGGCGCCGATCTGGGTGCTGAAGAAGCCCAAGGCCGAAGCCGAGGCCACGGCAATGAAGTATCTGGAGCGTGTACGCATCCCGGAGCAGGCTAAGAAATTCCCTGGCCAGCTTTCCGGCGGCCAGCAACAGCGCGTCGCCATCGCCCGCTCGCTATGCATGAGCCCGAAGATCATGCTGTTCGATGAGCCGACCTCGGCGCTCGACCCGGAGATGGTCAAGGAAGTGCTCGACGTGATGATCGGTCTGGCGGAAGAGGGCGGCATGACCATGCTTTGCGTCACCCACGAAATGGGCTTCGCCAAAGCCGTGGCGCATCGCGTGATCTTCATGGATCGCGGTGAGATTGTGGAGCAGAACACGCCCGACGAGTTCTTCTCCAATCCGCAGAATGAGCGTACCCAGGCCTTCCTGGGCCAAATCCTGCACTAAGCCTTCCGGGTTATTCCTCAAGCTCCTCCGGCCGCCCCTGGGCGAGCGGGCTTTGAACGGCATTTCCATGCTATGCTCCCCTCATCAAGGGAGGGAATTGCCATGCGCTGGACGATGCTTGTCCTTGCCGCGCTCTTTCTGTCGGCCCCGGTCCGGGCCGCCGATTGGCCGGCCGTTGACCCGCCGGGTACTTACCGTCTGATTGGCCCCGCCGCCCAGGGGTCCGGAGCCTGCACCAGCACGCCGCTCTGCGCCGTTGAAACCCTGCTGGCCTGTTTCGCCCGCCTGGATGAGGGCTTGTGCCGGGCGGCCTGGCCCGCGGCACCCACAGGGCTGTTGTTCGGTACCGAGCAGCGTCGCCAGGCCTATTGGTGGAGCTATCGGGTGGCCGAGGTGGTGCCACTGGGGCCAGGGGAAGCCGAGATCGCTATCGCTGGGCGCCATTGCGGATTGCTGTTTCAGGCCGAGCCGGTCTGCCGCACCACGCCGGCGCCAGCCACCCGCTACCGGGTTGCCCGGGCAGCAGGTGGGGCAGGCTGGCGTGTACTGGATTGGCGCTCGCCGCCGGGCGAAGAAGCCAAGTGAAGTGATGCTAAAGATTAGGAAATATGGTTAGTAAATTGTAAATATTGAAAGATTAAGAAAGTATTAATCCAATCTTTCGCTTCAGGTATGTTCTGTTTGGGCGAGGGGGTTTTAAGTGATAATTGTTTATATATTAATATAAATATCAGATAGATATAATTATTATATAATCTATATAATTAAATATAGGCGGTATTTTTGAGCTTGCAGCGCCCTAGCGGATACGAGAACACAGGGCTCGCCTAAACCCGTTCGACTCGGTGCGGTTGAAAAGCCGCAGTATTAACCTTAGTCAGGCTGCCCATGGTTATGGTTAATCAATAGTAAATGCATATTTACATCTCGCCCCATAAAATCCCAACCGGTATGCTGGTTAGCATGAAGCCGGATGGTGAAAAAGAAGCGAGTGGGGTGGAGCGCGTCATGGCGCTGGCTTTGCTTGGTGGCCACCCGGCCTTGGACTTGGTGAACACTGTGGATTGGCGTGGCCGCGAGGACCGGGAAGAGACCCTGGTGAGCTATGCCGCCCTGTTGGCCTGCTGCCGGCGGCTGGGGCTGGTCTCCTCCGATATCGTCGAGCGCCTGGAGCGGGCGGCCCGGCTATCTCCGGCAGAGGCGGATGCCCTGCTGGCTGAGGCTCTGGCCCTGCGCGAGGCCATGGCCCGTCTGGCGGAAGCGGGCAAGGGCAGCCTGGCCGATCTGGCACTGGTCAATCACTGGCTGGCCCAACCCAGTGCGGCGGCTTCGCTGAAGCTTAAACCGGCCGGTGGCTATCGCCTGGCCGAGCCCGAGGCTGCCGACCTGGCCGCGCCCTTGCGCGCCATCGCCCGGGCGGCGGCTGACCTGCTCACCTCCAGCCGCCTGCGCCGGGTGCGCTGCTGCGGCGGGCCGGGCTGCGGCTGGCTGTTCCTGGATACCAGCCCCAATGGCCGCCGGCGCTGGTGTTCGATGGAAGGCTGCGGCAACCGGGCCAAGGCGCGGCGGCATTACCAGAAGGCTCAGATTGTGGGATCGAACACGGCTTCGCGGCTCTGATAGGGCCGGAAGCCGACCTTCTGATATAGCGGCAAAGCCGAGGGGTGATCCAGATTACAGGTATTCACCGTGAGGCGGGGAATGCCTTTGGAAAACGCGTATTGCACCGCCCAGCGCAGCAACCACGGGCCAAGGCCCCGGCCGATGCTTTCCGGCATCAAGCCAAAATAGGCCATGTTCATGGCGCCCAGCTCGTTCACCGGTGCCTCGCGGGCATCGAGTTCCACATAGCCCGCCGGCACGCCGCCGATATAGGGCACGAAAATCTCCACATCCTTGTGCTGGATGATCTCGGCCAGTTCGATATCCGACAGGCGATGCCGCTCTACCCAATGCCAAGGTCGGCCAACAGCGCTGTAGAGATAGCGATAGAAACTGGTGCTGGGGCGGTCCAGCTTCAGCAAGGCCAGCTTGGCATCCAGGAGCGGCGCCGGGTTTGGCTGCTCCGGCGGCGGCATGGTCATATCGAGATAGACCACCACCACATTGAATCGCCCATCCGCCCGCTTCTCTGCCTGTGGCAGCCGGAAAATCGGCCGGGCGATACTGTCGGTCATGGCGGTGGCATGCCCATCAGAGCCGCGTGTTCATCGCTCGACAGGCAGGTCGGCGCGGCCGCCCCATTCGGTCCAGGAGCCGTCATACACCGCCGTCTGGCGATGGCCGAGCAAATGCAGGCCGAGCATCAGGATGCAGGCCGAAACGCCGGAGCCGCAGGTGGTGATGGTGGGCTTGCCCAGGTCCACGCCGGCCTTGGTGAAGATGTCCTTCAACGCATCGGCGGATTGGAACAGCCCCGTCTGTGGATCGGTCATCAATGCGGAGGGCACATTCAGCGACCCGGGAATATGGCCGCCGCGCAGGCCGATGCGTGGCTCCGCCTCGGTGGCCTCGAAGCGGCCCTTGCTGCGCGCATCCACCAATTGCTCGCGCTGGCTGGCCATATTGGCCTTCACCTGCTCCACATCGCGCACCAGCATATCATTGCGGCGCGCGGTGAAGTGGCGCTCGCGCGGCAGCGGCGGCAGGTCTTCCACCGGGCGGCCCTCGGCCTTCCACTTCTTGAAGCCGCCATTCAGCACCGCCACGTCGGTATGGCCGAAGACGCGGAACATCCACCAGGCGCGCGGCGCCGAGAGGTGGTTGTCCGAACCGTCATAGACCACGATGCGGTTGCCATCGCCGATGCCAAGGCGGCGCATGCGCGCGGCGAATTTCTCCGGGCTGGGTAGCATATGCGGCAGCGGAATATCCAGATCGGCGATCTCGTCGATGTCGAAATACACCGCACCAGGAATATGCGCGTCGCGGTATTCCGTCTTGCCATCGCGGCTCATGGTGGGCAGATACCAGGAGGCATCGACAATGCGCAGATCGGGCGCCTTCAGATGCTCGGCCAGCCATTCGGTCGATACCAGCGCATCCGGGTTCACATAAGTCATCTTCTTGCTCCTGCCGCGGGCTTCAGGCCACGAATTCCAAATTAACGCGCCGGTTCTGCCGGCCCTTGTTTTCCACCTTGCGCACCGCCACGGCACCGATTTCGCCGGTGCGGGCCACATGGGTGCCACCACAGGCCTGCAGGTCCAGCGGCTTGTCCTGGCCCGACACCTGGATCAGGCGCACGCGGCCCAGGCCCATCGGCGGCTTCACCGCCATGGTCTTCACCAGATCGGGGCTGTTGAGCAATTCCTCGTCGGTGATCCACCGCGCGGTCACGGCTAAGTCGGCCTGGATCAGTTCGTTCAGCTTGGTGGTCAGCGTGTCCTTATCCGGGATCTGGTCCGCCATGTCGAAATCCAGGCGGCCCTTGCCGTCGCTCACCTGGCCGCCGGTGACCGGGAAGGGCACCAGCACGGAGAGCAGATGCAGGCAGGTATGCATGCGCATCAGCCGGTGCCGCCGCGCCCAGTCGAGCTTCAGCACACCCCCCGCGCCCACGCGCAGGGCAGCACTGCCGCTGCCCGGCTTGTGGATGATGCCTTCGGGGCCATCACCCTTCACGGTGTCGGTCACCTCAATGATTTCACCGGATTCCAGCACCAACTGGCCGACATCACCGGGCTGGCCGCCGCCCAGCGGATAGAACACAGTGGCGTCGGTCTGGAAGCCGCGTTCATCCACCGCCGTGATGGTGGCGGGGCATTCGGTGAGATAGGCGTCGTCGCGAAACAGAAAATTGGTCATTAGCTCATCCAGGGCGGCGTCGGCAGGTTCTTGCTGCGCAGGAATTCCGGATTAAACAGCTTGCTGGCATAGCGCGCCCCGCCATCGCAGAGGATGGTGACGATGGTGTGCCCCGGCCCCATCTTCTTGGCGAGCCGGATGGCGGCGGCCACGTTGATGCCGGAGGAGGAGCCGAGCACCAGGCCCTCATGCTCCAGCAGGTCGAACACCACCGGCAGGGCTTCCTCATCGGGAATCTGGAAGGCGTCATCAGGCGTGATGCCTTCCAGGTTGGCGGTGATGCGGCCCTGGCCGATGCCTTCGGTGATCGAACTGCCCTCGGCCTTCAATTCGCCGTGCTTGTAATAGTGATACAGCGCCGCACCCATCGGATCGGCCAAAGCCACCTGGACTTTCAGATTGCGTTCCTTCAGCGCCAGCAAGATGCCGGCGAAGGTGCCGCCCGAGCCGACCGCGCAGGTGAAGCCATCCACTTTGCCATCGGTCTGCTGCCAGATTTCCGGACCCGTGGTGCGGTAATGTGCTTCGCGGTTGGCCACGTTGTCGAACTGGTTGGCCCAGATGGCGCCATTGGGCTCGGTCTTGGCCAGGTCTTCAGCCAGGCGGCCGGAATATTTCACATAATTGTTCGGGTCCTTGTAGGGCACCGCCGGCACCAGGCGCAAGTCAGCGCCGCAGAGCCTGAGGAAGTCCTTCTTCTCCTGGCTCTGGGTTTCCGGCATCACGATCACGGTCTTGTAGCCGAGCGCGTTGCCCACCAGCGCCAGGCCGATGCCGGTATTGCCCGCCGTGCCTTCCACGATGGTGCCGCCCGGGCGCAGTTGGCCCTTGGCCTCGGCGTCACGCACGATATAAAGCGCGGCGCGGTCCTTCACCGAGCCGCCGGGATTCTGGAATTCCGCCTTGCCCAGGATGGTGCATCCAGTGAGTTCCGACGCCCGCCGCAGTTTGATCAGAGGGGTGTTGCCGATGCTTTCAATGAAGCCGTCACGATAATCCATACTGGGTCCTCATTTCGCCGACGGGGTTCTTGGTTGCCGGAGCAATTTCACTGCCCGCCACCAGCCCTATCCATGGCTTGCTGGACCTCAGTCTATACCCAGCCCCTAGCGGCTGGGCAAGGTGTGTGGAACGACCCATTCTTTCTGTAGTTTCTCGCGGTGCAACGCCAGCCAGAGCATGGCAATGCAGGCCGGGGTATTGGGCATGCCGCCGCTTTGCCAAAGGGCATAGGCCTCCGCGAAAGGCAGGGCGAAAACCCGGATATCCTCATGTTCATGGTCCAGGCCGTGCACCCCCTTGGCCTTGGTGGAATCGACCGGGGCGCAATACATATGGAACCGCTCGCTGCTGAAACCAGGCGAGGAATAGGTGGAGGTGAGGGGTAGCAGGGGGCCCAGCGCCTCCAAGCCGCTTTCCTCGCGCAATTCCCGCAAAGCCACACCCTCCAGAGCCTCGCCGTCTTCCACCAAGCCGGCCACCATCTCCACCATCCAGGCGCGGTCGCCATTATAAAAGGCGGCGGCGCGGAATTGCTCGATCAGCACCACCGCGTCCTGCACCGGATCATAGGGCAGCACCACCACGGCATCGCGGCGCCACATCACCTCGCGGTTCATTTCCGCGCTCATGCCGCCATTGAACAGGCCGTGGCGCAACTGGAAGCCATCAACTTTCAGATGGCCGCGATAGAGCGGCTTCTGTTCGATCACGTCTACCGGATAGGGCTGGGATTGGCGCATGGAATGCCTGACTGAGTGGGTTGCGTCAGCTGTTGCAGGAAGGCAGCCTTGTGGCGCTGGCGCCAGATCGGCAGGTACCAATCGGCCAGAGTGGCGCGCAGGATGCCGGTTGTGGGCAGGAATATCCGCGCCAGCTGTGGCTCCCGAGATGTATCGGGGCCGGAATCGGGCCAGACCAGACGCAGGCGGCTGATATATTCCGGCCCCTCATAGAGGGCGAGGCGGCGGCCATCCTGGGGGCCACGCGCCAGGAACAGCAAACCTCGGACGCGACCACCTGGCGCGGGCAACAGTACAGGATAGGTGCGTTCCAGGGCGCCTTTGCGCCGAAAACCGGCCAGGGTGGCGGGGCGAATCTGGTGCCGGGCCGGGCTGTAGCCCAGCACCAGCCGCAACACATCCGGGTCGCATAACGTTCCGTAGAAGAAGAACCGCATGGTGGGAAGGTTTGACTCGACTGCTGATTGATCCATCTTGTGCGGAAGAGCGTATAGTATGTAAATCCATCCTCAAAGGATTGGCGAAATTGACCCAAACTCACCTGCAATCCGAACCGGCTCCGGCGCAGCCTGAACACCATATCCCGCCTGCATTGCTGCTTGATTACGCTGCAGGCAGCCTGGGTGAGGCTTGGGCGTTGATCGTGGCCTGCCATCTTACTTATTGCCCCCATTGCCGCGCCGAATTGCGTGCCATTGAGGCCTCTGGCGGCGCCATGCTGGAGGATGTCGATCCGGCCCCCATACGCGCGGCCGGGCTGGAGCAGGCGCTGCAAAGCCTGGAAACGGTTCCCGGCGTGATGCCAGGATTGGCGTATAAGGCCATGCAAGAGACGGTGCAGGCTGAGCCTGGCCTGCCGCGTCCACTGGCGGCTTATTTGAAATGCCGGGTGCAGGATTTACCCTGGCGCTGGAGTGGCGCGGGCCTGCATTCGGTTGTCCTGCCCGTGGCCAAGGCCAAGGGTGGCATGGTCAGTCTGCTGCGCATTGAATCCGGCCGGGCCATGCCGGTGCACAGCCATGGCGGCGAGGAAATGACCCTGGTGCTGAGTGGTGGGTTCACCGACGAGCGAGGCGCTTTCCGGCGCGGCGATGTGGAATGCGCCGATGGCAGTGTGGAGCACCAGCCGGTGGCGATGGCGGATCAGCCCTGTATTTGCCTGGCTGTCACCGATGCACCGTTGCGTTTCCGTGGTCCGTTTGGTTGGATACTCAGCCAATGGGCAAGACTCGCATCCTGATCAAAACACTGCTCGTTGGCTGCGTTGTACTGATGGCCGGTGCGGCATCGGCGGCCGAGGAGCAAGTGCGCGCCTTTCGCGCCATCCGCAACGGCAATGATATCGGCTATCATAAAGCCACCATCACCCGCGTAGGCGATGAGACCCGCGTGCAGATGGATATCAATCTTTTGGTGCGGGTGATTGGTTTCCTGCCAGTCTATCGCTATACGCATCAATCCCAGGAAATCTGGCGCGATGGCCGCCTAGTGAAGATCACCTCGCAGACTGATGATGATGGCGAAAAGCAGTATCTCAATGGCGAGGCCACGGCTGACGGCCAATTGAAAATAGAGGGCAGCAAATACAAGGGGCTGGCGCCGGGCAGCATCATGCCTACCAGCTACTGGAATGGTGATTTTCCCAAGCGTGGCTCGCCGCTGCTGGATACGCAGAATGGCCGATTGCTTGACGTGCAGATCACCGAACTTGAAACCACGCCAACCGATGGTGTGCCGCCTGGTTCAAGGCGCTACAAGCTGGATGGCGATCTTAAGCTCGAAATCTGGTATGACCCGCGCAACCGCTGGACCAAGACGCGTTTCTCGGCCAGCGACAATTCGGTGATCGAATACAAATTGCAGGAGTGAGCGCCATGGTTCAAACCACTGGGGGCGAACCGGGCGCGGTCTGGATCACCGGCGCGGGCTCGGGCCTTGGTCGTTCGCTGGCCCTACGCTACCTGTCTGATGGCGCCAGTGTGGCCGGCACAGCGCGGCGGGTTGACACGCTCACCGATGTGGCTTTGGCCGGTGTTGGCAAGCCTGGGCGTTTTTACGTTCATCCCGGCGATCTGACAGATGCCGGCCAGGCTGAAGCTCTGGTGGAGGCCATCGAACGCAGCGCCGGGCCGATCCGGCTGGCGGTGCTGAATGCCGGCACGCATCAGCCAAGCCCGGCCGATGGCTTCCGCGCCGCCACGGTTTCTGCGCTGCTGGAGGCCAATGTGATGACCGTGGCGCATTGCCTGGAGGCCTTGCTGCCGCGCATGCTGGCGCGCGGTGGTGGGCAGATCGCGGTGAATGCTTCGCTGGCCGGCTATCGTGGCTTGCCCAGGGCATCGGCCTATGGCGCCAGCAAGGCGGCGCTCATCAACATGACCGAGAGTTTGGCTGTAGAGCTGGCGCCCACCGGCGTTCGGATGCGCCTGATCAATCCAGGTTTCGTGCGCACGCCTCTCACCGATCTCAATGATTTCCCCATGCCCTTCCTGATGGATGTGGACAAGGCCGCCGAGCGGCTGTATGCGGCGCTGGAGACGGGCAAGTCGTTTGAAATCGTGTTTCCGCGTCGTTTCGCTTATATCCTGAAATTTCTTCGTCTGCTGCCTTACGCGCTCTATCTCCCTTTGGTGGGAAGGGCGACAAAATGACCATGGCGGACGACCCGGTAGCTGCAGGCCTAAAGGCTTATGCCGATTTCTTCGCGACGCTGACGCCGGAAAGCCTGGCGCGCCTGGGCGACTTCGTGACGCCAGATGTGCATTTCCGCGATCCGTTCAACGATGTGCGCGGCCTGCCGGCGATGCGGCGGGTATTTGAAGCATCCTTCGAGGATTGCAGCGATATTCGTTTCGTCATTGATGGCGTGGTACGTCAGGAGCGCGAGGCTTTCCTGAAATGGCGATTCTTCTTCAAGCCCAAACGGCTGAATCCAGCAACGCCCTGGGAAGTGTTGGGCGTATCGGAAGTGCATTTCACGCCGGCCGGAAAAGTGGCGGCGCATCTCGATCATTGGGATTCCGGCAGCCAATTCTATGCCCGCCTGCCGTTGATCGGCGCCTTGATACGTTGGGTGCGCGGCAGGCTTTCCGTGGCTTAAGGCAATCGGCCGAACTAGGCCTTCTCTGCTGCCTCATCATCCTAGCGTGAGCCATTTTCCTTGGTTCATAAGCCTGGCCCGGAGCAGCAAGCGGCTTCTTAATTCAGGTCCAGCCTGAGCTGCAGCACATCGATGCAGTTGGCGCGGAAGCCGCCCTCGCAGGAGCCAAGATAATAAAGCCACATGCGGCGGAAGCGTTCGTCGAAGCCCAGGGCGCGGATCTGCGGCCAGGCTTCCTGGAAGCGCTCGGTCCATTCGCGCAATGTGCGGGCATAATCCAGGGCGAAGCCATCACTCTGCGTCACCCGCATGCCCACCGCTGCCGCTTGGTCCTTCACCGCCTGGGGCGATAGCAGCATGCCGCCGGGGAAGATGTAGGCCTGGATGAAATCCATGGTGCCGCGATAGGCCTCGAAATACTTGTCCTGGATCACGATGGCCTGCAGGCCAATGCGGCCTTCTGGTGCCAGCCGGCTGCGCAGGGTGCCGAAATAGGTCGGCCAGAATTTTTCGCCTACCGCTTCGATCATCTCGATGGAGGCGATGGCATCATATTGCCCCACAGTGTCGCGATAGTCGCGCAATTCGATCTTCACCTTGTCGGCCAGCCCGGCTTCAAAGACGCGGCGCTGGGCAAAGTCATGCTGCTCGCGGCTGATGGTGATGCCATGCACCGAGACACCAAATTCCTTGGCCGCCAGTTCGGCAAAGCCGCCCCAGCCGCAACCCACTTCCAGCACGCGCTGGCCCGGCTGCAGCTTCAGCACCTCGCCAGCCAACCTGCGGTATTTCGCCGCCTGTGCGCCTTCCAACGCCTGGCCTTCATGCTCATAGATGCCTGAGGAATAGGTCATTGATGGGTCGAGCCACTGGCTGTAGAAGCTGTTGCCGAGGTCGTAATGGTAGGCGATGTTGCGGCGGCTGCCGCGCTTGGTATTGTTGGCGAAGGCGAAAGCGATGCGGCGCAAAACACGCAGCCAGGGCTTGCCCATCAGCGTGTCGTCCAGCTCGCCATTCACGCAGGCCCAATGCGCCAGCACGCCAATGTCGTCGCAATCATAGTCGCTTTCCATGAAGGATTGGCCAACGCCCAGGTTGCCGCCCAGCAGCATGCGTTTGGGGAAGCGGTTGTTGCGCAGGCTGATCTCAGTATCCGGGCCGGGCAGGGCGCCGCGCGCGATCACACGGCGGCCATCGGGCAGGCCGATGGTGATGGAGCCACGCGACATATGCGGCGCCAGCGAAAGCATCAGCCGGGTCCAGCGCGCCACATTGGGCAGCCGGAAGGCATCCTGCGGATGCTTCAGCTCAATTGGCGCGGCCGGTGGATTCTGCCGTTGCGCCTCGGCGGCGGCGCTGATGCCATAACGCTCCTTGGGCTCCACCACATAATCGCTCATGCACTACTCCCCGGAAACAATCTGTTCGGTCGGTTTGAAATGGCTCACCGCCCGCGCCGGCGGCTGCGGACGGCTGAAGTAGCTGGCGCCCTTGCGCCACAGACGCAACGCTTCCCAATGGATCGCGGCGATCACTTTCAGGGTCATTAAGGGATGCCGCGCCAGGGCCTTGAGCAGGCTGCGGTCGTTGAACACATCCTGGCGGCCGGTTTGCGTCGCGATCAGGCGCAGGCCATCGGGGCCGCTATGGCGGATATGGATGGCGATCTTCTCAGCCGGCGGCAGGATGCGGAAATCATAGCTGCCCGAGAGCGGAATGAAGGGCGAGACATGGAACTGTTTCACCACGCCATGCTCCAGCAGTCTTTCAGCGCTGCTATCCGCCGGCACGTCGAGCAGATAGCCATGCTGGTCGCCAAAGGTGTTTTTCACTTCATAGAGAATGGCGCCCAGACGTTCATCTGCATCGTAGCAGAAATACACGCTCAAGGGATTGAATACATAGCCGAACAGGCGTGGGAAACAGAAGATGCGGATGCGCGCGCCTGCATGGGCCAGGCCGTTTTCGCGCAAGGCCGCTTCCACCCAGGGCCGCAAGGCGCCGCCATCGCGCGGACCATGATCCTTGTCGAAGAAGGAAAACAGCCCGAAGCGGTTATGGCGGAACAGCCGCGATCCCGCCGCCAGCGCCGGCAAGGCATCGATATCCAGCAGCAGCGAAAAGACGCGATACTCGAATTTATGCGTGAAGGGCAGCAGCCGCTCATGCATCACGCGGCACCAATAAAGACTGGCGGCCTCGATCATTCGGCGGCCTCCAGATGCCGCGCCGCCAGGTCGGCGGCGAAGGGCAGGTCGCAGCCGATCCTCTCAGCCACGCGCAGACCGGCGGTGAAGCCGTCCTCATGGAAGCCATAGCCGGCCCAGGCGCCGGCGAACCACAGCCGGTCGCGGCCCTGTATCGTGTCGAGCCTGGCTTGCGCACCCACGGCGGCGCGGTCGAATAGCGGATGCTCATAGCTGAACTCGGCGAACACCTTTTTGGGGTCCGGCTCCTCAATCGGATTCAGCGTCACGAAGAGCGGATATTTGTCGTCGATACTCTGCAGCAGATTCATCCAGTAGGTCAGGCCAACGCGGCGTTCCATATCCCGGCGCGGCTCGGAGAGATAGTTCCAGCTGGCCCAGGCGCGACGGCGCACCGGCATCTGGCCCAGGTCGCGGTGCAGGATGGCGCGGTTGGCCTGGAAGCGGAAGCAGCCAAGCACGGCGCGCTCCTCGGCCGATGCGGCATTGCCCAGCAGATGCAGGGCCTGATCGCCATGGCAGGCCAGCAGCACATGATCGAATGGTCCGGCGGGGCCTGTATCAGTATGCAGCGCAATGCCCTCTGGCCGCCGCGTTAGGCCACGCACCGGCGTTGAAAGCTTCAGGTCGATCTGGCTATCGGCCAGCAGGCGGCGCACATATTCGCGGCTGCCGCCCTGCACCGTGGACCATTGTGGCCGATCATTAACGCTGAGCAGGCCATGGTTGCGGAAGAAGCGCGCGAAGGTGACAGCGGGAAAGGCCATCATCTCGCGCAACGGGGCCGACCAGATCGCCGCGCCCATGGGCAGCAGGTAATCCAGCATGAAGGTTTCGGAATAGCCCTCGCGCTGCAGATAGTCACCGAGCGAAAGGCCTTCCAGCCGGCCGCCATCGAGATCGGCCACCACGCGCTTGTTGAAGCGCAGGATATCGCGCCACATGCGGTGGAAGCGCAGCGAGAACAGATTGCGCTTCTGCGCGAACAGGCTGCTCAGCGTATTGCCGTTCCATTCCAGCTGGCCGCGTTCAGCGCCGGTGCCCACCGAAACCGAGAAGGACATATCGCTCTTGATCGACGGCACCTTGAGATGCGCGAACAGCTTTTCGATATTCGGGTAATTCCAATTATTGAAGACGATGAAACCGGTATCCACGGCAATGCGCGTGCCGTCGTAATCGATCTCGGCGGTGTTGCTGTGGCCGCCAGGATAATCATTGGCTTCGAACACCGTGACATCATGGCGACGCGACAAGGCCCAGGCCGCGCCCAGGCCGGCGATACCGGCGCCGATCACACCAATCCTCATGCTGCTCCCCTGGCGCGCTTTTGCCCGGCTGTCTCGTTGCCGCCTTCGTTACCCTCTTTATCGCGCAACGATGCGAAGGCCGCCAGTGCCAAACCACGGGCGGCATCGTGATCCACCATCGGGGCAGGATAGGAATTACCCAGGCTTACACCGGCCTCGCGCAAAACCGCCGCCGATGCCTCCCAGGGCTTGTGGATGTAGCGCGCCGGCACAGCTTTCAGTTCCGGCACCCAGCGGCGCACATAGGTGCCATCAGGATCGAAGCGCTCGCCCTGCAGAATCGGATTGAAGATTCGGAAATAGGGTGCGGCATCGGCGCCAGACCCAGCCACCCATTGCCAGCTGGCGGCATTGTTGGCGAGGTCGGCATCCACCAGCGTATCCCAGAACCAGGCCTCGCCGGCCGTCCAGGGCTGGCGCAGATGCTTCACCAGGAAAGAAGCGACAATCATGCGCACGCGGTTATGCATCCAGCCGGTATGCCAAAGCTCGCGCATGCCGGCATCCACAATGGGATAGCCAGTGCGGCCCTGCTGCCAGCAACGCAAGGCTTCGGTATCTTCCTCCCAGGGGAAGGCATCAAAATCGGCCCGGAAATTGCGGCTGGGCAGATCAGGGAAGTGATAGAGCAGATGATGCGCGAATTCGCGCCAGCCGATTTCGGACAGGAATTTCTCGGCATGGCGGGCCAGCGTGGTGCCACCAGCATCGGCGGCAAAGCGCGTGGCATGCCATATCTGGCGCGGACTGATTTCACCAAAATGCAAATGCGGTGATAGCCGCGAGGTGGCAGGCAGGTCGGGTCGGTCGCGGTTTTCGGCATAGCCCGCCAGGCCGTGCTCAAGAAAACCCGCTAGCAGGGTTTCGGCGCCCATGCTGCCGGGCACCCAGCTATCGCGCAGGCCGCCGGCCCAGTCAGGTCTGGTTGGCAGAAGCTGCCATTGCTGCAGGCTGTCGCTCCGCGCATCCTGATGGCCCGTAAGCTTTACGGGTGCGGGCAGCGGCGGCGGCGGATCGCCCAATGCGCGGCAGGCCCGCCAGAAAGGAGAATAGACCTTGAACCAGCCGCCGGTCTGGGTCTTCACCGTCCAGGGCTCATACAGCAAAGCCGCGTTGTGGCTCTCGGCCACGATGCCATCCTGCTTCAGCGCCGCCTTGATGCCGGCATCGCGGGCGATGGCGGCGGGCTCGTAGCAGCGGTTCCAATGCACCGCCTGGGCCTGCAACTCAGCGGCCAGGGCCGGCACCTGCTCAGCGGCCTTGCCGCGCCGGAGCGTCAGGCCGAAGCCATACTGGCGCCGCAGCTCGCCATCCAGCACGCTCAGCGAATGATGCAGCCACCAGCGGCTGGCGCCGCCCAGGCCCCATTCCAGCGAGTCATCCAGCACATAGAGGGCCACCACGGGCGCGCCGCAGGCCGCAGCGGCGGTCAGGGCCGGGTTATCGGCCAGACGAAGGTCCTGGCGGAACCAGACCAGCACGGGCGCGCGATTCGGGTGTTTCAAGTAAGCCTCGATACTGCTTGAAAAATTATATGAGCAGATACGCAGCTTAGGGGCCGCCGGATCAACCGGGGCGGCTAACGTTAACGTGATGGCGGGCTGCGCTTCAATCCGGCTCGTTCATGCGCAAGGCAAGCGAGGCCGCCTGGGTGCGGTTGAATACCTGCAGCTTGGCGAAGATCTGCCGCAGATGCGCCTTCACGGTCACTTCCTGCACGCCCAGCCGCAGGCCGATGGCCTTGTTGGAATCGCCATGGCTCAGCCATTTCAGCACTTCGCGCTCGCGCTCGGTGAGGCTGGACAGGCGCGGATCGCTCACCGCCACCGCCACAGGGGCTGGCGCCGCATCGTCATGGTTGCCCACGGGGCCGGTATAATTGTCGCCGCGCAGGGCACGCAGCAATTCACGGTCGTCGGTGCCCGAGCGGGCGCGCTCGATCAGTTCATCCAACTTGGCGGCGGCGCGATAGGTGGGCAGATATTCCTCATACAGCCGCAAGGCCTTTACCACCGTCAGCAGCATGCTCTGCTGCGTCAGCTCGGTCTTTTCCTTGTAGTCGTTGATCGAATGGCTGCTCACCACGCTCAGCGGCGGCGCCTGGCCCGGCTGGCCGGTGCGGATCACGATCTGCACCGCGCGGTTGCCCAGTTCCTCGCGGATGTGATTCACCAATTCGATCCCGGCATGTTCGGTCTCCATCACCACATCCAGCAGCACCAGGGCGATATCCGGATTCTGCGCCAGCAAGGGCTTGGCCTCGGTGGCGGTATGGGCGGAAAGGAATTCCAGGCCACGGTCGCGATAGGTGAAGTTGCGCAGCAGCAGCTTGGTCAGCGCATGCACATCGGGTTCATCATCAACAATCAGCAGCTTCCACGGCGCGGTGCTCTCGGGCGCTTCGGCGGTGGCGGTATCGGTTGGGCGGTCTGACACGGCAATATCCATAAACTGAGGCCCGCTATTCTAACCCATGCCGAAACCCGTTGCGCGCGTTATTCACCCGTTGGCGGAGAAAAATTCGCATCCAATGGCACGCTAGCCCAGGCTGCCGGCTAAGCGCTCCGCTAGGCGTTCACGCCGGAAGGCATCAATCACATGGTCAATGAAGACGCGCGTTTTGGACGGCACTAGCGTGCGGCTGGTATAGTAGAGCGAGATTGGCCCCGCATCGGCATACCAGCGTGGCAAAACCCGCACCAATCGGCCGCTTTCCAGATGGGAGAGCACATCGGGCATCGCCACCAGGGTGACACCGAGGCCGAGCCGGGCGGCGTGGGTCATCGCCTGCGGATCGTTGAATACCAATGTCTCGCGCAACGGCGCCGCCATCTCGCTGCCGGCTGCGTTGCGCATCACCCATTCCCGGATGCGTCCGTTGCGGCTGGAGCGCATGACGATGCCCTCGAAGGTGGCCAGGCCAGCAGGGTCAACGGGCAGCGTGCGGCCCTTGAGATAATCGGGCGAGGCTACTGCCACGATATGCGCGGGAGCGATGGGCCGCGATACCACGCCTAGCGTCAATTCAAAGCCGCCGCCAATGGCGGCATCAAAGCCTTCTGCGATCAGGTCCACCTGGCGGTTCTCGAATTGCCAATCGATGCGGATGCCGGGAAAGCGCGCCAGGAAGCTGGGCAGCAGGGGCAGGATGTAATCCGCACCAAAGGCCGGGGCGAGGCTAACCTTCAGCACACCGGCAGGCTCGCCGCTATCATTTGCCACGCCTGCGATGGCTGCCTGCAGCCCGGCGAGATTGCCTTCGATTCCATGCAGGAAGCGCTCGCCGGCTTCGGTGAGGGTGAGCTTGCGCGTGCTGCGCTGAAACAGCCGCACGCCCAGATTCCGTTCCAGCATGGCCACGTTGCGGCTCACCGCCGCAGGGGTCAGGGTCAGCTTGCGTGCAGCCGCCGAGAAGCTGCCGGTTTCGGCCGAGCGGGCGAAGGATTCTAGGTTGGCCAGGGTTTCCATCAGTCTATTTTAAATCATTACTTGAAAGTAATTACAATAATTACCGACTAATCCATGGCTAATAGCCGTGCGATATCCACTCCGTCAACAACGCCCAGCCAAACGGGCCAAACCCAACGGAGTGAAAGCCATGTCCCAGTCTTCCAACGCCCCCCTCAACGGCAAGGTTGCTCTCGTCACCGGCGCCTCGCGGTCCATCGGTGCTGCCATCGCCAGACGGCTTGCCGCTGATGGCGCCGCCGTCGCCATCACCTACAGCGCCTCGCCAGACAAAGCGGCCGAAGTGGTGCAAGCGATCCAAGCCGCCGGCGGCCGCGCCATCGCCATCCAGGCCGATGCCGGCGACCCGGCAGCGGTGCGCGATGCTGTGGCACAGACCATCGAACAGCTTGGCGGCCTCGACATTCTGGTGAACAACGCCGGTATCGCTATCAACGGCGCCATCGATACCATCAGATTCGAGGATTATCAGCGCATGATCGCGGTAAATGTCACCGGCGCATTCGTGGCCACCCAGGAGGCCTTACGCCGCATGCCGGCCGGCGGCCGAATCATTCATATCGGCTCGTCCATGGCGCGCTATGCGGCTTTCCCCACGGCCTCGGTCTACACGCTTACCAAAGGCGCGCTGGCCGGCTTCAACCGCAGCCTAGCGCGCGATCTTGGGCCGCGCGGCATCACGGTGAACATCGTGCATCCCGGCCCCACGGATACCGACATGAATCCCGATGGCGGCCCGGTATCGCAGATCGTTGGCCCCGGCATCGCGGTGGGCCGCTACGGCAAGGCCGAGGAAATCGCCAGCGCCGTCGCTTATCTCGCCAGCCCGGCTGCGGCCTTCATCACCGGCGCCGAATTGCTGGCCGATGGCGGCTTCACAGCCTAACGCAACGCATATCAAAAGGAGACGGATCATGAGCATTGGTATCATCGGCGCTGGCGAGATCGGCCAGGCCTTCGCCCGGGCGCTCGCGCGTAATAACATTGGCGCCATCATCGCCAATAGCCGCGGCCCGGCCTCGCTGGAGGCCCTGGCGCACGAGTTGGGCCCGGACATCACCGCCGGCACGCTGCAGCAGGCGGCGAAAGCCGACATCGTACTGGTGGCTGTGCCCTGGTCGAAGCTGCCAGAAGCCTTGCGCGATCTGCCGGATTGGCGGGGCCGCATCGTGATCGACGCCAACAACCCAATCGAGCGGCCGTTATTCAAGCCGGCCGAACTGAATGGCCGTGCATCCAGCGAGGTATTTGCCGATCTGGTACCGGGCGCCCGCGTGGTGAAGGCATTCAACCATCTGCAGCCGCACCTGCTCAGCGGCGATCCGCGCGAAGAAGGCGGCCGCCGCGTGCTGTTCTATTCCGGCGATGATGCGGCAGCGAAAGCGGACGTGGGTGCGCTGATCGAACGGCTCGGCTTCTTCGGCCTAGATCTCGGTGCGCTCAGTGTCGGTGGCCGCTTGGTGCAATTCCCCGGAGGGCCGCTGCCGGTGCATAACCTTGTGAAATTCGGGTGAGGGGCCTTTAACGCACAAAGCCCGCTTCGACGGAAGCGGGCTTTGTCATGCGCAATCGTGGTCACCAGTGAAGGATGATCGCCAGTGAATGGCTCCCAGGGAGGGATTCGAACCCCCGACCGGGCGGTTAACAGCCGCCTGCTCTACCACTGAGCTACCTGGGATCAGTGCGGCGCGGAAAGTAGCCGCGCCTCTGCCGATCCGCAAGCCCTGTATTCGAAAATTTCTCTGCCGCCATCTGGGGCCATTTTCCAAGGCGAAACCGCATGCTAAGGCCAAGGGAGGAGGATCGCCGAATGCAGATGACCGTGGCCGAGTTGCAAAGCTTCCTGGTGCGTGAATTCCCGCAGATGAAGCCAATGGGTATGGTGATCGAGTCTTTCGATGGCGTCATGCTGCGGCTTTCCAGCCATGTGGGCGAGGCGCAGCTGCGCCCCGGCGGCACAGTATCGGGCCCCGCCATGATGGCCCTGGCCGATTGCGCCGCCTATCTGCTGCTGCTGGGCCAGATCGGGCCGGTGGCTTTGGCGGTGACCACGAATCTGAATATCAACTTCCTGCGCAAGCCCGAGCCGGTAGGGCTTTATGCCGAGGCCCGCATGCTGAAACGCGGTAAAAGCCTGGCGATTATGGAGGTCGGCATCTTCTCCACCGCTGTGACGGATGGCCCGGTGGCCCATGCCACGCTGACTTACGCAATTCCGCCCGCGCGAAAACAGGCCTAAGTCATTGATATTTATGACGTAGGGTGGCGGTAATATAATACCGCAGCGTAAAGTATTGAAATTCGCAGCAATTCGGGTTGACAGGGGCTGTTTCCCAGAGCATAAACCGGCCCCGATCGCCCGCCGCTTGCAACAGCGCGGGCCCGACCCCCTGATCAGGGGCCAAAACTAGGATAGTGCAATGAAGACCTTTTCCGCCAAAGAGTCCGAGGTCGACAAGAAGTGGGTGCTGATCGATGCTGAAGGTCTGGTGCTGGGCCGTCTGGCCAGCCTGATCGCCATGCGTTTGCGTGGCAAGCATAAGCCGATCTTCACCGCCCATGTCGATACCGGCGACAATGTCATCGTCATAAACGCCGAGAAGGTGCGGGTGACCGGCCGCAAGGCGCAGCAATCCGTGTTCTATTGGCACACCGGCTTCCCCGGTGGCGTCAAGGGCGCCACGCTTGGCCAGCGCCTGCAGGGCCGCTTCCCCGAGCGCGTGATCATGAAGGCCGTTGAGCGCATGCTGCCCAAGGAGAGCCCGCTGGCTCGCCGTCAGCTCACCAAGCTCAAGGTCTATACCGGCGCGGCGCACCCGCACGAGGCCCAGCAGCCCGTGAAGCTGGATATCGGCGCGTTGAACCCGAAGAACAAGAGGACTGATTAATCATGGCCGAGTCCCGCACCCTCGCCGATCTGAGCAAGGCCTCGGCTGTCGCCGCCGCCGCTCCCGCCAATCCGGTCTACGAGCGCAAGGTCGACAAGCTCGGCCGTGCCTATGCCACCGGCAAGCGCAAGAACGCCGTTGCCCGCGTCTGGATCAAGCCGGGCACTGGCAAGTTCGTGGTGAATGGCAAGGAGAGCAATGATTACTTTGCTCGCCCGGTTCTCCGCATGCTGTTGCAGCAGCCCTTCGCGCTGACCAACCGTGCCGGCCAGTTCGACATCTACGCCACCGTTGTTGGCGGCGGCTTGTCGGGCCAGGCGGGCGCGTTGCGCCATGGCATCTCCAAGGCGCTGACCTACTATGAGCCGGGCCTGCGCCCGGCGCTTAAGGCCCAGGGCTTCCTCACCCGCGACCCGCGTGTTGTCGAGCGCAAGAAGTACGGCAAGCCCAAGGCCCGCCGCAGCTTCCAGTTCTCGAAGCGCTAAGTCTCGGACCATCATACGGTTTTACGCAGAAGGCCGGGGGCGCAACCCCCGGCCTTTTTGTCTGCGGTTGCATACTAGTCGGAATTGTTTGGCATTAACCTACACTCAACTGTTGATTCACTTTTCTGAATAGCTGACAGTCAGCCTCATGGGGCGGATTCGTCCGCAGGGTTCAACAGGGAAGCATCATCGCCATGACATTGGCCGATATGGTCTTCGCCTTATTGCCCGTTATGGGTCTATTTTTCATCGTTGGCCTCTCCGCCAATTGGCTGGAAGAGGCCGCGCAACAATATGCTCGCCGTGAGCTTCGCTTCGATGAGGAAAATGACCGTCTGCGCGCCGCCTATGATGTGGTGAGCGAGCGTTCCCGCCAGATTGAAGCAGAGCAGGAGACTCGCGCCGAGCGCGAGCGCACCCTGATGCAATTGCAGAACGAGCACAGCGCCGCCATGGCGCAGGAAATCAAGCTCACCGATCCGCGCAATCTCACGGTCTATGAACACGGTTTCCCCACGGCCGGCGCCGTGGGCTACTACGCCAAGGCAGTGGGCCCGGCCAATGTGGCGCCGTTTGATGGCAAGGGCTCGGGCACCAGCGGCGTGCATGGCCGGCGCTATGCACGCTACATCGTCTGGGGCCAGAATCAGGCCACTGCCGAGAAGCTGGTGAAAAACTGGATCGGATCGCAGGGTCAGGTGCTCGAATTTCGGCCGTTCACCGGCAAGCTCAAGCTGACGGAGCTTTAGCCATGTCGCTGGGCGATGTCGTTGAGACCCTGGTTGTTGCCGCTAATCTCGGCATCTTCCTGCTGATTGTGCTCACCATCTCCGAGCGCTTGCGCACTGGCTATCGCCTTGTTGAGTTGCAGGTGAATGAAATCATCGCCCGTCGCGAACAGGCGGAGAAGGATCAGGGCCGCTATGACGAGGCCTTGCAGGACGAACGCAAGAAGGTGAGCGAACTCGACGGCCAGATCGCCCGCGCGCGCGCCGAATTCGAGTCTTTGGAAGAGCGCCATGGCGAGCTGGACTTGCCATTGGTCTACACCTCCACGCCGGCCGAAGGCGTCGATCCGCGTTTTCCGCCTTGGCGCTTGGTGGCGCATAACCCGCAACTGGGCCAACGGGCCATGCAACTCTCCGATGCCGCCTATCAGTGGAATGAGGGCCGCTATTACGAAATCCCGGCACCGAATCACGCCACGGCGCGGGCGCATCTGGAAAAGCTGCTGCCGCCGCAGGATGGCTTCTTCGTCCGCCTCGTCGACGACGAAAAGAGCGGCGTGGCCTAATTTTTTTGCACCGCAAGTCATCCGTATAGCGATGACTTGCGTATGTGTGCGGTGTCGCGATGTTGTGTTTCCCGGTGCCGTTAGTCCATAGCAGATCATGACCCTGACCAGCGCAGCCCTGCCCGACGGGCGGTTTGATTTTCAACACCCTGACCTGCGCCGCTTAGGCACGGAATTCGTGCGCGACGATGCGCGCGAAGTTGTGCTGAAAATGAATTTTGGCGAACTCAAGGGCACGCTCACATTGGACAGCCTGTCCAATAGCCTGCAAATCCCAGCCGAGCATTCTGATATAGAGTTGCTCACACTCGTACCCGCCGCCTTGTTTTATGTGCGGCGCGTTAGGGCGGGGGATGCGATTCCAAGCGAGCTGGTTGATGGGCGGCCCTCATGGATGCCTCATGCCCATGTCTTGCAGCGAGCCGCGTCGGTGGTTTGGCGTGCCCTGCAAGGTCCGCTTGCCGCTTTGCAGTTAGACGCGGCACTGCCGCCGCCGGGCAATACCCGGGCCAGCCTGCAGCAGGCGGCGCAATTGCTGCTGCGCCTGCTCCCTGGCGCCACGGCAGAAGAAGTTGAAGAGCGTATGCATGACCTGATTGTTGAAGTGGCCCGCGTCGATTGGCTGCGGCGTTCGATGGGCACCTTGCAGCGCACGGTAGGCGAACTGGCGCAATTCGCCGTGAAGCATGGGGCTGATCCGATCGGCGATTTGGCGCGGCGCTGCGCCATACTTCTGCGCGATGTGGCGGTATGGGGCACGGAAAAGGCGATGGTGGGTGATGCTGCTATTGGCGACGTGAATCGGCTATTGGCCGATCCTGACTTGATGAAGCGCAAGGCATGGCCAACGATCTGCATGCTGCGTGCCTTGGTGCTGGATGTTGAGCCCATCGTGCTGCGCTGGTCAGAAGCGAATGCGCGCGAGGGCGGGCCGCGCCTGCGCGACTTGGAGGACATGCTGCGATTGACATCGCAGCGCTATGGTCAGTTCGATCCAGGCCTGTTTCAGCCTCCGCGCCGCATGGCTGGCGGCAGACTGGGAGGATTTGATGTTTGAGTTTTACCGGACATCAGCTTCCGCGCCAGGTGCTGCCATGGTCGCTGCGGCGCTGCGGACTATATTTATATCTCGACCCCTTCGTGGAAGCAGGCCATGAGCAATTCAAGCGATGACGCAACCGCGATGAGCAAGGCTGACAATCTCTTGCGCGTCAAAGGCTATGAAGAAATCCCGCTGACCGAGATCGGGCGCTACCCGATGCTGGCGGCCTGCCATGCGGCCTGGCTCGCGGCGCATCACGGCAATGCGCTGCCAGCGGCAATAGAGATTGAGGCCGTGCCCCGGGAGGTTATCCCTTACACCATGCTGCTCGACTACTTACCTGACCAGCGCGACGTGCGAGTGCGCATTGCCGGTAATTATGTGGGCGAGCGCACCACGGCCGATATGGGCGGGAAGCGGTTGCATAATTTTTTTAACGAGCACGATGCGGCCATTGTGTATGCCAGCATGGAGCAGGTGGCGAATGCACGACAGCCGAGTATTGCGCGGCGCAGCTATGTGTCGCTTGAGGGCAAGTTTTTCAGTTATGTAAGGCTGATCATGCCGCTCTCGCTGGATGGTGTGGCCGTCACCGGCTTTTTCAAGACCATCGAGCCGGACACATTGGCGAC
>Ga0164290_1001637_pt1 | contig 27778 bp, 27 predicted proteins | sample Micstemetagenome_FD_108782 | JGI IMG/M metagenome (GOLD analysis project Ga0164290, IMG submission 108782) | Contaminated culture microbial community from soil near Moab, Utah, USA - Microcoleus steenstrupii SON62 (Illumina Assembly) | ecosystem: Environmental > Terrestrial > Soil > Soil crust...
GGATCTTGGCGATCACGGCGAGGTCGCGGGGATAGCCGACATGGGTCAGCGCGATGATCTTGTTGACGCCTTCGGCCTTGAGCTTCTGCACCTCGGCGGAGATGGCCTGCTCATCGACGCCGATCATGATGTTCGGACCGGGCGTGGCGATATCGGGCGTGTCATTGGTGACGGCGCCGACGACGCCGATCTTCTGGCCGCCGACATCGAGTACGATAGACGGCTTGATCTTGTCCTTGATCTTCGAATTGAAGCCCGCCATGACATTGGCGGTGACGACAGGGAACTGGACTTTGTCGAGGAAGGGCGCCAGCGCATCTTCGCTGTCGTCGAATTCATGGTTGCCGACGGTCATCGCGTCGAACTTCATGGCGTTGAGCATCTCGGCTTCGACTGTCCCCTTGTACTGGGTGTAGAAGAGCGAGCCCTGGAAATTGTCGCCGGCATTCAGGGTCAGCACGTTCTTGCCGGATAGAGCGTTGCGCGTCTCGTTGATCGCGGTGAGCAGCCGCGCCGCGCCGCCGAAGCACTCGCCCTTGCCTTCATCCTCGGCCGAGCATGTGGAGTCGAATTTGTTGATCGATTCGATGCGGGAATGGAAATCGTTGATGTGGAGAATGTTGAGTTCATAGTCGGCGAACGCGGCACCTGCCGAAACGGCCAGCGCGGATGCGCTCAGCATGGCAAGCCTGATAAAGCGATTCATGGTCTCTCTCCTTCTCGATCCGGAACGTCCGTTATCCGGTTTACCCGGACTGTGTGACATCTGCTCGTCTTGTGATCCATGACCGTCAGGCGAAGAAAAGAGCGGCCAGGAATGGGGTCGTTGGCCGGAGGGTCCGGCCTATTGCACCGATGCGACGGTGGCCGATCTCCGAGCGAGCGTGAACTGTGCGCCGGAATCGGCCGTGCAATTCAGCTGGTTGGGATTGACCAGCGCGCAATTGACCTTGGACTGCTTGTTTTGCACCAGGGAGGTGAGGCTGATCTCATATAGATTGCCCGAGGAATTGACGTAATTGCCTGTCGCAAGAAGCTGGTTGGTATCCGTCGTCCGGGTGCTGAAATTGCCGGCCTGGAATGTCGAGATCAATCCGTTGGGATCGGACCAGGTGCCCTCGATCGTGGTGGGTGCCGGCGCGACGGGCAGCGGACGCTCCCGTTCGGTCGTGCACGAAGCGAGTGCGGCGGTGACGACGAGCGCCGGGATGGCGAATTTTTTCATAAATGTCTCCCTGCGGGGCTGGGCGGATGCCTGGGGCTGCCGCTCTGCACCCTTCGCGGGCAGTTTGCCGCCTTTCGAAAACGAAAGCAAGCGTTTGCCGCGCCGGAGAAGAGGGTTTAACAAGTCGTTGCGCGGAAAACCCCGCGACATGATTCGCGGGGCTTTACAAAGGCTTCGCCGGAAGGGCTTTAACGGACCAGGATGTTGCGGAACTGCCACGGATCGGAGTGATCGAGGTCTTCCGGGAAGAGGCCCGGCCGGCCATCGAGCGGCGTCCAGTCTGTATAATGACCCTCGACCGGTCCGAGATAGGGCATCTGCACTTCCAGGCAGCGCCTGTAATCCATCTCATCAGCCTCGACGATGCCTGACTTGGGGTTTTCGAAAGCCCAGACCATGCCGGCGAGCACGGCGGATGTGACCTGCAGGCCGGTGGCGTTCTGGTATGGCGCCAGCTTGCGGGTCTCCTCGAGCGAGAGCCGCGAGCCGTACCAGTAGGCATTCTTCTCGTGGCCGTAGAGCAGCACGCCCAGTTCATCGACGCCGTCCACCAGTTCGTCCTCGTTGAGGACGTGGAGTACCGGCTGGGCATTGCCGCCATTGCCGAACATTTCGTGCAACGAGATCACGGCGTCGTTGGACGGGTGATAGGCATAGTGGCAGGTCGGGCGATAGGTCACGTCGCCGTCCTTGTCGTGGACGGTGAAATATTCGGCGATCGAGATCGCCTCGTTATGCGTCACGAGGAAGCCGTATTGCGGACCCGGGGTCGGGCACCAGGTGCGGACACGGGTGTTGGCGCCGGGCTGTTCGAGATAGATGGCCGACTTGTGGCCCTTCTTGAACTTCCTGGCGGTCTTGGGCATCCATTTTTCATTGGTGCCCCAGCCGAGTTCCGCCGGCTGCAGTCCCTCGGAAATGAAACCTTCCACCGACCAGGTGTTCCAGAACGTGTTGAGTGACTTGGGGTGCTTGGCGCGCTGGGTGTCGCGTTCGGCGATGTGCACGCCCTTGACGCCGAGCTTTTTCATGAGCTTGGCCCAGCCTTCGCGATCGTCCTGCGACGGCTCCTCGTATTTAATGCCGATTTCGTTGGCGAGGTTGACGAGCGCCTGCTTGACGAACCATGACACCATGCCGGGATTGGCACCGCAGGTTGACACTGCCGTCGTGCCGCCCGGGTTCTTGAACTTCTCCTTGCGCATGGTTTCGCGCAGGGCGTAGTTGGTGCGCGCGGCATTGTCCATGTTCTTGTCGAAATAGAAGCCGTGCCATGGTTCCACAACCGTGTCGATATAGAGCACGTCGTGCTTGCGGCAGAGCTTCATCAGATCGACGGAAGAAATGTCCACCGAAAGGTTGACGCAGAAGCCTTGGCCTTCGCCTTCGGTCAGCAGCGGCTTGAGCAGCTCCTTGTAATTGTCCCTGGTGACGTGGGCCTGGATGTGCCTTATGCCGTGGCGGGCCAAAAGCTCGGCTTCGTCGTTTCGCGGTTCGATGACCACCATCCGGCTCTTGTCGAATTTGAAGTGACGCTCGATGAGGGGTAAAGTACCACGTCCGATCGAGCCAAAGCCGATCATCACGATCGGGCCTGTAATTTCGCCATAGATTGGATAGTCTTGTTCAGCCATTTCCCGCTATACTCCTTCTGTTGACAGCGATGGCTGGCTACAAATCATAGATTCCCGTCATAAAAAAGCGAATTCGGCTGACATCCCGGCGTGCGAAAAGACGGGACGTGCATTTTGCGCCCGGAATGGGCATGGGCACCGATGATCACGTCTTCAGGATTTCGATGCCCTGCGCGACGGTGGTGAAGGCGACCTCGGTGATCTCATATTCGGCAATCTTGTGGATGACGAAGGGATCGGCTGCGCACATCTCCTCGATCACGGCCCTGTCGCCGCGCGCCAGAATCACGCCGCCGGTGCGCGGTATCTTGCGGCCCGAGGCGAGGAAGAAATTGCCGTCATAGCCTTCGCGGACCCAGGCCATATGCGCATCCATATGCTTGTCGGCGTCTTCGAGCGGCGCGATGTAGGTGAGGGAGAGGATGAACATTTTGGCCCTTCAGACAAGTCGCGCGCGGATCAGGCCGCGCAGCGAATTTCCGACATAAAAGGGGTTGCGCTTGAGGTCGTCAATCGTCAGCCGCCGGTTTCTCGCCTTCTTCCCGCAGATCAGCGAGGTGCGCAGGATGCCGGCGAGGCATCCGGAGGAAAGCGGGGGCGTGAGCAAAGTTCCCGAACCGTCGTCGATGAAGACGTTGGTGATCGTGCCTTCGCAGATTTCACCTTTCTCGTTGAGGAGGATGACTTCGTCGGCATCGTCCCTGGAATATTCGGCGCGGGCGGCGTCATAGGTGGCGCGATTCGAGGTCTTGTGGCGCAGGGTAGGATCGGTCGAGTTGAGCCTGGCCGCGTGGGCGATGCGGATGCGCCAATCGGCATCGTCTGCCAGCGGCGCATAGGGGGCCGAAGTGAGCGTGTGTCTTCCGTCCGGAAAGAGCTCCAGGCGAAGGCGCAATGCCTCGGTTTTCTCCCTTATATATATGTCTAATGCGGAATGTATGTTTTCAGAACCCGCGAAGCCCAGGACCCGTGCGGAATTTCGCAAGCGCGCCATGTGGAGGTTGAATCGTGTAATGCCGTTTTCCGGCTCGAAGCGCATGGTCTCGAAGAGCGAGAATCCGCTCATGCGGCGATCACTTCGCTGCCCACGGCAAAGCGCGCCTTGAGCAGACATTCGGCATATTCGTCCTCGGCGCGCGAATCGAAGACGATGCCGCCACCGGCGTTGAAGACGGCCTCGCCCGTGTCGAAGAGCGAGATGGTGCGGATCGCCACATTGAAGCGCATGCGTCCATCCGGCGCGATGTAGCCGATCGAGCCGCAATAGGCGTCGCGCGGTCCGACCTCCAGTTCGTGAAGGATTTTCATGGCCCACATCTTCGGCGCGCCGGTGACCGAGCCGCAGGGGAAGAGGGCGGCGAAGATGTCGCGGATCGTGAGATCAGGAAGCAGCTTTGCTCGGACGTGGCTGACCATCTGGTGGACGGTCGGATAGGTCTCGATGTCGAAGAGTTTTGGTACATCGAGCGTGCCGACCTCGGTGATGCGCGAGATATCGTTGCGGAGGAGATCGACGATCATCCGGTTCTCGGCCTGGGTCTTTTCGTCGGCCTTCATCGCCTCGATGATCTCCAGGTCCTCTTCGGGCGAAAAGCCTCGCGCGGCGGTGCCCTTCATCGGATGGGTCTCGATCCAGCCCTCCCGATCGACATTGAAGAAGAGTTCCGGCGAACGTGACAGCAGGATCGGCCCGCCGAGATTGACCAGCGCGCCGTAATGCACCGGCTGGCGCTCGATCAGCGACCAGAAAGCCGCGACCGGGTCTCCCGACCAGCGGCCACGGATGGGCATGGTGAGATTGGCCTGGTAGCAGTCGCCACGCCTGAGATGCCAGTGCAGCCGATCAAAGCGCTCTTTGTAGGCGGGGAAATTCCACTCGGCGCGCGGACTGGAGAGGAACGCTTCGTTCTCGGTCCGCTGCCTTGGCGTCGCCAAAGCGTGGTTCTCTTGCGGCGCATCGAAAATGCCGAAGGCCATCAGCGGCGTTTCGCGGCCGGGCGTGACGAGTGGCCCAAGCTTCTCCTCGAACAGATAGCCGGCCTCATAGGCCATGAAACCGGCGATCCACTTGCCGGCCGCGCGTGCGGCTTCGAGCACTTCCAGCCCGGCAAAGAACGACGCCTTGTCGCGCGCCAGCACGAGACGCTCCGGCTCAGCAAAAACCAGGGTCTCGTCCGCGAGGTCGTCGCGCAGCAGCACGAAGGGGTTGTCCAGTGTCATTCTCTCGCCCAGGCCGATCAGCCCTTATCAAGCGCTTCCAATTCGTCGATCAGCCCTTCGATCATCGACAGGCCCTTGTCCCAGAACGACGGATCGGCGGCATCAAGGCCGAAGGGCTTGAGCAGTTCGGCATAATGCTTCGTGCCGCCGGCCTTGAGCAGCGCGAAATACTTTTCCTGGAAGCCCTCGGCCGCATTCTCGTAGACCGCGTAGAGTGAATTCACCAGGCAATCGCCGAAGGCATAGGCATAGACGTAGAAGGGCGAATGGATGAAGTGGGGGATATAGGACCACCAGCCTTCGTAACCCTCGGAAATTTTGATCGCCGGCCCCAGACTCTCGGCCTGGACAGAAAGCCAGAGTTCGCCGATCTGCTCTGAGGTCAGTTCGCCATCCTTGCGGGCGGTGTGCAGCTTGCGCTCGAATTCGTAGAAGGCGATCTGGCGCACGACCGTATTGATCATGTCCTCGACCTTCTGGGCGAGCATCGCCTTGCGTTCGTTCTTGTCCCTGGTCCTGGCGAGCAACGCGCGGAAGGTGAGCATTTCGCCGAACACGGAGGCGGTTTCGGCCAGCGTCAGTGGCGTCGAGCACATCAGCGCGCCCTGGGCGCCCGCCAGCACCTGATGAACGCCATGACCGAGTTCATGGGCGAGCGTCATCACGTCGCGCGGCTTGCCGAGATAATTCACCAGCACGTAAGGGTGGGCGGAGGGCACGGTCGGATGGGCGAAGGCGCCCGGTGCCTTGCCCGGCTTTGCCGGCGCGTCGATCCAGTTCTTGTCGAAGAAATCGCGGGTGATGTCAGCCATCTCCGGCGCGAATTCATGATAGGCCGAGAGCACGGTTTCCTTCGCCTGATCCCATGACACGAGCTGGGACGGGGTTTCAGGCAGCGGCGCATTGCGGTCCCAGTAGTTGAGCTGGTCCATGCCGAGCCATTTCGCCTTCATGGCATAATAGCGGTGCGAGAGGCGGGGATAGGCTGCCTTTACGGCCGCCGCCAGCGCATCGACCACCTCGCCTTCGACGCGGTTGGAGAGATGTCTGGAGTCGGCGATATCCTTGAAGCCGCGCCAGCGATCGGAGATTTCCTTGTCCTTGGCGAGCGTATTGGTGATCAGCGTGAAGATCCGGATATTGTCCTTGAAGACCTTGCTGATCGCCTCGGCGGCTTTGGCGCGTGTAGCGGGATCGGGCTCCTGGAGCTTGTTGAGCGCGGCTTCAAGCGCCAGCGTTTCACCATCGATCTCGAAACGGAGCGAGGCCAGTGTTTCGTTGAACAGGCGGTTCCAGGCCGCAGCGCCCGTCTGGGACTTTTCGAGGAACAGTTGCTCGCTCTTGTCATCGAGCTGGTAGGGCTTTTCGGTGCGCAGGTCCTCGATCCACGGACGATAGTGACCGGCGATCGCATCGTTCGACAGTGCCTGTTCGAGGGTCGCGTCATCCACCCGGTTCAATTCGAGGCTGAAGAACAGCAAGTTTCCGGCCATGTCGGTTATGGCAGCGCTGGTATCGGCGAAGAACTTGCCGCTGGCCGTGTCCATCATGTCGGAATAGTAGACGAGGCCGGCATAGGAGCCGATGCGGCCGATCAGGTCTTCCAGCGCCTCGAATTCGCGGATCGCCTGGCCGAGGCCTTCGGCTCCGGACCTGCCGCAGGCCGCGTCGAGCTTGCCCTTCCACTTCTCCTGGAATGCTGCCGAATCGGTCTTCGCCTTCTCAAGATCGCCGATAAAGGCCGAACCGTCGCGCGACGGATAGAGATCGCCGAGATTCCACTCAGGCAAATCGCCAAGCGCTGCATCCGCATGTGCGGCCTCAGTTGAGGCGTGAAAAGGGCGGGGGCGGTGATCGGGGGAAAGCTGCATGGATACGCCTCGCTGAAAAAGTCCCGCTCTCTTTAGAGCATCGGACCGGCAATGGGAACATTCCGAAGGCGCAGTTTTGTTCCGGGTCAGCGTCGTCGCAGAATTACGCATATCGCTAAAATACGAGCATTTCTCAAAACGGGATGTCAAAGCCTGCCTGCCAATCTGCCGCCATAACGAAAGAACTCAGGGGGAGATCCTATGAGCACGCATGTTCTGTTGATTGACGATGATCCGGTCCAACGACGACTTCTGCGGCACGCCGTGGAACGCATCGGCCATACGGCACATATGGCCGAAAACGGCAAGCAGGGACTGGAGGCGCTCGCGCGCCTTGGGGACAAGGTTTCTGTCATCATCCTCGACCTGATGATGCCCGAGATGAACGGCATCGCCTTTCTCAACGCCATGCATGACCAGGGCGTCGATATTCCGGTGATCGTCCAGACGGGGCAGGGCGGTATCGAGACCGTGGTCATGGCGATGCGCGCCGGCGCCTTCGACTTCGTGGTCAAGCCGGTTTCGCCCGAGCGCATCGGCACCGCGATCAACAATGCGCTGAAGGTCGATCGCACCGCGGCGACCCGTGCGCCATCCCGGTCGCGAAGCGGCGCGATCCGCTTCGACGATATCGTTGCCGTCAGCCCGGCCATGGCGCGGGTGATGGAACTTGCGCGCCGCGCCGCCCAATCCGACATTCCGGTTGTGCTGGAAGGCGAATCCGGGGTCGGCAAGGAGATGGTGGCCCGCGCCATCCAGGCCGGCAGCGATCGCGCCCATAAGCCGTTCGTCACCGTTAATTGCGGCGCCATCCCTAACAATCTGGTCGAGAGCATCCTGTTCGGCCACGAGAAGGGCGCCTTTACCGGCGCGACCGAAAAGCACGCCGGCAAATTCGCCGAAGCCGACGGCGGCACGCTCTTTCTCGACGAGATCGGCGACCTGCCGCTCGAAGTGCAGGTCAAGCTGTTGCGCGCCATCCAGCATGGCGAGATCGAGACGGTCGGCGCCCGCCGTACCCAGAAGGTCGATGTGCGGCTGATTTCCGCCACCAACAAGGACCTGATCGCTGCGGTCAAGAACGGCGAGTTCCGCGAGGATCTCTATTATCGTCTCAACGTGTTCCCGATCACCATCCCAGCGCTTCGCCGCCGCAAGGAAGATGTTCCGGTTCTGGCCAGGACCTTTGCCGAACGGTTCGCCGCGGGCCAGAAGCTCGACAAGGTGCCGGATATCACGCCAGCCGCGATGGCATTGCTGACGGCCTTCGACTGGCCCGGCAATATCCGCCAGCTGGAGAACTCCATCTTTCGCGCCGTGGTGCTGGCAGAGGAGCCGCATCTCGATGTTGCGGACTTTCCGCAGATCGCGGCCCAGATTCCCGGCTATATCACCGAGGACGGGGAGAGCATCTTCACCGGCAACCGGGATGTGCTGCAGGTGCCGAGCATGGCGGTGAACCATCTGCCGCCGGTCTATCCGGATTTCACGGGGACCGGCGCAGGGGAGGAACGCCAGTTCCGACAGTCTGCAGGATCCAACCAGCAGAGAGAGGGCACTATTTCCGGGCTTGGCCACGATGGCGAGGTGCGGACCATTGCCGGCGTCGAGGAAGAGCTCATCCGGTTCGCGCTGCGCTTTTATCGCGGGCAGATGAGTGAAGTGGCGCGACGGCTTGGCATCGGCCGGTCGACGCTCTACCGCAAGCTCAAGGATTACGGCATCGATCCGGACGATCCGCTCAAGACAAGAGAACTCGAACGGGTTTGATTCTCTCAGGAACGAATTTACAGGACCAACGGCCGGGCTCATACCCGGCCGCTTTTATTCATTTCTAAAATTGATTCCGCTTTTGCAGCATCCCGCGATAGAAATTTTCCGTGGTTTCCCTGCATCACACGAAATTTTTTTGAGTCGCGGGAAAGCCCGGAGAATCAGGCCCGGGCAAGTAACACCGTATAAAAGTCGGCAACCTGATTTGACTGAATCGCAAAAAACCGCTGGAAAACCACATGAAAATCGGCTTAAAGCGGTCCTTGGTTAAAATCCTGGTTAGCGTTTATCCCTTATTAGTGCTTCATTGACTATAAATCGGGATCTGACGTGACTATGCGCATTCGCCATCGTCTTACCGCATTTGCCTTGCAAGAGGGCACCGGGCGATGACCAGTGGACGGGGATCGAGTTGATTAATAACGAAGAGTCCAACGATAGGGTTGCGAAAAAGGTGGGCGGTTTTTCTGCTTTCGTGCGGAGAACGGCGTCCAACCTGAAAACCCTTGTTCCGACTGTGGTGCTCGCCATCGGGCTCATGGCGGCCAGTTCCTCGGCCATGGCGCAAACTCGCGCCCTGAAGCTCTACAACGTTCATACGCACGAGAAGCAGACCATCGTCTTCAAGCGCGGTGGCCGCTACGATTCTTCGGGCCTCAAGAAGATCAACCACATTCTCCGCGACTGGCGCAAGAATCAGCCGACCAAGATGGATCCCCGTCTGCTCGACCTGATCTGGGAAGTCTACCAGAAGTCGGGTTCACGCGATTATATCCACGTCATCTGCGGCTATCGTTCGCCGGGCACGAACGCGATGCTCAAGGGCCGTTCGCGTCGTTCGGGCGTCGCCGAAAAGAGCCAGCACATGCTCGGCAAGGCGATGGATTTCTATATCCCCGACGTTCGCCTGAGCAAGGTGCGCGAGATCGGCATGAAGTTCCAGGTCGGCGGCGTCGGATTCTATCCCAAGTCCGGCTCCCCCTTCGTACATATGGATATCGGCGGTGTTCGTGCCTGGCCGCGGATGCCGCGCCGCGAACTTGCCCGTCTGTTCCCGGACGGCAAGACGCTGCACCGGCCCTCCGAAGGTGGTCAGATGCCCGGCTACAATGCCGCGCTCGCCGATTACAAGCGTCGCGTTGGTTCCAACGCGATTCTGGTCGCGGGCGGCTCGTCGAAGAATTCGGATTCGGATGTTGGCGAGCGCAAGAGCCTGCTCGCTTCGCTCTTCTCGCGTGCGGATGAGGATGAGGGCTACATCAACGACGTGCCGGAAACGGTTGCCGAAAAGCCTTCCAAGAAGGTGAAGGAAGAGCCGCAGGAAGAAATCCTGACGGCCTCCGTCGAGGAAGAAAAGATCGCCGCACCGGTTCCGCGCGTTCGTCCGGCATTTGCTGAGCAAGAGACGGAGACGCTGCAGACGGCGCTCCTCTCGACCAAGAAGAACGCGGCCGAAGATGCAATGAAGGCTGCTCTGACACCGCAGCCCGATGCGCTTGAAACCGCCGGCAAGGAAGACGAAACTCCTGAATTCTCCAATCTTGCGCAATACAAGATTCCTGTCCCCAACCTCCTCGGCGAGCGTAAGCGTCCGGGCGACGGCGAAGAGATGCTGACCGCATCGGCCGAGACCCTCGATGGTGCGACCATGGCTGCACTCGGCGGCGTGCCCGTCCCGGTTTTCCGTCCTGAAGATGGACAGAAGGTGGTCACCGCAGCGGCTGACGACCTCAATGCACCGGCTCCGGATCTGACGGAATCGGAAGTTGCCGCTCTGGCGCGTGAATCCGGCGAGAATCTCACTGGCGATGCGCGGACCGACGAGGACGAAGTCGCCGGCATGATCGACAGCCTGGACAACGCCGACAAGGCCAATGCGAATGCCAATCTCGCCGAGATGGCATCGCTCGATCTGCCCAAGGGCGTGATAACCCGCAGTCTCGTGATCCCCGCCAGCCTTTCGGATGACAATGAGGTCGCTGTAGCGCCCAAGGTTGCCACCAAGGGCCGCCGCCTGACCCGTCAGGAAGCGGAGGCGGATGCAAATGACAGCATCCGGATCGAGCCGAAGCTTACGCAGAACCTGATCGCCCAGTGGGCGCTGACCAAGGGCCGCGCGGAAGTCATCGCAAAGCCGGTCAAGGCGCCGCGCTTCGTGAGCCGCACCATGCGCAAGCAGCCGACGGCGGTCTATGCGGACGGCTTCAGCCTGAATACGGCGGAAATCGATCCCGACCGGTTCTCTGGCACCGCGGTGAACTTCATGCCCGTCAAGAAGTTCGAAAACTAAGACAGGCGATCTCGTCTGGATTTTCAAGCCGCCGGATCATCGATCCGGCGGTTTTGCTTTGTGACCGAGTCACGCTGGGGAAGACTCCTGGCAAGAAGGATAATGAGAATGACATTGCCGACCACGCCATTGATATTCGACGGGCACAACGACCTTCTGCTCCGGCTGCTGCTCGGCCATACGACCGTGGAGCAGGTCCGCAATGGCGGGGGAAAGCATCATATCGACCGTCCTCGTGCCATCGAAGGCGGCTTTGCAGGCGGCATGTTTGCCATCTTCAATCCCGATCCACCGGGCGCCTCCCGCGACCTCGACAATATGACGTCGGATATGGCGCTGTCGGGTTTGCTGGATCCTGATGTGGCGCTCCGCTCGACGGTGGGGCAAGCGGCGCTTCTTCACGAACTTGCCGGCGATGGCTCTGTCATCATCTGCCGCACGGCAGACGAGATCGAGGCCGCGCTCGAAAAGCCCGAAATGGCCGCTGTGCTGCACCTGGAAGGGGCGGACAGCATCGATCCGGAATTCAGGGCGCTCCATGTGCTCCATGCGCTGGGCCTCAGAAGCCTTGGACCGGTCTGGAGCCGCAAGACGCGCTGGGCGGAGGGCGTGCCGTTCCGTTTCCCCTCGACGGGCGATACGGGGCCGGGATTGACCGAAGACGGCAAGCGGCTGGTCCGGGAGTGCAACAGGCTCGGCATCGCAATCGATCTGTCTCATCTCAACGAAAAGGGCATGGATGACGTTGCGGATATCACCGATGCGCCATTGATCGCGACCCACAGCAATGCTCACGCCATCTGTGCGCATGCGCGCAATCTCACCGACCGCCAGCTCGACATGATCGCTGAATCCCGGGGCATGGTCGGCGTCAACTTCGCGGCCGCTTTCCTGCGTCCGGATGGAAAGATGAACAGCGATTTCGGGCTCGACGTGATGCTGCGCCATCTCGACTACCTGATCGGCAAGCTCGGCGAAAACGGTGTCGGCTTCGGCTCCGATTTCGACGGCGCCATGGTTTCGCGCGAGATCAAGGATGTGGCAGGCCTGCCCAAGCTGCGCCAGGCGATGCTGGATGCCGGCTATGGCGCGGAGCTGATGACCAAGCTCTGCCACGGCAATTGGATCGACGTGCTGCGCCGGACCTGGAAATGAAAAAAAAAGCCGCCGGATCATTTCACCCGGCGGCTCTCGAATATGGTCGTGCGAGCGACTATTCCTCGGGCGGGCCTTCGATCATGCCGAGCGCGGCGAGGTAGGTTTCCAGGATGGCTTCCTGTTCCATCCGTTCGTCCTTGTCCTGCTTGCGGATCGCGATCACCTTCTTCAGGATCTTCGAGTCGAAACCGGTCGATTTGGCCTCGCCGTAGACATCTTTGATATCGTCGGCGATGGTCTTCTTTTCTTCTTCCAGCCGCTCGATCCGCTCGATGAAAGATCGCAGCTGATCGCGTGCGACGCCATGTGCATCTGCCATTGATGCCCGCTCCTTTGATGATTCCGTGACAATATTTCGAGCGCTCACGTGCCGCGAAAGGCCGCCGAGGTCAAGAGGATTCGGCTTGAGGGGGCCTACTCTTTCGGCCGATTGACCTCGAAGGCGGCCTTCTGGGCATCGGTCGCCACGTCCTGATGGCGGGCCTTCCATTCCTCATATGGCATGCCGTAAACGATCTCGCGTGACTGGTCCTTGGTGAGGTCCGCTCCGGCCTCGGTCGCGGCATCGAGATACCAGTTCGACAGGCAATTGCGACAAAAGCCGGCGAGATTCATCAGATCGATGTTCTGCACGTCCTCCCGCTCGCGGAGATGGGCGACCAGCCGGCGGAAGGCGGCGGCTTCGAATGTGGTCTTCTGGTCTTGCGTAAGCTCGGTCATCGATTCAATCTTCATACGGGCCGGTGCGGGATGGGTAGACTTCATATCTATGCAGCGCCGGGTCTGCATTCAACTGTTGGAAAATCGGCGCCAGGTGATCCGCCCATTCGGCGACGCCGCCTCCATCAGCAATAAGGTCCTGCCTGATTTCCAGCAATGCATGCGGAATGCCCTTCTTCATGCAATGGCGATACATGGTATCGCCGCGAAGCGCGCCGTCGTAGGGCTCGTTGTCGCCTGTGACGATGCCGGGCAGGGCGGCGAGTGCTTGAATCAGGGCCTGTGCGGCGCGCGGATCACTGTCCCACAGCACGCCGGCATGCCACGGCCTGGCATAGGCCTTCCAGAACGGCGTGAAGGAATGCAGCGACATGACGAGCGGCGCGCGGCCGGTCGTGTTTTCGACGGCCGCGATCATGCCCGCAATCGCACCATGATAGGGCCGGTGGTAATGATGCAGCCGTGCATCCCATTCCTGGGCCGAGATCGGATAGTTGCCGGGCACAATGGCGCCATCGGAAATCTTCATGATCAGGGTTGGATCGTCCTCGCCCCGATTGGGATCGATGAGAAGCCGCGAAAAGCAGCTCATGACAGCCGGTACGCCGAGCCTGGCCGCCAGGGTTCGGGTCAGCGGCTCGACGCCGATATCATAGGCGATATGGCGGGTGAAAGCCGCGGCCGCGAGGCCCAGCGTTCCATACTTCTCGGGAAGACGGTTCGTCGCATGATCGGCGAGCAGGATGAAGCCGAGATCGAGATTGCCTTCGATCACTTCGAAAGCCTGAGAATCTTGCATGGATGGCCCTCTGGGCACATTTTTTGACATTTTTTTAAAGTCTTTGCATGCGAAGCGGCGTCTTTCAAGGCACGCGTTATTGAGACTTGGTAAAAGGCACAATATGAATGGATTCGACGTGCCGCCACCTGGCTCGGAAAGCGGCTCTGGAATGAACCGCGATCACTGGTCAAACCCGTCTCGAATAACGGAAAACGCTGAATATAATCGATTAAATTTGCGTTGACTTTCGGTTTTTGGCAGCGCAAATAGCACTCATGTCATGGGAGCCTCCTGGACCATCATGCCCACAGTTGCAGCATCGCGGAGCGCGGAACGCAGGATCTGGGGACCAGACCTCACCGGCATCCGCAGGAAAACAGACAGCATCTTTTCGATCAGGAGGACTTTGCTCGCCCTGGCGGTGGCTGCGGGAGGCACTGTGTTGAGTGCAGGCGTCGCATCCGCTGAGTTCCGGGTGTGTAATGCCACGCAGAACGCCGTGGGCGTGGCGATCGGCTATCGTGCCAAGGAAGGCTGGATATCCGAGGGCTGGTGGCAGATACCGGCGACGACCTGCTATACGTTGATCGAGGGCCAGCTGCAGTCGCGATATTATTATCTTTATGCCGAAGATGCGGCGCGCGGCGGACGCTGGACCGGCAACGTTAATATGTGTGTCGCAGAAAATGAGTTTAAGATAACCGGAGTGCAAGATTGCTATGCCCGCGGGTACCAGCAATTCGGCTTCAAGGAATATGATACAGGGCGCCAAGGCAGCTGGATGGTTCAGCTGACGGATACGCCGACGACAAATGAAAGCCAGAATTGATGAAGCGGAACAGAAAAGTCAAAATCCTCGCCACGCTCGGCCCGGCCTCGAATACCGAGGAGATGATCGAGAAGCTGCACAATGCGGGCGCGGATCTTTTCCGGATCAACATGAGCCATTCCAGCCACGACATGATGCGCGAACTGATCGGCAAGATCCGCGCGGTCGAGGCACGCTCCGGTCGGCCGATCGGCATTCTGGCCGACCTTCAGGGGCCGAAGCTTCGCGTCGGCAAATTCGCCAACACATCCGTCGAATTGAAGGCCGGCCAGACGTTTACGCTCGACAATATCAACGAGCCCGGCGATGAAACCAGAGTCTACCTTCCGCATCCGGAAATTCTCGAAGCCGTCAAGCCGGGCGATCGCCTGTTGATCGACGATGGCAGATTGCATCTCAAGGCCGTCGAATGCAACGGAACGAGCATCGTCACCTCGGTCGTCGCCGGCAACAAGATTTCCGACAAGAAGGGCGTGTCGCTTCCCGATACGATCCTTGCCATCGGCGCGCTGACGGAGAAGGACCGCATCGATCTCGATGCCGTTCTGGCCACCGGCAGCGTCGATTGGGTGGCGCTCTCCTTCGTCCAACGGCCGGAGGATCTGGCGGAAGTGCGCAAGATTTCGCGCGGCCGGGTCGGCATCATGTCGAAGATCGAAAAGCCGCAGGCGCTCGAGCGCATCGACGAGATCATCGATATGTCCGATGCGCTTATGGTGGCGCGCGGCGACCTGGGCGTCGAAATGCCGCTCGAAGCGGTGCCGGGTATCCAGAAGCAGCTGACGCGCGCCTGCCGCCGCGTAGGCAAGCCGGTGGTCGTCGCCACCCAGATGCTCGAATCGATGATCTCCGCCGCCGTGCCGACCCGCGCCGAAGTTTCCGACGTGGCGACCGCCGTGTTCGAGGGCGCCGACGCGATCATGCTGTCGGCCGAATCGGCGTCCGGCCAGTATCCAGTCGAGGCCGTGACGACGATGGCGTCGATTGCCAGCACCGTCGAGCAGGACCCCTATTATTCCAACATCATCCACGCCCAGCGGCCGAAGCCGGAACCGACCGGTGCCGACGCCATTTCGCTCGCCTCGCGGGAGATCGCCGAAACGCTGAAGCTCGCGGCAATCGTCTGTTATACGGGCTCGGGCAATACGGGCCTGCGCGCAGCCCGCGAACGGCCCGAAGTGCCGGTGCTGGCGCTGTCGCCGATCATCGAGACCGCCCGCCGGCTGTCCGTCGTATGGGGCCTGCATTGCGTGGTGACGGAAGATGCGAGCGACCTGGACGACATGGTCAACCGCGCCTGCCGCATCGTTCACCACGAGGGCTTCGGAACGCCGGGCGACCGCGTCATCATTACGGCTGGTGTGCCGCTCGGCACGCCCGGCGCCACCAACATGTTGCGCATCGCCTACATCGCGTCCGACGGCCAGAGCGGCGTCTAATTCGGCCAATTCCGGTCTGCAAATGGCGATCTTCTGCGCTTCCGGTGCTCACGTACCTTTAGTACGCTCCGCTCCGGTTCTCGAAGGTTACCATTTTCGACTCGGCATTGACCGAATTCCGTTCCGTGCCATGATCTATTTCGGTGCGATGCGTCGTTCGACATCACGGGCAATCTTCTGGAGGTCGCGGGACATTCCCGCGACCTTTTCGATTGCTGCGATTGCCAGATCGGTGGCGACATAGTCCGGCTTGTGGCCGAGGCCTTTGACCCAGACCAGTTCGGAGCCGGAGATGTCCCTGTTCAATCCCAGCGAATGCAGTTCCTCGTAGACGATCTCGTCCCTGTCGCCGGTGACGATCACCGTGGGCGCTACGATTTCCCTGTAGCGAGGCTGCGTCTTGCGCACGTAGACAAGCAGGTTGGCCACATCGCGTGCATTGCTGCAGAAATTCTCCGGTCGCAGGACGAGCGGAATTGCGGCGCGTTCCGAGTAGCCGTCAGGCACCGGATTGGGGTGGAAGACGTGCTCGACACCGGCGTCAAGCTGCATCAGCCCGGCCGGCAGCGTCAGCGTGTTGCAGAAGAGGGCGCCGAGATAGGGGATATTCGCGAGGTCATAGTACCAGTCGATGCCGCCCGGCCAGGGATGGGTGGCGGGTGACAGGAAGACGAGGCCCAGCACTATGTCCTTGTGGCGCAGAGCGAGGCTTGCCGTGGTCGCGCCGCCGAACGAATGCCCAATGATGATCGCCCGGTCTATGCCCCGCTTTTTCATCAGTTCGACGATCGCGTCCGCCTGTCCGTCGGGCGTCAGGTTCCGGTCGCCGCCGCGTTCGGAATAACCGTGACCCGGCCGGTCGACGAACAGCATCTCGGCGCGCCCTTTGAGCGGATCGAGGAATGCCGCCATCGGGTCACGAAGATTGCCGCTGGCGCCGTGGATGAACACGAGCGGCGGCAGGTCGGCGCCTTCAGGACGCGGCAAGTGGACACTGTTGAGCCTGAGCCCACCGACCTCGATCAGTTCGCCTGTGTTGGGATAGCGCTGGGTGATCTGCCGTGCCTGCCATTGGGTGAACAGGAAGGCCAGCAGGAGCAAGCCGGCGAAAACGGCAAAAAGAGCGAGAACAAGCTTGAATGCAAAATACATGAAAGAATGCGGGCCAGTTGAACGTCGGAGCTGATACGAAGCTAGCCCTGGTCTGGTTCAGGTCTTCTGGCCGGCCAGTTTGTTCGTCAGATCGATCATCTGCTGCTGTGCTTCCCGATCCGCGGGGTAATAGGCAAGGTAGGCTTCCCATGCCTTCAGAGCCTGCCGGTCGTGGCCGGTTTCCTGCAATATGCCAGCAATGCCGGCAAGTGCCCCGATGTGACGCGGCTCCAGCGCCAGAACGCGGGCGCTGTCCGACATGGCCTTGGGATAATTGCCAAGCAGATAGTGAATGGTGGCGCGACGATTCCAGCCTTCGGCATAGTCGGGGGCAAGCAGGGTAACCTGGTCGAGAAAATCGAGTGCCGCGCCATAGCGCTTGTCGTTGATCGCGCGTGACGCGTTGCGCATCAGGAGATCGACCGTGGGGCTGCCCGAAAAGGTGAAGACCTCGCGAATCTCATTGGCGATGGAGGTCGCCTGCTCGGTGCTGCGCTCTTTCTTCAACCGGACGAAGAGATTGTCGAGACGCTGGTCTTCCGTGGCAAGGGGCCCCGGAACCTGTTCTTTAACGGTGTCGGGCCTGGTGCCCTCGGCACTGTCCTGAGCCCCGGCGGGACCGAATGCGGCCGCGAGGAGAAGAATCGATAACGTGAACGTAATAAAGCGCATGGCGGGCATGCTAGCCCGCCATCGTGAATATTCAAAGGCAAAATGTCGTGAGCAGCCGGCGGCTGTTCAGCCCTGGCGGGCCTTGTAGCGCGGGTTCAGCTTGTTGATGATGTAAACCCGGCCCTTGCGACGGACCAGACGGTTTTCACGATGACGGGCCTTGAGCGCTTTCAGCGAGTTCTTGATCTTCATTGTTCTGATCCGCGAGTTAGCAGGTTGATCCTGCTTCATTGACAATCAAAGGCGCGCCACTTGTTGAAGGTGCGCGCCCGAATTTGGTGAGGCATGTACCGTTTGAAGGACCCGCTGTCAACCTTCCAAGGCTCGAATTTCGAGGACTTTCAGCCGCATTTGCACATGAAAAAGCCGGCGGGCGCCGGCTTGTCGTCAGCGATCATGCGAATTGTCAGTGGCCGCCGAATGCCGTCTTCAGGAGCGACAGCTGGGCCTGCACGGAATTCTGGTTGTTGGCGGCAGGTACGGCCTGTTCGCCGGGGCGATAGATTTCGCGATCCAATACGGCGACCCGGTTCTGCAGGCGAATGGATTTTTCGACCAGATCACGGAAGTCGCCCGGCAGGTCGTTCCAGCCCGGCGCGGTACGATCGACGTTGAATGTGTCGAGGCGAACCTTCTTCTTCTCGTTGACGACCTGATCACGGGTCATCTCGCCATTGTTGATGGCGCGCTGCAGGAGCAGCCACGACGCCACCTGCATCAGACGGGTGGTGAGACGCATGGATTCTGCGGCGTAGAGCACCGATGCCATGCGGGGCAGAGCCTTGGAGGCAAGGCGACCGGGGCCGTCGAGATAGCTGGCGGTCTCTTCGACCAGCGTCATCCCTTCGGAATACAGCGCCTTGAATTGTGCGGAAGAAGCCGCGTGTCCGGCAAAACTGATCGTGTTGGCCCTGGTCTCAGACATCATTTCATTCCCAAATACGCATCAACAGTGGAAAGCGGCAAAGCCCGATTGAACAGATTGGAGAATGCTACCACTTTCGCTGTTGCGCAAGTCGATTCTTAAGGAACGGTTAATCTCCACAACTAAAGTCAAATGCCATGAAATCGTTCCATTTTTTCGGAACAAAAAAAGAGCCGCGGGTGGCGGCTCTCAAGGTAAAACAGGGAGAAAAATCAGACACTACCCGATGAAGGAAATTGTCCGAGTCCAGAAGCTCTGGATGTGGGTAGTAATAGCATGGAAAGGTTAACGGTTGGTTAACCCCCGATGCCGGTTCAAAGAACTGAGCGGCGCGCCCGCGCGAAGCGCGTGGGATGTCCTTGGCCATCTCAGCGCCATTCTTGTCACTGCCAACCGTTCTGGGGTGGTTTACATCGCGCGAAGGGTATCGATTGTCCCGTCAGACAGCGTCCATGAGGCGCGACACCTCTTCAATTCGGCGCAATCTTCCTCTAGTCTCCCATCACGATTTGGCGGATGGAAAGAGCGTATGGCAGGAGCAGGGTTTTTCGGTCGGGACGAAGAGGGTGGCGAACCGGCGTCCTATGGACGAAGACTATCGAGCCCGATGTCCTACTTCTGGACTATGATTATCTTCCTGATACTTGTCGGCTTTGCCGGCGCGATCCTGTTCCGGCAGGCTCGCGAGGCCTTTGTCGCCAATCCCGGTCTCAACGGCCTGATTTTCGGCGTTCTGGTCGTCGGCATCCTGCTTGCCTTCAACCATGTCCTGTCGCTCAGGCCCGAAGTGCGCTGGTTCAACTCGTTTCGCGCGGCGGGCGGCACCGAGAAGGCAGGCCGCGAACCGGTGATGCTTTCGCCGATGCGGGCGCTGATGTCGTCGAGCCAGACCGGGGCACTTTCGACCGCGGCGCTGCGGTCGATCCTGGATTCGATCGCCAGCCGGCTGGACGAAACCCGCGACACCACGCGATATCTGACCGGGCTGCTGGTTTTCCTCGGCCTGCTCGGCACCTTCTGGGGTCTGCTCGGCACGATCGGATCGATCAACACGGTCATCCAGGGGCTCGATCCCGGTTCCGGCCAGACGGCCGATATCCTCAACACGCTCAAGGAAAGCCTGTCGGCGCCGCTCGTTGGCATGGGCACGGCGTTCTCATCGTCGCTGTTCGGCCTATCGGGGTCACTCATCCTGGGTTTCCTCGACCTCCAGGCCGGCCGCGCGCAAAACCGTTTTTATAACGAGCTCGAGAATTGGCTTTCCTCGGTGACCGATGTCAGCCACGATTTCGCGCCGGTGCTGGTCGAGGGGGCAGGCACCGGCTCGGCCGAAGAGCTCAAGTCGCTCTCTGAGCAACTGGTGAAGATCAGCCAGGAAGGCGGCAGCACGCAGCGTTCGACCGCCGCGATGGCCTCGCTCGCCGAGGGCATCCAAGGCCTGGTGCGCAATATGCGTACGGAACAGCAGATGCTACGCGACTGGATCGAGGCGCAGCAGGAGGAATCCAAGGCGCTCCGGCGCACGCTCGATCAATTGACCGACAAGATCGGGGGCAAGTAGCATGGCGTTGCGTCGCAAGGGCGGCCGTGAGCGCACTGTCGACTACTGGCCGGGTTTCGTCGATGCTCTATCGACGCTGCTGCTTGCCATCATGTTCCTGCTCACCGTCTTCGTCCTTGGGCAATTCATCCTGAGCCGGGAAATCTCCGGCCGTGACGAGGTTCTGGAACGGCTGAACAACCAGATCAACGAACTGACCGAACTCCTGGCACTGGAAAAGGGCGGTAAGCAGGATCTGGAGGATTCCTTCTCCAATCTCCAGTCCCAACTCCTGTCGGCGGAGACGGAGCGTTCGCGCCTGCAGAAGATACTCGAGCAGGGAAGCGGTGATTCGAATGCTGCCAATGCCCGCATCGGCACGCTCAGTCAGGAACTGTCGCAGCAGAAGGAAGTCAGTCAGCAGGCCTTAAGCCAGGTCGAACTGCTCAACCAGCAGATCGCTGCGCTGAGGGCGCAGATCGCCGCTGTCGAGCAGGCGCTGCAGGCGGCCGAATCCAGGGACAAATCGTCCCAGACCAAGATCGCCGATCTCGGCCGGCGCCTGAACGTAGCGCTTGCCCAGCGTGTCCAGGAACTCAACCGCTACAGGTCGGACTTCTTCGGGCGGCTGCGCGAGATCCTGTCCGATCGCGAGAATATCCGCATCGTGGGCGACCGTTTCGTCTTCCAGTCGGAGGTACTGTTCCCCTCGGGCGGCAATGAACTCAACGATGCCGGCAAGGTGGAGATGGCCAAGCTCGCCGAGGCGCTTCTGGAACTCGCCAAAGAAATTCCCTCAGAGATCAACTGGGTTCTGCGGGTCGACGGCCATACCGACAACGTGCCGCTTTCCGGCACCGGCCGGTATGCTGACAACTGGGAGCTCTCTTCGGCCCGCGCGACCTCGGTGGTGAAGTTCCTGATCTTAAATGGCGTACCGGCGGACCGGCTCGTGGCGGCGGGCTTCGGGCAGTATCAGCCGATCGCGGAAGGCGACAGTGACGAGGCCCGTAACCAGAATCGCCGTATCGAGCTGAAGCTGACCGAGAAGTAGATCCGGGCCCACGGCTTATTCGCGCAGCAATGCGGTGAAGACGATCGCAATACCCATGGCGACCGCAATCTTCCAAAAGTCGCGCCGTTTGCGCAGCCCGGGCACATTGAAGGGCCAGATGAGGTGGAGCAGCATCAGCAGAATGCCGAGGAGCGGAACGATTTTTGTCAATTTTCTCCGGTCCTTAGTCGGCAGATGCCATATTATCGGCGCCTTTGATGGTGAAGCCGTCTGTCCTTCCATTTATTTGGGCTGGGCGGATGTGTCACGCAGATTCGGATGGCGCGAATCTCAGTACCCGCCAATGCCCAATCCTGGCCGAGCCACTGCGAGCCGGCTCGGACAACCACAAACACAAAGAGTTTTGCCGTATGAGACAGAATCTATTTTCCGTTTTGGCGCTCCTGATCGGAACCCTCTTTCTGTTCCTCGGCAATGGCCTGCACAGCCTGCTGATGCCGATGCGGGGGGCCAACGAAGGCTATTCGGAAACGGCGCTCGGCTTTTTCGGCACGTCCTGGGCGGCGGGCTTCGTGTTGGGCTGCATCTTTGCCCGGCGGCTGGTCAAGCGGGTCGGTCATGTCCGCGCGTTTTCGGGCTTCATCTCGATCATAGCGATCACGGCCCTGACCACCGGTATCGTGGTCGATGAGAATGTCTGGATATTTTCGCGCGCCGTCACCGGCTTTTCCTCGGCGGCAACGGTGATGATCATCGAGAGCTGGCTCAACGAACGGGCGACGAACGAGAGCCGGGGCATGATCTTCTCGCTCTATATCTCGATCACCCTGATCGGCGTCGTGGGCGGCCAGATGGCCGTGGCCAGCGCCGACATCAATGGCCAGACTCTATTCCTGCTGGCCGGCATTTTCTATTGCTTCGCCATGCTGCCGACGTTGGTTTCCAATGCGCAGACTCCCAAGCCGCTCAACGAACTGAAGCTCGATCTCGTCGCGCTTTACCGGAACTCGCCGGTTTCATTCGTCGGCATCTTGCTCGTCGGCATTGCCAATGGCGCCTGGGGTACGCTCGGCGCCGTGTTCGGCGCCAAGGCTGGCCTATCCCCCGGCGACATCGCCATCATGATGACGATCACCATTTTTGCCGGAGCCGCCATGCAGATCCCGGCGGGCCGGATGTCGGATCGGATGGACCGCCGTTACGTGCTGGCGATCCTGTCAGGCGTCGCGTTCCTCGCTGGCTTCCAGCTTTTCGTGGTGCAACCCGAAAACGTCACGACCCTGCTCATCCTGATCGGCGTCTATGGCGCCACGGCCTATGCGCTCTACCCGATCGCGGTGGCGCATGCCAATGACTTCGCCAAGTCCTCGGACTTCGTGGCAATATCAGGTGGCCTGTTGCTGCTCTACGGCATCGGCACGGTGATCGGACCCACGGTCGGAGGCCCGGTCATGCAGACCATAGGCCCCAATGCGCTCTTCGCGGTCACGGCGTTTTCACATTTCCTGATCGTCGTCTACGCGCTGCTGCGCTCGCGCATGCGCGCGCCGGTTCCGGTCGGTGAGCGTGACAGCTACCAGTCCGTTTCGTCGGGCACCACGGTTACGCCGGAGAGCCTTTCGCTCAGCCCGCGCGCCCAACGCTTGCCGGAGAGCGAGGATGCCGATAACATTTCGCCGAGCGAAAAAGGAGTGGAATCGGCATGAGCCTGTTCGACGACGACAAGCCGGTCAAGAAGCCCAGCCATGAACTGGGTCAGGATATTGCGACGTTGTCCGTTGGTGAGCTGAAATCAAGGATCGCGATGCTCGAGACGGAGATTGCCCGGCTGGAGGCCGAGATCGCTGCGAAATCATCGAGTCGGAACGTGGCGGAAAATCTCTTCAAGAAATAGCGAGGCTCGACATGAAAGCCACGCGCGCGCTAGGGCCATTCCGGCATTTTCTGGGCCGCCCCAAGTTGATGATCGCGATTGCATCGGGGATCGTGGTCTACTGGCTGATCCCTGCCGGCGGTATCGACATCGCGACACGCTCGCTCATCGCCTGGAATACGGCAATTCTACTCTTCCTGATACTCGCCGGCATCGCCATGCATCGGGCCACCGGCGAATCCATGCGCAAGCACGCTCAGGAAACGGATGAGGGACATTACACCGTTCTCATCATGGCTCTTATCGCCGCGACTGCGAGCCTTGCCGCGATTGTCTTCGAACTCATAAATCTTCGCGATCACTCCAGCGGCGATGCGGCCCTCTATATCGGCTTGTCCGGACTGACGATCCTGACGGCTTGGAGCTTCATCCACATCATCTTCACGGAACACTATGCTCACGAATTCTATGTCGACCGGGATCGGAAGACTGCCGATATCCAGGAGAGCAAGGGGCTGGAATTTCCGGGCACAAAGGAGCCCGACTATCTCGATTTTCTCTACTTCACCTTCACTATCGGCGTGGCCAACCAGACTGCCGACGTCGCAATCGAGTCCCGCGCCATGCGGGTACTGGTTCTGATCCACTCGATCATTTCCTATTTCTTCAACACTATCATCCTGGCGCTGACGATCAATATTGCGGCCAGCCTGCTCCAGAACTAGGACCGACCGGCATGGACTGATGCTCCGGATTGCCCGGCTCGGGAATTCGGCCTAATAGGGTTGCCTGACAAAGACTGAGAAAGAAGACGAATGATTTCGAAGGCGCTCAAGGCGCAACTGCGTGCGGAAAGACTTGCCGCGCGCGATGCCATTCCAAGCGACAGCCGCATCGAGAAAAGCCTTGTCATGGCCGAGACCGGTAGCGATGCGATCGACTTCGCGCATGGCGCGGAAATTTCCGGCTTTTTTCCGATCAAGTCGGAGGTCGATGTCCGGCCACTGATGCAGCGCCTGAAGGACAAGGGTGCGAAACTTTCGGTGCCTGTCGTCGTGGACAAGCAGACGATCGTCTTTCGTGAGCTCATTGCCGGCGCGCCGCTTGTCAGTACCGGGTTCGGTACATTCGGTCCGGGGCCGGAGGCCAGGGTCGTCGATCCCGAGATCATGCTTGTGCCGATGTCGGCCTTCGACCGCGTGGGGCACCGCATCGGCTATGGTGCGGGCTTCTACGACCGGGCCATTTCGCGTCTTCACGACATGGGCCGCCGGCCCCGGCTGATCGGCGTGGCTTTCGACTGCCAGGAGATCGACGTGATTCCGGCCGAGGACCATGATGTTGCGCTCGATGCCATTCTGACCGAAAGCGGCTTCAGGGTTTTCAAGAAGGAATTGGCATGAGACTGCTCTTTCTCGGCGATATGGTGGGGCGGAGCGGGCGCCAGGCAGTGTTCGACCGCCTGCCGGGGCTGATCTCGGACTTCAGGCTGGATTTCGTCATCGTCAATGGCGAGAACGCCGCAGGCGGCTTCGGCATCACCGAGGATATCTTCACCTCGACGATCGGGGCAGGCGCCGACGTGATGACCACGGGCAACCACGTCTGGGACCAGCGCGAGGCTTTGATCTTCGCCGATCGGCACGACCAGTTCCTGCGGCCGGCCAACTACCCGGCCGGGACGCCGGGAAAGGGGTCGGGCGTTTTCATGGCCAGGAATGGCGCGCGCATCCTTGTTGCCAATATTATGGGGCGGGTGTTCATGAGCCCCGACCTCGACGATCCCTTCAAGTCAGCCGAAGGTATTCTCGCCGCCTGTCCGTTGGGCGAGCAGGCCGACGCGATTATTTTCGACTTCCACGCCGAGGCGACGAGCGAAAAGCAATGCTTCGGGCATTTCGTCGATGGCCGCGCGAGCTTCGTCGTCGGCACCCATACCCATGTGCCCACGGCCGACCACCAGATCCTCAACGGCGGCACCGCCTACCTCTCGGATGCGGGCATGTGCGGTGACTATGATTCCTCGCTCGGCATGGAAAAGGAGGAGCCGCTGAACCGGTTCCTGTCCAAAGTGCCGCGCGGCCGATTCGAGGCGGCATCGGGGCCCGCCACGATCTGCGGCGTCGGGGTGGATATTTCGGACCGCACGGGCCTGGCGGAAAATATCGCGCCGCTCCGGCTCGGCCCAAGGCTCAAGGAAACAGTGCCGGATTTCTGGTCCTGAACATGCCTGCCGTCACAAGGACGAAATAATCGCTAGACATAGATCCTGCACGGAACTTGAATGGTGAATGGACCGTTAAAGGCGGCTTGTCGCCCGTTTAGAGCAGAGGTCACTCATGCCAGTGCAGTTTTTGCCTGATGCCACGGACGTGCTTGCGGATGCGGTGCTTCTGAATCGCGCGATCTATGGCGGGCCGGATGCGCTCAGCCGGAAATTTCTCAACGATTACAAAGCCAGTCGCGATCCGGATGCCGTGGGTAGCCGGAAAGATCTTTTCGTCTATGACCGCTACGACGACTATTTGAAGACATTCGGGTTCGATACGCTATCATCGTTGGATCTTGGTTTTGCGACCGAGGACATCAGTGCGAGCGAAACCGATGCCGGGCTCGACCGTAACTACACCTATGCCGGCGGCCTGTTCCGCAACAACTACCGCGCCGACACGGATGTGGCCTTCACGGCGGCCGGGGCGGTGGCGCTGACGACGCTCAAGGACAATGGCGACGGCAAGACGCTCTATCTGACCTTCCGGGGCACCGACGCGGACGGGCCGCTCGCCGATGGCGAAGCCGGGACGGGCGTCGGCCAGATGCGCTACTACCAGCAGCTGAAGGACCTCATCGATCAGGTCTACGACTATGTCGGGGATTCGGCCCATGATGTCTCCAAGGTGGTCGTGTCGGGCCACAGTCTGGGCGGCATGATGGCCGATCTTTTCGCGCTCTATGATGGCGCCCGGTTTGACGCGATCGAAGGCATCGATCTCTCGGTGGTCGCGCTCGCCTCCGCCGGCGTTGCACCAGAGCTTTTGGGGCTGATGCCCGGTTACGATCAGGACATGGTGACGATCGGCGAGGGCGGTGCGATCACGTTTGAGACGCCCGACTGGTATTTTCAGTACGACCAGTCCGAGGACATCGTTCGCAATCCTGGCCAATACGATGCGGCGCGCCATGCAAGCGAGGATCCGTCGCAGGCGTTCATCACCGGCATCGCCGTCGGCGCGCTACAGGATCATATTCATTTCGAGGATAACAGGCTCACCTTCGAAACGCCGCTGATCGACCAGTATGAGATATCGAAAGATCTCTCGACGAACTTCCTCGTCGAGCACTATGCCGATTTCTACGAACTGATCGGAACGGAATTTTCCAAAGCCTGGCCGCTGGCCGGGGATATGAGTTTCGACGCCTTCATCGCCCTGTTCGGCGTGAGCGACGCCGTCCGGCACACGCCGGGTCATAACAATGTCAACGGCTGGGGCGTCGGCGCCGACAGCGCGATCGACTACAGCGCGCGCGAAGACGACCTGTTCGTGCTCGGCTTCAGCGGCAAGGACGTGATTCGGACGGGGACCGGCGCGGACTTCATTGCCGGCGGACAGGGTAGGGACAGGCTCTTTTCAGGCGACGGCGACGATTATCTGCTCGGCGATATCCGTGGAAGGAAAGGCGACGACGTGCTGAAGGCAGGCATGGGCAATGATACACTGGCGGGCGGCAAAGGCAGCGACAGGCTGTTCGGCCAGGTCGGGGCCGACACCTTCGTTTTCGCGTCTCGCACCGGCCGCGACACGATCGCGGACTTCAGCGGTCAAGCCGGTGATGGCGACACGATCGATCTCAGCGCCTTGGGCGGCATAAGGGACTGGGCCGATCTGGTCGCCGACCATCTGGTCTTCGCACGCGGCAAGGCCTTCATCGAGGTCGGGCACAGTGTGATCGTGCTCAATCATGTGGTCAAGGGTGATCTGGTCGAGCAGGACTTCCTGTTCTGAGACGCTCCCACCGATAACGCCATTGTGAGCACGTCCGAGCTTTTGGGGCTGGACGATCATATGATGCTAACGCATCCTTCGCTCCTGCAACAAGGCTGAATGGAGGTGCGCAATGCTCCGATGGCTTTTGCCTGTTATCGCTGCCGTTGGATTGCTGGTCTCCGCCGCACATGCGCAGGACGAAAAACCCCGCCACTTCAGCCAATGCCAGGCGATCGCCGGCAAACTGCCGGGCGCGACCTTTGCCCGTTTCGAGGCCAGTGGCGAGCCTGTGAAGCTACAGGCCGCGGCGACGGTCGACGAGCCGGTGACGATAACCTATCTCGGACACTCGACATTCCACATCCAAACGCCGGGTGGAGTGACGGTCGCCACCGACTACAACGGCTGGTACAAGCCACCGGCGCCGCCCATGGTCGCGACGATGAACCACGCGCACACCACCCACTATACCCTGACGCCCGACCCACAGATCCAGCATGTCCTGCATGGCTGGAGTGATACGCCGGGCGAGGCGATCAAGCATGAGTTGATGGTGGGAGACACATTCATCCGCAATGTGACGACCGATATCAGGCGGTGGGGCACGTTCGAGGAGAACGGGAATTCGATCTTCATCTTCGAGGTCGCGGGCCTTTGCATCGGCCATCTCGGCCA
>Ga0164290_1001638_pt1 | contig 27772 bp, 34 predicted proteins | sample Micstemetagenome_FD_108782 | JGI IMG/M metagenome (GOLD analysis project Ga0164290, IMG submission 108782) | Contaminated culture microbial community from soil near Moab, Utah, USA - Microcoleus steenstrupii SON62 (Illumina Assembly) | ecosystem: Environmental > Terrestrial > Soil > Soil crust...
ACCTGCTATCGTGCCACCGTCGCACAGCGAGGTCGGTCTCGTTTCCCTTTTGACGCCGGCCCCGGTTAGCGACGCTTCTCAGAAGCGTCCGCACCAACTCGCCGTAAACTTTAACGCTACGCCTTGCCGGGCGTCTGCACCTTTGCCGCGGAATGGCTTCCCGCAGGCGGCGCTTTCGGTTTCGGAGCGGTCAGCAGAATCGTCACCGCCCCTGCAGCAACCAGAATCAAACCGGCTGCGAAAAACGGGCTGATCTCCCCCAGCCGTTTCTGCATCCACATCGAGAACAGTGTGCTCACCACCGGAGCACAGCCGAATACAATCGGCATCACCATGATCGGGCTGGCATAGTTCAGCGCCAGGATCAGGAAGAACGCACCGAGAGCTCCCACCGCGCCGCCAGCGATGCTCCACACAATGCCGTTGAACGTCCAGCCGTGCTGCACGCCTTCCCCTTTTTCCATTCCCGTCAGATACATCACTAGGATTGGTCCGATCACTGCGATGATCAGGTAGGCGATGCCCACGCAGATGAACGGCCGCAACCGGCCGCTTCCCATCAGCATGTGTCCCTTCTGCAGGATGGGACCGTAAGTTCCCCAGAAGAGTGCGGTGCAAATGGCGAAAGCGCCGGCCAGGACTACGTTCGAACCACCGTGCATAACTCAGCACTCCGAGGGGAAGGCAAACTGGGCAGGAAAGGGACTAGTTTAACAAAGCCCAGTTCGAGCGGGCAGGGCAGTGTAGCAGGCACACTCCGTGTGCCGTGTCTTGGCGGTCTGCCTCGTACAGGACGGCACACGGAGTGTGCCTACTACTTTTCGCCCGCTTCCTGCTTCCCGCTTCCGGCGTCCGATTCGCCTCGCACCTCCTCCTCCGTCAGCGCATGCGGATCGTCGCACTCGTGGTCACCCAGCCAATCCTTCACGTAGTACTCGCGGACCAGCACCATCACGATCGCTGCCATCGGCGTCGCCATCAGCAGGCCGAACACGCCAACGGTCAGCCCGAAAAGCGCCTGTACCGGAATCGTCACTCCTGGCGGGAGCGAGACCTGCCGCTGCTCGATGAGCGGCGTGATCAGATAGGTCTCGATGAATTGCAGCACCATATACAGGCAGAACACCCAGATCGCGGTGCTCGTTCCTTCCTGCAATCCAAACAGCAGCGGCGGGATCAGGGCCAGGGTCGGGCCGACATTGGGCACGAAGTTGAGCAGTCCCGCCAGTACACCGAGCGGGAAAGCCATCGGGATGCCGATCATGTACAGGCCGAGCGTCGACAGGCCGCCGATAATGGCCATGGCGAGCAGTCGCCCGAGAATCCACCACCAGAGCGTCTTTCCCATCAACTGCAGCACTTCGAGAAACCGCTCCCGCCGGTGGATCGGCAGCAGCTTCGTCATGCCGTGCACGTACAGGTCAGGATCGAGCGCAAAATACACCGCCAGGAACATCACCAGGATGATACCGCCGAGCGTCGACGTGGTGACGCTGAAAAACGTCCCGACCATCGGCAGCAGGCCCTGGCTGTTCATTGCTCCTTGAATGATCGCCGGCGGTCCGTCCGATTCCTCGTCTTGCCCCTCCGACGCTCGAGCACCCTGAGCCGCCGCCTCTTGAATGGCCTCCGATCCCTCCCCTTTGGCCGCTGCCTCGTCGAGCTGTGGGAACTGTTTCAGAATGGATTTGCCCCAGGAGTGCTCGCGCATCCGGGCGAGAAAATCGTCGGAACTCTTGCCGATCTGCTCCACCAGCTGCTGCCCATGCTGGAAGACTGAATCGCCGATGAAGTAAATCGTCGCTCCAATCGCTAGGGTCGAGAGCGTGAGCACAATCGCGTAGGCATAGCGATAGCTGAGCCCGGTCCAACGCGACGCCAAGCGAGTCGCCTTGACCAGCGCGATGGCCATCAGCACGCCAGCCAGGTTGAGCAGCACGAAGTTCAGCGCATAGGCGAATAGCCAGCCGACAATCACCAGCAGTCCGAGCGCAACGCCCGCAATCAGCACCCGTCGTGACCAAATTTTATCGCCACGCATGGCAAAAACTGTCCCACAAAGAAGTTCGGCAAAGAAGCGGCGTCCTCTACTGCACGCTGCGCGCCAAACCGATTTGGAAGCCTGAAGCGTTAGAAGGAAGTGATTGTTCTGGCGACTTAGCAGTTCGCTGAGAGCACCTCTGGCCAACTGACCTCAAACGCCGTCGAACACTTCTTGCATTGCACCCGCCGGCCAAGATGCCGCAGGGCAAGCCGCCGGGAGGCGGAGCAGCCGGGACATTGCATCTCGAACTTCAGATTCTCGATCGCTTCATCGCTCAGCGCCTCCACCGGCACGCCGTCGACCTCGATGTCTTCCGGCTGCAGCACGGTCAGTAGCTCCGTGCTCAGCGGTGCCACGCCGGCGATGCGGTTCGCCAGGCGGCGGATCGCCCGTTCGAAAATGTTCCGCGCGAGTCGACCGTTGCCAAAGTGCTCGTCCCGTCGTTCGTAAAGCCAGGCGAGCGCGGCTAGCAGCCGAGCCTGCGTCGGGGCCGGCACGACGTAGTGGTTCTTTTCACACATCAGCTGGAAAATGCGCCCAAGTTCTCCGGGTGTGTAGTCCTCGAATGTCAGTCGCGTGCTGAAGCGCGAGGCCAGGCCCGGATTCGCGGCGATCAGGCGATCCATCGGCTCGCAGTAGCCAGCCAGGATTGCTACGAGTCGATGCCGATCGTCTTCGATGCGCTTCACGAGCACCTGCAACGCCTCGCGGCCGAACGAATCTTCTCCCTCGTCTGCGACCAGGCTGTAGGCTTCGTCGATGAACAGCAGGCCGTCGATCGCCGAATCGATCTTCTTGTGAGCGAGGCCCGCGGTCTGGCCGGCGTAGCGAGCGACCAGGCCGCTGCGATCGGTCTCGACGAGATGCCCTTTCTTGAGCACACCCATCGCCGCGAAGATGCGGGCCACAATGCGCGCGACCGTGGTTTTACCGGTTCCCGGGTTGCCACCGAAAACCATGTGCAGGCTGAGTGTCGTCTGCGGCAGGCCGGCCTGGGCCCGATGCCCCTGCACGTTCAGAAAGTTCGCGAGCGTTCGCACTTCCTGCTTGATCCGCTTGAGGCCGATGAGACCGTCAAGCTCGGCCAGGGCTTCCTGAAGGGCTGCTTCACCCGTGGGCGGAGACGGGGGCAACGCCTGCCCTGACATTGACGACGAAGGTTCGCCGTGCGGAACCGCCGGAGTATCGAGCACCTGCTGCACCGCTTCGCCGGATGGCGTACTGCAAGGGTCGACCGCGTCGGATTCGTCCAGCGTGAGCGGCTTCAGTTGGCGGTGCAGTTCTTCTTGCAGCGAACGCAGGCGAGCTGCTTCATTGGCCGAAACTGTGCCGTCGCACTTCGCAACAAGGTTTGCCAGCCGCATCACGAGCGTTTCCAGCTCCGGAACATGCTCTTGCAGGCAGACAATGCGGTCGAACGGACCGACCACGGAGTTCCAACTGAGCCTTAGCGACTCGTGGCTCAGGCTGAGCACCGCTTGCCGTAAGGCCTGACCCTCCAGGCGAGTGCGCCAGACATGCTCGATGAGCGACTGCGACAGCCGATCTTTCTCAACCGTCCAAACGCGGTCCGCTTCGATCAGGGCGAAGAACACCTTGAGGATCAGGCCGCAGTGCAGAGCGTCCAGCTTGCTCATCCAAGCCCCGGCCGACGCTCCGCAGTTTTGAGGCGATTGCTGCCAGGCATCGGCGGCGGCCAGCGCGTAGAGCTGCCGGCATTCCGCCAACAACTGGCGAAAGTGGTGGTCGGCCACATCAAGCCGATCGGCGCCGGTCGGAGGTGCGTTCATTGCCGCTGGCCTTCGAGAATCTTTCCTTTCAGGGCCGCGCGAAGCGGATCGTCCTCGACGGAGCAGAATCCGAGGTGAAGATGCTTCCGCCAGCCTTCGGCATACTGGAACAAAGCCGACATCCGGCCAAGCTCCGCGTCGAGCTGCTGCATCGTGTCGAGATAGGAGTCGAGCCCTTGGCTTTCGTCGAGCCACTGCTTCTGGCTGGCGTGGTAGGCGAGCATCTCGCGCTTGCGGCCAACGAGGGGCGTTACGTCGACATAGAAGTGCGGCTCCACGACGCGGCCGAGCGGGTCGCGATGGGAGTACGGCTGAGCGTGATAGACGGTTGTTTTGCCGGCGACGGCGGGGCGAGGGGGCTCGACCGGAAAGTTAGGCATGCCGCGCGAGAACGCCGCCGTCACCGCCAGGCGGCAAGCGTTCATGTGGTCTTCCATATAGTCCGACGGAGCGTGGGTCAGCACAATCTCGGGCTCTACGTCGCGAATGACCGACGCGACGCGGACGAGCGTTGGCCGATCGTAGAACACTTCCAGGTCAGCGCACACGCTCTCGTGAAAGATGGCCCCGATCGCCGCGGCGGCTGCACGAGCTTCGTCCCGGCGAATGCGGGCTGTCGTGGCGGCGTCGGTTTGAGTGCTACCGCAACACCCGTTCGCGAGATTCCAGTAGTGGATCTCGTAGCCCGCTTCAGCCAACAGCATGAGCGTGCCGGCCATGAGGAACTCAATGTCATCCGGGTGAGCAGCAATAGCGATGGCGGTGCGGGGCACGGTGATCTCAAAATCGGTTCTAGGCTGCGGTGTGTTTTGGGAACCTATTCTAGTCACTGTGGTTTCGTGTTCCCAACCAACGGTGCCAGTCGCGAGGCTTCACTCACCGCGCAGCGCGGCGACGAGCGGCGCGTTCAGCGTTGCCCTGACGGCTAGAAAACCGGTCAGTACGCCGACGATCACGACCACGCCAAGCATGATGCCCAGCGTCAGAAACGGCACTTGCGCTCCGCCGACCAACCAATGCGGCAGCACGGTCACCAGCGCAGAGATCACGCCTGTCAGCAGTCCACCGAGCAGCAGCACGAGGTTTTCCAGCATCACCAGCTCGCCCAATCTCGACCTGCGGAACCCAGCCGCACGCAGTAGCGCGAGTTCCTTGCGACGCTCAAACACGCTCCGCAATTGCACGGCTGCCAGTCCGAATGTGCCGAGAATCAACCCGAGCACGCCCAGGCTTTGGAAGGTGCTGATGTAGGTGTTCTGCACCGACATCAATTCAGCCAATCGGCGATTGGCGTCGACCGCATCAAATCCTTCGTCGCTCAAGCTCGTTTCGAGCGCCTGGGCAACTTCCGTTTCCTTGCCGGCCGGGGTGGCGATCAGGAACACGCGATATCCGCTGACGGCAGGAAACACCCGCTCGAAATGGTCTTCGCTGATCAGCAAGTTTCCCTGCAGCACGCTGTTGGCTAGTAAGCCGACGATGCGGAACGTCACCTCATTTTCGCCTGGATAGGTGAAGCTGAATGTGCTGCCGACGCCGCCATAAATTCGCAGGCTGTACAGTGCCGTGTTCTGGTCGAGGATCACCGGCACCGGCTGATCTTCTGTTGTGGGCTCCTCGAGCAGGCGCCAGGGATTGGCCTCAGTGGCTTCGTCGGCCGCGGCGGACGTCGCAAAACGAAACTTCGTGCTCCCCGGGCCGTCGAAGTGTTCCACCATTGCCCGGGGCACACCGAGCACGCGCGGCTGCGCGGGCTGATAGAGGTTTCGACAACTGGCATCGTCACCACCTTGCAGCCGCAGCGACAGAACCTTAGTTCCTTTCAGCTCGTTCGCGACGTTGCCAACCACATCAGTTCGGCCTGCGTCGGTATTCAGGTCGGCGAAGATCGGTTGCGAGGTTTCACCGAGCAAGCTGAATCCTGCCGTGCCTTGATCGGTCGGATCCATGCGAAAGGAACTGACCGCCACGATCAAGAATGTTGCCGCAGCAACCAGAGCAATCGTCGCCACACTGCGACCCACATTGCGACGGGCACTGCTCATCGCCAGCCGGCGCAGGCCGCCACTTGCCAGCGAGGGGGAACCGCCGGCGGAGATCGCGGGGCCCTTCAATCGTCGATAAACGACAATCAGCGTCGCCGTCAGGACTGCCGCACCAGCCGCCATGAACGAACCAGCTTGCGCCTCTGCCGACAGTTGAACTGCCAGCACCGCCAGGACAATTGCAAGCCCGTACAGCACTACTGCGACAATCAAACCGATGCTGAAGCGCCCACCGCCATCGGAAATGCCGCTGTACTTCCGCTTTGGGGGCGCGGTGGTATCGCCGGCCAGAAGTTGCCGCACACTGGGTCGGCGCAAGGCCCGCAGGCTGAGCCAAATCGTCACGCCGCAGACTACCAGACCCGCAACGAAGCCGATCACCAGGCTCAGCGGCGAAACATGCAATCGCAAGAAAGGTGACGCGATCGCATCGACCCACCAGGTGGTCAGCCCCTGGATCATCAGCCAGGCATAACCAATTCCGGCGAGCACGCCGATGCCCGCTCCGACTGCCGCAACGGCAGCTCCCTCGAACAAGAGCAGCGAACCCGTTTTGCCGCGGGTCCACCCTTGGGCAAGCAGCAAACCAATCTCGCTCGCTCGCTGATCCACGCCCAGGCGGAACAACAGCCAGACCAGGAGCATCGCCGCGGCAATCACGAACATGCTTAGCATCAGGAACAGCACATCAAACGGCGTCGTCCCGGCCGCGGCGGCAAGACTGCGCTCGCGGATGGGGATGAACTCCAAACCGAGCGACTCGCCATCTTTCGACAACTGAGCGAGAAAATCTGCCTTCAGCTTCTCCCCGGTCGTGCTCTCGTTCCCTTGTGCCTTGTCTCTCGTTCCCTCGACCCTCACCGAAGTCGCATCACCGAACCGGCTGCCCCACAACCTTCGCCCGGTCTTCAGCGACACAAACGCCTTCGGCGTGGCCCGGTGATTTTCCCAATACTCGTCGTCTTGCGGACGAATCAGCGAGTAGTCGAACGGGAACGGCGCGTCCCAATCGTCGATCGATTCCTGATCGGTGATGCCCTTCACCTCGGGCGTTAGATCGGGATCGTTTGCCGGCGTCGGTGACTCTGTATAGACCGCCGGTTTGCGCCGCGTGGCCGGCTCGCTCGGTTCGGTCAGCGGCACGATCCCTGCCACGCGAAACTCAGCCGAGGTTTCCTTTTCATTACCGTGTGAGGTCTCCGGCTCGAAGTAGGTGACCCGCACGCGGTCGCCGATCTCCAGATCCTGATCCGTCGCCGCCCAAGAGTTCACGACAATCTCGTCGTCGCCAATCGGCGGCAGCGGCTTGCCGTTTTCGTCGATGAGCGGTCCGCCCGGTGCTGGATCGATCGCAGTGATCGTCGAGTAAGGAATGCCTTTGGCTTTTTCCGCTTCCCGCCCCGCTGCCGTCTCGGCGCGGTCGGTGGGCACCTTTTCGATCAAGTTCGCCAGATAAGTCAGCACCGGCTGAGGCTGGTAGGACGCGAACGCCTGCAGCGCCTCTCGCTCCGCAGCCGAGTCGAGCAACATCCGGTCGCTCGTGAGGCTGTGATAGTCATAGATCACCCGCTCATCGTCCCCTTCGCCAAAGGTGCGACGGACGTGCTTCAGGTTGAGGCCATAATCCTCCAGCTGCGGTTGGAAGGCTTTAGCCAGTACAGCCTCGGCTTTAGTGGTGCCTTCCGACGAGCGAGCGGCCGCTGAACCGCGGCCGACAAAGAGTGCATTTGCGGTATCGGGCTCCTCCAGGGCGCTCTGCATTTCTGAGAGAGCAACAAACGCGTTCGGCGGCGTGACTTGAGTCGGCTGCAGCGAGAATCGGCCAAGTCCCTCGTCGGGCATCACGATCACCTTCAGTTCCGGCAGCACCGCCAGCCGGTCATCCGTGCGGCCGAGAGCGCTGTCTTCGGGGACACCGCCCGCCTTCGGAAAGCGAAGTACGATCGTGTCGCCGTCCTTGGCTTTGAGCTCGCGAGCCAAGGTCTGGTTGATGATCACCTGGCCAGGTTCGGGCGCGGTGGTGCGGTTTCGGCTGAGCTTCCAGAAGTCAGGCTGCACGCCCAGCACGGTCACATTCGCCGCGCGACCCCCTCCTTCGCCGCTACGCTCGGCAGTCGCCGTCGGAAAGACAATCGCCGGCGTTGCAACTTCGTAGAGCTCGCCGAGCTCTGGATTTTGGCCAAGCTCGTCCGCCAACTCGGCGCGAAAAAAATGGGGCGCCACCAGGACTTGGTCGATTTCGCCGAGGCGATCGAGAGCCAGATTCTTCAGGCTGTCGCGGACCGAATCGCCGACGACCAGCGCCCCCGTCAAAACGGCGGTTGCCGCAGCAACGCCAAGAGCAACGGCCAGGTGGATTCGGCGGTGGAAGCCAAGGCTGCGAGCGATGATCAGCCAGGTGCTCATCCTTGTCGCTCCTGCAGCTTGCCGTCGTTCAATTCGTATCGGCGCTGCATCTTGGCGGCCAGGTCGAGACTGTGGGTAACGACCAGCAGCATCGCTCGCTCTTGCTGCTGAAGCTCGACGAGTAAGTCGCCGACGGCCTTGGCACTATTTCGATCAAGATTGCCGGTCGGCTCGTCGGCGAGCAGTAGCGCCGGCTTGAGGAGCAAGGCCCGGGCCACCCCCGCCCGTTGACGTTCACCTCCCGAGATTTCCGCGGGACGATGTTCCATTCGCTCGCCGAGCCCGACTCGCTTGAGCAGGTCCTTCGCTCGCTGAACGATCTCCGCCGAAGGCTTCCCGTCAGCAATCGCAGGAATCAATACGTTCTCCAGCACCGTCAGCTGCGGCAGCAAGTAATGATCCTGAAACACGAATCCGAGCGTGCGATTGCGAAACTTCGCCAGATCCGGCTCCGCGAGCTTGTGCGGCTCCTGACCGAGTAATTGCACATTGCCGCTGCTCGGCTGGTCGAGTGTGCCGATGATCTGCAGCAGGGTGCTCTTCCCTGACCCACTCGGCCCCACGATCGCTGCGTTCTCACCCGCCGAAAGTTGCAGCGAGACATTCCGCAGCACAAACACAGGCCGATCGGCAGTGCCGAATTGCTTGCTGAGATGATCGACCATCAAGTCGGGCATAACGATCCTTCACTACGAGGCCTGTGCCTCATTGGCCAGCAGCGCCAAACATCCGAGACCATAGAAACTGTACTCGACATCGTGCGCCGTGTCCCATGCGGCTCCGTGGAATCCTCCTTCGGGAAGCGCCATGCCGTGAACAAACCGCTGCAGCGCTCCCAAGTTCACCCGCCGCGATCCACCCAGGTCCTGCAGCGTCAACAAACCGGTGAACGTGCTCAGCAGGTCGGCAATCGGGATGCGTGTGTTCGCCCGCAGGCCCCCTTCGTCGGTCTGCATCTCGGCGAGGAAATCGATCGTCGATCGCCTTGCTCCGGCGTCAAGACCATCCAGAATCTGCAAAGCGCCAATCGCCGCCGCCGTGGGATTGGTCCCGGCGCGCTTGCTGACGCGAATCTCGCGATAGCCACCTTCTTCGGCCTGCTGACCTTTCAGAAACGCCACGATTCGTTCCGGCTGCGGCGCTTCGCGCTCGATCAGTTGGCGGCAGAGGAGCACGAGGAACGTGTGATACGTGCTGCTCGCCGTCCCTTCGGCTGCCTTGGCGTAGCCGCCGTCCTCACGCCGCAACGCTTCGAGCGCCGCAGCAACCGACGACCGCCAATCGCCGCCGGCGGTGCTGAAAATGTCGATCCCCGCCGACGTGTCGAGTAGCATGCCGCCGTAGACAAGCGACAGGAAATCGACAATCGCTTCCTGCCCGCGCATCCGCGATTGCAGAAACCCCGCTGCTCGCTCCGCCACCGGACCGTACAACTCGCCGAGGATCGAGAGCGACCGCAGTGCGAACCCCGTGTAGTAGAGATCGCTGCCACCCTCGCGGCCGCCGAAGCCGCCATCCTCGCGCTGGGCTGCCAGCAGATACTGCGTTTGAGCGGCGCGAAAGTCCTCCGGCAGCCGTGACACGCCGGTCGCGAGTCGTAGGGTCAGTTGTTCGAGATACGTCGGCATCAAACGGTTGCATTCACACCTTAGCCGGAAGCTAACCAGCTTCCGGAGAACTACAAACCATCTCGAGCACTTAAGACGTGTTCGCCTTGAATGCTCAAGAGGTCAATCTCGCGGCTCATCCCGTTTCCTGCCCAGCACGACGACGAGCACCACGACCAGCACCAGCGCCACGGGGGCGAGGCAAACCAATCCCAAAAGCAGCATTTCCATCAAGCCGAGCGACATGGTTGCCTCGTAAGCGTCTCGAATTTACCGGTTGTTTCGCCGTTCTCCGGAGCGTGGTTACGCTCCGGCTACGGAGGGCGGCGCAGCAACAATCACCCACGGCCGCAGTTTTGCCGCCCAGTCTTCAGGAATCGGAATCGAAACCGGCGGCTGACCGGGCGGGAAGCGGCAGCAAACGCTCGTCATTTCTCCCTCGGCAATCTCGCGGCCATCGCAGGTGAAACGGAAGGCGTAACTCGCACTCTTGCTCCCGAGTCGAGCGAGCCAGACCTCGATCTTCAGCATGTCCTCGAACTTTACCGCCGAGCGATAGTCGCACCGCGTCGACACCCGCGGCCAACTGATTTTTCCCTGCTCGTCGAACATCATCACGCTCAAGCCCACATGCCGCAGCAGCTCATGCTCGGCCTGCTCCATGAGCACGAAGAAGGCCGAGAAGTGCATGATGCCGGCGGCATCGGTCTGATGAAACTCAACCCGCCGCTGTGTTACAAAAGGAGCCATGCTCCGATTGTGGTTGGCATGAGCAGCGCTAACAAGGCGGCTGACTCGCCTGGAGTGGCATGGGCACCCCCGCCCATGTCGAGGGAACCGTCAGGCTCTGGCGAGCAGCTGCGGCCTAGAATGGGCCATGCGGCTCAACGTTTGAAGTTAGTGGACGGTCGACTGGCGTGCGCCCTTTACTCGCAAGGCACGATTGCCAGCCGTCGCGAGCGTCCCGACCTCAGTCGCCGAAGGAACATGGGCGAAGACGCCCATGCCACCCATGCTGTAGCCGGCTCGTGGCGAGATTCAGACGCCCGGCGAGTGGATGCCGGGTTTGTCTGAATTCTGGCGAATTCAGCTACGAGGGATGCATCCTTCCTTCGCCCCTTTGCCCCTTCGCCTCTCACCTCTCACCTCCGCCCCTCACCCCTTCTGCGTGGTAATCCACAGGAACGGCTGGCCCGCTTCATCGACTCGCAGCTCATACTTCAGCTTCGCCTGAAACAGCAGGCGCTCGAGGATGCTGGAGTAGAACGTGTTCATCTTCGGCAGGGTGACCTTGGTGGTCTTTAAATCCACGCCTTGTCGGGCGAGTGAGTTCTGGTCGACGAGCAGCGGCACTTCCAGGCGCACCCGGATCGCCTCCAGCGTTTCGCCGACTGGCGTGTCCTTCACTTCAACGTTCAGAAACTTGTAGAGGTCCGGCAGCGTCTCGCGGGCTGGCTTCTTCGGTGGCCAGCCGACGGGCCAGTGTTCCTTTGCGGCTCGGCTGTCGGCGATGCGGAGGAACGGTTCGCCGCGCTCGCTTCGATCGAGTGTCAACACCAGCCCGAGCGGCCGCAGCGTGGCGGCGAGTGCCGTGCCCGCCGATAGGCCGATGTAGTCCTCATTGACCGTCTCCTGGCTATCGAGAGCCCGCTCAGCGGCTGAGTCGATCTTCACCGTCCAAGGCACCATCGGCGTGAGCTTGTCGACCACCTCCCGGGGCGACTTGCCCGCGGTCGAGAAGCTGACCTTGGTGGCCAGCGTGTCATGCACTTCGACCAGTTGCTTTGGCAAGAGGCCGAACGCGCCGGTCTTGGTCGTGAGCCCTTCCTCGCCTCCGGTCTTCAATTTCTTAAGCCACGCTTCCACGCCGGCCCGATCGCCCGGCCGAAACGTGCCCCCCGGCAACCGCAGTCGGCCATCGCTCAGCACAGCGCCGGTCACGCGATAGCTGTTGCCGTTCTTCTGCAACTCGATCTTCTCATTTTTATTGCTCGAGCGCATGCGCACATTCGCCAGGTCGAGCCCTTCGAGCGTTTTCATCCACTCGCGAACCGTCGGGGAAAGGTTGTCCTCGATGATTAGATCGAACGACACCCGCGGCTCTTGCCCCCGCGCCGACAAGGCGAAGCTCATATACGCCACGGCGACAAAGAGCGAAACGAGCAACTTCCAACTCATAATCCCGTCCCCGCCAAGCGGCGCACCTCGTTCCTCCAAGGGCGTCGCCCGCGGCAAAGCCCATCCCCAGATTCTACGCCCCGCAGAGCCTATTTCCCCAAATCCTTCGTGCCCCCTTCGTATCTTTGCGTCTTCGTGGTTCAAGAAACCAACCCAGGCCAACACCAACCGAGCCGCCGCCCGCAAAGTCGCCCTCGCCGGAACATCTCGCCGGGTTTCCCAGGCTTTCCATGCTGCGCAACGTGCCGGTTTTGACGGATATTCGTTCAATCCGGGTCGCACCGGCTGCCGATTCATTCCCTTAGACCGAAAACGCCAACGCGTTCTCGATACACAGCACGTAGGTGAGGGGGGAAACAATGTTCCGTCGTGCGATCCTGGCGCTTGCCGGCGCCATCACGCTTTGCGTGGCTCTGCAAGCCGAGCCCGCCGCCGCCCAGGACCGGGCGTTCGGACGCGTATGGGGTGGCCAATACGGCCGAATGGACTGGGAGCGGTTCTACCACTATCCCTACGTCTACTATCCGCAAAACTTCTGGGGCAACGAGTACTACCGGTCGGCTGAAGATCTCTACTTCCGCTATCCGCCAGAAATGCGGATCCCGGTGTACAACAAACGCTGGCACAACTACTACCCGGAAGGCCAGCGGTACCACTATGGCCACCACTTCGTGCTGGACGTGTTTTAAGCACGCCGCCGAAGCAGTTCAAAGAGCCAGGCAGACGTCTGGTCCAGTTGGAACTCGTTCCCACGCTCTGCGTGGGAACGCAAGCACTCGACGCCTCGGCGCCGAGTGTTGTCGTTTCTTGAGCGACTGCGGTCGCTCAACAGAGGGGCAAGACGCGAAGTGGCGGCATTGAGAGTGGCACGCGAATGTCGCCCCGTCGGGGCTTCATCGAATCTCGGCTTTGGTCACCGTGGGCTCGCGCCCACGGCTAGGCAATGACGCCGCTGCGCGGCTCTGCTTCATCCTTGCGGCGGTCCGGATAGAGCGTTATCCCAATGGCTGCTCCCGTAGCGGCAATGCGACTCACCAGCGACGAGGATAAGACTTGGGTGAACCCCCAAGGTTGGTCACCGCAATCGTAACCGATGTTGAACTCGCGCTTGCTGCAGGTTGCCCAGAGCGATTTTAGAGGCGGCGAAAACGATTCAATGATGCTCAGCAGCGCGCTGATGCTCACTTCCGGCTCGCGGCTAAAAGCATCTGCCTCGACGATCGCATAGTAGAGACCGTCGTCACCGCGGGTGACGTGCAGCACACAGGCTCCGGCGGCCTGGAAAGCATCGCCGATGGGCTGAAGGTCGACGGCGGACACCAGGTCGAGATCGGTGTTCAGGTACTGGATTGTGCTGGCCACGAAATTCGTTCCTCTCGGACGGGACGCAGAGCGTCCGGATTTGCGTTAAGCGCATAGCGTCTTAACGAGGCGAATGTTCCGAACCCTGAACACCCGAACCCCGCCATCAAAACTCTTGCCACTGCATATACGCACAGCCGAGCGCCAGCATCACGGCCATGAATGCCAGGCTGCTCCAGACGGGTGCCCAGGGGCCGTCGGTGAGCGCATCGTCGGCGGCTTCGGCCGGCTTGGGCTTCTCTTCGGTTTCGTTGCCTTGCTCAAGCAGGTGCTCGACCGTTTTGTAGAACTCGCCCGGCTTGGGAAAGAGCGTGTAGACCGGCCAGATAACGTAGCGATAACCGAGCTGCATCAGGTCCATCGGGGCGGCGAAGCGGCGCTCGATCTCGAAGGTCGCCGGATCGTATTCCAGCACGCGCGTCGACCGATCAGCAACGAGCAGTTTGCTGTCGGGTGTGAACGTGACTGCGGAGATGTCGCCTTGGCCAGTCACGTCGGCTTGCTGCCACTTGCCCTGAGAGGTCTCGCGGATCCACAGTTGACCGTTGCGGCTGAGCACGGCCAGGTAGCGACCATCGGGTGAGCCGGCTGCGGCTTCGGGGCGCGAAGGTTCGGGCGGCGTGAAGGTGTCACGCTGTTTGAGCGTTGTGGTGTCGACGGTGCGCCAGGTGCCGTCACGCTGGGCGACGACAAGCAGCGGACCTGCGGCGGCGAGTTCCACGCGGCGATCGTCATTCGTTTCGAGCTTCTCCTCAAGCTGAACGACATACTTTCCGGCACTGCTGAGCTCCAGCCGCTGCAGCGAGCCCTTGGTGTACACGAAGAGGGCTTTGTTCGAATCGTCGAGGGCAAACGCCAGCGGCTTGGCCCAAGTTTGACCGGGGGTGGGGCCGGCGTCTTTCAGCGGACCGCGCGTGGCGAGCGGCACGGCAAACCCGAGGATTTTTACGGGCTGTTCGCTCGTTTGCAAATCCTCGGCGACGCGCTGGATGCCATAGTTGGTGAGGATGAGCGGAGTGCCATCGGGTTCGCTCAGCATCGTGACGGGCGAGGATGGCGATGGCGGCCCCTCGGTGTGCTTCCAGCCGTCGTCGGCTTTGCCGCTGGCGACCATCTGCTGGCCATTGCTGATGGAAAGTGTAATGCCGACGATGCTTTCGGTGCGCTCGTCGTACACCGGGCCGATCATCGGCGGCAGCTGAGCGACGGTGGACAAAAACGGTTGAAACTCCGCCATGTCGCGCGAGAGAAAAATGATCTTCCACGTCTTGGTTTGCGGATCCCAGACGCGCGGCACGTTCGCGCGGTCGACGGCCACAAGGTGCTCACCGGCTGGAACGAGTTTCTCGAGTCGGAACTTCTTGAGATACGCTTCCGCGGCGATGTGGCTCATCCCCACGCCGAAGCAAATGCCCCAGAACACGACCGCCAGCAGCACCGACACCACCGCACTGCGCCAGATCAGCCCTGCGAGCGCGGCCACCGAGTAGTAGACCGCAAACACGGCAGCGTAAAGCGGCACGCACCAGAACAGCCGCGGTTCCCAAATGCCAAGCCGACTGCCGAGCACCAGGTAGAGGCCGGTGAACAGGTAGGCCGCACACAAGACGACGAAAGCGCAGCCGCCGAAAAACTTCGAGAGGTAGAGCCACGACCTGCGGATCGGTTTGCTCAGCAGCAAGTGGAGCGAGCCTGGGTCGAACGTTTGGGGAATGATCGGCGCCGTGGCTAGAATCGCCAGCAGCAGACCGGCTGCGAGCAGGAACTTGTCGATGATCCAGGGCATCGTCGCCCGCAGGCCGGTGGCAAGCTGTTGCTTACTCAGCGGCAGCGGGTCTCCCATCGGTCCGAACGGAAAGTAAGTGAACGAGAGTGAGGTCGCAGGACTCGGTTCGAACTGGCCGGGAAAGGCCGACTCGATGAGCAGGCGGTTGAGGCGGCGAGATTCTTCGTCATCGAGCTCGTTAAGGCGAGCGACCAGACCGCGACCCTCCATCGTCAGCTTGACGCCCCGCCAGGCTGTTTTTGAGTAGAGGTCGCGGTTGTCGAGCAGTTGGTTGAGTGCCTTGCGAACGGCTTCGATGCGCTCCTGAAAATCGCGCACGTCGGCGAGCTGCGGTTTAGCTGGGAGCGGCTTGAAGTCGTTCACCGCCTGGCGGTCTTCGTCGCGCATCGCAGTCCAGATGCGCTCGAGTGGCGGGCTCAGGTCGCGCTCTTCCTTGAGCAGCGTGGCGACTTCATGCCACCGCTCGGTGTCGTCGTCGCGCAAGGTGGTGGTCAGGTGCTGCTCGAAGCTCAGCGGAACAACGGCGAGCAGAAAAACGGAGATCAAGAGCAACACAATCCACAGCACGCGCGAAGCGAGCGCCTCGCGGAAGGAATCCTTGACGATGGCGAGATAAGGAAGCATGGCTGTGTTTGGTGGGTCTAGGTTTTTGACCACTAAGACACCAAGGACACGAAGGGCGCACTAAGAAAGACAGGAAGGTTCTCGTCTTCGCTTCGTGCGCCCTTGGTGTTCTTCGTGCCTTTGTGGTGAATACGAATGAAGTCACTCGACGGCTTCAGCGACGATTTCGAGGTAGGCCTGTTCCAGGCTGAGGCGACGGCGGCTGACACCGACGATGCTTACGCCGGCGTGGCGCAGGCGGTCGATGAGGGCGTCGACGGAGAGCTGGTCGGGCATCGGCATGACGATGCGATGGGCGTTCTCGGGCAGCGCCTGCCATTGGCTGGGACTGACGCCGGCGAGCGACTGCCGAACGGCTGCTTCGGGACCGATCAGATCGAGATGTAGTTCCAGCCCCTCGGCGCTCGGCATGCCTTCGATGAGCGGTCCGCGGCCTGAAGTGATCTCGGCGACGTCGGCGACGCGCCTCAGCACGCCCCGGTCGAGGATCGCCACGCGGTCGCAGATCAGTTCCACTTCCTGCAGGATGTGGCTGTTCAGAAAAATGGTTTTGCCCTGCTGCTTCAGCTCGGCGAGGAAGCCGCGGACCTGGGAGCGGGCCAGCGGATCGAGCCCGTCGGTCGGTTCGTCGAGGATGAACAGATCGGGGTCGTGCAGCATCGCCTGCGCGAGGCCGAGGCGCTGGAGCATGCCCTTGGAATAGGTTTTGACGGAGTCCTTTGTGCGGCCCGCGAGGCCGACTTTTTCGAGCAGCGCATCGCGGCGCTCGCGGATTACACGCGTCGGCAGGCCACTGAGATGGCCGTAGTATTCGAGCGCCGTGTAGGCGGTCAGATGACGCGGGACGCGGAGATTCTCGGGCAGGTAGCCAATTCGCTGCCGAGCCCGCACGTCGCCGGCGGGGAAGCCGAGGACCGACGCCTGCCCGCCGCTGCGGCGGATGATACCGAGCAGAATCTTGATGAACGTGGTTTTGCCGGCGCCATTGCCGCCGAGCAAGCCAAAAATCTCCCCCCGACGGACTTCGAGCGACAGATCGTTCAGCGCGAGCCGCGACTTGCGGCGCAGCATGCCGTCGACGTACGTCTTGGAGAGGTGCTCGACGCCGATAGCAGGGGATGGGTCCACGCTTGGGTGCTCTGGGATGGGGCAACAGGCCCACTGATGCTACGTCCCAGTCCGAAAGCGGTCAATTCGAGGGACGAGGCGGAGCCCGCAGAGCGATACCTGAAACCGGCGCTGGCGGTTTCAGTAGCCCGGAGGGTAACCACCCTCCGGAGAAGAACGAGAAGACTTGGCCCGGCGCGTAGGGATGGCCATCTTTTTATCAATCGCTACGGCTGCATCAACGCGAGGAATCTCCGGAAGATGTTATCTTCCTGCTAAGAAGCATCGGCGCGAGTGTGGCGCTGAATCCATCACTTCGCGAACAGCAACAGCCACACCTTCAGGCCGACAATCGCCACGGCGCTCGCTGCCATCGCTTCCCATTCGCGGTTGTGCAACCACTGTGCGAGCGACCAGCCGCCGCGCGTCGGCAGCCTTAGGCGCGGAATCATCCGCGGCGTGGTGGCCTCGTACCTGGTCCACTGCTCGCCGAAGATCTCGAGCAAGGCTCGCTCTTCAGCGCGAATCTGCACGGCGTAGATGAAGCCGACCACCACGAGGATGATCGGGGCCGACCACCAATCGTCGATCAGCAGGCCAAAGCCGAGCATCATCAGGAACGAGCCGAAGTAAAGCGGATTGCGCACCAGGCTGTAAGGGCCGTCCGTCGAGAGCTTTTGCACTTTGTGCAGCACGCCCGCCGACCAGCTGCGAGTGGCCAGGCCAACGATCAGCGACACAAGGCCCAGCACAACGAAGGGATCGGAGAGGTTGAAAACGTCACGCGGCAGAATGCCCAGCAGAAAAATGTCGGCCACGATGATCGACGTGAAGATCACAATGCTCGCGGCGATCCGTCGGCGCACGATCTGCGCACGCAGGTCTTGGAACCACGACGCTGCACTCCACGGAGTTGCTGGCTCGGCTGACGAAGCCGTTGACGACATATGCGTCCTGCTTTCGGATGGGTAGGCGAACTGGCGGTGCAGTGCAAGCGTCGCCAACCCAGGAATTGGTTGGCACTTATAGAGGTCTGGGCGATTTGCTGCAACTGCGGTTTGAGGGGGGAGTAATGTTTGTATCGACGCCCGTAGTCGAGGGTCGTTATGTTTTTTCGAGCCGCGATCTGAAGCTGCACGGATTGGCCGCGGTCGAGTTCCGAGTTAGGCAAACGAGCGAGTAGTTGCCGGGATAATTTCACGTTGGTTAGAATATCGCTCGCTTTCGAACGCCCCAAAGCTGCTAAGGAGCTACGATGTCGCCGATCCGTTTTTTGATGCTGGGTGGTTTTCTCGGTGCTGGCAAAACGACCACGCTTGCGCGGCTTGCCCAACATTACCAGCAGCAAGGAAAGCGGGTCGGCATCGTCACGAACGATCAGGCAACGGACTTGGTTGATACGAACAGCCTGCGCTCGCAGGGCTTCGAAGTGGGCGAGGTTGCGGGCGCTTGCTTCTGCTGCAACTTCAACGAGTTGACTGCCACGGTCGATCGGCTGGCTTCGGACCAGCGGCCTGACATTGTGCTAGCGGAGCCGGTAGGCAGCTGCACCGATCTGGTGGCGACGGTCGCTCGCCCACTGCAGCAACTGTTCGGCGGGCAGTTCGAGGTTGGGCCTTACGGCGTGCTGTTGAAGCCGAGCCATGGCGGCCGCATCCTTCGCGGCGACAAGCAAGGCGGGTTCTCGCCCCAGGCGGCGTACATCTTCCGCAAGCAGCTCGAAGAAGCCGACTTCATCGTCATCAACCGAATCGATCAGCTGAGCGATGCCGAGGCGGACGAGCTGGAGCAGCTCATCTCCCGCGAGTACCCTGGCATTCCTGTGCTGCGGATGTCGGCCAAGACGGGGCAGGGGTTCAAGGCGGTGGTCGAGGTGCTCGACCAGCGCGGCAAGTTCGGTCAGCGGGTGATGGAACTCGACTACGACGTCTACGCCGAAGGCGAAGCCGAGCTCGGCTGGCTCAATAGCAGTTTGAAGGTGTCGGCTGAGCAGGAATTCGAGCTGGACGAACTGTTGCTGGCGATTGTGCGCAACCTGCGCAGCTCGCTCGCAGAACTCGGCGCCGAGACGGCCCATCTAAAGACGATCGGCATGGCAGACGGCATCTACGCGGTGGCCAACCTGGTGAGCAGTTTTTCACCCGCCGAATTATCGCTTGCCTCCGGAGCGAAGGTGAAGGAAGCGCAGGTCGTAGTGAACGCCCGCGTCGCGACCGATCCCGAAGTGCTCACCGAGAAGGTGACCGCAGCCGTGCTCGCCGCCTGCAACGCTCGCAGCGCGGTCGCTTCCTTCGTGCAGACCCAAAGCTTCCGCCCGGGACGACCGGTGCCGACGCATCGAATTCTGGAGCCGCAGGCGTAGTAACGTGGGGGCTCCGACGTTCATGGTTGGCAGACGCCTTGCCCGGTATGACAAGTGCAGTTCTCCAACGGCGGTCGTGACTGATGTCGTACATGGAGATTGAGCTATGTGCTGCATGATCGCCGTCTTCGTCGCGCTGACTGCCGGACCACCCGCTTCTTCATCCGCCGACTTACAGGCTATGCAAGGGACCTGGGTTCTCGTCGCTGAGAGCCTCGAAGGTAGCCCCATCGCGAAGCCCAACGGTTCCTTTACGGTCGTTATTGAGGGCTCGCAAAAGACCGTTATGGCTGGAAGCGAAGTGACTGCACGATGGGAAGTAGCGCTCGACCCACTTGCTACGCCGAAGCGAATGAACTCGAGCGGTGACGGAAAGACTTTGGCGGAGATCTATCGGCTGGAGGGGGAGGAACTCACGATCGCTTTTCGCAATCGCTGGAACGATCCTCGCCGGCCGACCGACTTCGAGCCAAGCAAAGGCATCGGCATTTACGTGCTGAAGCGCAAGCAATAGCAAGTTTCCAGTTTGTTGCAGACATAAAGGTGATCGCTGCACAATAGCGGCATGGCCGTTCTTCGCCGCATTCTGAAATTCACGCCAGCAGTTTTATTAGGCCTACTCGTGGTGGCGTGGCTGATGACTCAGGGCGGCTGGATGCAGTTCACTTCCGGAAAGTTCGTGATTGCTTTGCAGCATGGGAGCGTAACGGGCTACTGGCAGGAGTCGGACGGAGTCAACTTCTTCTGGTCTTCGCGGAAGGAGTGGTGGTTCAAGAACGGCCTCGCCCTGGGACGCATTCGCACAGCCACCCCGTTTAGCTCGACCGGCTACTGGTTTCCCATTCCGCTACTCTGCACCTTGATCCTGCCACTCGCGGTCGGCCCGTTGGTCTCGTTTCGATTCCGCCTTTGGCACTTTTTGGCATACACGGCGCTGCTTGCGATGGAACTCGCCTTTTACTTGCGGTGGCAGTAGAAGGCTGGGAATTAGCGACTCTCCATTCACGCGGGGACGTAGGTCAGGCGGATCACGTTCTCGTCCATCCGATCATGGCTCACGAGGCGGAGCGGCGGTCGCGGGCTGGCGAAGTAGGGCTTGCCGCTGCCGAGCACGACGCCGTGCAAGTAGATGCGATACTCATCGATCAGGTCGAGTTCGGTGAGGCTCTTCGCCAGGTTTGGGCCCGCCACTTCGATCTCTCCGTCACGCTCGGCTTTCAGTTGGCGGATCGCGCGTTCGAGGTCTCCCTCGATCAGCGTAGCATTCGGGCCGACCGATTTGAGCGTGCGCGAGACGACCCATTTCGGCTGCCGGCGCCACGCCTCGGCAAAGGCCCGTCGGTCGGCGTCCCACTCCGGATGCTCTTCGTCCCAGTAGCGCATGAGTTCGTACACGCGGCGGCCATAGATGCTCCCCGCCTGCCCCCGAGCCTCCTCAATGAAGTGGCGGAAGAGCGTGGGGCTGGGGCCAAACGCCATGTGATCGACGTAGCCATCGAGGGACTGATTCATTCCGAAGACAAGCCTGGCCATATCGTCCCTTCAGTCTCGCAGAACGTCCGCGGGTTTTTTGGGGGGATTTGCGGTCGGTCCCTGAGGTAGATCGACAATTTTACTTCGCGATGTGGCTTCTGAGTGCTTGCGCCGCCGGGAAGTGACTCCCGCTCTCGTCCAACTCACTTCTTGCTTGCGGTGGCCGGACCCGGTGGATGAAAATGCTCCAATGGACAAGAGCAGACCACCCCAACGTTTTCTGCGGTTCGGCATCCGTGACTTGCTGTGGGCGATGGTCGTCGTAGGGCTCGCGATCGCCTGGTGGAGTGAGGCGCGGAGTAACTGGCCGACCGCGCATCCGCGCTGGCGTGCTTTCTGTGAGGATGGCGAAATGAAGAGAAAGCCGAAGTCCATCGCGGTGGAGTACGAGAACGGAGAATCGACTCTCACAGGCTGGTCGGAGGGGTCTGTCTCCGTCTCTTGCGGCGCAGAGGACATGTAGGCTGCAAGTTCTAACCGCATCGATTCTCCGGGTACTGAGAACGCGTCGATGAAAGCCAAACATTGCCGGCAGTGCGGCCACGATATGACGCGGCATCCGTGGCACATTTGCCCCAGCTGCGGGCAGTTCTTCGCCTTCCATACGCCGCAGCAAGTCGCATTGCTGCTCGGGGGAGGGGTGGCAGCCAGCGTCGTGATTTGTGTCGTGCTGGTGGTCCTGCTGTGGCGGTTTGCCTGATGACACGAGCAGGCGGCATCTCGAGGTTCCTGCCGGGCCTGTTGCTAGGACTGCTCGTGGCTGCGTGGATGGTCGGGTTGTTTTGGCACCTGGGATATTTCGGCGAATCTACCGCGGACGAGAAGCGTGACCCACTCGCTTATGGCTTTGTGCTTACCTTTGTGCCGATGGTGACGTTGCTGCTTCCGTTTCTCGTTGGGGTTGGGAACTCGTTCCGCTACAGCTTGTGGCATTACCTGGCTTTCACCGCAATCATTGCTCTGGAGCTGACCTTTTTCATGTGGTGGCTCAAATAGCGACGGTTGCGTCCGGATGGACCACAAATCAAAGATCGCCGAGTGGATCGCAAGCACCGCATGGATGCCGGTTGGGATCTGTACCGAAAGCCAGCCGATCGACGTTCGAGGAATGAACCCTTGGACACGCTACACCGAGTGGCAGGAGATCGGCGAGGTGGTGCTCTACCACCCGCAATACCCTCAGCAAAAACACCGGATGCTTGTGTACCGACTCGATCACATCGTGTTCGCGACCGGTGAATTGTCCAACTGCGTCTATGGTTTCTTCGTTCCGAAAGCTTGGCCCGCGTTCAGCAGTCAGACCAGGCAGCCCAGTTCATGGATGAGAACCCGTACCAATCGCCGTGCGATACTAGTGGCCTGCGGCCGCCTACCCTTGAGGAGTTGGCCGAACGAGCGTACACGAAGGACACGATCTGGCTGCTCATCACTGCTGTCGTTGGGTTCGTACTACTCTTCGGAGCGTTTGCGGTAGGGCAGTGGGTGTTGGAATACTTCGGACTAGTCCAATGACTCAACTTCGCTTTGGCATTCGCGACTTGCTGTGGGCGATGGTGGTAACTGGGCTGTTGTTTGGGTGGTGGTCGGCCTCTATTCGGGCGATCAAGGCCGAAGCTCAACTCCAGAAGTACGCGCCTGTCATTCGAGAGCTAAACTCGGTCTATAAAGGGTCCGGCAGCTTACGACGTCACCGCGATTGACAGTGCAGCTGCAGCAATGCCGCCCCGCTGGGGCTTCCTTCCGTTTGTGCTGCGTTTCCGGGGGTTGCACCCCCGGCTACACAATGCCGCCGCTGCGCGGCTAGTGTGGCGTTAATTCGTATCTCGTCCTACCGCACGCATGAGGATCCGGGGAACACATGTTTTGGTCCGCGTTGCTGTCGCTGCCCACCCGGTATCGTCGAGAGTTGGAGAGTGTCGCATGCTATTTCTCCGCCGCATCCTGAAACACTCGCCCGCCGTCATCTTGGGGCTGTTGATGATCGCCTGGCTGCACAGTTTGTATGGAGTATTTGGTCTGAGTTTGAACCACCTTCGGATTGGATTTCGCTCAGGTACCGTATTCGTTGAGAGTGGGCTTGATACGCGTTTTCAGCTTCTGCAGGTCTATGGTGGATTGTCTGGACGCCGTGGGATGCTTCTGGGTGAACTGTATATCAATCATTGGGAGTATAATGGCTCCTGGGAGATCGGCTGCCCGATCTTGCTGCTTTGCACGGCGGTCTTGCCGCTTGGTGTCGGGCCCTTTCTCTCTTTCCGCTTTCGCCTGTGGCATTATTTGGCATATACGACCCTGGTGGCGGTGGAACTCGCTTATTACTTGCGGTGGCAGCAGTAGGCTGGAAAGAAGTGTCGATGAGTGAGAATCCATACCGGGCGCCGCAAGAAGCAGGCCGACGAAAGCTTTGGCCGACGATCTGGCGATATGTGGGCTGGGCTGGTGCCGGGATGACGTGCCTTTGCCTTGTCGCCGATCGAATCATGGCGACGCGCAGGACTGAACCTCCGACTCCGGCCTTCCTGATGGTCGATGGATTGGTTGCGCTGGGACTGCTCTCTGGCGTGGTGATAACAGGCATTGCCATCATCGGGTGGATAGTTACTCGCGACCGTGCAGCCGTGACAATGGAACAGGGCGAACCTTGACGAATCTCCGATTTGGCATCCGCGATTTGCTTTGGGCGATTGCTCTGCTGGCGATGGGGCTGGCTTGGTATGTCGATCGCTCTAAGCTGCGAGAAAGCGTTCGCTATCTCGACTGGAAGGCCTATCATCTCTCAAGTTACGCTCCCGAGGCGGAGAAAGTTACTGTGGATGATGAGTACGGCGTTCTAGACTTCGAGTATCCGAATGGAAGTCGTATGGGGGCGAGTTACCCGACGACTGCCGAACGGCGCAAGGCGTGGGATGAATTTCGCTCTCTAGCCGAACCGTAGTCGGCCGCCCACTGAAGCTGCCAGCATCCAGCCGCGTCGAGTTTCCGCCCATGAAACCAAATAGACCAGCACTTACCAGCAGTCAGCGGACGATCCGTTGGTTGATGATCGGAACCGTGATTGTCGGAAATGTGGCGGTGATTATTGGCATGATTGCGCTGACTTCCCCCAGTCTGAAACCGTACAAGCACCTGTTCACCTCGTTGCTTAGCAGCGCCGCCGTGTTTTTGAGCGGCTTCACAGTGGGGCATATGTTGACGTTTTTCTGTATTAATCCGCCGGGTGATAAGCAATGACCTACCTTCGCTTTGGCATTCGCGACCTGCTGTGGGCGATGGCCGTGATGGGACTAGTGATCGGCTGGTGGTCGGATCGACGGCAGCTGACGGAGACCGTCGGTGACGCCACTTACAATTTTGCTTGGGCTTCCAACCATCTCACGCAACTAGGGTGGGAGCTGCACTACAAGAGTGGCCGAGTGAGTGATATTCGCAGGGAGCCACCCGCTTCTCGCTAATGCCGCCCCGTTGGGGCTTCTTTTGTTCTTGCTCCGTTTCCGGGGGTTGCACCTCCGGCTACACAATGCCGCCGCTTCGCGGCTAGTGCGGCGGCGATTCAACTCGCCTATTACTTGCGGTGGCAGTGTTGAGCGAGGGACAATGACTGCATGCTTTTCTTTCGCCGAGTTCTGAAGTACACGCCGGCCGTAATGTTGGCGCCCGTTTTCGGTGTTTTGGTGCTGCTGGCGTTTTGCGCAACTTATCGGGTCTGGAGTTTCGGCGGTCTGCGGGTGTATCAGGGATGGGGCGGGAGTGTCACCCGGTTTGGCAGGACTATCACTTCGGTCGCATTTGCGCCGGGGATTCGGTCGAAGACGTGATCGCACGAACGGGGCCGGGGAAGGTCGAGCGCAAGGGACGCTGGGTGATTCTTCACTATTCGGATTCTGCGAGGGGCGGCGATTCGGCGGGGCTCACTGCGATGGGCTATGACGGGCGGCTGGCGTTTTCGGCAGCGAGCAGTTGTGGCTGGGTTCGCCTGTTCTTTGACGAGATGACGGACGCGCAAAGCCGCGAGTATTTCCGTCTGCCGAGGGATGACCCACGACGGTTAGGTATTGTGCCCGTTTATTGATGGACGCTGATCGCAGGCGAGGGAGAATACTTGAATGGACGAGAGGCCAGGTGCGTCATTCTGGATGTCCATTGCGAGAGCGGCATCGCTTGCTTGGCTTTGGTGCGGAGCGATATTCGTCTTGTATCTCGGTTGTCGAGGCTCGATTTGGCTGGCGATGGAGTATCCGGTTTCGTTGAAGGAAGTGCTTTGAGTTGCGAGTCTGAGTTTGCTGCTACTACCCGGCTCGCTGACGCTCGCCGGCGTCTTCGGCTGGTGGATGCACGGACTTGGCTATCGCGGGGATCCGCCATGACTGGCCTTCGCTTCGGCATTCGCGACATGTTTTGGGTGATAGTGGTGACGGGGTTGGCGGTTGGATGGTGGAGCGACCGCCAACAGTCAGGGAAGGTGGCTCAAGACGCGCTGAACATTCTGCGACATGACGAATCGTGGCGGGCGGCCGACCTGCTGCATGACTGGTTGGAAGACAGCGGAACTAGATGAGCGTCACACGCTGTGCGATTCGTAGACTGGGCGGCCTCGCCGCTTTCAGAATCGCGGGCCGGCTCTAAGCCTGCCCTAAGAGAAAGGGCCGTTGACTGGCGGTGTTAATGGTTGACGAAGTTGTTAATAGATGTTATGGTGTCGGGATCTGCCCCTCGTTGCGTACGTAGCGTGGGGTGGTTTTTGCTGCGCGGTTGGTGCGCGGTAGTTCTTTGGCAATTTGGTGCTTCGGGTAGTGAGACCGCGATGGTGCAAGGTGTTGTACTGTGCCGGACTGCCACCCGTTAGGGGTATTGTGGCCCGCAGCCGATCGAGTGTGAGAAAGGGTTGTAAGGTTTTGGGCTCGGAATGCTGCAACCTAATGCGGCGCTGAGCTTTGCTGCTTTTGCCATAAGTGCGCAAGGGGTTGTACTTGTAGTTGTTGGCCGTCTAGTTAGGGTCTTGTTGCGGACGGCGGTTTCGTTGTGGTGTGGTTGTAGTGAAGTACGGTCGTGTTGGTCGGGGCCACGCTTCGCTTAGGCCCCGGCAACCCCGCGATCTTTCTGCGACTCGCCGGCGATGGCGCGGCGACAGCATGCGAGCCATCTCAGCATGGAATGGCAGGCAGGAATGCCTGGCCCACTTTTTGAAGTGCCTCAGGCGACTAGCAGGTCGACGAGGCTATCCAGTAGGGGGAGCCCGGTGGCGGATTGGAAGCCGAGGAACATGGGGCTGGGGTTGGCTTCGAGGAAGACGTACTCGCCGGTGGGGGTGAGGCGGAAGTCGATGCCGGTCCAGAGCAGGTCGAGTTCGCGGGCGATGCTGAGCGATTGGGATGCGATGTCGTCGGGAAGCTGGTGGACGATGAGCTGCGGGTGGCGGTCTTCGCGGTAGTCGAGCTCGTCGGTGCGTACTTCGCAGGCGAGCACACGCTCGCCGGCGATGAAGACGCGAATGTTGGTGCCCGGGATTTCTTCCTGCAAGGTGATCGGCGAGAGACGGAGGTTCTGTAGTACGACGTCGGTGAGATGCTCGGGGAGCAGCCGCTGGGTCTGATCGCCCCCTTGGACCGGTTTGACGATCGCGCGCGGATGTTGTTGTGCAAAGGCCCGTACGTCGTTCGGGTTGTTGGTGAGGAGTGTGGCCGGCATCCGCACGCCGAGGGCGGCGACGCGGGCGAGTTGCACGGGTTTAGTCTGATGGAGCTGGAAGGCTCGCCAGCCGTTCACCCAGCGGGCTGGCAGGTGGATGAGGAGCGACTCGAAGAGGCCGCGGGCATCGTTCTGGGCGATGAACGCCTGATCGGGGTCGGGCAGATCGGGGCCAAAAATGCCAAAGTAGTTGCGCCAGTAGACGGAGCGAACCTCGGAGAGTTCGACGTGTCGGTTGTTGGGCAGCTTGAGTGCGCCAGCGCCTGTGGCTGGACTGAATGACAGGGTCATGGCGCCGGGGAACCAGCGGCTATCGAGATATTCGGCCTGGAAACCGCGGCGGCGCAGCTCATTCATCACGGCTGATGCGTGCTCGTCTTCGCCGGTGCCGAGAATGAGGATGGTGCTGCGACTCATGGGGGCCTTGGGCCTCGCCTTGTCCGCTTGCGGGAAGATGCGAAAGATTAGGCTGGCACGTGTGCTGCCAGGGGCCAGCGGATGTTAGACGGAAACGAGGAAAAGGCAATGTTGCGACACCCATTCTTTGGTGTGCTTGCTCCGCCGGAGGAATCGGCCGATCACGAGCATGTCCGGGCCAGTTCAGAGTTGATGGAGCGCAGCGGCGAGCAAGTTCGCCCGACGCAGCGGCGGACGTTTTTCGGGCAGGCGCTAGCGGGACTGGCGGGCGTAGGAGCGATGCTGCTGCTGGATCGGAGAGCGGTTGCTCAGGACAGCTTCAATCCGGGCGGTGCGGCGGGAGGCAGTTTTGACCGGGGTTTTAGCGGGCAGTCGAAAGGAAGCTTTCGCGGCGGACTCGGCGGCGATGCTTTCGGCGATCCCGGGCCGCGCTACAACAGTGGTGGTGGAGGGACCGTGACCACGTACGCCATTGGCGAAGAGGGAAGTGGCGGCGGCGGAACAGTCACGACCTACGCAATTGGTGAGGAAGGGAGCGGCGGCGGAGCGACGACCCGGGCCCTCGGCGAAGAAGGTGGTGGACGTCCCGGCGGCGGCGTGACGACATATGCCCTGGGCGAAGAAGGAAGCTACCGGCCGCCACGATATAACTATTATCGTTATCCTTACCGCAGCTATCCGCCGCGCTATACGACCTATGCGCTTGGTGAAGAGGGGCGTTGGTAAGCAGGTTGGGTGCAGGCGGATGGAGCACGGGCGGGGCTCGTGCTGTTGATTTCCACGGCCCGCAAAGTCGTTAAAAGCAGAACAGCTCGCGACAAACTCG
>Ga0164290_1001639_pt1 | contig 27702 bp, 22 predicted proteins | sample Micstemetagenome_FD_108782 | JGI IMG/M metagenome (GOLD analysis project Ga0164290, IMG submission 108782) | Contaminated culture microbial community from soil near Moab, Utah, USA - Microcoleus steenstrupii SON62 (Illumina Assembly) | ecosystem: Environmental > Terrestrial > Soil > Soil crust...
AGATCGGCAAGCAAGTGGTCTCCATCGACCCTGCTTACTTTAGACCCACAGAAGTGGAACTGCTGATCGGTGACAGCACAAAAGCAAGAACCAAACTCGGCTGGACACCAAAATACGACCTGCCTAAACTGGTGAAAGAAATGATGACGGAAGATGTGAAAAAATGCATTCTCATGGGCGAAGCTTACGTTTCTGAAACACTGGAAATGATTTAGTCATTCTATACACTTCATGCAAGCTATATGAGCGGTAGAAACATTTCGATAAATGCCCGGTGGCATAGGAGATCAGCATGCAAAAAGCGTATATTATTTTAGCGCATAAGTATCCATCGCAATTATTCCGTCTGTATAAAGCCTTAAATGATGAGTTCTCAACTTTTTTCTTCCATATTGATAAGAAAGCTGACATAACGAAGTTTCAGCGGTTGATTACCGACCCCGAGGTAAACTGGGTCGATCGGGTGGAAGCAAACTGGGGTGAATTTAGTCTGGTGGAAGCTGTGCTGAATTTGCTTCACGCTGTAAAGGATTTAGGGAAAAAATTTGATCGGATCATTTTGCTCAGCGGACAAGATTATCCCATCAAAAGCAATCATACGATTAACGAATACTTGCGGCGATCTGCTCAAAGCAACTTCATCGAGTATCATTCGCTTCCTGATTCGGCAAAGTGGAAACCCAATGGTGGATTGTACCGGGTAAATAAATATTTCCTCGGACTGCGCTTTCACCAGCGTTACAAAGCAAAGGCACTGAATTTTTTGGCAATGGTATTCCCAACCCTGCAGCGCCAAATTCCACAAGGGATGAAACCATATGCAGGGTCCATGTGGTGGATCATTGATGATTACAGCATGAACTACATTTTGGATTATGTAAAGAACAACCCGGAGTATGTTGCTTTTCATAAAAAGACATTTGCAGCCGACGAATTGTTCTTCCACATGATCCTGCTAAACGCAGCGGACGAGAGGCTTCAACGCAGCATCGTCAATGACGACAAGCGGTTTATCAAATGGACAGGTCTCGATGCTTCGCATCCCGAGCAATTAAATGAAAGAGACCTCGAGGAAATCAGGCGGTCCGACGCGTTGTTTGCCCGCAAATTTGATATTACCGAGGATGATGAAATACTCAACCTCATCGAACAGCAACGCACAGCTCCAACTGATCCAAGAAGCGAAGTCCAGTGAAAAAGCAAGTTGATATTGTAGTGGTGATCCCGGTTGGACCAAATACACCGATCGCTTTTGTAAAGGATACGATTGAAAGTTTTATTTTTTACACAAGGAGGAGCTACCAATTTATCATTGCCGACGATTCCCACCAAGGCATAGGCAATGAATTGAAGAAGACATATCGAGGAATTGAAATCGTTGCAACACCAAGACCGATGGGCGGTTGGGCAGGATTATACATCAATGAAGCAACTGCTTTTCAATTTGCTATCAAGAACTATGTTTTCAAAACCTTGCTGAAACTGGATACGGATGCATTGGTCATTGGATGGGAACCAGAGAAGGAAGCTTTGGAGCTTTTTAATGAGCACCCATCAATTGGAATAGCCGGACAGTATCCGAACGATTATGATGGCAATCCCTGGGATATAGGTTGGCCACGGGACAGGGTGTTGAATGGTGTTGCAAGTTGGAAATGCATTCGTCGTCCGATAGCCAACTGGTATTTACGCAAGCTATACCTGCGTGCAATAAAAAATAACTACCATGCCGGGGAGAGTGTATTCGGTGGCGCTTATTTTATGAGTTATGCATGCCTGCTGAAACTTCATGAAGAAGGGCTTCTGCCGCATAAAAATCTCATTGGTCTTAACATGGGCGAGGATCATATCTTTTCACTGTTAGTAAAAGCTGTCGGTTACCATTTCGGTACCCTGAGTAAACCGGGACAGCCTTTTGCTCTGGCCTGGAAAGGCTTACCAACATCGCCTGAGCGTTTGCACAACGAAGGCAAAAAAATCATTCATTCAACCCGTTGCTGGAACGACATGAGCGAAGAAGCAATCCGTAATTATTTTAAACAGCACCGGAAAGTTGTTGCCGTATCCTAACCTTACCACCTTTTCATGGACAAAAAACTGCTTAAGTGGAATTTTATTTTTCAGTACGGATGGGTATTGACAAATATTTTTAATTCCATTCTTCTACTCCCGCTTTATTTAAAGAACATCGATCCCAACACGCTTGGTATCTGGCTGGCGACCGGGGCCATCCTTGGATGGATGACATTGGTCGATCCCGGCGTGGGAGAAGTCTTGCAGCAGCGCATAGCAGAACTCAGGGGCAGGCACGAGAAAGGAGAGATTGGGAAACTGATCGGATCCGGCTACATGGCTTCGCTGATCGTCTTGCTGATTGCTGTAGTTATTGGTGCAGGTGTTTATTTTTTGCTCGGGCATTTGATCAACAAAGATGTTACTGCGTATCCTTACCTCTCATCGGCTTTATTGATTACGATTTTTGCTACCGGTCTTTCACTGGTTTCTTTTACCATGACGGGTATCAACCAAGGCCTGCACAATTCGCAGCAAGTGGCTGTGTGCTCGCTGGCGGCAAATTTTCTTTTCCTGTTTATTAATGTGCTTTTCCTGTTTCTTGGCTACGGCGTGCTTTCTATTGCATTAGCCAATTTATTCAGGGCCTTATTTATCAACTGCTGGAACATCGCGTCGATGTTAGGTTTGCTGAAGAAAGAAGCAGTAGCTATCCAGTTTGAGAAAAGCCATTTTAAAAAGTTCATTCGCATTTTTTCATTCACGTCAACTTCAAAAATCATCACCGGCCTTGCCTACAGTGTTGATATGATTGTGTTGGCTCGCTTTATTTCGCCAGCCCTGATTACGATGTACGAAGTCAACCGCCGTCCCATTAATATTTCCTTCTCACTGATCGGTCGGCACTCAGTTGCCTTGATGCCGCTGATATCGCATTCAAAAGGAAAAGACGACAAACCGGCGATTATTAATCTGATCAACCAGCAGTTCAAGGCCTATATGTACATCACGTTGTTTGTTTCGTTGGCCTTCATTTTTAATCACCATAATCTCATTGCAGCGTGGACGGGTCCGGGTCAATTAGTGACGGACACTTTGCTATATCTTTTTGTAATACAATTTTTCTTTAGCCTAGTGGCTACGTTTATGGCAAATGTAGATTATGCCCTGGGGGATATTAAAGTTGTTAGCCTATATAATATCATTCGAAATGTTTTTTACGGTGTGCTCATGTTCTTTGCTGCAAAACACTACGGCATCATGGGCGCTGTGCTCGGGTCGCTGATCATGTCTGCCACCGTTGATCTTTTCTTTTTTTATTACCGCGTTTACCGACTTGGATATTTACAGGTGTCGCATTTTACCGGATTTGCCAAAACATGGCTGGTGGTATTGCCTCTCGCTGGCTTAGGTGGGTGGGGATTCACACAGCTTGTAAATGGTCTGGTGCCGGCTAACCTCTATTTTACCCGGCTACTCGTCAACGGCGGCATCTTTACCTTTTTCTTTTTCGTACTTGTAATGATGGTGGATGCGCCTGTACGCAGGAAGCTTAAAGGTATGACTGGAAAATACGTGTCACTTCCATTTTCTAAACTCAAACGTGCCTGATAGGTATCGTTTTAAACCTTCGTCTAAATCTCAATTGTTCTTATATGCCAAAATTTGTTGTAATGCTTCGGGTAAAAGACGGAATGTTCTTCGCCGAAGAATGGCTGCAGTGTTTTGAAAAACTGGTGGATGAAATCGTCGTACTTGATAATGGTTCAACCGACGGCACCTATGAATATTTAAAAGCACATCCGAAAGTGGTGGACATTGTTCGCACTGAAGGCTACAATGAGGGCCGCGATAAAAATCTTTTGTACGAGCATGCCCGCCGGCGCAATCCGGATTGGATGTTGTGGGTGGACATTGACGAAATCTTTGAACCGCATCTAACCCGCAAAGATTTTGACCGGTTAATGAGCAGAAATTACGTGAACAAATATGCTTTCCGCAGGTTTCACTTCATCGACCGTGAAAACTTTGCCGGCTCATGGTTCCGCTTGAATTATTCGGCCGGTCACGACCGGATCATGTGGCGGGAAAGCAGCAACGGCTATTTTGAAAATCTTATTCTTGATTCGCCCAACGTCAAAGGCATTAAGGGACTAAAGGTTAACACCAACTTTCGGTTGAAGCACCTTGGTTATATCAGCAAGGATATAGTCGACAAGAAAAAGAATCTCTACCTAGGGCTTATTGCTGACGAAAAGAAAGAGTCGCTAAATGAAATGTATCTCGCTAATGAAAAACCCATCCGTTGGATTGACGACCGCACTCATATTCGAGTGAAGCTGCTGAACGGTCTGCTGAACTGCATCCAGGTTAAACATATTGCTGAGAAAATTGTAGGTCGCACAAAAAAGCTGGTTGCCGGACGACTTCGCCGCCCCGCAATGCAAAATGCAACAGCCATCAATTCCTGATCCTGAAAACAAACGGCAATGAATTCCATTATTAAAGTTTTCAATTATCGCTTCTACGTGAAAGAAATGCTTGTGCTCTTCTTCACGTTTTTGATGATGGAGAACATCTTCAACTGGATATTCATCCGCAACTCGCTGATCATTGAGGGTTATACTAAACTCGCCGGCATCCTGGTGTATGGATTTATGCTTTACCGCATCAACCATCTGAAAAAGAATGAACGACTGGTTGTCATTATTTTTTCCTTGTTTATTGTCAAGCTGGTACTTGAATCATTAGCTAAATATGATTCGGTATTCAAGCAGTTGACGATGTTCACGGTATTGGTTCCTATTATCTATGTCTTCTTCATCAAGTACATCCTGCGGACGTTTGAGTTAGATCTGCTTGAATTCATGGCAAAATTTTATTTATTGACTTACGTCGTGTTCATGGGGTTGTTTGGCCGCGGTTTTGGTTTTGGGTTGGAAGAAGTGATCATGGACGACTACGGACCCTTTTCAGGCGATTCACGCATTATGCATGCAAGCCACGTATTCATGATGATTATCCCGCTGCTCTGGTATTTGCACCAGTTTGTGATGCATCGCAAGAACAAGCACCTTTTACCATTGCTACTGGTGGTTGTGGCCATCATCATTCACCAGCACCGGTCGGTTTGGAGTAGCGCTTTGCTTTCATTAACGCTTTACTTTTTTATGGCGAACCGGAACCGTCTTGTCAGCTTAGGTAAAACATTTGGACTTGCCATCAACGGGTTCCTGCTTTCTTTGCTTGCTTTATTTTTTGTATCGAACCTGGTACCAGGCTTTCTTGATTTTCTTAGTGATCGTTTCAGTGAAATCTTTGATCCGGCAAGAGAAGGCAGTACCGGTAATTTCCGGATTGAACAGCGACTGGTCTATGGGCAAATGTTTTTGGACCGTCCGCTTTTTGGGTGGAGTTTCGAGGGATTCGAAATGGAAAATCCTTTGGTTGACTGGTGGCCTTCCGGCACAGGACAACATTTTCACGAAGGCTATATGGAAATGCTTTTCTACCACGGCATATTTGGTTTGTTGCTGAAATATGGTGTATTACTATATCTCGTTTTTAAAATTTTTAGCAAGAGGTTATCAATAGAATCTGTGATCTGCATTGCGTTTTGTATAGCCGCTTTGTTGTTTTCTTTCAATTACGTGCTGCCACTTGTGTTTTGGGCTTTTGTTGGTATGGCGCTCTACTATATCGACAAAGACAACGAAGAGGAGGAAGAAGATGTGTTGGACTATGAAATGGTAAAATAATCACTCTTACTGCACAGCTTTTCGACAGATTATGTTTCGTATCAAATTCACCCTATACTATTATCGTTCATGAATTACATCTGCACCTGGCTTTGCGCTGATGAAAAAGGAGAGGAGAGTTTGTTTCCTCAGACCGGGCAATTGTCATCGTCCCAAACCCACCAGGATATTTACTGGCGCTGCTTGCTCTTATTTTTTATCACGAGCAAGCGATTTAATAAAACAGAAAAGCACCTGCTGTTTACCAATGTCAAGAAGCTTCCGGTTGTCGACGGAAGACCGGTGGCAAGTTTGCTGAACGAGCTGGATGTAGACGTTGTGTTTACTGACTTCAAATACAAAACACCAAAAGGTTACTACGGCGCTTTTCAAAACCAGTTTTACGAGTTCTCTATCCTGGAGCATATTGCAAAGAACAGTGACGCATTGAATGATCTCTACCTCGTTGTGGATTCGGATTGCATTTTCTTGAAACCTGCGGCGGCGCTGACTAACGAGGCCTCTGCCGATGGCTTTATATCGTTTGAAGATGAGGTGAAGCCTGATTATGTTATCAATGGATTAAGCCGAAATGATTTGAAAGGTCTGTATGAGGAACTGATGGAAACCCGCCTTTCAGAAATTCCTTCGTATCATTTAGGTGAATTTCTTTTGTGCAGCGTCAAAAACATCAAACGTTTTTACGCTGATTTTACTGAGCTATGGCCACAGCTTCTGCAACGACACGCTGCCGGAAAGAAAAAGTTTAATGAAGAGGCCCACACGCTGAGTTATCTCTATTTCCGCAATGGTTTTCGGGCAGCTAAAACAAATCCTTACATGCGGCGCATCTGGACCAATCCACTGTTTTACCGTGAAGTGCGGCCCAGCGATATTCATCTCACACTTTGGCATCTGCCAGCAGAAAAAACATTTGGCTTAAGAACGCTGTACGACGTTTTCCTAAACGAAGCCAACAACTTCGGATTCGATATGAGCCATGAAAGTTACCTGGCGCTTGTACAGAAAGCGCTAGGTGTGCCAAACCTGACACTGGGACGAAAAATGAAATACTACACTGTAAGTTATTACCGGGCCATCAAGAAGCGATTAAAAGCGAAAGCTGTTAGCTGATTCATTATGAAGATTGCAATTCTGTTAACCACCTATAACCGTCGCGAAAAAACGGTTGCTTGCTTGCAGAGCCTGCAGGCTCAAAAACTTCCGACCGAAGTAAGGCTAGAAGTTTTTCTAACCGACGATGCTTCTGCGGATGGCACCATCGATGCAGTGAAGCAAGTTTACCCTGACGCACATGTGTTCCAGGGCACTGGCTCCTTGTATTGGGCTGGTGGAATGCGCAACACCTGGCACGAGGCGAAAAAGCACAATCCGGATTACTACTTGCTGCTGAATGATGATACCGTGCTTCATCCCGATGCAATTGACGTCTTACTTAAAAATTGTGCAACAGACGAAACTGCGGGCATCTGTATCGGTAGCACTTGCGACACGGCCTCCGGTGAAATTTCGTACGGTGGCTGGAAGCTGGAAGGACGGGGCACCTGGAAGAGCAGCCGTATTCATAGCAGCACCGCCTACACCGAGTGTGATTTCGGCAACGCAAACATCATGTTAGTGCCACGGCCGGTAGTAGAAAAAATCGGAATCCTTGCGGATCATTTCACACATTCATTGGCCGACTATGACTACACGTTAAAAGCAAAGAAAGCCGGTTTCAAAGTACATGTGGCACCGGGTTTTTTAGGAACCTGTACTGACGATCACGGTCGCAACTGGAAATCTTCTAATACCACGCTGAAAGAACGCATTCAATATCTCAAGAGCCCCAAAGGTCTTGCTTATAAAGAGTACCTGCGGTTTATCAAAGATCATTTCCCCGCTTCCTACCCATCGGCTTTTGTTAAGCTATGGATGAAAACTTTCTTTCCGTTTATCTGGGACCATTTGAAAAAATAATTCCTTTTTCCTTCATTATAAATTCTTCATCATGGTTAGTAAAACCATCATTGCTGTTTTCTGTTATAAGCGTGCTGCCAAGCTGAAAACAGCAATGGAAGCCTTGCTGAAAAACCCTGAATGTGCCGATATGGACATAGTGTTTTTCTCTGATGGCGCTAAAGCAGAAAAAGATCTGCCGGGTGTGATGGCCACAAGGGAGTACATCAACTCCCTTTCCGGCTTTCGAAACATCCACAAACAGTTCCGTGAAAAGAACCTGAGTACAGGTCCCAATTTCGAACAGGGGATCCGCTTTCTCTGCCAGAACTACGACCAGTTCATCGTGATCGAAGACGACCTGGTGGTGACACCAAACTACATCCGTTATATGTTGGATGCACTGGAGTTTTACCGTGAAGAGAAGTCGGTTTTCACGATCTCTGGTTTCGCGTTTCCTCTTCAAGTGGGTTCATATCCATACGATACTGTTATTCACGAGCGGTTCTCGTGTTACGGTTGGGCAAGCTGGAGTGACCGTGTCAGCAATGTTATTTGGGACCCCCAGGAATTGGAAAACATCCGCAAAACATCGCCACGGTTTAAGTCACGGCTTGATAAAGAAGGTATGGATCTCTACCGCATTCTGAAGAAACAATTGAATGGCACAATCTCCACGTGGGATATTCAAATGCAGGTACATGTGGTAGAGAATAAAATGAAGGTCGTTTACCCCGTTATTTCTAAATCATCGAACATTGGGTTCGACAATGAAAGTACCAACCAGTTTGGCATTGACTTTCTAAAAACAATCACTGATCCGGGCCATCAACGAAAGTTTCGTTTTTGTCCGGTCAACACAGAAGAACCTTCACTAGTCCGACAATTGCGAAAGCCATTCAGCTTTCCGGCGCTGGCTACACGGAAGATTATCAACACAGTAATTAAGCTGACGGACACAGGAAAGAAAGCCAGTTGAACCTCAATAAAAATTCATGAAGATTTTAGTTGTGCATTGTGCTTACCGCTTCAAAGGTGGTGAAGACAAAGTGGTGGAAGAAGAGGTGAGGCTGCTGGAGCAATCAGGTCACCAGGTGCAATTACTTAAGTTCAGTAACGAGGGTCATACGCTGGCTAAGGTTCTGCAGCTTCCTTTCAATGTTGGGTCGTATCGGGGAGTGAAAAAAGCTATCCGAAATTTTTCACCAGATGTTGTTCATGTGCACAATCTTCATTTTGCTGCTTCACCATCGGTTTTGTATGCGGCAAAGCACCGTAAAATTCCTATCGTTTACACGCTTCATAACTACCGGCTGGTTTGTCCGTCCGGTATCCTGTTTCATAATCAAAAAGCATTTCTGGATTCATTAAACGGCAAATTTCCTTGGAAGGCTGTGGGCAAGGGAGTCTATAAGAATTCACGGCTGCTTACATTCTGGCTGGCTTTTTCAATGCAGGTTCACCGCTGGTTGGGAACCTGGAAGATACCAAGCCGTTATATCGTATTGAGTAAGCATGCGAAACAGATTTTCCTGAATTCCGGCTTGAAGATGTACGACGAAAAGCTGGTTGTGAAGCCAAATTTTTGCTCCCTCACAAACGAAAGAAAAACCCAGCGAACCGAAGATTTTTTATTTGTTGGCCGGCTTTCAGTTGAGAAGGGTGTACGGTTTTTACTGAAACTTTTTTCCACCCTGCCATACCGTATTACTCTTGCTGGCGACGGTCCTTTGAAAGATGAAGTGATAGCCTGTGCCAAGTTGCATGATAACATTTCGTATGCCGGATCACTAACGACAAACGAGCTGACCACTTTGATGCAAAAATCATCAGCTCTCGTTTTTCCTTCTATTTGGTACGAAGGCATGCCTCTTACCATCATAGAAGCGTTTGCCAACGGCCTGCCGGTAATAGCGACTAAGCTTGGTGCAATGGAGTATATGGTTACACCCCATCACGATGGATTGTTGTTTGAAGCTGGCAATGAACATGAGTTAAGGGACGCACTTAAAACCTGGCGGGACTTTTCTTATGCGGAAAGAGAATCCTTTGGCAGCCGGGCCAGAAAAACTTATGAATCCTTTTATACACCGGAAATAAACGCTCAGCAGCTGTTGAATGTTTACGAGAGTGTTCAATCTGCCAAGCCATCCACCGCACTCGCCTTTAATTAAACTCATACCTGATTTCATATTATGCAGCATTCTGTCGCACTTGTTATTGTCTTTAATCATCGGTATGATAAGAACATTCCGCAGTTGGAAAGTATTTACGAGGATCGTTTTTCTGACATATACTACCTCGTACCTTTTTACGATGGCGATAAACCCAATGTAATTCCTGTGTATGAAAGCTCTTTTCATTTCCAGGGATATTTTGCGCAAGGTTTCAAACATTACTTTCGGGAGGAGTACGAGCATTATTTATTTGTTGCTGACGATTTACTTCTGCATCCTGCCATTAACGAGCATAACTACAAAGATTGGTTTGGTCTGACAAAGGAAACATCGTTTATACCGGAAGTTTTTCCGCTTCATGATTTGCCGAACAATGATACTGTTCGCTTTATTCCTTCCACGATAGACAATGGGAAAGTGACTAAGTGGTATTGGTGGCGTTTAAAGCAACTGATCCGTTACAAGCATGGCAGCGAAGGTATTGAGACAGGAAACGAGATGCCGTCTTACGAAGAAGCAGAAAAAGTGATTGAACAACACGGCTACAGGTTAGCGCCTTTAAAAGTCCAGGATGTATTTGGCACAACAAAATCATTTGCCGACCGCAAAACCTGGAAGCAATGGATAAAATATTTTCTCAACCGCGTCATTTACCACAAAGGATTCGAGCTGCCTTACCCCGTGGTTGGGTCATATTCTGACCTGGTCATCGTCGCTGGCAGTTCAATAAAGAAATTCACCCACTATTGCGGCGTATTTGCTGCCAATGGTTTGTTTGTCGAATTTGCTGTTCCTACCGCATTGTTGTTGTCTTCTCCGAAGGTAATAACCGAACCATCTCTTGGTAAACGTGGTGCCATTTACTGGCCTTATACAAAAAGAGAAACGGACGACTACAAAGCTGCACTGCAGCCTTATCAAAGCAACCTTGCTTCGCTATTGACCAATTTTCCGAAAGACACATTATACATCCATCCAATTAAATTATCTAAATGGAACTTCGCAACGGTGAAAGAACAAGCATTGTAATCACGTCCATCTTCCCGCCAACTGAGGCGGTGATGGCATTTGCCAAAATGGACGATCATGACCTGGTAGTTGCAGGTGACAAAAAAACGCCGGGAGACTGGCAACACGAAAACGTATCATATCTTTCGGTAGAGCAGCAGCAGGGTATTGGCCGGCATTTGAATGCGTTATTGCCATACAACCATTACTGTCGCAAAATGATGGGCTACCTGCATGCGATTGCTTCAGGTGCATCATTTATCGTTGACACAGATGATGATAATATCCCAAAGGAGAATTGGGCATTCCCTGGTTTTGAAGGGAAATTTCAAACCATTCCTGGCGACAAAGGCTTTATCAACATTTACCAGTTGTATACCGATGAGCCAATCTGGCCAAGAGGTTTACCCTTGCACCTGATCTCAAAAAAGTTTGATCTGGAAACAGGCCTGGAAACAAAACACATGAAGGTCGGTATGTGGCAGGGATTGGCTGATGAAGACCCGGATGTAGATGCCATTTATCGCTTAACATCCGACACGCCGGTATACTTCAAGCAAAGGGAGCCGGTAGTATTGGACAAAGGAACTATTTGTCCTTTCAATACACAGAATACGTTGGTAAGAAAGGAATTCTTTGCGCTGATGTATTTACCAACCTACGTCACGTTTCGATTTACCGACATCCTGCGCAGCCTCGTAGCGCAGCCAATCATGTGGCTTTACGATTGTCATTTAGGGTTTGTAGATGCTACCGTGGTGCAAAAGCGAAATCCTCATGATTATTTCAAGGATTTTGTTTCCGAGATACCAATGTATTTACACACCAGTAAAGTGGTTGATATAACTATCGGTGCTATCAGCAGTTCAAAGAGCCTGCATGATAATTTGTATGACACGTACGACGCATTGCTGCGCCATGAAATAGTAGAGGAAAGAGAATTACCTGTATTAGAAGCCTGGCTAAAAGACATTTCCTGACGTGCAACGTTTGATTACAACCAGTTGGGATGACGGACACCCAGCTGACTTGCGCCTTGCTGAACTACTTCATAAATACAAGCTCAAAGCAACCTTTTATATCCCGAAAACGAACGCAGAACAAACTGTCATGGCAGAGGCACAGGTGAGGGAACTGGCAACGCAGTTTGAAGTAGGTGCACATACTTTACGCCACATTCGGTTACATAAAGTCACTAAAAACGTCCTTTTTCAGGAAATCAACGGGAGTTATCAATGGCTTTCAGACCTAACAGGTAAAGCCCCTGTTTCATTTTGTTTTCCCGGTGGCAAGTACAATAAGCAGGCAGTTAACCAGGCATATTCCTGCGGCTTTCGAGTGCTAAGGACAACAGAACTGCTCAGTATTTCCCATCAACAAGGGCAAAAGCTCCTTCCAACTACACTTCAACTGTATCCGCACGAACGGACAACCTATCTAAAACATCTCGTTAAACGAAGAAGGTGGGATAACCTGGTAAGTTGGATGAAAGCCGGAACCTCAGCATCACTGGAAAAACTGACTGACTATTATCTCGCACAAACGGAGCGCAACGGTGGATGTTTTCATCTATGGGGACATTCATGGGAGATAGAAGAGAACGGCCTTTGGGGCAGGCTGGAAGACATTTTTAAGCTCCTGTCAAACCGTGCGGAGTTTTCTTACGTAGAGAACAGAGACATTCTTCACCATTGATCATATTTCGCCTAAAACATACTTGAAACTTTTTTTCATGCAACGAAGCAAACTATTTAGCATGTATGTAAGCACCGGGCCCTACCGCGAGTTTGCAAACACCATTATCGAAAAAGCAAAAGCGGGAGAAAGCGACTATGCCTGTGTTGCCAACGTGCATATGCTGGTAGAGACCTATAAGAATAACGCCTTCGCCCAGGTGGTAAATGATGCGTCCCTGATCACACCCGACGGTAAGCCGCTGACCTGGGCGCTTCGGCTGGTGCACAATGTCAGCCAGGATCGTGTAGCTGGTATGGACCTGCTTCCTGATCTGCTAAAGCTTGCGCAGGACCAACAACTACCCGTATATTTCTATGGGGGCAGCGAAGAGATGCTGATGCAAACCGGCCTTTATCTTAAATCAAAATTTCCTTCGCTGCCCATCGCCGGCATGTATTCGCCACCCTTTCGTCCGTTAACAGCAAAGGAAGAGAAACACGTTGTGGATAGCATTAATGCCTCCGGTGCGAAACTTGTATTTGTAATTCTTGGCTGCCCCAAGCAAGAGCTCTGGATGGCATCGATGAAGGGAAGAGTACAAGCTTACATGATAGGTGTAGGCGGGGCATTACCGGTGCTCATCGGTATGCAAAAGCGAGCCCCGAAATGGATGCAGACCGGCGGCCTTGAATGGCTTTTTCGTCTGGCCCAGGAACCCCGACGTCTTTTCACCCGCTACGCAGTGACCAACTCAATGTTCCTTTTTCTTTTTTGCAAAGCTTACGTGCAAAAAAAGTTTGTACAAACTGCCTCTTAAAATCATCTACCGAAACCGTGTGTTATGAATAGTCGCTTTCACCGTAACCTGCAGCTTAGTCTCGCTATTCTCGATTTCATCACGATCAATGCTGTCTTCTTTTTCGCGGAATATTTTTTTCGCAAGCAGTTGCTCATTACGCCAAACCGCGAATACCTGCATTTCATTTTTTTTATCAATGTGACCTGGCTGGCAGTAACCCTGGCAAAAAACATTTACCACGAACGGTACATCGTTTCCTTTGAACAGTTCAGCAGGGTTTCAATTCATGCCTATGTTTATTTTCTTTCTATCATTATCATTTTCTTGTTCTTCTTTCGGATGATCCTCTTATCTCGGGTGTTCATCTCGGTTGTGTTGAGCAGCATTTTTGTGATGTTGCTAATCAACCGGTTTCTCTACCTGGCCATTCATCACTACTTTAAGAAGCATGACTGGCTGGTCAACAAGGTTGTCATTATCGGCTACAACCCTCTGTCTAAAAAATTGGTAGACTATTTATCGGAGGAAGGCGCCAACAAAGAAATCATTGGTTTTTGCGAGGAAAGTGAAAACGTTCATGAACTGTCCAACTACCCAATTCTCAGTAATGTTTCGCAAACGCTGGATATCTGCAAGCGGTACGGCGTAAACGAAATCTATTCCACCGTAGCACCGGAGCAAAATCATAGTTTGTATGGGTTAATTCAGGGTGCGGATGAAAACTGTATCCGGTTTAAAATCGTACCTGATCTTGGGTTCTTCTTTAAAAAGCAAATGCACATTGATTATCTCAAAGAGATTCCAGTCATTTCCTTGCGAAAAGAACCGCTGGAAGACTTGGGTAACCGAATTAAAAAAAGAGCCTTTGATCTGGTGGTGAGCTTTTTCGTCTGTGTGTTTATTCTTTCCTGGCTGATCCCGATCATTGCCATATTGATCCTGTTGGAGTCAAGAGGCCCTGTTTTCTTCGTGCAGCAACGCAGCGGGAAAAACAACCGGAGCTTTGGCTGCCTGAAGTTTCGAAGCATGAAGATGAGTGGTACAGCCCACTTGCAGCAGGCAACGAAGAATGACAGCCGGGTTACAAGGATCGGACGTTTTCTTCGTCGCACAAGTCTTGATGAGTTCCCTCAATTCATCAATGTGCTTCGCGGGGACATGAGTATAGTTGGGCCGAGACCACACATGCTGAAACATACTGATGAGTATTCGCGGCTGATTGGCCAATACATGGTGCGGCAATTTTTGAAACCAGGAATTACCGGCTGGGCGCAGGTCAATGGCTACCGTGGTGAAACCCGGACGGTAGACCAGATGCAACGGAGAGTAGAGCATGATCTTTGGTACCTTGAAAACTGGAGCCTGTACCTTGATATGAAGATCATGGCAATGACCGCTTTCAATACCATTAAAGGTGACAAAAATGCTTTCTGAGTTTTTAATAAGATCCAATAATCCGGCGATGGCAGGTGAAACCGATGAAGGTGAAATGATAGGTGCCAATACGCAGCAAAACAAAAGTGTAAAGGCTGCAGCACTTCTTTTGCTGCTGGTGCTTTTGGTTGGTGGCCTGATTGCTGTTCTTACAAGCATGATGGGTGGGATGCTTGCAAGGATTTTACATGCTGCGGGTTTCTTGGCTTTAGGTACCGTGCACCTTCGTATGTCGTCCATCGCGTTTGGCGTTGCTGATCGCCGGCGCCAACTTTTATTTGTCCTGGTATCGGTTGGTGCACTTCTCGGCGCACTGTTTGTCGTGCAATTGTTTTTTCCTTCTTACTCGTGGCTTCAAACTCTTTCGGCTTTATCTGCCTTTACACTTCCTTTTGTGTTACACGAGCTTTGGCGTTTTTACAACTTGTTTACTGTTGGGGCTGGCAAGACCTGGTCGTACAGCGATGATCTCTCCCTTCAAAAATCAACCACCTTTTTAAACAGCATGCCAGTGAGATTTAAAGTGCAGCTGGAAGATGGTGGCGAACTGCAATACCAGGTATCCTTTAAGGCGCCGGTGCGAATGAAACTAGGGTTGATTTTTTACCACATGGTCCAAAGCCAGCAAAATACGGAAGGGGTGCCTATTCGTTTTGTTGATGCAATGAACGAACCATACACCTGGATATTTCAAACATCCCAATTTGGATTTACCAGGAGTCTTGATCCTGACCTCGGCCTGATTGAAAATGGCATTCGGCAAAATACGTTGGTTATCGCCAAACGATTACAACGTGACAAGCAACTGCGAGCAGATGGAAATGGTAATGCCTCCAATGAACAAAACACATTTTAATTTATCCAAGTACGAACCATGATAGCTCAAACTGTTTCAAATCCTGGTACCACAAAGCTGAAATTCTTTTTAACCTATGCGTTCAGCGTTGTGCTTGTCGCGGTCATCGTGTTATCAATTTTCAGAGGTGAAGAGAATGCCAGCACTCCTGCGAATAGCACACCGGTCGTCAACAATGATGACGCATTTTTTTTCGAAGCAAATACTGCACTGCAAAATAAGATGCAGGTTTTAAGCAAAGCCTATTTGGATAATGTAGCACACGTTCAAACCGGTGAAAAGCCAGCGGCGGTTCAAACAGCAGAGAATGACATGCGGAAGGCGCTGGACGAAGTGAAAAGCAAGAATGCAGGCCAGGAAAATACTGCCCTGCAGGGAAAAACAGAAAACCTCATTTCATTTTTTGAAAGTGAAATGAACCGCCAAGGCCAGTTGTATGCTCATTTACTTCAGAAGGAACAGGCAAGCAGCAACGCGGCAACCGTTCAAAACAATGCTGAGTTACAACAGCTGAAAGACCAACTGAGTCAGAAGGAGAAAGAAATTGCCTCATTGCAGGCTAACCTCCGCGAAAAACCAAAAGTGATCGAGCGGCCGGCGTCGGACGATTCAAAACAGTGGAAGGACAGAGCCGTTGGCCTCAAAGCGGCAAATGACAAACTTTCTAAACAAATAGCAACAATAACGGCGTCCTACCAAATTATCGTCGAAGACAACCGGCGATTACTAAGCCGTCTGCAGGCGTCGAAGAAACAATAGAAGATTGCGTGAGATTGATCCCGTGCTGTTGACCCATACGTTTGTTATGGGTTTTTTATTGTTAGTAGGTGAGTGAAAACGATTGCTTTCTACTATCACTGATAGCTTCACCGGTTTTTTTGATCAATTCCACAAATAATTCAAAATGTTACTTGTTTCTGCTTTAATTTCCCGCCGCAATCCAGCTCTGGTAGCGAATTACACAGGATTTGGATGCGGTCGAATTCTTATGAAAAAACCAAAGCAATCGTTTCAAAAAGCGATCGGTCTGTTGCTTTTTACACTGGCCGGTTTTGCTTCTTCCGCCACTAACTACTACTTCTCTTCTGTTTCAGGCGATGATTCGCGAACAGCGGCACAGGCACAAAACCCTTCAACGCCGTGGAGATCAATTGACAAGTTAAATGCAATCTTTCATTCGCTCGTCCCAGGTGATACCGTCTTTCTGAGAAGAGGAGAGATATTCCACGGGTCAATTTTTCCAACATCATCCGGTAGTGCATCGCATCCAATAGTGATCACGGCTTTTGGTCAGGGAGCCCAACCCGTTGTTAGCGGCTTGCAGCGCATTCAGGCCTGGAGCTCACGCGGCGGCAATGTATGGGAGGCAGCTGGTCTGTCCACCAGTAACATAAACGTCCTGGTGATTAATGGACAGGCAAAGCCGATTGGCCGTTACCCTAATACCGGTTACCTGTCAATCGACAGTCATAACGGGAATACTTCAATCACCGACGATGCTTTGGCAACAGGTACAAACTGGAGCGGAGGCGAGGTGGTGATCCGTAAAAATCGCTGGATCATTGATAGAAACCGGATCAGCAGTCATTCGGGTAGTACAGTAAACTATCAATCCGAATCGGGCTATCATGCAACAGATAAGTATGGATATTTTCTGCAAAACCATCCGGCCGCACTGGACCAAGAAGGGGAGTGGTATTTCCAAAATGGAAGATTGGGTATATACGCAAATAGCAATCCTTCTGGCCTTTCTGTAGACGCAAGCGTAGTTCCAACCCTAGTTCAGCTTTACCAGAGAAGTTATATTGTTTTTTCCTCGCTTGATTTTGTCGGCGCCAACCAAACGGCAATCAAGATCAACCAGGGACAGAATATCACTTTTGCTGATTGCAACATCCGGAATTCAGGCGAGAATGCCGTAGATGCCTCTGATGTGCACGCACTGAAAATTTTGCGGTCAGAAATATTGTCTACAGCCAACGTAGCCTTGAATATTACCAACTGCCACAGCACTGTGTTGCAAAACAACACCGTTGCTAACACAGGGACAGTAGCAGGCATGGGCAAAAGCGGCGATGGGACTTACACTGCCCTCCTTATCAGCGGCGACAATAATACCGTTGAAGGAAACAAGATCGAAAACACGGGTTATGTTCCGTTATCGTTCAATGGTTCTTCCGTATTAATCAAAAACAATTTCATCAACCGGTTTACGCTGGTGAAAGATGACGGTGGTGGCATTTATACTTGGAACAACAGCGCTAGCCCACCGAATTATACCAACCGTAGGGTAGAAGGGAATATCATCATCAACGGCGTTTCGGCGTCAGCGGGAACAAACGATCCGGCCAGGAAGTATTCGCATGGTATTTACATGGACGATAACGTAGCCAATGTGGAATTGCTAAACAACACGGTGGCTAACCAGGAAGGTTTTGGTTTTTATATCCACAACGCAAGGTCCATCGCTATCAAAGGCAATACAGCCTACAACAATACTGTACAACTTTTGATGGAGCACGACGATATTGCACCAAATAGCCCCATCCGGAATACGGAAGTGCGGAATAATATCCTGTTCTCCTTGCAGCCTCACCAGATAGTTGCTGAATACAAATCGCGTCAAAATGATTTGAATGATTTCGGATCGTTTGATGAGAATATTTATAGTCGGCCAACAAATGACAACGCCGTTATTGGAACCCTTAGAAATGAAAATGGTAATTACTCGTACCAGGCAGTTGATGTTGACGGCTGGAAGGCGATGTCGGGAAAGGACAATGCTTCAAAAGGAAGTCCGAAGACATTTCCAACCTACCACGTGGCAAATGTGCTTTCCGGCAATCTGTTTGGGAACGGAAGCTTCAACAACAATATCGGTGGGCTTTATGCATTTTCACCAGCCAATAATTGCCAGACTGCATGGAGCGGCAATGGCCTGGACGGAGGAAGTTTAACCGTCAGTTTCTCAAACATAACCAACAATAGCAAAGGCACGGTTGTGCTAGGCGTCGGTGCTGTTTCAGCAGGAAAAAAATACCGGCTGCGTTTTAGTCTGAAGGGCGGCAATGAGAACAAGATGCTGGATGTTTACCTGAGAAAGAGTGGAGCACCTTATAATGATGTTACTGGCCGTAACCTTGTTGCCATCAAACCAAACCGAAAAGAAGTAGAACTCCTGTTGGAGCCGACAGAATCAACAGGCGATGGTAGCATTGGTATTGATGTACCGGAACAAAGTAGCGTGGTTTACATTGATAATATTGAGTTGCGTGAAGTGACTGCCAGCCCGGTTAACCTTGCCGATTCAATCAAATTTATATACAACCCTGATGCAAGCGTATCTGTTTCATCGCTCCCCGGAAATTTTATTGATGTACAGAACGCAGTTTATTCAGGAACCGTATCTACACAACCATTTTCTTCCATCGTACTTCTTGCAAATGGCAGCACAGTAACACCGCCACCACCGGCTGCCAATTGTTCTGCTACAGGAAGCATCTTGCGGGAACAATGGAATAATGTCCCGGGAAATGATGTATCCAATCTTTCTGTAACAGCGCAACCTTCGCTCTCTGGGCAGATCAATTTGTTTGAAGGCTCCCAAAATGCAGGAGAACGTTATGGTTCACGGATTCGTGGCTATATCTGTCCGCCAACAACAGGAAACTATACATTTTATATCGCTGGTGACGATGCAACAGAACTTTGGTTAAGCAATTCTGAGAGCCCTTCGCAAAAACAAAAGATCGCTTATAATTTAAGCTGGACCGGCTTTCGTGAGTGGGAAAAATATCCAACGCAAAAGTCTGCGCCAGTTTATTTGGAAGCAGGTAAGAAATATTACATCGAAGCGTTGCACAAAGAAGGCAATGGTGGTGATCATTTGTCAGTAGCGTGGTTAATGCCCGGCGGCGCAATGGAGGCGCCAATCCCCGGCAATCGTTTGTCTCCCTTTCAGGTCGCGCCGATGACGGCGCAAACCATTTCGTTCAGCGCTTTGCAGAGCGTGTATTTAGGTGGTGCTCCATTAACGCTGAATGCAACGGCTTCCTCAGGTCTTCCAGTAACTTATACCATCGTGTCAGGGCCGGCGACGATTAATGGCAACATCGTAACAACAACATCGGCAGGAGTTGTCGTCATCAAGGCTTCACAAAGCGGCGATAGCCAATTTGAGCCAGCACCCGATGTATTACAATCGCTAACCGTGTTACCTGCGTTACCGGTAGCTCAATGCAATGCCGCAGGTACTATTTTGTGGGAACAATGGACAAACGTAAATGGCAATGATATCACGCAAATACCCTTGGGTAATGCGTCTGCTTCATCACGGCAGCTAACCGTTTTTGAGGGGCCAGTTGATCTTGCTGAGCGATATGGAAGCCGGATACGTGGCTATATCTGCGCTCCTCAGTCGGGAAATTATACATTCTATATTGCCGGCGACGATGCCACGGAGCTGTGGTTAAGCAGTGACGAATCGGTAGGTAACAAAACAAAAATTGCTTACAATTTATCTTGGACTGGTCACCGTGAGTGGACAAAATACTCTACACAAAAATCAGTGGCTGTTTACCTGGAAGCTGGCAGAAAATATTACATCGAGGCGTTGCATAAGGAAGGCAATGGTGGTGACCACCTTTCGGTAGCGTGGACAATGCCAAACGGTGTGTTTGAAGCACCAATTGCCGGTACACGATTGTCACCTTTTATTCCAACTGCCGTTAATCAATGTTCTGCAACGGGAACAATACTTCGCGAAGAATGGAAGAATATTTCCGGCAATGATGTCTCGCAGATCCCGCAAATGAGCATGCCGTCTTCTGCCATTGAAGTCAGTGGCTTTGAACACCTGAATGGCAGTGGTGAAAACTATGGTTCACGGATCCGCGGTTTTATCTGTCCGCCAACAACAGGAAACTATACATTTTATATCGCTGGTGACGACGCTACTGAACTTTGGTTAAGCAGTTCTGCTTTACCATCAGGTAGAAAAAGAATCGCCTACAACCTGAGCTGGACCGCTGTGCGTGAATGGAACAAGTATGCTTCGCAGAAATCATCTCTGGTGTTTTTAGAAGCAGGTAAGAAATATTACATCGAAGCGCTTCATAAGCAAGGAGGCGGCGGAGATCATCTTTCTGTAGCATGGCAATTGCCCGATGGAATGATGGAAGCGCCAATCAGCGGAAGCCGCTTGTCGCCGGTTTTAGTTGACGTGTTACCAGGTTTCAGTCTAGCAACTGCCCGCACCGAAGCAGCAAGAGAAATAGCAGCACTGCCGGAGCTAAAGGATGATGCACGATTGAAAGTAAGGCCAAATCCATTCTCACAAAGGGCAATCATACAGGTAACAGCCCCAGGTTCGGGTCTGGTTCGGTTGGACATATGCGATATAAGCGGCAGGGTTGTGAAACTGGTGTTTAATGGCACTTTGAAGGAAAAAGAAACAAGGCAGTTTGAATTCGCAGGTACTGCATTGACTAAAGGGACTTATGTTGTACGGATGTTTTACGGAGGAACAGTTAATACCTGTAAAATTGTGAAACTAGATTGATAAACTTGCACCAAGCTTTATAAAGAGACCCTGGATTTTCCGGGGTCTCTTTTTTTTGTTATCTTGTTGGTATTAAGGATGAGATTGCATCGGATACGTGGTTATCATGGAAGTTGCCGATAATACCTGTTTTGCTTAAGTGAAACGGATCTTTAACATCTAACGGTTGCACGATTTTCGTATACATAAAAATGGCCGTTATGAAAAGATACTTCACCATTGCCGAGCTCGAACGGTATACCGATATAAAGGCGCACACTTTCCGTACGTGGGAGCAGCGGTATGAGATGTTGAAGAGTAAACGAAAGACTAACAATCTTCGCTATTATACAATCAGTGATCTTGATTTTTTCCTCGATTTTTCCCTTCTGAACAGGTACGGCTACAAGGTGTCAAAACTGGCTGCTATGAAGCCGGAAGAAGTAAGAGAGACCGTCTTTTTGCTTGAAAACGAAACGGCAAAAAAGGAAAATATTGTTCACAAGCTGATCGTTCACATGTTTTCACTGGAAGTTGACGCTTTCGAGTCAATTCTTGACCATGCCATCAGCAAATACGGGATAAATGAAGCAATGGAGGATGTCATTCTTTCCTTCATCGAAAAAATAGATTTATTTTCCTACAAAGGCAATTCGTCTACGGAATATCACTTTGCTACCACTGTGCTCCGTAAGAAAATTATTGTCGGTATAGAACAGGCCAAGGGAAGAGGTCCTCTTTCAAAAACAGCGCTTTTATTCCTTCCTGAAGGCGAGCACTTTGACCTGCTATTACTATATATCCACTACAAATTTCAACTTGCCGGTATTAAATCGTTCTACTTAGGAACGAACATCCAGTTCCAGGATCTTTCTATCGCGGTAGAGAAGAAGCAGCCTGACTTTCTGGTAACTTATCTTCATCACGAAGAGAAAAAAGCATGGAACAAACTCTTGTCATATTTGCCTTGCACTGAAAAACAGTTGTTGTTTGTTACAAGGCCGATCATCGACTCACCTCAAGGTAAGTTAGATGCCAGCAAAATAAAGTTTGCCCAATACAGGTCGATTGTCGAAGAAGTGGAAGGTTTGGAAATGCCGCTTGAAAAAGTTTAATACTCAGTCTCCCACTAAAAAGTAACGTCGGAAATAATTCATCGGGCAATTTTGAACGCTACTTTTTTTCCTTACCTGTTTGCGGTATTCCCGTTTTTATTTAACGTTGAACCATTCAATTAGATTGAATTGCGGTAATTGCTCCCCACCGCCCGATTGTTCATATCTATCTAGAAAATAATACTATATAATTGTGAAAGAAATCTAAACTTAAAAATTGAAAAGAACGGTTTAGGCAGCTCTTCATTTGGTGTTAGGCACGTATTGTGTGCCTTTACGACTGTTAGGTGAGAGAAATTTCAGCTCATCTATATTTTCTCAGCGAAGACACCAATCCTTATGAACTTTAACGGTAAAACGATTGCTTTAAAGAAAATCTTTTTTCTCATTTACGGTCTAAGGGGTAATCCTGTTTGTTTCAATCTTTTCCAGCCCCTGCTTAAGTACTTAAAAACGGTATTGTTTTGTTTTGGTTGGCTCATGACAACTGTGGGCCAGTCACAAAATCTTGCAACCGGTTTAGTCAGCCATTACACTTTTTGCGATTGTACAGCTACTGATTTTAGTGGCAATAATCATCATGGAACAATTATCGGCAACCCAAAATGCTCGAAGGGCAGGCTGGGTAATGGATTATTATTTAATGACGATGGAGGCATCAACGATTGCGGCCAGCCGGGAGGGCAATACGTGCAGTTACCGCCGATGGATGCAATCTGGTCTGGTGGCTTTTCTATATCAGCCTGGGTACGATTTGGAGATATTAAAAAATACCAGCGGATCATTGATTTTGGAAATGCGAATGGAGAAGCTGGAGGTATGAACATTCTCTTTGGCAGGGAAATTAACAGTAACAATCTCATTCTTGAAAGTTGGATCAACAACAATGGCGCTCAGGCACGAACTACCGGAAGGTTAACAGCGGTAAACGTCATTCGCACTGATAGTACTCAACACCTCTGTGCAACGATCCGACAAGACACCATGCGGATCTTTGTTAATGGTATATTGGTTGCCCAAAAAAAAGGAAATCCAATTGCAAATGTTGCCCGTACACGGAACTACATTGGCCGTTCGCTCTGGTGTGCAGATGATCCCGATTTCAAAGGGTTAATTGAAGACGTAAGGATCTATAACCGTTCGTTAAGTATAAGCGAAGTCAAAGCGCTTTACCAGGAAGGAGAAAAGGATTTTGCCATTAATACTCATTGCAATTCGCAGCAGGTGGATGTGGGGAGTAATAATTTTATTAATGCTGATTCATTGCGTTGGGACTTTGGCGATCCCTCGGGTGGAAGTTCAAACCTTGCTTCAGGCTACACTGCTTCGCATACCTACAAGGATACTGGAACGTATACAGTAAGCCTGGTTGTTTACAAAGCTTGTTTAAACGACACGATCTCAAAAACAGTTCGGATATATAAGATTGAGAAAGATTTCCTCGGTCCTGACTTTGCTATTTGCCCTGGCATAACAAGTTTGCTGAATCCCAATTTTAGCAATGCCTCATATACCTGGCAGGACGGGTCAGCTGGCGAGAATCTTTCAGTATCACAGCCGGGAATTTACTCCTTACATATGCGGGTCGGAGATTGTTCCTACATCGACAGTGTTACGATTGGTTCTTTAAGAAAATTTGGTTTTGAGCAAGCAACGGTCTGTGAAGGGCAAAGCGTTTACAACTATTCAACCAGCGGTATTTATCGCGATACGTTTGCTCTTTCCAACGGCTGTGACAGCATTCGCACATTGCAGCTCACTGTCCGGAAAGCAACAAGGTTGGAAAACAAGATCGCTATTTGCGAAGGTGAATCGTATCGGCTTCCGTGGGGACAAGAGGTGACCATCGCTGGCCAGTTTAGTGACACAGCCCGATGCCAGTCTGGCTGCGATAGCTTAATTCGGGACTTCGTCGTTCGAATCAACCCTTTGCCTACTGTGCGGATAACAAAATCAAATGACATTGATTGTTCAGTTCGCACCGCCATCCTTGCCGCTACAGGTGGCGAAAAATATAGTTGGACGCCAGCAAACACAGTAAATAATCCCATTGGTAATAAAACAATGGCAACGCCAAACCTTTCTACTGTTTATCATGTGAGAGTCACTTCCGGTGCCGGTTGTTCAAACTCCGACAGTGTTCTGGTCCGTGTGTCAAATGAGCGGGCCAATGAGGGATTTTTTGTACCCTCTGCATTCACACCAAATGGTGATGGAAAGAATGACTACTTCGGTGTGTCACATTGGGGTGCAGTGAAAAATCTACGCTTCACGGTTTCTAACCGCTGGGGAGAGGTAGTATTTAGAACGAATGACGCATTGAAGTCCTGGGACGGAACTTTTCGCGGCCAACCACAGTCTTCAACAACCTATGTGTACGTTATTAGTGCCGATACTGAATGTGGGTCCGTGATGCGAAGAGGCACTGTTGTATTGATTAGATGAGAACAGAAAGCGTCAAATTTTAAAAAAGCCGCTGATTTGTTTTAGGAATCAAAATCGTATAAAGTATTGGGCATAGATGCAGAATCACAGCCATAAAAAAAGCTCCGAAAACTCGGAGCTTTTTTTCGTGCCCCACATTGGAGAATTATCGAACCAGTATAAGGATGAATTGGCCTTACTATATAAGCTAAAGCCGTTGTTGGAGCCCGCAAAATTTTCGAAGGGAGGCCGGAAGGTTTAAGGACAAGCGGGCTTCCTTGCCTTTAATGACGAGTTGGTTGCCGCACTTTATCCAATCTAGTTTTTAAAGAAAAAAGGTCATAGAAAAACCAAGTTTTACCAATACACTTTATCTTTAAGTGTTATATATTTTCAGGCCCGCCAATTCTTATAAAAAGACCCGTTTGATAGTGTAGTAACTGTCGTCTTTCTTTCACAGTAAAGGGACAACCTTGTGTAAGCTGAAGATGTAGGTGCGCTTTTTATGACTAACCAATGAAAACGCCGTATGGCTTTACTAATTCGCTAGGCTATGTATACGGTTCACCTAATCCCTTTTTTTACCGGGGCGAAGAAGCGCTCGGCCTTCAATTCTCTACCAATGCTTCTTTAGAACTGCAGATTCGAAAGCTAAAAGGGGTGAAATGGAGCCAGCCACAGAAGTGCTGGTACCTGCCACTCAGTAAAGCTTCCTACGAGCAGATCAAGCTAGCGCTCGGGTCTTTGGCTACGATAGACAATCAGGCCTTGCGCGCCTACCTTCAAAAAAGAAAGCAGGTCGTAGCGATCAACGCTCCTTCAAAAGGCATCAACTCTTCTGGCACAATGGGCTTGGTGGCAACGCAGCGAAAGCCACCCGTGCTCACGCCTGCTTGGCACCTAAGCCCCGAAAACCGGGCGGCCCTGCTCCAGTTCTTAGAGCACCTCATACTTAAATCCTACAGCCCCTCCACGATCAATACCTACCGTAAAGAGTTTCTGCAGCTGCTTCAGCTCTTAAAGGATAAACCAGTCTATGAACTCTCCCCTGAAGAGCTACGGCGCTACATGATCTACATCATCCACAAGCAAAGGGTGAGCGAAAACACGGCCCACAGCCGATTAAATGCCCTGAAGTTTTACTTTGAAGGTGTTTTAGGACGGGAGAAGTTCTTTTTTGACATCCCACGACCAAAAAAACCCTTCATCCTACCAAAAGTGCTGGCCGAGGGTGAGATCTCCCGCCTGTTTAATGCGGTGCGGCCGCTGAAGCACAAAGCGATCCTGTTTACCGCCTACAGCTGTGGCCTAAGAGTAAGCGAAGTGATTGCTCTGAAATGGAAGCACATTGACCGCGAACGGGGACAAATCCTAATTGAGCAGGCCAAAGGCAAAAAAGACCGCTACGTGACCCTAAGCCCCATTTTAGAAGATATTCTTGTTAGCTATTACCGGAAGGCCGCTGTTAAGCCTATCCTTTACGTGTTTGAAGGCACCGTGCCGGGCACGCCGTATAGCGCACGGTCAGCACAGATTATTTTCCAGCAGGCAAGAGCAAAGGCGGGCATCCGAAAAGAAGTGAGCTTTCACGCCCTTCGTCACTCCTTTGCTACGCACCTTTTGGAAAAAGGTACCGATGTTCGCTACATTCAAGAAGTGCTCGGCCACTTTAGCATTAAAACCACCACCCGGTACCTGCATGTCGCACGGGAAAAGCTTGTGGTCATTGAAAGCCCACTGGATAGCCTTTGGCAGAAAGGTGACATTAACTGGGAGGTGTGATTGCCGCAATGCGCAATAAATATTGCGCAATGAACTTTGGTTGAAAACCAATGGGTTGCATTTTTTTAAATTTCGTATAATTGCAGTAATACTACTGTTGTACGCAATATGGCACTTCATAAAAGCTCAAAATAAATGGCTCTCTACGGAACACATCCCTCACTCAGATTAGCAGAAGACCCAACGGACCCAGTTTGGAGATGGTTTATTCTGAATGGACCTCATGGAGAGCGGTTCCAGTGGGAGCGGTTTGGAGATTTACCAAGAGATATTGAGTACCTCAAAGAATTTATTGATGAAAGAACAGCTGCCGACCCAGCGTTTCCACAAAAAGCAAGACTTATTGCATTAAAGGCACTGGAAAGCAGCAATAGTGTTTTGGTTCGCACTGCTATTCAAGTTCTAACGGTGCTTGGAACAGACGACGACATGGAAGTCATCAAAAGATATTTAGAAGCTGATAGCGAAGAAATAATCAAGGATGCTAAATGTTCTCTTTTTGAAAGGGGCATTAAAGTAAAACGATGAAGTTAGAGCCTGATAGCTGCGTACAACATGAACTTTTTGCAACAGGGGCTGAATTGCACATTTTCAACAAAAGAATTTCTATTTTACACCTGGAATAAAGCTGAGGCGGGAGAACCTAAATATCCCTGCTGCATAAAGCTCTGTTCCGTTAGGCGTAATTTTATGAAGCTAACTGCAACATTTATTTTCTGTTTCTTTTTCTCCATGGCAGGGCATGGACAGCTTCAAAAATCTTCCCACTTTTATCGCAAAACAGGCTGGCTTTGCAATGAAAGAATCCTCTTAGACAGCACAGGTCTGTTTTTCCAGGATTGGGGATGTGAAAACGATGTCAGGGTAGCCTGTGGTCGGTACGTGATTACAAAAGCAGGCGCAGTAAGTTTACAATATTTGTCCCTTAATCACCTTTCTCCAATTGCGTACATGAAGCAAACAGAAGCTGTAAAAGACTCCATTCTTGAAGTTCGGCTGTTTGACAGAAACAGAAAACCAGTCTATAGCAGTTTCCAGGTAACCTTTATTGATACAGCGGGCAGGTCGGAACGCAGGGGGCTTGATGATAGTGGGCTTCTCCTTGTCAATCGGTACAGATACAAAGAGGTTTTCTTGGACCAGTTAGACTTCATTTTTCCGGGCTTGCCAATCCCGATTATC
>Ga0164290_1001640_pt1 | contig 27682 bp, 24 predicted proteins | sample Micstemetagenome_FD_108782 | JGI IMG/M metagenome (GOLD analysis project Ga0164290, IMG submission 108782) | Contaminated culture microbial community from soil near Moab, Utah, USA - Microcoleus steenstrupii SON62 (Illumina Assembly) | ecosystem: Environmental > Terrestrial > Soil > Soil crust...
AAGCATGCCGCAACCTTCAAGAAGGTTGAGCTGTTCACCATCGACCAGCAATTCGGCGGCTGGGCCAAGGCGCAGCCAGAGCATTTTGGCGAAGGCGGCGTCTTCGACCAGATCTACAAGCCGCGATCATAACGCAGCAAAGCGAATCGGGGAAAAACTATGGCGCAGACTGCCTTACCTGCCATGCCGTTTCGGCCGCGCCACAGCGTGATACCGGGCTTTGGCCTCACGCTTGGGCTCACCTTGCTCTGGACTGCCTTGATTGTGCTGGTTCCCCTGGCTGGCTTGTTCCTGAAATCAGCGACATTGGGCTGGGATGCCTTTATGCATACCATTCAGACGCCGCGTGTGTTGGCGGCATTGAAGCTCAGCTTCGGCACGGCGTTGATTGCCGCCTTGGTCAATGCGGTATTCGGCCTATTGGTTGCCTGGGTTTTGGTGCGTTATGAATTTCCTGGTCGCCGTATCATTGATGCCATGGTCGATATTCCCTTCGCTTTGCCCACTGCCATTGCCGGCATCGCACTCACCGCGCTCTGGGCCGAGAATGGCTGGCTGGGCGAGCCGCTGGCGGCATTAGGCATCAAAGTGGCTTTCACGCCACTTGGCATCGTGATGGCACTGATTTTCATTGGCCTGCCTTTCGTGGTGCGCACCGTGCAGCCGGTGTTGCAGGATTTTGAGAAAGAGCTTGAGGAGGCGGCAGAGAGCCTAGGCGCCACCCGCTGGCAGATTTTCACCCGCGTGATATGGCCGAGCTTGATGCCGGCAACGCTCACCGGTTTCGCCTTGGCGCTGGCGCGGGGTTTGGGCGAATATGGCTCAGTCATCTTCATCGCGGGCAATCTGCCTGGCGTTTCCGAGATTGCGCCTTTGCTGGTGGTGATCAAGCTGGAGGAATTCCTCTATGCAGAGGCCACCTCTATCGCGGTGGCGTTGCTCATCGCCTCCTTCATAATGCTGTTTGTGATCAATGCCGTGCAGCATTGGGCCGAGCGGCGCGAGCAGGGGAGATAGGCAATGGTTGCTCTTGCTCTCAGCGGCGGCAGCCGCAAAGCCAGACGTATCGATCATGCTGGAGCCTGGATTCTGCGCGGTGTTCTGATCGCCATTGCCTTGGTCTTCCTTGGTATCTTCGTTGCACTGCCTTTGGTGATCGTGTTCACCGAGGCCCTGCGCCAGGGCTGGATGGCCTATGTGAAGGCGCTCACCGAGCCGGTGGCCTTGGCGGCGATCCGCCTCACGCTGCTTACTGCTTTGATTGTGGTGCCGATCAATCTGGCTTTCGGTGTGGTAGCAGCCTGGGCCGTGACCAAGTTCGATTTTCGCGGTAAAAGCTTGTTGATCACGCTGATCGATCTGCCCTTCTCGGTATCGCCGGTGATCTCGGGCTTGGTCTTCGTGCTGCTATTCGGCCTGCAGGGCTGGTTTGGCCCCTGGCTGCAGGAGCATGACATCAAGATCATCTTTGCCGTCCCCGGCATTGTGCTGGCGACGCTGTTCGTCACTTTTCCTTTTGTGGCGCGTGAACTGATTCCGATCATGCAGGAACAAGGCACACTTGAAGAAGAGGCCGCCATCGTGCTTGGCGCCTCCGGCTGGCAGACCTTCTGGCGCGTGACTTTGCCCAATATAAAATGGGGCTTACTCTACGGCTTGTTGCTCTGCAATGCCCGCGCCATGGGTGAGTTCGGCGCTGTGTCAGTTGTTTCGGGCCATATACGCGGCCTCACCAATACCATGCCGTTGCATGTAGAGATTCTTTACAACGAATACAATTTTGTCGCCGCCTTCGCGGTAGCCTCGTTGCTCGCGATGCTTGCCATCGTCACGCTGATTCTCAAAAGCCTGCTAGAATGGCGGTTGGCGCGCGACGCCGCGCGCACCGGCGAATAGGAAATCAAGCCATGCGTATCGATATTCAGAGCGTCAGCCGCCAATTCGGTAGTTTCCATGCGCTGAAAGCGGTGGATCTCACCGTGGCGAGCGGTGAACTGGTTGCCTTGCTGGGTCCGTCAGGCTCGGGAAAAACCACTTTGCTGCGCTTGATTGCTGGGTTGGATAAGCCTGATGCCGGCGATATCAGCTTTGACGGCAAGAGCACGGCGCAGCGTACGGCTGGCGAGCGGGACGTTGGCTTCGTGTTCCAGCATTATGCCTTGTTCCGCCATATGAGCGTGTTTGAGAATGTGGCTTTCGGCCTGCGCGTGCGGCCACGCAAGCAGCGGCCAGCCGAGGCCGAGATCAAGCGCCGGGTGGATGAGCTGCTGCAGTTGGTGCAGATAGATTGGCTGAGTGATCGCTTGCCCGCGCAGCTTTCCGGCGGCCAGCGCCAGCGCGTCGCCTTGGCCCGCGCACTCGCTATCGAGCCCAAAGTGCTGCTGCTGGACGAGCCTTTCGGCGCTTTGGACGCCAAGGTGCGCAAGGAACTGCGCCGCTGGCTGCGCCGCTTGCATGAACAACTCGGTATGACTTCCGTTTTTGTCACCCATGACCAGGAAGAAGCGTTGGAACTGGCGGATCGCGTGGTGGTGATGGACAAGGGCCGCATTGAGCAGGTGGACACGCCCGAGAAACTCTACGAGAAACCGGCGACGCCCTTCGTTAATCGTTTCCTGGGCGATATCAATGAACTGGATGGCCAGGTGCAAGGCGGCCGCGTGCTGTTCGACAGCGTGGAGACTAGCCTGCTACCCGCCGCTAAGCTGGCGGATGGCCCGGCTAAGCTCTATGTGCGGCCGCATGATATTATTGCCGAGCCCCTGGTGCCGGGTGGGCCGCTGACGGGCACCGGCACGGTGCGCTTCGTGTCGGCTGTGGGTGCCCATGTGCGTATCGAAGTCGATATCGGCGCAGGCTTCCCGATCCTTGAAGTCTCGCAGATGCGGGAGAATTTCGCTGACCGGCCACTGAAAATGGGCGAGCGCGTGCGCTTAGCCTTTCGTCGCGCCCAAGTATTCCCGGTGGATTGATGCTGGCTCCCGTTCAGCCATAGCAACCCTGTCTTATTGACGGGCCGCATGAGGCTATACTAGGCTCCGCAAGCGCTGAAATGGCACGGAGCGACATGAGCCTGGACAGAATCCCTTCGGTCGTTTCCGACTTGCCGGGTGCGACATCGGAAAGCGGCCCTGCCGGCCCTCGTGTCGCAGTGGTGATTCCCTGCTTCAAGGTCTCGCGCCATATCGTTGACCTGCTGCGGCGGATCGATGCCCTCGTCACCTATATTATTGTTGTGGATGATTGCTGCCCGGAAGGCACGGCTACTCTGGTTGAGCGCGAAATCGATGACCCTCGTGTGGTTGTTCTGCGTCATTCTGAGAATCAGGGGGTTGGCGGCGCAGTGATGACGGGATATCGCTATGCCATCGGGCTTGGGGCTGGTGTGATCGTGAAGCTGGATGGTGATGGCCAAATGGATCCCAGCCTGATCCCGACTTTCGTGGCTCCCCTGCTGAGCGGTGAGGCCGACTATGCCAAAGGCAATCGTTTCTTCGATCTAGAATCCATGCGCGGCATGCCGTTGGCACGATTGATCGGCAATATCGGCTTGTCTTTTCTCACCAAACTATCATCCGGCTATTGGAACCTGTTTGACCCGACCAACGGTTACACTGCGATCCATGCCTCCGTGGCGGCGCAGCTGCCTTTTGAAAAAATTGCCCAGCGGTATTTCTTTGAGAGCGACATGCTCTTCCGGCTGAACACCCTCGGTGCCGTGGTGTTTGATATCCCCATGCAGTCGGTGTATCGGGGCGAGGTATCCAACATGAATATCGTGCAGGAATTCCCTCGCTTCATTTTGAATAACGCGAAGAATTTTATGAAGCGGATTTTCTTCAACTATGTTTTGCGCAATTTCAATATTGCCAGCATTCAGCTCTTTGTCGGCCTGCCGCTTTTTTCTGTCGGTGTATTCTGGGGGGCTTCCGCCTGGATTGATCATATGCACAGGCATATCAATGCCAGCGCGGGCACGGTGATGCTGCCGTCGCTCTGTGTGATCATCGGTTTTCAGATGCTGCTTGGCTTCATGAACTACGATACCTCCAATCTGCCGCGCGATCCGCTGCATCGCCGCTTGATCGGTGCGCGGCGCTTGCTGCCACCGGCTAGAAACTAACCCTGGCGCCGCAGACACCGCGTTGCGACCTCAGATAGGTGCTGGTATAAGTCGTTTCACCCATTAAGCCGCGACAATCCGTAGACCGTTGGGGTATGACTTTGAGCAAGCCGACTGCTTTAGTTGTTTGCGGATCGCATCGATCTGGCACGTCGGCCATGTCTGGCTCGCTGAGTCTTCTTGGTTTTTCCCTGGGCAAGACCATCGCCCCTCCGGCCGCAGACAATGAGCGTGGCTTTTGGGAGAACCAAGCACTCAGTGAATGTAATGACGCCATCCTTGCCGCCGCCGGTCATCGTTGGGACAGTATTCTGCCCATTGATCCTGCGGCACTTCAGGCGCCTGATGCAATTGCCGCTCAGCGCGGATTGTCTCAAGTCTTTGATGCTGAGTTGGGTGGCGAAACGCTGATCCTGATCAAGGATCCGCGCTGTTGCCGGTTGCTGCCGATCTGGCAGGAGATGCTGAAAGCCCGCGATATCCGGGTTTGCTATCTCATGGCGATCCGCAATCCGCTTGAAGTGGCTGCGTCGCTCACCAGGCGGAACGATTTCGCTACCACGAAAGGCCTCTGGATTTGGCTGCGTCATACCCTTGAAGCAGAGCTGGCGACACGCGGCCAGACCAGGGCCTGGCTGGACTTTGATGCTTTGCTGCGGGATGCCCAGGCACTGCCCGCGGCGCTGCAGCGGCTTGGCCTGGGCGCCGCCATTAGCAACAATCCTGCCAGGCTTGAAGGGTTCCTGGCGGCTGATCTGAAGCACCATTCCTTTGGATTGGATGAAAAGCTGGGCCGCTGGTGCCGCGATGTCTATCAGGCATGTCTGCTTGCTGCGACTGATGAAGCGGCTGCCGCGTCTAGCTTTGATCGGGTTCGCAGTGAATTGCGGGCCGCCGATGAGCTTTATGCGCCAGAATTCGAGACGATCGAGGCGCCGCTGAAGCATGAGATAGCTGTAGCACATGCGGTCATCAAGGAAAGTGAGGCGAGGCGGCAGCATGCTTTGCAGCAGCTTGCTGCCGTGGAGGAGGCGCTGCGCCGCGAGCGCTTGACCATCCTGCGCCCAATCATTCGCCACATTTTGCGCGCCAGTAGCCATCTCTCCTCTTTGCTTCCTGATCCCGTGCGCGTGTTTGCGGAAGCATGTGCCCATCGTGCCTTGAAGCTGCTGCAGCCGAATCATCCGCGCCTTGGGCTTTACGAGGCAGCGCGGCGCAAGCGGTTATTCATGGCGCATTATGCCAAGGCCCGAGCGGAAGGAGTACCGGCTGCAGGAACCACCCGGCCAGCCTCGTTTGTCTTTCTGCCAGTGATCGATTGGCATTTCCGCGTCCAGCGGCCGCAGCATCTTGCTATGAGCCTGGCCCGGCGCGGCCATAAAGTGGTTTATCTGACCACCAGTTTTTTCGAGCCGAATGGCGGCAAGCTGTATCGAATGCTGGAGCAGCCCTTCCAGAGTGTATTCATCTGCGAACTGGCATGCCCCGGCCCGCATCCGGCAATCTATCGGGCACTTGCCAACCCGGAGCAGCAGGCAATGCTGGCCGAAGGTCTGCATCAATTGCAGCGCGATCTTGAGCTGACGAACATGGTCAATATCGTTCAGCACCCTTTTTGGCTGAAAGCGGCAGAGCGACAGGGCGGCGCGCTGCTGGTCTATGATTGCATGGATTTCCATGCCGGTTTCTCGAATAACCAGATGGATATTCTGCGCGAGGAGCGGCGGCTGGCGATGGTTGCGGATCAGGTGATTGTGACGGCCGATGCGCTGGCCAGAAAGCTGCTACCACGCCAGGCGGTGGTAATCCGTAATGCGGCAGAGGTTGACTTCTTTGCCGCCGCGCCGCCGCGCCTGCTCTGGCGCAAACAGCGGCCTACTGTGGGTTATTTCGGCGCCATCGCCGAATGGTTTGATGCAGCCCTGCTGGAGAGGATGGCTGCTGCTCATCCCGATTGGGATTTTGTGCTGGTTGGGGATGTATCCGCGGCTGATATGGCTTGGGCATCAGCATACAGCAATATTCATTTTCTTGGTGAGCAGGCTTATGTCGAGCTGCCAGCCTATCTGCATGCCTTTGATGTCTGCATCATTCCGTTTCTGGTCACTGACTTAACGCTCTGCACCAATCCGGTGAAAATCTACGAATATCTGGCGGCCGGTAAGCCGGTGGTTGCGGTAAACCTGCCTGAGGTTGCCCTGCTTGCTGACCAGGTGCACGTCGCCACCAGCCATGAGGACTTCCTGCGTCTTTTGCCCGTTGCAATGGCGGAAGCTGGCGATCCTGAATTGGCGCAGCGGCGTGCAAATTGGGCGAAAAACCAGAGCTGGGCGCAGCGCGCCGATGACTTGGTGCAGTGCGTTTCATCGGTGCTGCCAAAAGTCAGTGTGGTTGTTCTATGCTATAACAATCTGGAATTTACCAAGGCTTGTTTGAGCAGTCTCAGTCTGTATTCCGGCTATACCAATTTGGAGCTGGTGATTGTCGATAATGGCTCAACAGATGGCACGCCCGAATTCCTGCGGCAATTTGCCGAAGCCCGCCAAGATGTGAAGCTGGTGCTCAACCAGGCGAATCTTGGCTTTGCCGCCGGCAATAATGCAGGGCTTGCCGCAGCCAGCGGTGACTATCTGATCCTGCTGAATAACGACACATACGTCACGCCCGGCTGGATTTTGCCGCTCATCCGGCATTTGCAGCGGAATGCGGCACTTGGCCTTATTGGGCCGGTCACCAACAATATCGGCAATGAAGCACGGATCGATATCGACTATGCTGATATGGCGCAGATGCAAGAGGCCGCTTGGCGTTATACATCGGTGCATGCGGGAAAGTCTCTCGCGGTTGATACGATTGCTTTCTTCTGCGTTGCCATGCCACGCGCAGTTTATGCCAAGGTCGGCGGCCTGGACGAAGATTTCAAATTCGGTTTCTTCGAAGATGATGATTATTGCCGCCGTGTTCGTGCTGCAGGCTATCGTATTGCCATAGCTGATGATTGCTTCGTGCACCATCATCTATCAGCAACGTTTGATGCTTTGGGTGCTGAACGGAAGCAGGAGATATTCGAGGCCAATAAGAGGGTCTATGAGGCTAAGTGGGGCTCCTGGCAGCCGCATGCCTATCGCCACCGCTAGGCGCGGGGCTATTCTGCGCGGGGCGGCTCGGATTGAGTTTCCAATGCGTACTCGCAGATCGGCGCAGCAGAGAAATCAACATAACCGGTAACCAGCGAATGAGCCTGTGGTTTAATGCGGAAGGCCACGGCGTCGATCAGACGGTGCAGAAAGATTTCTTCGCCAGCCCGAAGCCCGGTCACGCCAGCATTAAGAAAATAGGTATTCGGGGTAAGGTCGGCGCGAATATTGAAGCGGACAGTATAGCGGCCTCCGGCTTGTATTGCCGCAATGCCCATGCCTGATGAATGTGACTTCAGGCCGCCAAGTTCGACACCGATAATATTTTTCAGGAGCATGCCAAAGCATACCCGTTCGGCTGGGTGATCGAACAGAACGTCATAGGCGAAGCTATAATGCGCGCCAGCGACAAGCTCATTCACTACCCTGCCTTCAGCATCCATAATGCGGGGATTCTCTATCTGGGCACCGTGGCGGTGATACTCCATTTCGCTTTTTGACTTCAGCCCCGGATCGAATGATGCCTGATTATCTGTTTTTACTTCGGGCATGGCAGCTGGAAGTGCCGTCGGCTGTGCAGCGCCGCCCTCAGGATTCAGCAGCCGCATCTGCGCTCTAAATGCAGATCTTGCATCTGATGGCGTGAAAGAAAGGCGCTGATAGGTTTCGACCACATTCTTGGGCGCCCCATCCGCCAGCACTTCTCCGGCATCGAGGAGAATGGCGCGGCTGCATAATTCGAGAACGCTGCTGGCCGAATGTGACACGAAGATGATGGTGACGCCGGTGGCACGCATCTCATGCAAACGCGCGAAGCATTTGCGTTGAAAAGCCTCGTCACCAACGGCCAGGGTTTCATCGACGATCAGGATATCTGGTGCAACATTGATAGCCACCGCAAAGGCCAGGCGCGCCGCCATGCCGCTAGAATAAGTTTTGACCGGCTGGTCAATGAAATCGCCGATCTCGGCAAAATCCAGGATGGCTTCCTGCCGTTCACGGATTTCTTCGCGGCTCATGCCGAGGATCGCGGCGTTGAGCAGCAGGTTTTCGCGGCCCGTGAATTCGGGATTGAATCCTGTGCCGAGTTCCAGCAAGGGCGCGATGCGGCCGTAGCTCGTTACTTCGCCTGATGTGGGGCGCAGCGTGCCGGCGATGATATGCAGCAGAGTGGACTTGCCTGAGCCATTGCGACCGACAATGCCGATGGTCTCGCCGCGCCTTATATCAAGGGTCACGTTTCGCAAGGCCCAGAATTCGCGATACAGCTTCCAGCGCCGGCCCAGAATCATCTGTTTGAGGCGATCGCGCGGATTATCGAAGAGCGGATAGGCTTTGCTTATCCCTTCCAGTCGAACCGACAATTCTGAGGTCATTTTCAGCATTCCCCGGGGCGGATCAGCCGGCTTTGCGCACGCGCTGCTCAATCAGGGTGTGCAGTTGCTTGGTGGTGGCGCGGAGCTGGGCTTCGGTCTTCACGCGCGGAATCGCCTCAACCACGCCCTTGGTGTAGCTAGCCGGCAGAATCTGCTCGGCCGTTACTTCGCCCTCAATACCGTCGATATCGAAATCAGCCGCCGACAGGCCACGGTATTTCAGGATCGCGTTGCTCCAGGCAAAGCCCCAGAATTGGACATAAGACATGCCGCCGCGGATATGGCGGCGGGAGAGAGCCAGCAGCACACCGCGCGCCGCCCAATAAAGGTTGGTGGGACGGCGAGCGAAGCGGCCAATGCGCTGCAGTAACTGCCATAGGGCCGCCGGATTGCGCAGCACCATGGTGGCGAATAATGTCAGATTGCCATAGCCGGTACGATCTAGCGGCACAAAATAGCCACGCTCCAGATTATCGAAAAAGGCCTTAAGTCTGGCATATTGGTATCTGCCATCCGTGAAGCGATTGATGAAGCGTTTATAGCCATCAATGATCACATGGCTTGGCATCAGATAGCGTATGTTGGTTTGATATTTAAAGCCACCGAGCCCATAGCGCACATCTCGCAGTCGCTTCGCAGCCTTGATGCGGCGATAGAGCGGCGTGCCGGGCAGAGCAGTGAGCAGGGAGGGATCGCCAGAAAGCATTCCGGAATCCAGCAGGCCCTTCAGGGTTTGCTCAAATGAAGTCTCATCATCGGAATCGAAGCCAAAGATCAGGCCGCCCACCACTACGAAGCCGAAAGCCTGGATCTCCTTTATGGCTTCTTCCAGTGAGGCTGCGGTATTCTGCACCTTGGCGGTTTCCAGCAGTGAATTCGAACTGAAGCTTTCAACGCCGATAAACAGCATGTCGAAACCGGCGAGGCGCATCTTGCGCATCAGGTCGTGCTGCTTATAGAGATTGATCGTGAGCCAGGTATAGAGGCTGGGGCGAAAGCCGCTGCGGCGCTGCCATTCCAGAATGGCATCCACAACCTCTTCCGCCCAGCGCGGCTCGCCAATGAAATTATCGCAGGCCAGCAGAATCTGCTGCGCGCCATTGCGGCACATGAAGTCGATTTCCTCGACGATCAGCTTTACCGATTTGTTATGGGGCCGATTGTTATCCGGCAGGATGCGGATATCACAGAATTCGCAGAGGAATGGGCAGCCACGGGATACCTCCAGCACGCCGCCGTAATAGCGTGACAACGTGGCCTTCATCATCTGACGGTTCATTGGCCGCGCGGCGCCGATCTCGAAGCGATCCTTGCGCTTGATGATGGCGGCGAGTTTGGTGCCAGAGGCGAGGGCGCCGAGCAATTCACTGATTGCGTCTTCGCCATCACCTATGAAGATGTGATCGAAGTCGGCGAGTTTGTCCAGATCGCCGGCCTGCTCGAATGACCAGCAGATTGGCCCGCCAATCAGCGAGATCATGGCGGGATAGCGCTGCTTCAATTGCTGCCGGGTCTGCGACAGCATGGTGAAATCCTGATTGATGCCACTGAACAGATACACATCCGCCTCGGCGATGGCTGCCACATCGTCAACGCGTGTATCGTAAAGTTGCAGATCGAAGCGACCATCTTCCGGAATATGCGCCGCCAGCGTATAGGCCCATACCGGCATGAACTGCGCGCCGTAGTTCTGCGTGTCGGCGTAGGTCGGGTCGGGCGAATGGACGAACGTCACCCGTAGCGGTTTTGCCTCGACGATCATCTTTTGGGAATCCGATATCGGACGGAAATACTACCGGAATATACTATGGTCCGACCTTCTTGCCTGTCAAGATAATCGGTTGATTTTGCTATATTTATTCGCGAATACAGCGCGTTTTGCAGGCTAATTCTAAGCGTCGTCGGATGAATACTTGAGGAATATAGAAATTCTACACGCTATTTCCGCCCCGCCAGCCAGAAATACAGGCCGGGCAAGCTGGTGAACAAAACCATCAATCCGAGCAATACTGACAGCGAGAAGGCCATATCCGCCGGCACGCCGATGCTGCCGAAAGTCGCGACCATCATCACTTCACGCACCCCCCAGCCAGCAACAGAGATGGGGAGCATCGAAGCAAAGCCCACCAGGGGCATGAAGAGCAGGATGGGTAGAAGCTCGATGGGGTGGCCGAGGCCATGGGCAACCAGCCAAATGACGGTTGATTGCAGCCCATGCCCAGCAAGGTTGAGGGTAAAACTGGCGGCGCCGATCTTGCGCTGAAGCAGCACCAGCCGCAGGAAGCGGCCACCATTGCTCTGGAATGCCGCGATGCGATCGGAAAGCCGGCGCTTGATGAGGCCTGGCAGCAGCCAGTCATTGAAAAGCAGGATGGCAACCACAGCCAGACTGCCGATGGCGGCAGCGGCAACAATGGCGCCAGGCATCGGATAGCCGATCCTAGGCCAGGTCCAGGGCAGGCCCGCCAGCATGATCAATGCCAATGTTGAAATGCCGATGAGACGGTCGCAGAGCGTGGTGAAAGCAGCAGCCTGCAATGACAGGCCGTGGCGGTTCAAATACCAGATGCGGAAGGCATCGCCGCCCACGAAGCTGGGCAGGGTTTGGCTGAAGAACATACCGATCCAGGTAATCCGCAGGCCGGAAAAGAAGTCGACCGGCCCCTCTGCCTGGGCGATCCAGCGGAAACGTTCCGATTGCACCGGGACCAGCAAGGCAATGCCCAGGAAGGCGGTAATTGCATGAAGTGGGGCAATCGCGCCAAAGCGTTCGGCTACTTGAATTAAGTCAATCTGGCGTAGGCTGTACCAGAGCAATGCCACCGATAGGCCGAGCTTGAAGGCGAGGGCGGCTATTTTCCCCCAGCCCATGTCAAGCTGCTTTCTGCAGCGTCTGTTGGGCGACGAAATCCGCTCCCGTCATGCATTCAAAATCACGACAGATTTTTCCGAGTTGCCATTCATAGAGAGCCAAGCGCTGTTCCAGGGTCTTGCCACGCAGGAAGCCATCGATATGCAGGGCAGAGAGGCCATCCTTGGATTGATCGATGAATTCGAAATCATGAAATGGATAGACCAGATGGCGCGCATGCAGCTTGGTCAGCCGATAGCTGGCGTTGAAGCGTGTCTTACCCTGCAGCACGAAAGACACCATCGGCAGGGTTAGGATCGGATCCACGCTTAAAGGCAATTCCAGCAAAGCGTGGTCGCCCTGTTGCCGGACAATGTAAGGTGACCAGCGGGTGCTCGGCGGCGCATTGCGAAATACCAGCCGGCGACCGACGGTGGCTAGGTTATAGAGGCCGAACAGCGTCTTGTATGTGTCTAGAAAATAGCCTGGCACCACGCTGGAATCATAGCGATAGCCGCTTTCCAGCAGCAGGTCGGCGATCTCGGCGTCAAAGGCATAGCCCGGGCCGCGAAAGCCGATAACTTCCGCGCCAGATATATCCTCCAGCACCTGCTTGCTTTCCAATACTTCCTGGCGTTTGCGGGCACGGTCGAAGTGGCGCATGTCAAAGGCATGGCTTTTGGAATGCGACGCCACCTCATGGCCCTCGGCGATGATGCGGCGGATGGTGGCTTGGGCTATGGGCTTTTTGGCAAAATCTGAGATCAGGAAGAAGGTTGCTTTCACGGCATTTCTAGCCAGCAGATCCAGAAAAGGCGGCAGCCAATCCTGAAAACTGCGGCGCACGAACTCATCTGAAGCCGGCAGCGTGGCCCATTGGCCATCAACCCTTGTTGGCTGGCCCACCATGCAATCAACATCAATCGAGATGAAAGCTGGCGCGCGGTGGTTCGGCGGCTGCATTACGTCACCAGGCCAAGCGTGATGACCTGTCCGGTTACCGCACTTGCGCCAGGGCTGAGCAGGAAATCACAGGTGGCCGCGATTTCCGCGATGGTGATCGGACGCTTGATGCTCTGGCGCTGCAGGAAGCGTTCGGCCCAGGCTTCCCCCATGTTTTGCGACGGCTCGGTCATCACCAGGCCCGGGGACACACAGTTGCAGGTGATGCCTAGGGGTGCCAATTCGGCGGCCAGAATCTTGGTCATTTCCACCACGGCCGCCTTGGTCGCCACATAGGCGGAAGCACCTTCCAGATGCATGGGCACAGCCGCCGAGGTGATTGCCACAATGCGGCCGCCACGTTGAGCTAGCATTGCCTTCGAAGCCTCACGCAAAGCTATATAGCCTCCGACCACATGCTGGCGGGAGAAATCCTCGATCACGCTGCTAGGCGTCACGCTCATCATCAAGGCAACACCGACATGGCCGGCATTGGCAATAAAGCCATCAAGGCGCCGGTGTCGCCGGCGGATATCGCTGATCCAGTCGCGCACCGCTGCCTCGTCACTCACATCCACCTGGCCATGTTGGTAGTTGGCATGCTCGAAGCTGGCAGTACCGCGTGAGCAGCCCTCAACCAAAAAGCCCTTGGCCAGGAAATATTCCGCCAGGCCCCGCCCGATGCCTCGGCTGGTGCCAGTGATGGCGAGGATGCCCGGCTGGGTCATCAGTCAGCCCGCGCTGCCGTTAGCTAGATCGACAAGATGTGCCGCCAAGGTGCCGGCGGTGAATTCCGGCTTGTCAGGATCGAAGTTTTTGATGTTGGTCAGGGCGATGAACAGCTTTTTGCCGGTCGCCAGGAAGAGGCGATCCTCTACTTCCGTGATCAAAGTAATGAAGGCAATCGAGTCAAGGTCAGACGCTTCGCCAAGAAGTATAAAATCCTCGCTAAACACCGCACTTGTCTGCAGGAGATCGCCTTGGCGAAGAGCCGTGACGGCATCGCCGATGACGCCCAGGGCGGCGTCTATATTCATGAGAAATTCCTGTTCTTTGCTTGTTAAAGTGGTAGAATCTTTTATCCCAACTGCCATGGGTGAGCAACGCCCGATTCCGCAGCCAATTGCCCGCTCTGATCGCAGCATGGTAAGTCAAAAATGACCATATCTTCTGGGGCGGGGCCATTTCCGACAACATGACACTTGTTGCAGCTCAGGCTCGGATCGTAGCCGTAGACTATGCTTTACCTGCGCGGCTGGTAACCAATCAGGATATTTCCGCCCAGCAACCCGGCTGGCCAATGGCTGAGATCAGCAAGCGCACTGGTGTGCAGGAACGCCACTGGGCGGCAGCAGACGAAACCGCGCTCGATCTTGCCGAAACTGCCTGTCGCCGCCTGTTCGCGCGCTTGCCGCAGGCCGCCGAGGCCGATGTGCTGCTGGTCTGCTGCCAGACGCCGGATCAGGTGATGCCGGCCAATTCCTTTTTCCTGCAGCGGCGCCTGGGCTTGCGGCGCAACATTGCGATTTTCGATATCAATCTGGCCTGCTCCGGCTTTGTCTATGGCCTCTGGCTGGCCACTTCGCTGATCCGTTCTGGCCAGGGCAGCCGGGTGCTGCTGGTCTGCGGTGATACCTACTCCAAACTGCTGCATCTCGATGATCGCGCCTCGCTGCCGCTTTTCGGGGATGGAGTGGCGGCGATACTGATAGAGCAATCCGAGCAGCCTGCTGTTGGGCCTTTCGAGCTTGGCGCAGACGGGACGGCGGCTGAAACCTTCTGGGTGCCCGCAGGCGGCATGCGCAGGCCTTTAGCCGTGTGGCGCGACCAAGCCTGGCAGGCTGATCAAGCCGCGCTGGATGATGCATTCATTCAGATGCGCGGTGCTGCGGTGCTGGATTTTGTCAAGACCGTAGTGCCCGACAATGTCCGCAGCCTGTTGCTTCGAGCCGGCATCGGCATGGAGGCTGTTGATCTGGTCATCCTGCATCAAGCCAGCCAATTGAGCTGCGACTACATCTATAATGTGCTCGATGTTCCGGCAGCCAAGCGTTACACAAATATCGCCAAGGTTGGCAACACGGTGTCGGCTTCCATTCCCCTGGCCTTGCGTCAGGCCGAGGAGGCGGGCTTGCTGCGGACAGGCATGCGCGTGATGCTGGTCGGCTTTGGTGTTGGCCTTTCCTGGGGCAGCGCCCTGCTGCGATGGTGAGGGCAGCTCAGGTGGCGGATGCGCTCGACATCTTTATGGAACGCCTGCGCAGTTTTGGCGCTGCGCCAGCAATCCATGGGCCACAAGGCGCCATCGACTACACCACGTTCAGCGGGCAGATCGATGCTTGGCGTGACCGCCTTGCCCAGCAGGGAGTTAGTCCTGGCAGTGTGGTGGCTGTGCATGGTGATTTCACGCTGTATTCCTCCGCTGCCCTACTGGCCATTTTTGCCCTGCGGGCGATCGCCGTGCCGCTTACAAAGCTGCCAGCACGGCAATTGACCGAGTTCATGGATATGGCCGGGGTTGCTTTGGAGGTCTGGCCAGAGGAGGCGCGCATACAGCCACGCGCCGTTATTGCAATGCCCGCCCTGGTCGAAGCATTCCGTGCCGCCCGCGAACCAGGCCTGATCGTGTTTTCCTCGGGCTCTTCTGGCCGGCCGAAGGGCATCTTGCAGAATATCGAACGCGTACTGCGCAAGTTCACCACGCAGCGGCCAGGCTGGCGCACCGCCATGTTTCTGATGTTCGATCATTTCGGTGGCATCAACACATTTCTCTCCACCTTCGCCTATGGTGGCACGGCGGTTTTCTTGCCATCGCGCAATCCACATGCCGTTGCCAGGGTGATCGCGGAGTCCAAGGCCACCTTGCTGCCCACCACACCCACTTTCCTTAATCTGCTGCTCGGTTCTGGTGCGCATCTGAGCCACGATTTGTCATCGATACGGTTGATCACCTATGGCACCGAGGTAATGCCTGAAGAGACTTTGCGGCGCATGCGCGAGGCTTTCCCGGAAGCCACCCTGAAGCAGACCTACGGCCTTTCTGAACTGGGCGTGCTGCGGTCGCAATCAGAAGCCGAAGCATCATTATGGGTAAAAATCGGCGGCGAAGGCTTTGAAACCAAGGTCGTCGATAGCCAGCTCTATATCCGTTCGGAAGCGAATATGGTGGGCTATCTGAATGCGCCAGACCCATTCGATGCCGATGGCTGGATGGCCACTGGTGATCAGGTGGAAGTGCGGGGCGACTATATCCGTATTCTCGGGCGGCAGTCCGACATTATCAATGTGGGTGGCCAGAAGGTGTTTCCCAGCGAAGTTGAGCAGGTTCTGCTCGCCCAGGAGAATATCGGAGAAGCTGCGGTTTTTGGCGTGCAGCACCCAATCATGGGGCAGGCGGTGCAGGCTAAAGTGTCGTTGTTGCGTGATGAAGCGATAGACGCAGTGGTCAGCCGGCTGCGCAAGGCCTGCCTGCAAAGCCTGGCGCGTTACAAGGTGCCAATCCGCTTCCTGATCGCCGATCAGGCCGAACTGGCTTCAGATCGGTTCAAGAAGTTGCGGCGCGATGATGTCAATGAATCTCATTGAATCACCTGACCGGCGGAGCTGAGGCTGATGCCCGATTTCTCCATCATTGATGGCCACTCCGCCTTGCGCGAAGGTGAGGATACGGATCTGCCGGCGATCAAGGCATTGCATTGCCGGATTGAGGCTGACCTGGTGCTGGAGCCACAGCATTATGATGCCTGGTGGCGCTGGATGTATCGCGAGAATACCTGTGGTCGTGGCTATGCTTTTGTTGCTGAGAATGCACAAGGAGAGCTCATTGGCCATGTCGCGGTGATGCCACAGGCCTGGCAGTTGCGGGGCAAGCCCCTGCTGGCCGGCATTCCTGGGCAATTGGTGGTGGATGAGGCGGCACGCAAGGGGCTGACCTTCGTGTCTTTGATGACGCGATTACTGCGCACGCAGCCGCATTATGGCATCGATTTCTTGCTAGCCATGGTGAACCGGCCCCGCGTGCGCCAGGCGGAAATCGCCCTTGGCTTTCGCCAAATCGGCGAAGCCCGGGTCTGGGCCCGGCCATTGCGCAGTTATCATCTGTTGCAGCATCAGATCGGCAATCGCCTGCCGGATTGGCTGCTGCGCGCAGGCGCTGTTCTGGGTGATTGCCTGCTGCGCATGGCTGATCCTTGGGGCGGTCGGCAATATGTAGGCCTGTGGCATGATGAAATTCCGGCCGACTTGATCGATTTCGCTGCAACGCAGGCGCTGCCACTGGATACCGCGCGAGACATGTCTGCATTACGTTGGCGCTACGCGCAGGCACCCGCCAACCGCTACCGCATCCTATGTATCCGTGCGGGCAATCAGACCGTGGCCTATGCTGCCGTGCGCGCCATGCCGATGCGCAATTTTACGGTGCTGGCCCTGGTGGATTGCCTAGTGGCACCAGAAGCGCCAGGTGCCGCAGCGGCCCTGGTGCGTGTGCTGCTGCAGGCGGCCCGAGCGCGAGGGGCCGATCTGCTTGCCTGTTTGATGGCCCCGCATGATCCGGTGCTGCCATTGCTGCGCCGCCACGGCTTCCTGCCCACTCCAGAGAGCTTCGCAATATTGGTGAATGCCGCCACGCCTGAGATCGTGGCGGCCTTGCCAGATTTCACCCAATGGCGGGTTGGCTGGTTTTGCCATGACTATGTTTGACCCTTGGCCGCGCCTACCTATCCTGCCATGATTTTGCCAGGCGGCTGCACTTTCCGGGGCCATGAGATTGGAAACGCATTGTGACTTTGCAGGTTGATGCTGCCATTTCAGCGGTGAATAGCCGCCGCATCGGCCTTGCGCTATGGTTCGGCCTTGTTTTTGCCGCCGCCATCCTCTGCTACGGATTTTGGGCAGAGGAACTCTACCTGGTCTTGCCCTGGGGCGTTGATGCCAGGCTGCGCATGGCCGCCTATGTGGCGATAGGCGGGGCCCTCATCGGCCTAGTGTATATCTTCGCACGCAAATGGAGCCTGCAGATTGCCCTGGGTGGCCTGCTGCTGCTGGCATTGGCGGTATCCGGTTTCGCCGCTATTGGCATATTGCTGCTCTATGGCATGTCAGCAGTGGCGATTGGTTTGCCCTTGCTGGGCCAGCGGCAGGCGCCAAAAGCGATGGATGTGGCGCTGGCCTTTGGCGTTGGCACGGCGGTGCTGGTGATTGCCTATAATATTCTGGTTCGGCTGCCGGTGAATTATGCGGCCTTCCATATATTGCTGCTGATTGCGCCTGTGGCGATCTGCCGCCAGCGCCTGTGGCTGGTTTGCATGATGCTGCAGGCCGATTTGCGCCAGCCGCGGCCCTTGCCGTTCTTCGAGTATCTAGTGGGGGGCTTCATCGTCGCGCTGATGGCGATGTATGTGATTATCGCGGCCTTGCCAGAGATCTATAGCGATCCGCTCGCCGTCTATCTCTACATGGCCAGCCGCCTCAAAAGTGCCGCGATTTGGGATATCGGCCCTGCCTATATGATCAGCAGCACGATGCCGCTCGGCCTGGTCTGGCTGCAGGCGATTCTGAACATGATTGGCGGCGAAGTGGCGGCGAAGCTAAGCAATGTCATGCTGCTGGGGGCCACAGCCACCATGGTTTTCTTCGCCACCCGCGCGGAAGCCGGCCGCCTCTGAGCCTTGTCGTTTGCGGCGTTGTTGCTCAGTGCGCCGCCATTTTTCCTGCAGACTGTGTCACTGTTTTACGATAATGGCATCGCCCTGCTGATAACCTGCGCCTTTCTGCTGGCTTTCCATCCTGAACAAGCTCACCTGGAGCGCCGCGCGATATTTCTGGCTGCCATCGTGCTGGGGGCTGCTGCCGCTTCGAAGATGACCATCCTGATGATGGCGCCATTCTTCTGGGTGTTGTTTGCTTTTGATGCGCTGCGCAAGGGCGGAGTGAAGGAATTGGCCTGGCCTTTTCTCGCTGGTGTCGCTTTCCTCATGGCCGCGAGCTTTCCCTATATTTGGGCATACTTTTCCACCGGCAATCCGGTTTTCCCACTCAAGAACAGCTTCTTCCGCTCGCCGTTGATTCCACCCACTGACTTCAGCACGATCTATTCCAATCCGCTGCGCTGGGATTTGCTTTACCGCATCACTTTCGACACGACGAAGTTTCTCGAGGGCGGCAAGGGCAGCTTCGGGTTTTTCGTGCTGTTCCTGCTGCCGATCCAGCTTGCGGCCTTGCCGTTCCTACGTTCGCCATTGCTGCGCATCGGCTTATTCCTAGCCATAGGTGCCAGCCTTGCTGTGTCACTGGAGCAGCAGTATGTGCGTTATTATTCACCGCTGTTTCCGCTGCTGCTAATCGCCGCAAGCCCCATCTTGGGCTTTTCCTGCGGGCTGGATCAGCGATTCTTCCGCGCCGTCCTGATGGGTTGCCTGGCTGCCATCGCCTTGCTGAGCGCGTATTTCATGCCAACATCCGGTTGGGCCTGGCGGAGCTTTCCCATCGATAAGATCTGGACCGAGGCCTCGCGTCGGGCATGGATACAGTATTTCGTACCGCAGCGGCTGCTCATCGACATAGTTGAGGCCAGTCATGGTGCCAATGCCAGGGTGTTGCTGGTTGATCCGATTGTCGCGGCCAGCCTTACGGGCATCCCGTTGATGTATAATTGGTATAATTTAAAACTGTTTGGCGAGCTCAGTGCGGCAAAGAGCGAGGACGATGTCGGGCGCGTGCTGGCCCGCTACCAAACCACACACTTGATCTTACCATCTCAGCCGCGCCTTACGCCGGTTAAGATCGATCTGCTCCAAGACTACGCCAGGCATAATCTGCACCTTGTTGAATCCCTGGGTGGCATTGATCTATGGTCGATCCAGAAGGGCCGCTGAATATGGCGAGGCGGGGCGAGAAGTAACCGGTGTTGCGAGGCTGCTTCATCTTTAGGGAATTCCAATACCCATGATGTTCAGGCGAGGCTTGGCGGCGCTGTTGTCTCGGCTTAAGGCTTTGCTGCGTAAGCTTGCTGGCCGCTCGGCTGTGGCGGCTGCCCCGGTGGTGCTGGACTTCCTGCCTGCAGAATTGCGGCAGAAGTCCTATATCCGGGATAATTGCGAGAAGCTGCTTGACCTGGCGCTGGAGCATGACGGCAGCATGTACTTTTTCGACAATATCCATGGCGATTTTGATCGCGTGGCGCCGGAGGGCGAAATCGGCCGCGAGGCTACCCTTGGGCAAACCTACGGCAGCTATCATCGCCAACGCGCATTGGTTCATGCTCTGATGCAGGCGCTCAATCGGCATCCGGTTTTGGCCTTCAATCAACCAGACTTTTCCATAAGGGGTTGTGGCCTTTCGGATGCGTGGGATGTCGCAGAACAACTCAGCCGGCGTTTCTCCTACACAAATACCTTTTTCCATAAGGAACCGAAGCTTGATGTCAAAATCGGCTCTCCAAAATTCATGGATTTGGATTTCATCACGTCATCTGATGTCTTCGAGCATGTGGCGCCGCCCATCGACGAGGCTTTCCGCAATGCTTATCGCATGCTTAAGCCAGGCGGCGTTCTGGTGTTGACGGTGCCCTATCTCACCACCCGCGAAGAAACCATCGAGCATTTTCCCGAGCTGCACGAATGGAGCGTGGTAAAGCATGGCGATGGTTTCCGGCTAAACAACATAACCCGCCACGGCGAACATCAGGTGTTTGATAACCTGGTTTTCCATGGCGGCGAGGGGGCGACGCTTGAAATGCGGGTATTTGCCCTGGCGCATCTGCGCCGCCTAGCAGCCGAGGCCGGCTTCCGCGATTTTCACATCCTCGACCGCGACATCCCGTTTTTCGGCATCTATAACCAGCAAAAGCTCTGGTCCCTGCCGCTGATCCTGCGCAAATAGCCTTAAGCTTCAGATCCGGGTGATGTCGGATAATCCTCTATCCTATTGTATATGCGGATGAAATCGTGAGATTCTAAGGGTGTTCGCCGATTCGTGGCGCCTTTCAGTAAGCCTTGAGTTGCCGAAATCGATGCCGCCGCCAGTTTCGACGGGCGGCCTGATCCGTATAATCCCGCAGCGCTCGATCGGCCGCAATCCAGGTATTATGGGTATCGCCAAGCAGATGAATTCCTCCCCCAATCTCTCCCTGCTAGGGCCGTTTCTGGCGGTGTATCGGCATTGGCATGTACTGCTGCCCATGCTGCGGCGGGATATAGCGGCGCGCTATCGCGGTTCGGTGCTGGATATCGCCTGGGTCTTCCTGCAGCCGGCCCTGTTTGTTGCAGTGTTCTATTTTGTCTTCACTGTCGTGTTCGCCTCGCGCTGGGCTGTGGGTGACGGTGCCGCGACAGCCAATTTCGGCCTGCTCGCCTATGCTGGCTTGATCGTCTTCAACCTGTTTTCCGAAGCGGTGATCCGTGGCCCATCGCTGCTGCTGGATAATAGCGCCTATGTCAAGAAACTACTCTTTCCGATTGAGGTTCTGGCCCCAATAGCAGTGGGCAGTGGTCTGTATTCAGCCATGCTTAATTCAGCCTTGCTGCTGGTGCTGGTGCTGGTGCTGGGTGATGCGCGCTGGCAGATGCTGTTGTTCCCCTTGGCGCTGCTGCCGATTATGTTGCTGACGCTCGGCTGCACCTGGTTTCTCTCGGCGCTTGGTGTGTATTTCCGCGATAGCCGCCAGATCGTTGCCCTGGCGATGACCGGCCTGATGTTCCTCAGCCCGATCTTCTATCCGATCGCGGCGGTGCCGCCACCATATCAAGGCCTGCTGCTGCTCAATCCCCTGGCTTCGGCCATCGAAATGGCGCGCGCCGCGTTGTTTGGCGGCGCCATCGATTGGGCATCCTGGGTGATTTCACTGATCTTTAGCTTCGTCGCCCTGTGGCTGGGCTATGCCTGGTTTCAATTGACGCGGCGCGGCTTCTCCGATGTGCTGTAAGCGAGGGCGCCGGTGAAAAAGCACATCCTCATCGTTTTCGGCACCCGGCCTGAAGCCATCAAGATGATGCCGGTGGTCATGGCCCTGCGGCAATCCGAGGACTTCACCACCACTTGCGTGGTGACGGCGCAGCATCGCGAGCAGCTCGACCATGTGCTGCGGCTGTTTGATGTGGCGCCGGACATAGACCTTAATATCATGATGCAGAGTCAGGATCTGACGGATATCACCTGCATGGTGCTGACGGGTTTGCGTGACGTGCTGGCGCGATTAAAGCCTGATATGTTGCTGGTACATGGTGACACCACCACGGCGATGGCGGCCAGCATGGCTGGATTCTTTGCCGGCGTGCCGGTGGCGCATGTGGAGGCTGGCCTGCGCACTTGGGACAAGCAGGCGCCGTTTCCGGAAGAGGCCAACCGGGTGGTGATCAGCCATTTGGCCCAGCTGCATTTCGCTCCCACGACTACGGCGCGCAATAATCTGCTGCGTGAGGCGGTAGCGCCGGAAAGCATCCTGCTGACCGGGAATACTGTGATCGATGCTCTGCTCTGGATGGGGCAGCGCATGGGTGATCAGGTACCGGCTGAACTTGCTGGCATTCTTGGGCAATCAACGGCAGCGGTGCCACGTTTCCTGCTGGTAACGGCGCATCGGCGTGAGAGCTTTGGCGCGCCTTTCGAAGGCATTTGCCGGGCCTTGCGACGCATCGCCGCGGCTTTCCCGGATACGCGGATCATCTATCCAGTGCATCTCAATCCAAATATCCGCGACCCGGCTTATCGCCTGCTCGGTGGCATTGGCAATATCCATCTGATCGATCCCGTGGACTATGCCGTGATGGCGTGGCTGCTGCGCCATTGCGTGTTGGTGCTCACTGATTCCGGTGGACTGCAGGAAGAAGCGCCCAGCTTCCACAAGCCTGTTTTGGTGCTGCGTGAGAAATCCGAGCGCCTGGAGGCGGTGGAAGCCGGCCTTGTCGCCGTGGTGGGCACGGCAGAGGAGGCTATTGTCGCCCATACTCAGCGCCTGCTCACCGACCCTGCTGCCTATGCGGCGATGGCAACGGGCGCTAATCCCTTTGGTGATGGCCAGGCCGCGCGTCGTATCGTTGAGGCGTTGCGTGCCCGCCTCTAGCGCTGGAGGATGCGACATCGCCGTGATCGTGCGGCCGAGTGCCGCTGCGCAGCCGGGCGGCGATACTGTGCAGGCGCTTGCCATCACGCGCTTCCTGCAGCAGGCGGGCATGACCACGCAGATGCTGGCGACGGCCGAACCAACCGGCCTGTCGGCGCGATTGGCCATCCTGTTCAATCTCACCACACCTTATGAAACCTGGCTGCAGGCCCGTGCGTTGCGCCGCCAGGGTATTCCGTATCTGTTGTTTCCGGTCTATTGGGATCTGGCGGTCGCTGTGCCGCCAGCCCTGCATCATTTTGGCCAGCCGGCGGCTGCTTTGCCGCGACCGGCCCTGGCTCTCAAGCGCATTCTGGGCTTTGCCGCTGCTCAGCCGCAGCCTTGGCGCTTGCTGCCCGATTTGCCGCGATTGCTTGGCGGCAGCCACCGGCTGATGCGCGATATTGTCGGCCATGCCGCAGCCATATTGCCGAATTCAGTGGCGGAACGTGATCATTTGGCTGCAGCCCTTGGCCTTGTGCCTGACCAGAACTGGATTGTGGTTGGCAACGGTGTGGATGCTGCCGCATTGCCAGCGATCGCAGCCATGCCAGTTGATCAAGTAGTGTGCATAGGAAATATTGGGCCGCGCAAGAATCAGTTGGCTTTGGCGCAGGCAGCGCATCACATCCCGGTGCCGGTGTTGCTCGCGGGCGGCACAGCGCCTGGTCACGATGCCTATGCGGCAGCTGTTCGCGCTGCCGCGCCGCCACATCTGCGTTTTCTCGGTCCGCTCGATTGGTCTCAGGCCATGGCTTTGCTTGGAAGTTCGATCTGCCATTGCCAGCCGAGTTTTATCGAGACACCGGGTCTGGCAACCCTGGAAGCGGCGGCAATGGGCTGCGTTCCGGTGGCGGCCGACCGGGAGCCGGTGCGTGAGTATGTCGACGACCTGGCTGAATTCTGCCAACCGGAAGACCCGGCCTCCATTGCCGAAGCTGTGGTGCGGGCACGCGGCCGGCAGATCGATAGGGCCGCCGCCGCCGCCGCCGCTCGGGCACGCTTTGATTGGGCTGCTGCGTTGGCGCCTATCATGAGCCTTCCTGTCGTTACGGGCTTGCGGGCAGCCCGGCCATGATTGCTGGCGCCTCTTGCATTTTCAGACCCAGCAGCCTTTTCTAGCCCGATGAACAACTATCTCATCTTCGGCTGCCAGGGACAGGTCGGACAGGAATTGCAGCGCCGCATTGGCAGCCGCGTGGCGCATTTTGTCGACCGAGCCAGCGTTGATATCACCGATGCAGTGGCAGTGGCTGAAATAGTCAGCCGCCTGCGGCCCGGCGTGGTGATCAATGCGGCCGCCTATACGGCCGTGGACAAGGCGGAGAGCGAGCCAGACCTGGCTCATGCCGTGAATGCGGAAGCCCCCGGCTATCTGGCGCGTGCCTGTGCCATCCATGGCGCGGTATTGCTTCACCTCTCCACCGATTATGTCTTTGATGGCAGCGGCACGCGGCCCTGGCGTGAGGATGATCCGATCAACCCCCTCTCAGTCTATGGTGCCACTAAGGCGGCGGGCGAGGCGGCGGTTCGGGCCACGCTGGATCGCCATCTGATCCTGCGTACCGCCTGGGTGGTCAGCCCTTTCCGGGGCAACTTCGTCAAGACCATGCTGCGATTGGCTGCCGAGCGCGATGAATTGCGTGTGGTGGATGATCAATTCGGCGGGCCGACCATGGCTGCAGATATTGCCGTGACGGCCCTGGCCCTGGCTGATCGTCTGGCGGCAGGAGGGGCGGCCGAGCATTTCGGCACCTTCCACTATGCTGGTGCCCCGTATGTTTCCTGGTATGCCTTCGCCCAGAGCATTGTGGCTGGTGCCAAGGCCTATGGCGGCCGGCAGCCGAAAGTAACACCCATCGGTACGCCGGATTACCCCACACCGGCGCGGCGCCCGGCGAATTCCCGATTGGATTGCTCCAAGCTGGCCCGCATTCATGGCATTGCTGCGCCCGATTGGCGGGTGGCCCTTGCCGATTTGCTGGCCGAACTGCACCAGACGGGTGCCGCCAAGCCGTAGCCGCCCCCGGGCGCCCCGGTTAATATGGTGGCTGTCCCACCGTCAGAAGCCCAAGCGCCGCACAGTGTCCTTCCTGCCACCAAAGATATTCTGGTTCAACACCCGCGTCGCTGCTGTGGCGCTGCACGATATTGTCATGGCCGCGGCGTCCTACGAAGGCGCGCTGGCCTTGCGCTACTGGCTGACCGACGAGCCTTATGAATGGCTGCGTAATCCTGAAGAGACCCTGCTGTTCACCCTAGTGGCGGCGGTGGTGTTCAAGGCGATGGGGCTGTATCGCGGTATCTGGCATTACGCATCCACCCGCGACATGCTGGCGATCATGAAGGCGGCTGCGCTCTCGCTGTTGATCTATCTCCCGCTGCTGTTCTGGATCACCCGCCTGCAGGATTATCCGCGCAGCGCCGTGGTCATCCAGTTTTTCCTGCTCTGCTTCCTGCTGGCTGGTTCACGGCTGCTCTATCGCTCTTGGAAAGACGGTAGTCTGGCCTTGGTTGTGACGCGGGAGGTTGATCGCCGTGTGCCGGTGCTGCTGGTTGGTTCCGGTGCTGCAGCCGAAGGTTTTATCCGCGAAATGGAGCGCAATCGCCAGGCTGGCTATCGCGTGATTGGCATCGTTGATGCTAAAGAGACGCGCCAGGGCCGTGATTTGCGCGGCGTGCGCGTGCTGGGCAGTTTGGCAGAGCTCGGCGAAGTGATCGAGCGCTTCGGGCCTGCCGATCGGCCGCAGCGTTTGATTCTTGCCGATGCAAAACCTGATCGCGCGGCCATGGCGGCGATCCTCGATCTGGCCGCACAGCGTGGCATGACCGTGGCGCGGCTGCCGCGCCTGACCGACTTTCAACGTCAGGGCAACGAAGCTGCTGCCGGGCGCGATCTGCGCCCCATCGATATCGAAGATTTGCTCGGCCGGCCGCAGAAGGTGCTGGATCGCGATGCCGTGCGCCGCTTGGTGCAAGGGCGCCGGGTGCTGATCACGGGGGCCGGCGGCACCATCGGCGCCGAATTGACCCGGCAGATTGCCGATCTGGCGCCATCGGAAATCGTGCTGTTTGAGCAAAGTGAGCATGCGCTGTATCAGATCGACCTGGAATTGGCCGAGCGCTGGCCCGACCAGCCGCGCCGCGCCTTACTTGGCGATGTGCGCCAGGCTGACCGGGTAGACCGCGTATTGGCCGATGCCAAGCCGGATATCCTGCTGCATGCCGCGGCCTATAAGCATGTGCCACTGACGGAAGCCAATCTCGAAGAGGCCATCCTTACCAATGCTCTTGGCACCCGCGTACTGGCTCAGGCGGCCCTGCGTCATGGCGTGGGCGTGATGGTGCTGATCTCCACAGACAAGGCGGTGAATCCCACCAATGTGATGGGTGCTTCCAAGCGCGTGGCGGAAATGGTGGCCCAGAGCCTTGATCTCGCTGCGGCTGCCGAACATCGCCAGACCCGTTTCGTGACCGTGCGCTTCGGCAATGTGCTTGGCTCATCAGGTTCTGTTGTGCCGCTTTTCCAGCGCCAATTGGCCCAGGGTGGGCCGTTGACGGTGACGCATCCTGATGTGACGCGCTTCTTCATGACCACACGCGAAGCGGTGGAGCTGATCTTGCAGGCCGCTGCCATGCCGGCGGAAGCCATTCATGCCGAGGGCAAGATTTTCGTGCTCGACATGGGCGAGCCGGTGCGTATCCAGGATCTGGCGCGGCAGATGATCCGCCTGGTAGGGCTGAAGCCCGGATCGGATATCAAAATCGTGTTCACCGGCTTGCGTCCGGGCGAGAAGCTTTATGAGGAAGTGTTGCATCAGGCCGAAACCCTGGTGCCAACACCGCAGCAGGGCATCATGCTGGCGGCACCGCGCATTATTGACGGCGCCGAACTCAACCGCGCCTTGGATGATCTGGCAGAGGCGGCACGCAACCGCGATGACGCGCGGGCATTGGCCTTACTGAAGGCCTTGGTGCCGGAATTCCAGCATGCGCCCAAAGGGCAGGGCCAGTAGGCGCACCTAGTCCTTGAGATAGGCCTGCACGTCGGGGCGGGCCTTCAGCCAGCCGGCCCATTTGTTCAGCACTTTTTCCATGCGCGGTGCCGCCACGCCAAGCTGGGCCATGGCCACGCCGCCATTCACGCTTTCGGCGTAATCGGCGATCATGCCGCCGCGCAGGCGGAAGCGGCTCATGCCGTCTATCACCACGGGGCGGTCAGCGAATTCCGGCAATGTGGAGGTGAAGCGGGAGAGCGACCAGGCATAGCCGGTATCGCCATCGCAAACGGCATCGAAGAAGCGCCAGCGATAATCCTTGGCATCGCGCAGGAAATAGCCTTCCAGCATGTGCTGAATGTCGTGGCGGCCGACATGATCGCCGTAGATGTAGTCGTGATAAACACCATCTTCGGTGAAGCAGGCTGCGAAACCAACGCCATCACGGGCTTCGGCAGCGCTGGTCATGCGGTCAAGCAGGGCTTGCAGTTCGGCAGAAGTTGTCATCGGCTTCTCCTCCGCGGGATGCGGGATGGCACCGGCACCGATTACATGCGGGCGCCGCCACGCCAGATATAATGGCCATCGCGATAACCATCGAAATACTTCTGCACATCGGGATGGTTCACCGGGCCGCTTTCGCCATCGGGCAGCAGATTCTGCTCCGATACATAGGCCTGATAGCTGGTCTGAGCATTTTCGGCCAGCAGGTGGTAGAAGGGCTGGTCCTTGCGCGGTCGCATATCGGCCGGGATCGCCAGCCACCATTCCTCGGTGTTGTTGAACACCGGGTCGACATCGAAGATCACACCGCGAAACGGGAAGAGGCGATGCTTGACCACATCGCCTATCGAAAACTTCGCTTCCCTGCTCTTAGGCATCCGTCGCGCCAACCTGTGATTATTGCGCAACCACTCTAATAGGTAGCGCGCCCGCCGCTCAAGTCGAAGACCGCCCCGGTGGTGAAGGAATTCTCCGCTGAGAGCAGCCAGGCCACCATGGCGGCAACCTCATTCACCTGCACGAAGCGGGCGCGGGGAATCTTGGATAGCATGTAGTCAATATGCTGTGGCGACATCTGGTCGAAAATCCGGGTTTTGGCTGCGGCCGGGGTGATGCAGTTCACCGCGATATCCTGGCCGGCCAGCTCCTTGCC
>Ga0164290_1001641_pt1 | contig 27647 bp, 23 predicted proteins | sample Micstemetagenome_FD_108782 | JGI IMG/M metagenome (GOLD analysis project Ga0164290, IMG submission 108782) | Contaminated culture microbial community from soil near Moab, Utah, USA - Microcoleus steenstrupii SON62 (Illumina Assembly) | ecosystem: Environmental > Terrestrial > Soil > Soil crust...
AGATAAGTTTGGAATTCATTGGATGTTTAATCATGATATACCAGGTAAGAAGCCATGAGAACAATCCTGATCATATCATTGTTCTTTATCAGTAGCATTTCATTTGCACAAACATCTTTTTTGTAAGAGGCTGTTGCAAAATTTGATAAGGCACTAGTTGCAAAAGATACTGTTGTGCTGAAGCAAATTCTTCACAACGACCTTTCTTATGGCCACTCTAATGCGTGGGTGGAAATAAAGAAAGAGATGTTAGCGAATTTGTATAATGGCAAGATCAGTTATAAGAAAATCGAGACAAAAGATTTAAAATGGACGGCTGCTAAAGATCATGCAAACGTGAGAAGTACGGACGAAATTGAATACACATTGGATGGTAAAGAAGGAAAGCTAAAGCTGCATGTATTGCAGGTATGGGTGAAAACAAATAAGGGTTGGCAATTGTTAGCGAGGCAAAGCACTAAGCTGAATTAAAAATTAAAAATGTAACATGAAAAAGACTTGTCCATTTTGCATTTTACATTTTACATTTTGACTTTAAAATGGGTAGAAAATTATTATTAGAAAAAGCACATATAGAAGGCATTCGTCACTACGATGTCTACAGAAAGAATGGTGGCTATGCGGCAATGGAGAAAGCATTTAAAATGTCTCCTGCCGATGTAGTGGAAGAAGTAAAGAAAAGTGGTTTGCGTGGCCGGGGTGGTGCAGGTTTTCCTACAGGAATGAAATGGAGCTTTTTAGCTAAGCCTGAAGGTGTTCCCCGTTACCTTGTTTGCAATGCCGATGAATCAGAGCCGGGTACTTTTAAAGACCGCTACCTGATGGAGTTTCTTCCGCACCTTTTTATTGAGGGTTTGATCATCTCTTCGTATGCTTTAGGTGCTAATACATGCTACATCTACATCCGCGGCGAGTATGCCTGGATAACTGATATTTTAGAACAAGCTATTGCTGAAGCAAAGCGAAACAATTGGTTAGGTAAAAATATTTTAGGCAGTGGCTTTGACTTGGAGATCTACGTTCAACGCGGAGCTGGTGCTTATATCTGCGGCGAAGAAACAGCCTTGCTGGAATCATTGGAAGGCAAAAGAGGTAATCCTCGTATCAAACCTCCATTCCCGGCTGTAAAAGGTTTGTGGGATTGCCCGACAGTTGTGAACAACGTTGAGACACTTGCAGCAGTTGTTCCCATAATTGAGATTGGTGGAGAGGAATATGCTAAGATCGGTATCGGTAAATCTACCGGGACAAAGCTGATCTCGGCATGCGGTAATCTCAATAAGCCTGGAGTATATGAAATTGACATGACCATCTCTGTAGAAGAGTTTATTTACAGCGATGAATATTGTGGTGGTATTCCTAATGGCAAGCGATTGAAAGCTTGTATTCCGGGTGGTTCATCTGTTCCTATTTTGCCTGCTAATTTGTTGCTGACAACAGCTAAGGGTGAAAAAAGAATGATGACTTACGAAAGCTTAGCTGATGGTGGCTTTCCAACAGGCTCCATGATGGGCTCCGGTGGGTTTATTGTGTTGGATGAAGACCAATGTGTAGTAAGACATACGTATTCACTGGCTCGTTTCTATCGTCATGAAAGTTGCGGTCAATGTTCGCCTTGCAGAGAAGGAACTGGCTGGATGGAAAAGATTCTTTACAATATTGAAATGGGTAAAGGAAAGATGAGTGATATTTATCTGTTGTGGGATATACAAAGCAAAATTGAAGGAAATACTATTTGTCCTTTAGGTGATGCAGCCGCATGGCCAGTGGCAGCCGCAATTCGTCATTTCCGTGATGAGTTTGAGTGGCATGGTACTCATCCGAATGCAGCACAAAGAGGCAATTTTGGATTGGCGCATTATGCCGACCCGCTGGATGTTTCAGTAGCTTAAAATTTAAAGCGAGGATTAATGTCAGAAGAAAAGAAACTATTTAAAGTAACTATAGATAACATCTCCATTGAGGTGGAGCCGGGAACGTCTGTTCTACAAGCGGCCCGCAAGATTGGTGGTGATGTAGTACCACCTGCCATGTGCTATTACAGCAAGTTGGAAAAGACAGGTGGTTATTGCCGTACATGTTTGGTGAAAGTAGCTGCAGGATCAACTGCTGATCCTCGTCCAATGCCGAAGCTGGTACCAAGCTGCCGTACATTGGTAATGGATGGAATGATTGTAGAAAGCATCACTAATCCGGCAGTATTAGAAGCAAGAAAAGGCGTGGTTGAATTTTTATTGATCAATCACCCGCTAGATTGTCCTGTATGCGACCAGGCAGGTGAGTGTGATTTGCAAGACTTAAGCTATGAGCATGGTGCAGAAGGAACCCGCTACGAATTCAAACGCAGAACATTTGAACGCATAGATATAGGCCCATACATCCAATTGCACATGACACGTTGCATTCTTTGCTATCGTTGTGTGCATACGGCTAACCAGGTTGCAGGACAAAGAGAACATGGTGTGTTAGACAGAGGTGATCATGCACAAATTGCTACCTACATTCAAAACTCTTTAGAGAGTGAAATGATTGGTAATGTAATTGATGTATGTCCGGTCGGTGCCTTAACCGATAGAACATTCCGTTTTAAAAACCGTGTGTGGTTTACCAAGCCGGTTGATGCTCATAGAGATTGTCCAACCTGCAAAGGCAAAGTAAGATTATGGATGCGTGGGGATGATGTGTTGCGGGTTACTGCAAGAAAAGATCAGTGGGGTGAAGTAGAAGATTGGATCTGTAACACTTGCCGCTTTGAGAAAAAACAAGTAACAGATTGGGTGATTGAGGGGCCAACAAAAGTAGATAGGCATTCAGTGATCAGTGCAGGGCACTACGTTAATGTAGTAAAACCAAAAGAAACATTTGAAGCCGTGATGGATGGCCGCAAGCCAAAGCTGTTGATGGATATTCATACTGTGAGCGATGTCAACACGGTTGATTTGAATGAAATACCCGGACCTGCAACAAGTGCTACTTTTAATAGCAATCCAAAATCATCGGGAACAAATGTTACCGATGTGAAGGAAGGTTATGGAAGAAACATAGCAGGAACTGATTCAACAAATCCAAACACGCCTTAAATAATTAAAAATGAAAACTGTGAAAGAAGTACGTTTTACATTTTTCATTTTGCATTTTTAATTTGATATGTATCTATTACAATTCGACTGGTGGATCATTCTGGAGAAACTGATTTTAATAGCAGTCATTGTTACTATCTCACTGGTGGTAGCCATGTATAGCACCTATTTCGAAAGAAAGATTGCTGCATGGCTGCAAGACCGCAGTGGCCCAAGCCGTGCGGGTCCCTTTGGATTATTGCAACCTGTAGCTGACGGTGTAAAACTTTTTATGAAGGAAGAGATCATTCCTACTACTTCATCAAAAGCTTTATTTATTCTAGGGCCGATGTTGGCAATGATCACCGCCACATTAACCTCAGCGGTAATACCATGGGGTTGGACAATTGATGTTGCAGGCAGACAAGTACCGTTGCAAATTGCGGATATCAACATCGGCATCTTATACATTTTTGGTGTAGTGAGCTTAGGCGTGTATGGTATCATGATTGGTGGATGGGCATCGAATAATAAGTTCTCATTGATCTCGTCTATTCGCGGTGCTTCACAAATGATCTCTTACGAATTGGCGATGGGACTTTCATTACTTGCTGTATTGATGGTAGTAGGTGATCTAAGAATGAGTACTATCGTTGGTTACCAGGTAGAAAACGGATGGAACTTTATTTACCAGCCTTTAGGGTTTTTGATCTTCTTTATTTGTGCATTGGCAGAATGTAACCGTACACCGTTTGATTTACCTGAAGCAGAGAATGAATTGAACTTTGGCTATCATCAGGAATATTCATCCATGAAGCTGGGCTTTTATCTTTTTGCTGAATACATCAACATGTTCATCAGTGGCGTGGTAATGGCTACACTATTTTTTGGTGGTTATGATATCCCATTTGTGAACGAAGCGGCCTGGGGGGCTGAATGGTGGGTTGGGTTGGTAGGCTTTTTCACTCTAATGGCTAAATCATTATTCTTTGTGTTCTTATTCATGTGGATACGCTGGACCATTCCACGTTTCCGGTATGATCAATTGATGAAACTGGGATGGAGAGGGCTGTTGCCGTTGGCCTTGGCCAACATGATCATTACCGCTTTGGTTATCTTGCTTTTAAATAATAAATAAACAGCTTTCAACAAGAAGGCTGAAACAAAAACGGCTAATTTTGCGCCGTTCAACAGAGAAAGGAAAAAGAGATGCAAGCATTAACGAACAGAAAACAAGAAGTAGAACGTAAGCCAATGACTTTGGCTGAAAGACTGTACCTGCCTGCGATCTTTAAAGGCATGGGCATTACGTTCAGTCACTTGTTCAAAAAAAATCCAACCATTAATTACCCCGAGGAAAAAAGACCTTTTGCGGCGGTATTTCGTGGTTTACATATTTTAAATCGTGACGAAGAAGGCCGTGAACGTTGTACAGCTTGTGGCTTATGTGCAGTAGCTTGTCCGGCTGAAGCCATCACTATGGAAGGTGCAGAAAGACAAACTGGCGAGGAGCATTTATATCGTGAAGAAAAATATGCAGCTAAATATGAGATCAATATGCTGCGTTGCATTTTCTGTGGTTTGTGCGAAGAGGCTTGTCCGAAAGATGCGATTTACTTAACGCAAACATTTGCACCGGCTAACTATGCCCGTAAAGGTTTGATCTATAAAAAAGAGGACTTATTGATACCAAATCCAAAGACCGACCCTGAGGGTTATGAAAAAGCGAAAGGGGCTATTGGAAAAGAAACTAAATAATCATTGATCTGCGAATGGGAATTACTGAAATACTTTTCTGGATATTGGCTGCGGTAGCACTCATCAGTGCCATCCTGGTTATTTCCAGTAAGAATCCTGTGTATAGTGTACTCTCTCTTATTGTTACCTTCTTTGCTATTTCAGGTCATTATGTTTTGCTGAATGCACAGTTCCTGGCTGTGGTAAACATCATTGTGTATGCAGGCGCCATCATGGTGTTGTTCCTGTTTGTGATCATGTTGATGAACCTGAGTAAAGAGAGCGAACCTCAAAAGAATAAATATCTCAAGCTAATTGGTGCTGTAGCAGGCGGATGCTTGTTATTGGTGCTGATAGCTGCTTTACGTGATACAGAACAAAGAATGACTGAGCTAACTACTGGCGATATAGGCTTGATTCAAAACTTAGGTAAAGCTTTGTTTAGTGATTACGTAGTTCCATTTGAGATCAGTTCTATTCTGTTTTTAAGTGCAATGATCGGTGCAGTGGTGTTGGGTAAAAGAGAAAAACAGGAGAAAGTGATTCCGGAAGAGGAAATAAGAAAAGTAGAAGAGCCTAGAGAGGCAATGAACATTTAATATGCAAATGTGCAAATATGAAAATGTGCAAATAATACAATTTGCATATCTGCACATCCGCAAATCTGCAAATTGAAAAATGAACATACAGTATTACATATTTCTTTCCATTGCTTTGTTTGTTATCGGCATTATTGGTGTGCTTACACGCCGTAATGTGATCATCATATTTATGTGTGTGGAGTTGATGCTGAACGCAGTGAACCTGTTGCTGGTTGCTTTTTCTAAAATGCATCATTTGTCTGGCAAAGCCACAAACCCGATGGCCGGAGCCGAAGCACAGTTGTTTGTGTTTTTTATCATGGTGGTGGCAGCAGCTGAAGTAGCGGTGGGATTATCAATCATTGTGATGTTGTATCGTAACACACGTTCGGTGGATGTGAACTTTTTGAACAGACTAAAACATTAATTCCCTTTTAGGGAACTGGGCATATGAAGAATTTGATTTTACTCATTCCGCTTTTGCCTTTCATTGGTTTTTTGATCAATGGATTGGGAAGAAAATCATTATCGAAAGGTGCAGTAAGCATTGTAGGCTGCGGAACAGTATTGGCATCCTTCATCATTTCGTTGATGGTGTTCTTTAATAAAGAGTTCTCGTCAACACCACATCATTATTTCGATTTCATAAGGGTTGATTCATTACGAATACCCTTTGCTTTCCAGGTAGATCAACTCACTTCTTTATTCCTTCTCATCATTACGGGTGTCGGTTTCTTTATTCATGTTTATTCTACGGCCTACATGCATGAAGAAAAAAGGGAGCACTTTGGACGATATTTCGCTTATCTCAATCTCTTTGTTTTCTCAATGCTATTACTAGTGATGGGAGAAAACTTTGTGATCATGTTTATCGGCTGGGAAGGAGTGGGATTGTGTTCTTACTTATTAATTGGTTACTGGTTTAAGAATGTGGATTATACAAGAGCTGCCAAGAAAGCTTTTGTAATGAATCGTATTGGTGATCTTGGATTTCTACTGGCTGTTTTCTGGATCATTGCAAAGCTTGGAACGGTTAGCTATAATGAAGTGTTCACAACTGCAAGCTTAGCCAAGTTCTCTACAAACGATCTTATTGGAATTACGCTGCTGCTTTTTGTAGGTGCAACCGGTAAAAGTGCGCAGATACCTCTTTATACATGGTTACCCGATGCGATGGCCGGTCCAACACCTGTGTCGGCATTGATCCACGCAGCAACGATGGTCACTGCAGGTATTTACATGATTGCAAGGAGCAATGTTTTATATACTGCAGCTCCGTTAACCCTCGGCATCATTGCTGTAATCGGCGCAGCTACAGCTTTGCTGGCAGCGACTATTGCCTTGCGTCAGAACGATATTAAAAAAGTATTGGCTTATTCAACAGTAAGTCAGTTAGGATACATGTTTCTTGCATTAGGAAGCGGTGCTTATGTAGCAGCTGTATTCCATGTAATGACGCATGCTTTTTTCAAAGCACTATTGTTCCTTGGTTCCGGTTCTGTTATTCATGCTGTAAGCGGTAACCAGGACATCCGTTTTATGGGTGGGTTGAAGAGAAAGATGCCAGCCACTTATTGGACGTTTTTAATTGGATGTTTAGCTATTGCAGGAATTCCACCACTTTCAGGTTTCTTCTCAAAAGATTCAATTTTATTAGCTGCATTTGCTCATGATAAATTTTTGTATGTGATTGGAGTGATCACTGCAGGATTGACTGCCTTCTATATGTTCCGTTTGCTGTACATCACGTTCCATGGTGGCTTCAGGGGAACGGAAGAAGTAAAACACCATATTCACGAAAGTCCGGCAGCTATGACAATTCCTTTGATTGTATTAGCTATTCTTTCCTTTTTAGGTGGTTTCGTTGGCGTTCCTGAAATGTTTGTTCATGGCGGCGATAAATTGGCTGAGTTCTTAGGTGCGGCCAATGTAAAAGACGTGCCACATCCACCAATTGATCATTCAACTGAATACCTGTTGATGGGATTGACGACTGCAATTGCCATTGTTGCCATTGTAATTGCGTGGATGCGTTACAGAAATTATCGAGAAGAACAACCTTCTGCTTTCGGAAGATTACTTGAGAACAAATGGTATGTTGACGAATTATACAATGGCATCATTGTAAAGCCTATCAATAAGCTAAGCGTATTTGCTAACAACTTTATCGAAAGAAGTGGTATTGATGCACTTGTAAACGTCGTAGGCAGATTAGTAAATTACGGTGGCCGCCAGATGCGCTGGTTGCAAAGCGGACAGATAGGTAGTTATATATTGTTGATGGTGATTAGTATGCTGTTGTTGTTTGCGTATCAGTTTTTTATTAGAAAGTAGGCCCCCTGTCCCCCGGTGGGGAACTTAGGTGGCAAAAACTTTACTTAGTATTAGTTCTTTATTCGATAGCTGTAGTGATGTAACCAGCAATAGTGCTGCTATTAAGCTTCTGTTGCGTCGCACACTTCAACTGTAACAATATTATTAAACTGTTTAAATCTAAGTTCCCCCCTTGGGGGGACAGGGGGCTTATGATCGTTTTATTACTGTTTTTGATTCCACTGCTTGGTGGCTTGATCGCTTTCTTTTTGAAAGATGATAAAGCTGTGCGTGGCTGGGCTTTGTTAGTAGCATTGGCTACACTTGCTTTGGGTATTGCGGGAAGCGGTATTGTAAAATCACCTGACCAACTGGCTTTTTCAGCGGAGTGGATGGGAAGTTTAGGAAGTTCATTCTCTCTTCGTTTGGATGGAATGTCGCAAATACTTTGTCTACTAACTGCAGTTGCTTATCCCATTATCCTAATTGCTACATGGAAGTCAAACTACAGAAAGCCGAATAACTTTTTTGGATTGATGCTGTTGACGCAAGCTGGTTTGATTGGCGTGTTCACTGCAACTGATGCGTTGTTGTTTTCCTTCTTCTGGGAGTTAGCCTTAATACCTGTTTACTTCCTTTGTTCTGGTTGGGGTGGTGAGAGAAGAATACCTGTTACTTTTAAGTTCTTCATTTATACGTTTACTGCTTCAGTAATAATTCTGATTGGTTTGATTTATCTATATTATCAAACACCAGACAGATCTTTTGCATTGGAGTCTTTCTATAAACTCAACTTATCTAACAAAGAACAAAGCTTTGCTTTTTGGTTATTGTTCCTGGCATTTGCTGTAAAAATGCCGGTTTTTCCATTCCATACATGGCAGCCTGATACATACGAACAATCACCAACAGCAGCTACAATGGTTTTAAGCGGTTTGATGGTGAAGATGGGTTTATTTGGTTTGATCCGGTGGGTTGGGCCGGTTGTACCTACTGCTGTTCATCAGTGGGGTGATGTGGTAATGAGCTTTGCACTTATTGGAGTCATATATGCATCCATTATTGCTATTATGCAGGATGATTTGAAACGTTTGGTTGCTTATTCATCCATAGCCCACATGGGATTAATGGTGATGGCCATTTTTGCTGAGAACAAGATAGGAACACAAGGTGTGATGATGCAAATGTTTAACCACGGCATCAACATCATTGGTTTATGGATAGTGATAGAACTAGTGGAAAGACAATTTGGAACAAGAAAACTGTCACAGCTTGGCGGCATTGCACAAAAGGCTCCGGGTTTGACAACTTTGTTGGTGATCGTTGCTTTTGCTAACATTTCTCTTCCGCTAACCAATGCATTTGTCGGCGAGTTTTTGATCTTCAATGGTATCTGGAATTCCTTGTCGGACTACAGAGTAATATTTGCTGCTGTTTCAGGATTAAGTATCATTCTGGCTGCAGCATATACATTAAGAATGATCCAAAGAGTTTTTTATGGAACTACCAATACGCTGACTGAAACCGCACATGATATTCGTATCAATGAAAGAGCGGCACTGGGTATTGTAGTGTTGATCATCGTTGTATTTGGAATTTACCCGCAACCTTTACTAGATATGACAAACGGATTTGTCGATAACCTTATGATTGAAACCGGTTTGAAAAACCCAAACGTTGCAAACCTTACTATAAAGTAATATGAACGCATTAATTCTTTCGGCTGTTAGTGGTGTGATCATGATGTTTGCTGCTTTTTTGATTCGTTCAAAAAGCAGCGTTCGTGTGTTGGCTCATGTGCTGTTAGCTATAATTATTGTAGCTAACATTCTGGAATTGAGAGGTACGTCTTTTTTTGATATCAATACCAGAGGCATGATGGCGTTTGACCGTTTCGCCTTGCTGTTTACAATGGTTGCTAACATCTGCACATTTGCGTTCTTCTTGCTTTCATCAAAAGATATGCAGCGAGTAGGCAGCGACTACAGCGATTATTTTGCCCTGATCTTTTTCATTCTCGCGGGTATTGCACTTTCGGCATCGTTTAAATCACTATTGATTTTATTCCTTGGGATTGAGATCATCTCTATACCATTATATATTTTGGCAGGTGCTGACAAGCGAAATCTGAAAAGTAATGAGGCATCGCTAAAGTATTTTCTGATGGGAAGCTTTTCAACGGGATTAATGCTGATGGGTATTGCTTTGATCTATGGTGCAAAAGGAACATTCTCTACCGAAGCAGCTATTGCAACTGATAAAATACCAGTGTTATTAATTGTGGGCATGATGCTATTGTTGTTTTCGATGTCGTTTAAAGTTTCAGCAGCTCCATTTCACTTTTGGACGCCGGATGTGTACGATGGCTCGCCTACAGTCTTTACTTCATTTATGGCAACCATCGTAAAAGCAGCTACGTTCATTGCTTTCATGCGATTGTTTAGTGATGCTTTTGGTGGCATACGATCTGAATGGAAATTATTAGTGTCCATAATTGTTGCGCTTACTTTATTCATTGGTAACATCATTGCAGTGTTCCAGCAAAGCGTAAAACGTATGCTGGCTTATTCCTCCATTGCACAGGCAGGCTTTATGATGCTGGCTGTTTACTCTTTAAATGCCGATGCAAGAGAAGGTCTGATACTTTATGCCGCTGCTTATTCTTTAGCTACCATAGGCATCTTCGCTGTATTGCTGAAGATGGATGATTATACATTCGATGGCTTCAATGGATTTGCTAAACAACAGCCTTTGCTTGCAGCCACTTTAGTTGTCTTTCTTCTTTCACTGGCAGGTATTCCTTTAACCGCAGGTTTCCTTTCTAAGTTTTATATGCTGAAAGCAACCTTGGATGGCGGCAGTGTATGGTTAGCCATATTTGCTGTGTTGATGGCGGCAGTTTCGGTATACTATTATTTCCGTTTGATACAGGCTATGTATTTCAAAGAGGGAACTGCTACCATTGCTTTTGAAATCACTCCTGCTTTTAAGGCAACATTGATTGCACTAGCTGTGCTTACAATTGTATTGGGATTGTTCCCTAACTTATTGACGAACTGGTTGTACTTCTGATTTTTCACGCAGAGACGTGAGGCAATTAAGAATGCCAGGCTTTGTGTACTTAGCCACTTATGTCTTTTTGCGTGAAATATTTTCTTCCCAGAGAGAACCACACAGAATTATTGAAAGCCTCTGAGTTACTCTGTTCTACTTTGTGGCTCTCTGTGGGCTGAAGAGTTGAATAGGATTACCGAACGTATAAGTGAGTGACACAACAGGCGGTGATAGTAGCAATACAGCCAAATACAAAAAAATAATCTCCACTCCAACTGGCTTTACTAACTTAGAAACCGATTCATGAAATTTTCAGATACGCTTTCGCTTGCTTACCGCACGGTAAAAAGTAATAAACTTCGAACAGGAATAACTGTAGCCATTATAGCTATTGGTATCACTGCTTTGATAGGCATTATTACGGCAATACAAGCTATGAATCAGAAGCTGACGGAAAGTTTTTCCAACATGGGAGCTAATGGCTTTACCATTCGTTATAAAGAAAGAAACATACGTTTTGGAAGCGACAATGATGAGTTGAAGGTGACTAAGAAGAATGCACGAAAAGAAAAACGCTCCAACCTGGGCAAATTGATTACAGAGCAAGAAGCAGAGCGTTTTATACAGAGTTACCGGTTTCCAGGTATGGTAGGCATATCGGCATTTGCGGGTAACAATTCAACGGTGGCTTTTCAATCAAAAAAAACCAGTCCTAATGTTTTTGTTTTTGGTGCAGATGAAGCTTACCTCGAGTTAAATGGCTTTACTCTATTGACCGGCCGAAATTTTATGCGGCAGGAAGTAAGTTCTGCTTCGCAAAATTGTTTGTTAGGTTATGATGTGGCACGTAAGCTTTTCAGAGGTAGTCCTGATAAAGCTTTAAATCAGGTTATCCGTATCAATAATATTCCTTTTCGTGTGATAGGAGTTTTGAACAGCAGAGGTTCATCTTTTGGTTTCAGCAGAGATAACATAGTAGTGATCAGCTATAAGAATATTAAAAGATACTTCAACACTAACTCTTATTCCATAGGGATTAAGACTAATGACATTAACCAGGTGGACTATGCGATGGGTGAAGCTGAAGGGGTATTTAGGGCTGTACGGAAATTAAACACTACTGAAGAAAGCAATTTTGTGATTGACCGAAGCAATAGCGTAGCAGAAAAAGCAATGAACAGTATTGGTTTTCTTACCGTCTCTGTTACTATCATTGGTTTAATAACCTTAATTGGCGCCGCCATAGGGTTAATGAATATTATGCTGGTGTCTGTTACCGAACGTACAAAAGAAGTAGGCTTAATAAAAGCTATTGGAGGAAAAAGTAACTTGGTGCGGCAGCAATTTTTGCTAGAATCTGTCTTAATAAGTATTGCCGGGGCTGTTTTTGGAATTGTAGCAGGTGTGTTGCTTGGCAACCTATTCTCGATGATATTAGATACTGGTTTTGTAGTGCCCTGGAACTGGGTAATGTATGGCATTATTATTTGTACAGTTGTAGGATTATTAGCTGGTATTTATCCAGCATTAAAAGCAGGTAAACTAAATCCGATTGACGCTTTGCGTTATGAATAGTGGAGAAAAATTTTTTTTGCGGGAGTAAAAAAATGCAACGTTGTAAACATTTAATTCTTTTTTTCAGTAGAATTGTGACCCTAAGTTAAAAGCACCCTTTATTAAATTTAAAAACACTAAAAATTAAGAACATGGCAGAAACAAGACCGACTGCAGGTACAACATCAGTAAAGGCTACATCCGTTCAACCAAAAAAGAGCAGCAATGCCATATCATGGCTGGCTCCTATTATCTGTATTGTCGTAGGTTATCTTATCTGGAGATTCTGGATGGGTGCTCCATCTGGATTTAATCAACCCGACCCTGCTGGTGGTTTTTGGCCTGCACATAAACAACCAAAAAATGCCTTCTCCAGTATTTATGAGGGTGGTATCATCGTTCCTTTATTGATCGGTATGTTTTTAATGGTAATTGTTTTCTCCATTGAGCGTTTTCTTACCATTAGCAAAGCTTTAGGTAAAGGCAATATTGCCGATTTCATTCGCAGAGTGCAATATCATTTAGCCAACAGAAATGTTGATGCTGCTTTATCAGAGTGTGATAAACAAAGAGGATCTGTAGCTAATGTGATGAAGGCTGGTTTGCGTCGTTATAAAGAAATGATAAGTGCAGGTGACCTTGATACAGAACAAAAAGTGATCTCTATTCAAAAAGAAGTGGAAGAAGCTACAGCTCTGGAGTTGCCAATGCTACAAAAGAACCTGGTGTTTTAGTCTACTATCACATCAGTAGGTACGCTTGTGGCCCTTTTAGGTACTGTAATCGGTATGATCCGTTCTTTCTCTGCTCTTGGTGCAGAAGGCGGTGGTAATGCTGGTGCGTTAGCGCAAGGTATCTCGGAGGCTCTTTATAATACTGCCTTAGGTATCGGTACATCGGCCCTTGCACTTGTTATGTACAACGTGTTCACTACAAAAATTGATAGCATTACATATGGTATAGATGAGTCAGGATTTACCTTAACACAATCTTTTGCTTCTCTTTACAAATAAGAGGCTGATTTTTTGTGGATTTGTAAATGAATTACATCTATAACAGTAAAATAATTAAATAATGCCAAGTGTAAAGATTCCACGTAAGAGCACAGACACAGACATGACTCCGTTTGTGGATGTTGCCTTTCTGATCTTATCATTTTTTATGCTGGCTACTAAGTTCAAACCACCAGAGCCTGTAGAGATCAAAACACCAAGTTCTGTTTCTACACAAAAGGTAAAGCTGGATGAATTTGGAGTATTGGTAGAAGTAGATAAAAATGGGAGGGTTTTCTTCAGTATGTTATCTGAAAAGGATCGGGACCGCAAGCGTCGTGTTATTGAAAACATTAATAAAACAAGAGGCTTAGGATTGACAGATGCAGAAATGAACAACTATGTTAATGGTCATTCTGTAGGCGTTCCCATTGCCAACTTAAAGCAGCTATTATCTCTTCATCCAACTGAGCAAGCTAAAATGCAGCAGCCTGGTATCCCTGTAGATTCAACTAATAATGAGTTGGCTTTGTGGGTACGTGATGCTATGACAGTGTTTTCGGATAAAAGAAGAGATGAGGTAACGTTTCTGATCAAAGCTGATAACAGTACAAAATATCCTTCATTCAAGCAAGTGATTGATGCTTTTAAGATGAATGAGCAGTTCGAGTTTGATCTGATCACTGATCCTGAAGAAGCTCCTCATGGCACCTTTGAAGCAGATCGCAGGGCGAAGGGTAATAAGGGTAAATAATCTAATTATTAAAATTAAAAAGCAGTAAAATGGCAAGTATAGATAGCGGTGGAGATAGTGGCCATAAGAAAGGCCCTGGGGTCAAAAAAGCCAAAAAGCTTTCAACCCGTGTTGATATGACTCCAATGGTTGACCTTGGATTCTTATTGATCACGTTCTTCATCTTTACTACTACAATGAGTACGCCTGCTACCATGAACCTTATCATGCCTAAGGATAAAACCGAAAAGCAGGCTGAGGTAAAACAGTCAGGTACGTTAACCATTCTTATAGGCAACAACAACAAGCTTTATTATTATGAGGGTATTTTAACGGTAAACGCGTCGCAGAACAACTTTAAATCTGCATCGTTTGGTACGATTAGAGATATCATTATTAATAAAAGAAAGCAGGTTGTTTCGCAGCACGTTCATGATGAGAATTGTAAGGAGATTTGGGCGGATAATAATGGTGATCAAAACTCTTGTTTAGACAAGGATTTGACGGTGATTATTAAGCCTACCAAAGATGCCAACTATAAAAATACTGTAGACCTGATTGATGAAATGACCATTAACGGCGTTGGCAGATATGCAATAGTTGATCCAATGAAGGAAGAAGTGCAGTTAGTAGATTTATCTGCTGGCCAGGCACCTGCTGCTCAGCCTGCAGCAAAATAATTTGTGGAAGAAGATAAGAGATTGCATCTCATTAAAAATTAAAACATGGAACCTAACAAGATTTTACAATCCGATATGCTTGATATCCTCTTTGAGGGGAGAAACAAGGAATATGGAGCGTATGAGTTAAGAAAGAAATACAACAAGCGCATTACCATGGCTTTAATAGCTACTGGTTTATTAGGTGCTTTCATTGTGCTTTCTTCTTTCCTTGTCGATACGTTGGCTACTGATGAGTCTGACGAAGTAGAAACAAAAAAAGTAAAGTTGGCGAAAGTGGATGTTCCTAAGGAGGCTCCACCACCACCACCACCGCCACCGCCACCACCGCCTGAAGAACCACCAAAAGTGGAGATCAAAGAATTCATTCCTCCAAAGCCGGTGGAAGATGAAAAAGTAGTGGAACCACCACCGAAGAATGAAGAATTGGTGAATAAGAACATCAGTGACTTTGAGCAAAAAGGTGAAGACATAGCAACCATTACACCTCCTGCCCCTGCACAAGAGCAAGGTTTAGGCCCGGTTGAACCACCGAAAGAAGATGAGAATAAAATCTTTGAAAAAGTGGAAATTGAAGCCCAGGTTGATCCTAAACAGTGGAGGCGCCATTTGGAAAGCCAGTTGCAACGTTATATCGAAGATGCAGCTTCTCAGGGTATGGCACCGGGTCAATATACTGTGCAGGTACGTTTTCTGGTAGAAAAAGACGGATCAATAGGTGATGTAAGAGCATTAAACGATCCTGGTTATGGTTTAGGTGCTGGTGCAGTAGCTGTGGTTAAAAAAGGACCAAGATGGAGTCCGGGTGAGCAGAATGGTAGAAAAGTGCGTTCTTATCATACACAGCCTATCACTTTTGTAATTGCAGAAGAGTAATCACTGATTACACTGATTAATAAGATTTCACAGATTTAAATCCCGCCTATCCGGCGGGATTTTTTTGATTGCAGGTGATTGGGATTAAATTGATTTATAGATAATTTGATCAATGATAAATGTGGGTCCTGAAAAAGGGAAATTGGATTGAAGAATCTGTGTTAATCCATGCCGTCCAACAAATCCGTGGTTAATTTTGGCAAATGAGTTTGAAGCTTTTAGGATGGGATGATACAATTGTTGCATTGGCCACTCCGCCAGGTGTGGGTGCCTTAGGCATTATTAGATTGAGTGGCAATAAAGCAATTGAAATAGTAAACAGAATTTTTCCTTCTAAGGATTTGTTAGCACAGCCCTCTCACACTTTACATGTTGGTTACCTGAAGCAGGATGACAAAATAATAGATGAAGTAGTGATCTCTCTTTATAAAAACCCACGGTCATTTACAGGAGAGGATGTAATAGAAATCAGTTGTCATGGATCTCCTTTTATTCATCAGCAGGTGATTGAAGCTTGCCTTAATAATGGGGCACGATTGGCCAAGCCAGGCGAGTTTACACAAAGAGCATTTTTAAATGGAAAGCTGGACCTGACACAAGCCGAAGCAGTTGCGGATCTGATTGCAAGCAATACTGAGGCATCGCATAAAATGGCCCTGAATAATATACGTGGAGGTTTTTCATTTGCTTTGAAAGATCTGCGTGAGCAGTTGATACGGTTTTCAGCTTTAATAGAATTGGAGCTGGATTTTTCGCAGGAAGATGTTGAATTTGCCGATCGAAGCCAATTAAAGGCGCTGGTGAGTAATGCAGTGCACCAAACAAACCAGCTCTTGCAATCTTTTAAGCTAGGGAATGCTATCCGTAATGGGGTAAGTGCTGCTATAATTGGTAAACCAAATGCAGGTAAGTCCACATTACTGAATGCTTTGCTTAACGAAGACCGTGCTATTGTTAGTGAAATACCCGGTACCACCAGGGATACGATAGAAGAAGTCATAAACATTGACGGCATTTTATTCAGATTGATTGACACGGCGGGAATCCGTAATCATACACAGGATATAATTGAAAGTGCAGGAATAGAAAAGAGCCTGCAAAAAATGAAACAGGCAGACGTGGTTGTTTACTTGTTTGATGTAGCTGAAAATAGTGCTGAGGATATGAAGAGGGTAGTTGAAGAACTAAAACAGGTAAATGAAAAATTTTTGCTGGTTGGAAATAAAGTAGATGCAGGGGAAATGCTATTCATCCGTAAAAAGTTTGCTGAAGTAGCAGGATGCATTTTTATTTCGGCAAAAAGTAATCTTCATCTGGAGGTTTTAAAAGAGCGAATGGTAGATATGGTGTTAAAAGATAAAGCAGCTTCTGAGAACGTAGTAGTAACCAACGCAAGACATTACCACAGCCTTTTACAGGTGTATACTGCTTTGAAAGATGTGTTGGAAGGATTAGAAAATAAGATACCGGGAGATTTGCTGGCATTGGATATCAGGAGAAGCCTGCAATTTCTTGGAGAGATTACCGGGGAAATAACTAATGAAGATCAATTAGATTATATTTTTAGTAAGTTTTGTATCGGGAAGTAACCGACTATTTTCTTCGTTGCTTTTAGTGCAGGTAATCGTTCACGTTGCGAACAAAACTTTCGACAGCATATTCGGGATAAACAGTTGTGATAGTCAAAGCAGGCACAATAGGAAAGTTTTCAAGAAATCAATTCCTTTCATCTTTGGCAGATGAACATTAAAAAGATCAAATCCACCTCCCTTTCTGCCAGTTACGTTACTGCATCTAAAGCCTTCTTAAACACCTCATCCAATTGAAGAATATTTACTTCAGATAGTATTCTGAAAGCAAGTAGCTGATAAAGGTTCGGCCTATGATCATGCAGTTCAACCTTGTCATATCTCGCTTAATTCACTTCTTTACGCAGTATCGGTTAAGACCAATCAAAGCCGAGAAAGGTATCATTAGAACTTCGCAAATAAGCATATATAAACTTCTTTAAAAATCCAACTAACCTATAATGAGGTGTAATAAAGCCTCGATAAAATTTTGGATAGTGTTTTATTTAAAGACAGGAGGATTATGCTTCAAACTTAAATAATCAATAATGAAAAGTAGAAAAAGTCATTGAGAGTCAGATATTGAAACAACTATGATTCGCTTTCCAGTCCCAAACAAAAAATATACTTCAAGTCTAAATAAAAAGACCTAAACCTCGAAAAAATATAGTTGAGCAAATACGCCAATTTCCTCGGGCAGCTATTAGATAACATTGCTGTCTTTTTATCATAAATATCAATTCACTTATGAGATGTATTTCAGTGTGGTTGCGGCAAAGTCAATCTTGATGTAGCCATTATGTGCAAGGATATATGCTTTAAACTTTAAACAAATATAGAAAGCAATGAGAAGACTAATCTTGATCATGCTAAGTATGCTGATGATCTCATCTCAGCTCTTGGCCCAAAACAGAACAATTACTGGGAAAGTGACTGATGCAGCCGGCTTACCTCTTGCAGGTGCATCTGTGCAGGTGAGAAACACGAATGTAGGCGTGGTAACTAATACTGATGGAACGTTTTCAATTAGTGTGCCTGCAACCGCCCGGGTATTAGTAGTCAGTTTTACTAATATGGGAAGTCAGGAAATCACTATTAATGACAGAACTTCAGTTAACGTAACTCTTCAATCTGAAGAAAGAACTTTACAGGAAGTGGTTGTTACTGGAGTAGGAACTGCTACAAGCAAAAGGAAAGTAGCTTTTTCAGTAGAGACGGTAACGGCAAAGGAACTTCCAAATGTATCTCAAGGAATTTCTCAGGCACTGGTAGGCAAAGTGGCGGGTGCCCAAATTACTTCCACTTCAGGTCAGCCAGGGCAGCAAGCGAATATTATTTTGCGAGGTATCAACTCTATTAATGGCGGAACGCAGCCGATGATTTTAGTAGATGGAGTTCAGGTACTTGCGAATAACCTATCAAATGGATCGGGCACAAACGTTTCTTCCAGGTTAGCCGATTTGGATTTAAACAACGTAGAAAGAGTAGAGGTAATTCAAGGTGCTGCTGCAGCTACTATTTACGGTGCGCAGGGTGCTAACGGAGTTATTCAAATTTTTACTAAAAAAGGCAGAAGGGACGGTAAGGTGAGAATCAACTTGAGCAGTAGTGCTGGTGTGGATAATGTTTTAAAAGGAAACCTTGCATTGGCGAGAAATCATTTTTATCAAACTGATGCCGAGGGCTATATATTGAATAACTCCAATACTCGTCTGCAACCCAATAGCGCTACAGGAGTGTGGGTACTTCCACAACAGCCAGCCAGCTTACTAAATGCACAGAATAATAAGCCATTCAAAGAACAAACCTATGATAACATTGATGCAGTTTTTAAAGACAATGCCCTCACCACTAATCATAGTTTATCCCTTTCTGGTGGAAGGGAGAAGATGGATTTTAATCTCACTCTATCCAGATTAAACCAGGAAAGTATTATTACTGGGGACTACAATAAATCCAATTTATCTTTAAACTTAGGTTTCGAGGTATTCAAAAATTTTAATATCAGGAGTATTTCACAGGTAGCCTACACCAGAAATACTACCGGTACTATCACCGGACAAAATAATGTATTTAGCCCATTGGGTACGGCTTTAAACCAACGTCCGTACATCAATTTGTTACAAAAAGATTCAATTGGAAATTATGTAGCAACCCCCACCGCAAGCGAAACATCTATTAATCCTTTTTATTCTGAACAATTTAGAAACTATAATCAGAAGAATGTTAGATTGATCCAGAACTTTAATTTCAACTATAAGCCCTTCCGGTTTTTAGAACTGGATTGGAAAATGGGGCTGGATAATTACAATGATGATTTCAGAAACTTTATTGCTTATCAGTTAGGCACATTAACACCTACGGTAGGTATTGGGCCAAATAACGGACAGGTTAGCTACACCAATACCAACCCAACGTTTACTAACTCTTTGGTATCTGCATACTTGAGAAGTGATTTTGAAGAGGATTTCGGAATCAATTTACCTATCAATTCTACAACTCAAGTCTCATACGATTATAGGAAAAATCGAATAAAGCAAATTGCTGCAACGGGTACCGGTTTTGCACCATTTCCTCCATATGTAATTGGCACGGCATCCGAAAAAACCAGTGCGGAAGGAACAACTGAGTTCACAACTTTTGGTTGGTTTGTGAACCAAAGATTTGAATATGGTAATTTATTTGGAGTTTCCGGTGGTGTTCGTGTAGATTATTCTTCTGCGTTCGGAGGAGGGTCTAAACCATTTACCTTCCCCCGCGGCGACGTTTATTTCAATGCTGCGGAATTGATCGATAGCAGAATGCTAAGAGAATTTAAAGTTCGTGCGGCTTATGGCGAGGCCGGCATTCAACCAGGTGCATATGACAGACAAATCGTATTAAGTGCGGGGAGTTTTGGTTCAGCTGGCTACCTGGCTACTCAAGCCGGAACTGCTAACCCCAATTTAGATGTTGAAGTATCTAAAGAATTGGAAGCAGGGACTGACGTAGCACTTGAACTCGGAAAACAATCATTTAAAAATGTTCGTCTTTCTGCCACATGGTGGAAGAGAAGCAGCGAAGGTGTGATCCAAAACCTTGAGTTGAACCCTTCCAGCGGTGCATCGTCCATTGTTAATAACGCTTTGTCATTGAAGTCCGATGGTATTCAGTTATCACTTGATGCTGATGTATTCAATACCCCAAGTTTTACATGGGACTTTGGCGTTCGATTTGGCAAATCTAAATCCATGGTTGACGAAATTGCCAATAATGCTGATATACCTTTTGGGACTGGTGGTGCTGGAGAATTTGTTTTGCGAGAAGGTACTAGCGTCGGTTCCTTTTTCGGTGTTAGGCCTTTAAGAAATGTGAATGAAGCTACCTCTAAAGGTGTCAGATATATCCCTGAAGCAAATGCAGGAAATTATGAGGTGGTAAATGGTTATGTTGTAAATAAGACTACCAGGCAGGTTGAATTTACTACTGAGAAAGCGCAGATTGGGGATCCAAATCCTGACTTTAATATGAGTTTTATTAATAGCCTGACATTCTTTAAAAATTTAGCTGCTTCTTTTCAAATTGACTGGGTGCATGGAAATCAAATCTATAATCAAACAAGACAATGGTTATATCGTGATTTCCTGAGTTCAGATTTTGACGTACCAGTCACCATTAATGGTCAAACAGGAGCTTGGGTGGCATATTATAATTCCCTTTATAAAACAAATTCAACCAATGCTCATTTCGTTGAGGATGGTTCATTTATTCGTCTGAGAGATTTGACTCTACGATATAATTTAACCGGTGCTTTAAAGAGAGTAAAATTCGTCTCTAATGCTTCCATTTCAGTTTCAGGAAGAAACTTATTTACAATTACTGATTACAGTGGTATGGATCCGGAAGCATCTGCGGCTTTCAATAATCCTGTACGCAGAGGCCTGGACTTATACGCTTTTCCAAACTATAGAACATTCCAGGTAGGTATTACCCTTGGTTTCTAATTAATAAATAAAAAAATTATGAGCATATTAAACAAAATGAAAGTTGTAGCTATAGCAACTCTGCTAGGTACAGTTTCGTGTAATAAAGAAAAAGAGTTGAACCTTATTAATCATAATAACCCAACTGAATTAGCTTTAAAAACCGAAGAAGGAATAGTAAGGGCTGGCTTAGGTATTTATGCAAAATTTGGAAACGAGTATTTCTGGCTGGCATTAAGCGGTCATAATGCTATGGGTGAAAATACCTTTATGTCTGTTGGTAATTTTTCCTGGCGTTGGATGAACCAGCCAACAAAGATTGTTTTAAGTAATGGCACTACTTTAACTCCTCCTCAGGGCGGTGCGCAAGCAACTGAGTTGAAATCAAGAAATTCACGGGCTTTTGGCAATGATAACGTGTTTTTCAATGAGTGGGTAGCCATGTATCGTTTAAATAATCAGGCGAATGTCATTCTAAAAACAGTTGATGATCCTGCCCTGATGCTTTCAGGTGATGCTGGTACGATTGCATCTAAAAAAGCCACCTTAAAAGCATGGGCTCATTGGTGGAAAGGATTTGCTTATTCAAGAGTCGGTTCTTTGTATATCGCTGGTATAATCACCGACGAAGTAGATGCCGCAATTGGTGCTAATGGCGCCTACAAAACAAGGCAGGAGATCATAGCTGAAGCCAATTCTCAGTTTGACAAATCTATGGCTGAGTTAGACAACGTAACTGTTACATCTGCTTACACGGACTATATGGGCAGAATGGTTCCTGCGCAGGCAAAGGTTACCACAATACCTACAGGTAAGGAAGACTGGAATGTAGGCGGTGTACCTTCTGTTGCCGCTTTCAAAAGAATCATGAACACCTATAAAGCCCGAAACATTTTGGTAAATAAGAAAGTTGAGGATGTGACGCAGGCCGAATGGACCCAAATCCTGACATTGACCCAAAATGGTGTTCAGAAAACTGATAGGGTTTTTGCAATGCGTACTGCGGAAACCAATACTGTGTTGGCAAATACTAACGGGCCATGGACACCATGGCGTATATTAACCAATACGTGGGAGTTTTTAAGTGAAAGGTGGGTACAGGAATTCAAGCCGGGTGATGCCAGGTTTACCAGAAACGTAGTACAACGTGCCACACCTATAGTAAACAACAGCGGACGCGGTTTCCAATACGGCACCAGATGGACTTTGCAACCTATAGAGACTGGAGGAGATTATGTTTCTCAAACGGTCGGTTTAGCTGAGATTCCTCTAGCCACCACTTTTGAAGAAAATGCATTAACAAGGGCGGAAGCTTTAATTCGTACTGGCCAGATTGAACCTGGATTGCTCTTAATAGATGAAGTAAGACAATTCCAGAGAGCTCAATTGCCAGCGGTAGCGGGTACAGGATTGACTCAGGCACAAGCAATGGCAGAATTATATAGAGAAAGACGCATCGCCTTATTTTTAAAGGGCACTGCTTTTTATGACTATAGAAGATTCGGTTTTGCTTGTAAAGATTGTCAAAGAACGAACGCCGTAGTGATAACACAGGGCGGTGTGGTTGATAATGGTGCAACTATTGTCTATAACTATATGGATTATTGGGATGTGCCTGCTAATGAGGTAGATTTTAACGCCCCAGCATCAGGTTCTGCACCTATTGTTTTCCCAATGTAAAGTTTATTCATGATCCCTTTTTAGGTATACCACAAAATAATATCGACCCGTATCACGATAATGCGGAAATGGGAAGGGTCAGATAACTTAGTTCTCATGTGTTTTAATAAAAGAACCCCAAGTTTTTACTTGGGGTTCTTTTATTAACGGGCCTTTTTATTCAATAGCCAAGCCGATAAATCTGATAATTTTCTAAGCATTTGTTTATAAACTCGAAACAGGTTTTTCTTAATAGAAGTGTTCAAAAAAGAATCAAGAGGAGCTTCTACATACTTCAGCTTACGTTTAACCCTATTAGATAGGATTTTAGAATACTTAGGCTTTTTTCGGACCTCAAAAGCACGATATTGATTCAGTAACTGCGTTCTTTACATCTTGAGAAAATGAAGTTTTTCTCATGTGCTTACCGGGCTTCGTTTCTACGAGGCCTTTTTGCTTTATAGTAGGAAAGAATTACTAAACGCTTGAGATAAGTTACCGGAATCTATCGTTTTTTAAACCTTGTTTCTTGCCTTAACAAATTCTTTTTCTACATTTAAAGACTTAGAGTTTGGAATGTCAATAAAGGGCGAGCCCTTATAGCCTCATATATTCTATTCATCAAGAAAGATAATTGTTATGAAACTTTCTGATTTCAACATATTAGATCTTGACGAGCAATTGGATGCGACTGTGTATGATGGGGATTATGTGGACACCCGTATCGAGAATGGTATGAATGTGCTTTTATACCAGGTCGACGGTTTTTATGTTGAGATTTTTTATCACCCCACAACCAATGTAATTCTGAGACATAGGAGTTTTAGCTGTACAAATGAATTGAGCCCTTATTTGGAAACTATCCACCTCGAAGGACTTCTTGATTGATTATGGCAATCCGGCAGATTAAGTTGCCATGGCGAAAGAAATGAATTTCATGCATTCCTTTCTCTTTACTGTTGGCGATTTAATAATGAGTGTAGCAACGGCCTGATAAATGCTGCCCTCCGTTGTTAAAGTAGATGAATTCGCTGATCAATTATAAATAATGATGTGGGTCTGCATATCGGCTTTAAATGCTAACTAACTTATTTAAGCGAAAGTTTATTTCTTGGCAAAAGCTTGAAGCTGAAAAAAATTTTAATTCTTACCAGCACTTTCTTAAAAAACTGCGTATATAATTAAAATGTCTCTTTTTATATGACTTAAGTAAAACACATACTGAGCTACTTTCTATTTGTGTTTATTTTGGTGTGTTTGAAAAAAGATGATGTACAAACTGATCCCTCTACTGAGCAAGCCCTCATCAACAGGTATACCTGACCTGTGTTGGCTTCCAGCAACGGGATTATAGAGGAGAAAATCAATTTTTATATATAAATGGTAAGCGCTTAGACTATTCGTGAAGGAAGAAGATATAATAGTGGGATGCATCAAAAATGATCGCAAGGCCCAGGAGATTTTGTATATGCAATTTCTTGGTGCTATGTGGTCTATTTGTAGTCGGTATATAGATAATAAGGAAGAGGCTATCGAAGTATTAAATGATGGATACCTTAAAGTTTTTAAACATATAGATACATATAAAAAGGAATTATCCTCTTTGAATACATGGATGAGCAGAATAATGGTTAATACATGTATTGATTATTTAAGGAAAAGAAAAGCACTGAAGTACGTTTCAATTGAGGAAGTAACAGAGGGATCCGATACAAAAATCGAACATCTTCTTGATGATTATACCTCACAGGAGCTGATAAGCTTTATCAATCAGCTCCCACGGACAACTAGGGTTGTATTTAACTTATACGTTGTTGAAGGTTATAGCCATGAGGAGATAGCATCTTTTTTAAATATCAGCAGTTCCACCAGCCGGTGGCATCTTACTGAAGCAAAAAAACGTTTGCGGCAAATAATTAAAGAGAATGTCTGAATCAGCTAAACATAACTGGAAAGATAAATTGAATCAATGCCCGGTTCCAGAAGGAGTTTCATGGACTAATATGGAGCAGCTTTTAGATGTATACTTACCTACTAACATCAATAAGAGAAACCGTTCCCGTTACATCTTATTGTTGTTGCTGTTATTGTTTATAGGTATCGGCACTTGTCTCTGGACAGGGGATGAGAAAATGTCATCAAATGGCCCAAATAAGGGATCTCAAAATGATTCATCTCTTACCGTAAATGCCAAGGTGAATGAACAAGAAAAAAAACAACAAAAAAGTACACCTGGATCTAATGAATACAGTTTTAATAAGACGACACCGAATGGTAAAAGTGTAGAAGGAGATTTTTACTCTTATACCCATAATGAAACAATTGCAACAAGGAAGGCTTTGAAAATAAAACCCAAAATCAAAACCTCCCTTAAATCATCAAAGTATGGCAAGGACACAGTTAATCTTTATAAGGAAGCTAAGCTTAAGACTATTGACTTAACAGAAAATAAAGTGGGTTTTATCCCTAATGTAGTGCTTACCGATACGGTGCTTTCTACTTCATTACCTTCTAATGTTATTGACTCTGGGGAAAGAAATAAAACTGATTTGATTCTTCCTCAAACTATAGTTTCTAATGCAAAGGAAAAAGAACAATTAGATTCGACCGCAACTCAAGTTCCCAAACAGAACAAGGGTAATCGAATCAATATTAGTTTAGGCTTTGACTATATTATACAGTCGCGTAAAAACACTTTTTCGGAGTTGACACGACAGGGCGACTTTACCTTTTCTTCAAATGTTATACCTGTACTTGGAGTAAGTTTTCAACTAAGCAGCAACGCTTATTTGCAGGCTGAGCTTCAACCAATTGCTCCGCAGTTTATCCAAAAGGATTTGCTTCAGGAAAGGGTTGCCAGAGTGTCTCCTAGTCCTGGAGCACCAGGATATGTCATAATAAGTAGGGTTTATCTAAAGAAGCTTTTCTATTTCAACGTACCTGTTACATTTCATTACCGACTTGCTAATGGTATATATGGCGGCATTGGTATTCAGTATTCTAAGCTGAAAACAGGGGCAGGGGTTTATGAAGAGCAAAAGAGGTCACCAGGCCAGCCCGATTCAATCTTATCTATTGATTATAGGGAAATAGAATCAGGGTTATTAAATGCTGCTGTTAAACCTAATGAGTTTCGTTATGGATTAAGCCTTGCGGCTAAAATAAAACGTTTTGACTTTGGTTTGAGGTATACCCGCGCCTTCGACACCTATCAGAATAGATCTGTGTCTTCGCAATCTGGTATTCACAATCAGTCTTTGTTGTTTTTTGCACGTTATAACATTTTGAATATTAAATGATGAAACACCGATGTATTCTAAATCCACGATCTGCTTAAAAACTTCACCTTTTATAACGAGGAGGCAATAATATGAACCTGAATGATATGGCCAAAAAGTCTGCGAAGAAAGAGTTTATCATAATCCGGAAAGGCCTCAACCACATTCTCTTGAAAACTTCAGATATCGCCTATATCTATATGGAGAATGAAATCACATACATCATAGATAAATCGGGAAAACGAAATGTATGCTTTGAGAATTTAAACAGTCTGGAAGAAAAATTGGATGATAATTTTTTCCGGGCTAATAGACAGCATATTATTAACGTTGCCTATATCAAGGCGTATCGCCTATATGAGAAAGGAAAAATTATCGTAGAAATTGCCAGTTCCGACCAGAAAAATCTCATATACCTAAGCCAAAAAACGGCACCTAAATTCCGTGATTGGATTACTCAGTTTTAAGCTCATGTAGGGTCAAGCAAAGTTGATAAGTGTGGTAGAACATCCAATTTTTTTTTGATGGAAAGAGCACCTTAGCTGCTTTAGCTGCTAATGTAATGTTTGGTTTTAATGATTAATACCTTTAATGGCAAAATCAAAGCTTTATCAGAATTTGCCACTATTTTGTTACTAACTCCGTAAAACCCGCATTATTACTGACAATATTGCTTTTTGTAGCGGGAAGTAAGCATAACAAATGCATTATAGATAGAAAAGTGCCCTTGAGGCACTTTTCTATTTTACAGACAATCATCATTTTATTGTTTTATAAATTTTCTTGACTGCTGACTGTCCTTCGATTTTATAATTAGTATGTATTGGCCGGGTGCCAGGTCTGACGCAGATAATTGAATCTGCATAGCATCCGTATTCTTTGTATAGCTCCATTGCTTTTGTATTCCACCATTCATGTTTACAAGCATTATGGTAAAAGCTCCTTTATAATCGTTTTGCAGAGTCAATGTAAACCGATCCCTTACTGGATTTGGATACACTTCTATTGAAGCTTTTTGAGGCGCAGCAACTGTACCATCCTGAATAACAGTTTGAGCATTAGTAACGCTGCCAGTTCCCTGTACAAATTCAATCCAATTAATATTCCATCCTGCGGAGGAGTTAGACTGTAATCGAATTGTTTGAACACCTGCTGTCAGGTTTAAAGTAACGCTAACCGTCTGCCATGACTGGAAGCCACCTGTTATAGGCAGATTTACTGTTGATAATACTGTACCTGAACCATTTTTAACCTGAAGCTGAGCACCGCTATATGGCGTAGCAACTCTTAACCTCAAAGTATAAGTGCCACTTGAAGGCACGTTGATAGCAAAGTCCATCCAATCACCTAAATCTACCCAGCCTACGTTTTTCCCACCACCAATATCAGATGTATTTTCAGTCAATACACCGTTCATTGTGGTGTAATTCTCTGCTTCAATCTTCGCTGGGATAGTGGTAGTAGCAGGTGGTGGTGGTGGTGTTGAGTTACCGCCAACAAGTTCCATCCAATTAAAGTTCCATCCTGCTGAGGAGGCTGACTCGATTCGGATGGTTTGAGCACCTGCAGAGAGGTTTACTGTAGTGGATACGGTCTGCCAG
>Ga0164290_1001642_pt1 | contig 27607 bp, 22 predicted proteins | sample Micstemetagenome_FD_108782 | JGI IMG/M metagenome (GOLD analysis project Ga0164290, IMG submission 108782) | Contaminated culture microbial community from soil near Moab, Utah, USA - Microcoleus steenstrupii SON62 (Illumina Assembly) | ecosystem: Environmental > Terrestrial > Soil > Soil crust...
CGAAAACGACCACACCGGCTGGTTCCAACAGGCCAATACCGGCACTCTCTTTCTGGATGAAGTCGGCGAAATGACGCTCGACGGCCAGGCCAAGTTGCTTCGCATCCTGGAAGGGCACCCGTTTTTGCCGGTAGGCAGCACGAAGGAAGTCACCGTGGATGTGCGGGTGATCGCCGCTACCAATCGTGATCTCAGAGAGTTCGTCCGCGACGGCAAGTTCCGCGAAGACCTCTACTATCGGCTGAGCGTTTTTGAGCTCTACATTCCGCCACTGCGTGATCGCGGAACGGATATCGAATTGCTGCTGAACTTCTTCCTGGAGCACTTTAAGCGACAGCACGGCCGCCCTGGGCTCGGCTTATCCGCCGACGCGAAGATCAAACTGCTCAGCTATCAGTGGCCGGGCAACGTCCGTCAGCTGCGCAATGTAATCGACAGCGCCGTGGTGCTTTGCGAAGGCTCGGTAATCCAGCCGGGTGATCTAGGGCTGCGAGATGCGACCGGCGCCGCCGGCCAGCTCGAATCGTTGCGGATCGACTATTGGGAGCGTAAGCTCATTCAGGAGTCGCTCGCGAGAACCGGGGGAAACGTGCCCGAGGCCGCCAAGCTGCTAGGCGTGGGCCGGGCCACGTTGTACCGGAAAATTGACGAGTACGGGATCCAGCGTTAATTGCTGAGCTGACGGTCGGTTCTGTTTGGCTGGTGACCGATGCGGCTTTCCACTTGACGATTCATCGTCGAAGCGTTCTACATCGTATTAGCTGATGGCGAATGCACGGCGGCATCGCTTATTGCGCTGAATGACTCGTCGGTGTTGCCGCCTGCTTTCATGGACGTCGACTGGCATGCACATCACGCTTCCGAGCTTCCGACCCCACCCGCTGCTTCGTGGCGGGCATCTTCAGACTGTGGCCGCCGCTTTCTTGCCAGGTACTAAGGCCTACAGTTACTCGGCTGTGCAGCACCGGATCACGCTCGAAGATGGCGATCAGATCGTCCTGCATGACGATCGGCCTTCGCAGTGGCAATCGGGTGATCCAGCCGCTCTGCTCGTGCACGGCCTGGGTGGGTCACACCGATCCGGTTACATGGTTCGCGGTGCAGCAAAGCTGACCGCACATGGTGTGCGCGTGTTCCGGATGGACCTTCGCGGCTGGGGAGCCGGTTTTGGCTTGAACCGTCTGCCGCTGCATGCCGGACGCAGTGAGGATGCCCGGCAGGCGCTCGAGTATATTCTCGACGTTTGTCCGGACTCGCCGATCAACGTGGTCGGCTTCTCGATGGGCGCTAACATGGTGCTCAAGATGGCTGGCGAGTACGGCGACCATTCACCGACACGCCTGGCAGGCGTAATGGGGGTTTCGCCGCCGATCTGCCTGCAGAGCTGCATGACCGGCATGCGGCAGAACTTCTGGAACCGCTTTTACGATCGCAATTTCGTCCGCTGGCTGCAGCGCTATCATCGCAATCGCCAGCCCCTTTTTCCGGACGAACAGCTGCCTCAGGCGTTTCCGCCTGGTCTGCTCGAGTACGACGCGGTGATCACCGCTCCTCAAAGCGGCTTTGTGGATGCTGCCGACTATTACAACCGCGCCAGCGCCGGTCCGCTGCTGAAGCACATCAGCGTGCCCGCGCTTGTTCTGGCAGCCGAAGACGATCCGATCATCCCGATCGCCAATTTCCAGCCGACGATTTGCTCGTCGACCACCCAGCTGGAAATCACCCCCGGCGGCGGACACCTTGGGTTCATCAGCACCTCGAGCAACGACCCGGATCGCCGCTGGATCGACTGGCGAGTGGTCGACTGGGTGCTCAGCCACGGCAAACGGAAATCAGCCTGGCAGCGAGCAAATCCCGAGAGTCGGGCCTGCCGTAAGCACGGTTCGTCCGACACGACCAAGAGCATCGCTGCGGCCTCGCCAGCGACCTAGCGAGCCCAGGTTAGACCAATCGCCGGGCCGTGATAGACCAGTTCGCCGCGATCATTCAAGCGGCCAGGGCCGCCGCTTAGCAGCACGTTATTGGTCTCAATGTTTTCGGCCGCGATCGCCATGCCCGTCAGGAACGTGGCCTGATAACCGAGCCGGAACACCGTGCTCGGCGAGCACTGCACATTGAACATCAGGCTGATGTCGCCGAGGAACGAGGTCCGCTCCTGCTCTCGCCCAGTCGGAAACACGGTGGCGATGCCGAGGTTATCTACGTTCGTATACTCGGTCTCCTGACTGGCCGTGTTCTGCAGGATCGCCCCCTTCAAATCGACATCGAACCAGGCGTGCTGTGTCACCAGCAGCGCGCCCTCGATACCAATCTGCAGACCGATCATGTCATTGTCCGTGCGGGTCAGTACCTGATTCGTGGCGCCGGCCGGACCCGGAACATTCGCTTCCGAGCGGAAGAAGATCCGATCCTCGAAGTTCAGAAAACGGGCACCGACGAGCAGCGAAACATCGAACGGCCCAGGCGGCATGTTCACCCAGTACCGCAGGTTCACTTCTGCGGAAGTCATGTTGGTGAACGACTGAACGGACACGAAGTTGTTGAAATCGAGCCCCGCAACTGGCGGCAACGCAAACTCGCTGAGTAGCGACGAAAGGTTGCCCGTTCCGCCCAGTGCGTTCGCGCTGCTGTCCTGGACGAAGGCAATGTCGTCCCACGAATAGGCGCCCAGGTAAGTGCCTTCGATCCTCCAACAATCGCCGACGGTTCGCCCGATGGTGAACTCGCCGCCGCTATCAAATTCCTGATCCAGGTCCGAAGTGCTCAGCACCGTCGGCCCAAGCGGGCCGAAGCGGGCAAACTCCACATCGCGGCTGGTGTCGAACGTCAAAGGCACGAAGTCGGCAGTGACGTACCAACCATTGGGACGATGCGCGACGAAATTCTCCTTGCCGCAGTGACTCGGCACGCAGGCTTCTGCGCCGTCGCACGAATGGTACGGCGCGTAGGGATCAAAACCCCAAGCCAGCGGCATGGGGCGACAGTCCGAGAACCGGGCCCATGGCGGAAAGTCGAAGTAGGGCTGAGCAATATTGCGTCCGTAGAGCTGCGCCGATGCGATCGACGGCAACAACAGCACCGCCCCAGCGCACGCCACCAGGCAGGCGGCAATTTGACGCAGCGAACCTCGCACCTTGAGCATCGCGACCCCCTATCACTTCGGCGCGTGAGAACCCTCACAACGCGTATAGGTAGATTCGTCGAACAACTCCCCAGCCATCAGTACAAGACGATCGGCTGGCAAGCCTTGCCCGAGGTGAAACCTTTTCCTGTCTTCTCTAAATTATTGCTACTTCAACACCGGACTGCTCGGACGTCTCCACTACAACTCATTCTGCCGCTTTCACTTCCTGCCGCTCAGCCGCAAACTCATGCTGCAAAATGCCGCACAGAATGAGGTCCTCATATTCGCCCCACTTGAAGCGATGCTGCCGCAAACAGCCTTCGCGCTGCATACCCAGCTTCTCCATCACTCGCCCGCTCGCTGGATTACGGGCCATGTAATGGGCGTAAATCCGGCGTAGCTTCAAAGCGTCGAAAGCGAAGCCCAGCACTGCTCGCGCTGCCTCGGTGCAGTAACCCTGATTCCAAAACGGCCGACCGACCCAATAACCAAGTTCTGCGTGACGATCGGTCGGCTCGATGGAGAGTCCGATGGCGCCCATGAGCGTTCCATCGCGGCGCGTGATCGCGAACGAGCACGACCGTCCTTTGGCATACAGCCCAGCGAGGGACGAAATCCACTGCTCTGCCAAACCATCGGGGTAGGGATGCGGGATCAGTCGCGTGGTCGAAGCAACCTCTCGATCACCTGCCAACCGCTGCACCTCTGCGGCGTCAGAAAGCTGCAGCGGGCGCAGCACCAGACGCTCGGTTTCGAGCACCGGTTGTGGCGGCATGTGCGTGGCTGGTTGCGAATGGCTTACTTCGAGATGGGTGGGGTAGTTCACTCGACTTCCAAGACCTCCAATTCCAAACGACCAAACACCTGTATCACCGGCAGCATCGCGCTGTAAGCGGTAGAACCTTTCAGACTCGAGTCGGCAAGCTTGATGTGATCGGCGCCGATGCCGCCGCGGCCGAGAGTGGCGTCGAGAGGCACCCAGCGATCTTTGATCCAAACCTCGTTCCACATGTGATAGGCAAAACCACCCTGCGGCGGATAGTACACCAGTCCAAACGCCACGCGGGCCGGCAGTTCACGAGCCCGGCAAAGGGCCGCGAGCAGCACCGCGTGCTCGGTGCAATCTCCCTCGCGCCGTTCTGCCACTTCGGCAGCCGTAGCGAACGCTTGCGAGAAGTTTTTCTTGCTGACCCCCTCATGCACAAAACGTTCCAATGCCACGGCGAGCGGCCACGACTCCGTTTCCTCTGGCGCTACAGCCTTCGCTAACGCAACGACACGAGCATTGTCGCTTTGCACCAGATTGTTCGGTGACGTGTCTTCGTCCGTCGGCTGTTCCTGTTTTCCAGGCTCTTCCGGCGACGTCGGCCGAACGGCGAGCACTTCCAATTTCGCTTCCTGCTCGCCGTCGAGCGTCACTTGCTGCGAGAGGCAATCGTCGAAGACATCTGTCAGGCGGCCTTGGTTCACGGTGGCCTGGTAAACGACCCGTTTTGTGTGCGCGGCGTTCGGCAGCTTGCCCTTCAGCGGCACAATCGAAGCGACGATCAGATCGAGCTGACCAGTGCGTTTACCTGAGAGTGCCTCCTCCTGCGAACTCTTCACGCTCTCCTGGCCGATACCCGGAATAAAGGTCTTCAGCGTCTCCCCCTGCTCATCGGTCCAGACGACCGACTCCATCTTCTGCCCGCCGAGGCTCATCACACTATCGATCCGCAGCAGCTTCCGCTCGCCCTCCGGCAGTTTGACGGTTTCAAACTTCCCCGCCGCGAGTTCAGTGGCTCCTACGATGTGAAAGATCGGTAGCAAGCTCGCGATGGTCCGCTTCTCGCCCGGCTGCATCGGCCTCTGAGTAAGCGAGCGCTCGATGGCGTCGACCCCTCCCCACTCCGGCTTCCACTCGATCGATTGTTGCGTGACCTTGCCCGCAGTCGCCGTATCGATCGTCAGCTGGCCATCCTTCACCACGCCACGGGCCTTCAGATCGCCGCCGCCGCCGGTCATCTCGGTCTCGAACCGTCGCAACTCACCCTCGGGCGTCGTCCAACTCGCCAGGCGGATCCACTGCTGCACCGGCTGCCCTTCACGCTGAATCGACATCAGCGACACATGGCGGGTCAACTCCAGCGCCTCGCCGTCCCGCTCGACCGATCGCACGCTCGTATAGCCGTAGCCGACGCGGTTGCCCCGGATCGACTGCGCTTCCCACGACTCTTTTTTCAGCTCTCCCTCGTCGGCCGTTTTGGGGGGCGGCGGATAGCTGACAGCCACTTCCGCCTCGGCGGGTTCCGCCACCGAGGTGACCGGCCGCTCCGCATTGGCTCCGCCGGTCGAGCCGCGCTCGGGACTCTTGGGTGACTTTGTTCCGGTCGAAGGTTCGGCGTCGGCCGTCGGCTGGTCGACTACCGCGGGCGCAATCGGCGCAGCCGCCTGCTCACAGCCGACAGTCGCCAAAGCGGCAGCGACGGCCAGCAGCCACAACCAGCATCGGTGTTGAAAAACATCCCTGAGCATGGATCGTCCAGTAATCCTAAGGCCCCCAAACCAGCACCACCCGAGTATACCAAGCCGACTCCCCGCCGCCCGTTTTACAACACCTCGGCGCGGCGCAATTGCGGACAACTTACGTCAACCCCCGCCGGAAGTCGGCACCACCAAATACAACCCCTTGCGCACTTGTTGTGCGAACCCGCCGGAAACCGACTGGCCCCGCGTAAGTCTCAATACAAACTTCAGATACACTCACCAGCTCGCTCCAAACTCGCTTCCAGGGCCGATTTCGGCCCCAGGTTTTCACAACCCCTTTTCACGTCTCCACAACCCATCACTTCGTCGACCTAACTCGCGAAACTGGCCGCGCAATACACCACCGTTTTACAACTCCTCCGCGCGCTCCTCACAACACCACGGATCCGCCGCCATGTCCGGTCAAGCGATCCTCCGCTCTTCATGAGCCCATCGATCCGAGTCCCTCCCCACGCGCAGCAGTGAACGCCCCTCGTCGCCAGACCAGCGACAGGGGACGTCTGAGCGATCTTGTTATTCTATGGCTGAAGACTAGTGAGTCAATAAGTAATAAATAAGTTTTGCTGCGCTGTGGGGTCGGGCTAGAGGTGAAGTGCAGCCAGCAAATGTCGCCGTGGGCCCGGACAGGACTTATTACAACTCGGCTTAGGCGAACAGTTGCTGCGTCGTACGCTATGGCTGGTCAATTGCAGTTCGTCGATCTTTCAGCCAGGCGTCAAAATCGAACGCCTCAAAGTCATCCTGCGTGCCGACAAAGAACTCATAGCGACTGCTTGTTTGGCTCGGGCTTTTGGTCGCTAAAAACCGCCCTCCTCTGAGCATTATTGTGTCATCAGAATGTTCGCCGTCGGTTTCGGTGCGCAAGCTCTGTCCGCTGGAGAACTTTGCCTCCCAAGTCGACATCTCATGAAGGAAGGATGCGGATTCGACAACCGCAATGCCTGATTCCGGCACAATCACAGTCGTGCTGCCAGAACTGCAGTTGGCACCGGTCCCGCCTGGAGCCTCGACAACAACAAATGGGCCCTGATAACCACTCGGGAGAACGAACGAAACCACGGGTGGTTTAGGTGGAGCGCAGCCAGCCTGCAAGAAAGCGAGAAGTCCAACGACTGCTATTGAGCAACGCCAACGTCGAATGTCGATATGCAACCAACCTCGGCTGGATTCGTTGTCATGCGTGTGGGCATTGTAGGCTGGCGACCAACAGGTTCGCTGCTGTGCTATACGTTGAACCACCCGGCAATTGCTCCTAGCGCTCCGAGCGTCCCGCTCACCACCATGAGAAGCCAAATGCTCGCAGGTACTCCTAAAGCCTGCATCGCCAAAACGCAAACAGCACCGCCGCAAATAATGCCGACTAGACCCAAGTGCAAGGAACTGGCCAGCCTGTACGTCAGCGGCGTTTTTAGCTCGGCGCCTGTAATCCATCGATAGAGAAGTTTTTCGAGGGCCGCTGTCACATAAAGGGCTAGGAGGCCCGCTGCGACCAGAAGCAGGTCCGGTTTCCATTTAACTAGCCACAGGCCCAGTGCGAGCAGCGTCGTAACCCAAAACAGCCAACGGATTGATATCTGCCAGCGGCGGAGTTTTTGGCGAGGTTCGACTTGCATTAGTTTTGAGCGGGCGTTCTCGTCCATGCCGCCATCCTAACTGCCACGGATGGAAAGCCGCGAGCGTCTACCGCCAAGCGGCAAATGCTGATCGATGATTACTCCCGGGATGTCAGGTAGCGGCCCACGAACTCCGCGACGTGCATGCCCAGCACCCGCTCCCCTTCGCGGTTGAAATGTACACCGTCGGAGTTCATCAGCTCTGACGCATCATGCTTTGAGCCTTCCGAGAACAAGGCCGGTAAGTCGTTGATCGGCACCATCAGCTCTTCCATCACCTTGCGAGCGATTGCGTTGTACTGGTCGACGCTCGCCTGCAGCAATTCGTAATCGCGTTCGGCCCGCGTTTTCGCCGCCCGCTCATCGAGGATAGGCGTTGTCAGGGCAAACAGCACCGTCGCCTTGGTCTCATTGCGGATGCGGCCGACGATTTCGCGCAGGTTTGCCTCGTACTGCTCGGGCGAGACCTGAAACTTGCCGGTTGTCTTGAACTTCTTCGTGTCGTGAATGCCGCAGTTGAAATGCACCACGGCCGGCTGCTGGCGAATTACCCACTCGTCGAAGTGCTTGAGCACATTGCTGCTGTCGCCACCATTCGCTTTCGAGCTGACCACCTCCGCCTTACCCTTCAACTGCTCGGTCACGGTCGGCGTATAGCTCATGCGGATCGAATCACCGACGAGCACCACCTTCGGCAGTGGCCCCGCTGCGGGCTCATCCGCCAAAGTGGAACCGCTAAGCGAGACGGTGGCAATCGCGAAAAAGATGATTCGGCAGGCAAAATGGGTCATGGATGGATTCTCTAGCTAAGGTGGCATGCCGTCGCCGCCGCAGCGTCGGCATGGAATTCTGGTTCCCAATCAAGCGTCTACCATGACAAGCGGCCCGATGCCGTGCAAGATTCGAGCGCCACGCACAGGCGAGCGGGATGCGTAAGCTTCCCAGTTGAACCACAAATTGACGCGGACGCTCCGAGCAGGCTCTACCGGCCGACTCACATCTGTCGCTCACCGGCCGACTGGGCGAATTCCCCAGGGACTTTGCGAGTACGCTCTGGCCTCGGCCACCCAGCCGCAAACAGCCAGAACCATCCGCAGGCCGACTGCGTAGTTCAGGTTGCCAGGGCGGCAGAGTTTCGCCCCGTGGCATCTCATGCGCCAGGGTGGGCAATTTTCGATCGTCCGAACCACATTCTGCTGGCGTCTCGTAAGGCAGCGGTTAGAGTTTCCCGCCCACGGGACCGCCGGGGGCGGGAGCTATCAGTAGACAGTGGACAGTAAACAGTTTGGGCTTTGCGGATCGGAGCGCGTCGGTTGACGCGGGCGGACAACGGATAACGGTGCCGGCTGAGAGCAGAACCGTACTGAGTACTGGCTCATCCGGTCCGCCTCGGCCGGCCCACTAGTCCATCCAGATTCACAGCCCTCAGCCTGATAACTGAATACTGAGAACTGTTAACTGACAACTGTCTACTCCCGCCGCTCGCTCCGCCTGTACCGGTTGTGACGTCTATTCCACCCTTTGCCCTGATGTGCCAAATCTCGATCCGTAGCCCGTTCGTTTCTGTGACCTACGTTTGGTGAGAACTGCCAGCCAAGTACTGCCCCGCGACGGAACACCTACCAAACACTCTCGAAAGCAGAATCGGACCTGAGGTCAACGATGGGCTTCCTCAAGAAATTCTTCCGCGGCGTCTTTCACGAGAACGGCGCTCCCGTCACGAACAACAGCAGCTTCGAGCACCTTACGGAAGAGGAACTTGAAACGCATCTGGGCGTGAAGCGGTACGGCCGCTACACGCTGACCGACGCGGTCCGCCCGTCGTACGACTTGAAGGTCGTGCCGCAGGCCGGCTACCGTCACGACTTCTATATCGACGAAGAGACCAAGACGAAGGTCCCCGTGCTGATGGCTTCGGCCTCGCGGGAGATCCTCTTCGATCTGTTCATGGAGATGATCGAGCCCCTCGGCTTCGAGGTCGACCTGGTGCTCGAGACCAGCCATCACCGCGACAGCAATGGTCATCAGGACCTATATCGTGAACACATCGACATGCCGGTCCTCAAGAGCACCTTGTGGGACTACGAAGACATGCTGATGAACGACGGCTGCACCGGCATTGCCGTGCTCAACCCGGCCCTGCCGCAGGAAGTGCAATTTGATGAGCACAAGCTGATCATCGTGTACGGCAATCCGCTCGATCAGTACGAGGAAGTCCTCGCTCGGTTTGGCATTCGCCGCGACGATACGATGAAGTTCATCACCGAAGCCGAGCACGTCCATTCGTCGAGCGAACAGTATTACGACGAGTTTGAAACGCTGAAGACCAAGCTGGGCATCGACTGCGGCTACTAAGCCGGCCGGCGAAAATCGCTCAACCGAGAAGGCCTCCGCGTGCCCGCGGAGGCTTTTGCTTGCGCCGGAAGCATGAATGCGTAACCGTAGGGAAGCGAGCGATTTTCGTTGATCGGGCCGAACATTCGGCACAGTCAGCGTGTCTCGTCAGCATTACAATCGATGAGTCGTTGGCGACTGGTCCGCGGGGTGAGCATCTCGTCTTAGGGAGGCTGCAACGATGTTTGGCATTCGCTATTTGAAGGTCCCGCCTACCACGTATGTGCTTCAGTTCCGACGTGGGAATGTCGTGCGGTCGGGCGCCGGTTTGTCGTTCTTCTACTTCGCTCCAAACTCGGTCATCGTAAGTGTGCCCTTCGGAAGTATCGATGTGCCGTTCGCGTTCAACGAAGTGACAGCCGACTTTCAGGACGCGACCATCCAAGGCGAAATCACCTACCGCATCAAGGAGCCGACCCGCCTGGCCGGGTTGCTCGACTTTAGCTTGGACGCTCACGGTCGTTACCGCAGCGACGATCCGACCAAACTCAACGACCGCCTGGTTCATGCCACGCAGATACTTGCTCGGGCGTTCACCCAGCGTCATCAACTTAGCGAACTGCTCACTAGCAGCGACTCGCTCGTGCACCATGTGCTGGCCGGCCTGAAGGTTGCCGAAACCGTGACGATGCTCGGCATCGAAGTGTTAGCGCTCTCGATTGTGTCCATCAAGGCCACACCCGAGATGGCGAAGGCGTTGCAAGCCGATGCTCGACGCGAGAAGCTACTGCAAAAGGCGGACGAAGCGATCTACGCCCGTCGCAACACGGCCGTGGAACTCGAGCGTCAGATCAAAGAGAACGAACTGAAAACTGAGATCGCCGTCGAGCAGAAGAAACGGCAGGTTCGTGAGACCAAGCTGCAAGCCGACGTGGCCATCGAGCAAGGGCGTGCGGAACTGGTCGACTGCAAGGTCGAAAACGAACGCAAGGAAGCGGAAGCGCGGGCCGAGGCTCTACGAGCAACGCTTGAACCGCTGAAGTCGGTTGATTGGCGGACGCTCATGGTCGCTTCCAACGGCTCGCTCGACTCACGAGCCCTCATCTCGATGAGCTTCCTGGAGTTGGCGAACAATGCGGAAAAAATCGGTCATCTGAATATTTCTCCTGAACTGCTTAACTCGCTGGCGACGGCTCAGGAGCAAGTGAGCAGCCATGAGGGAGGCGGCGGACGCAGCCAACGGGGCCGGCAGAATTAGGACCCCGGCTTCGGCTTAGTGCGCGGGAGGATCGCTATGGACTTAGGCCTGCCGATCATCGCCCTGGTGACGCGTGAGACTCGCCTGCAAGGATTAAAGGCTCGCTGGGCAACCGCCAGGCAAGCCGCCTTCCGCATGGAGCAGGCGGTTGAGCACGAGAAGGCCCTGCGGCGAAAGCGTTCGGCTGCAAAGGGTGGAGCCGACGATGAGGAGGTCGCAACGGCCGCTGCCTCTGCGCTGGCCGACGCGGATGAATTCGAAGACGAAGATCAGGTCTACCAGCGAACGCTCTCGGAACTGACCCGCGAGATCGATCTCGGCTTTCCGGTTAAACGGGTCGATCGAACGCTGCTATCGAACTTCGATTTCTTCCGCTGCATGCTGGTGGTGGTGCTGGGGCCAGATGGGCTCGTAGCTAATACGGCCAAGTATGTCGGCGAACTGCCGATCGTGGGGATCAATCCCGATCCGACTCGCAACGACGGCGTGCTCCTGCCGTTCAGTGTGCGACAGGCGCGCTCGATCGTCCGCCGGGTGATTGATCGCAAACATACGACTCGCGCCGTGACTCTAGCTGAGGCAACCTTGAATGACGGCCAGCGGATGCTCGCCTTCAACGACTTCTTCATCGGCGCCGCGAGCCACGTATCAGCTCGTTACACTCTTGAAGCGGGCGGCCGAACGGAGCAGCAGTCTTCGAGCGGCATTCTGGTTTCAACCGGAGCTGGCTCGACCGGCTGGCTGTCGTCGGTCTTCAACATGGCGGCGGGCATTAGCGCTCGCTACGGCGGCGAACTTCCGCACCGGCCGCAATTGGCGTGGGAGGACCGGCGACTGATCTGGGCAGTTCGCGAGCCATTTCTCAGTCGGCACTCGGGAATCGACCTTGTATCGGGTGTGCTCGACGCGAAGGACGAACTGGTGATTGGGTCGCAAATGCCCGGGAATGGCGTGATCTTCTCGGATGGCATCGAGACCGATTTTCTCGAGTTCGGCCCGGGCTCTATCGCCCGCGTGCGAGTCGCGGAGCAGCAAGCGAAACTCGTTGTCGGATAGTTTCGGTTTGACGCACGCTTTCTTTGACGCACTTCGTTAGCAGGGTTACACTTAAGCTTGGTTCTGCCGGCCCAACCTGCGCTGGCTGACTCCTGCCAACTTTCCACCCGCCCATTTCTCTTCGAGAACCGCCGATGCGACGTTCGGTCTTGCAGTCTTGCCTCGCGGCGCTGGCGATCTCGCTGACGGTCGGCATCAGGTTCCATGGAGCGGCAACGCTGCAGGCGGCCGAGCCGTCGCAGGAGCCAACGGCCGAGCAACTCGAGTTTTTTGAGTCCAAAGTCCGTCCCATCCTGGTGGAGCGGTGCTACGAGTGTCACAGCGCGAAGCTCGAGGAGCCGAAGGGTGGCTTAAAAGTTGATTCGCTTCCCGCCCTGCTCGCTGGCGGCGAGACGGGGCCGGCCGTGGTGCCCGGCAATCTGAAGGAGAGCCTGCTGATCGATGCGATCAACTATGGCGATCTCTATCAGATGCCTCCGAAGTCGAAGATGCCTGAGGCCGAGATTGCGACCCTTACCAAGTGGGTCGAACAAGGCGCTCCCTGGCCGAAGGAAGCTGATCCGGCCGCGGTGCCGAGTGCAAGCTCCAAAGCGTTCGACTTGCAGCAACGCAAAGCCGAGCATTGGTGTTGGCAGCCGATTCAGAATCCGCCGCTGCCGACCGTGCGCGTCTCCGGCTGGGCGAAGCAGGACCTCGATCGTTTCATTCAGGCTCGCCTGGAAGCGGAGAACCTCTCCCCTGCCCCGCCAGCCGACAAACGGACGCTTATTCGCCGCGCTTACTTCGACCTGATCGGCTTGCCGCCGACGCCCGATGAAATGGCGGCAGCACTGGCCGACGAGTCGCCCGAATGGTTTGCGCACGTGGTGGACAAGCTGCTCGAATCGCCCCACTTTGGCGAGCGCTGGGGCCGCCACTGGCTCGATCTGGTCCGCTACGCCGAATCTCGCGGCCATGAGTTCGATCACAACATTCCGAACGCATACCAGTATCGCGACTATGTAATCCGCGCTCTCAACGCCGACGTGCCGTACGATCAGTTCGTCACCGAACACATCGCCGGCGATCTGATGCCGCAACCTCGGTTTCATCCGACCGAGAAATTCAACGAGTCGATCATTGGCACCGGCTTTTGGTTCCTTGGCGAGTGGGTCCATTCGCCGGTCGACATTCGCAAAGACGAGACCGACCGGTTTGACAACATGGTCGATGTGTTCAGCAAGACCTTCATGGCGGTAACGGTCTCGTGCGCCCGCTGCCACGATCACAAGTTCGATGCGATCTCGCAGAAGGATTACTACGCTCTGTTCGGCTTCCTGCAAAGCAGCGGCTATCGTCTGGCGAGAATCGACACGATGCAGGAGCACCAGCAGATCGCTCACCAGGCAGCTGAACTGGAAGCCAGGCATCTGAAGGCAATCGCGGCGGCTCAGATGAATTCCAGAAAGGCGGTTGCAGCCAGATTGGCCGACTACCTGCTGGCTGCACGCGAGTTGAACCAAGCCGGAGTTGCAGTTCTTGCTAATGGGAATGATGCGGTCGCCCTCGAATCGCTGGACGAAGCGACTCGGGGCAAAATCGTCGCCTTGGCTGACGCGAAGAAACTGGATTCTGCTTTGCTCGCTCGCTGGGTTGCCGAGCTGACCGGCGCCCAGAACGACAAGGCGCATCCGTTGCATGCCTGGGCCGTCATCGCCGCGCTGCCTGCCGCTGAAGCGAGCGACGAGAAGAAGCTTGCCGAGGCGCTGGCAGCCGTGCATCCCGCAACCTCGAGCTCGAACGATCCAAACATTCAACTCGTCGTCGATTACGGCCAGCTAAAGCCAGGACAATGGCTGACTGACGGCGTGGCCTACGGCCTGGGTCCGGTGAAGCCGGGTCAACTGCTACTCGATCCGTCCAAAGACGATTCCAAGCTCAGCGTAGCGGCTCGCGGTTTCGCCAGGCGCGATCCTCTTTGGAAGAACCTCGCGGTAGCGGCGGGTAGCGAGCACATAGGCGCCAACTTCAAGGACCTGCAGCGCTCCGGTCTGACCATCCGCACTCCGACGTTCGAACTGAAAACGGGGAAAGTGCACGTGCAGCTCGCCGGGCACGGATTCATTTACGCAGCTGTCGACTCTCATACGATGATCGCCGGCCCGCTGCATGGCCGATTGCTGCGAGACACGGGGCCGGATCCCGCCGCCGCCGTTCGCTGGATCACGCTCGATTTGGGCGACTACAAAGCACACCGTCTGCACCTTGAAATAACCCCGCAAGGCGACGGCGACTTCCGAATGTTTCAGGTGGTCGATGCTGTCAGCCCGCCAGCCGATCGGCCAGTGCAAACTCCGGTGCCAATTGTCGGGGGCACTGATGGGGCGCTCACCATTCAGACACTCGCGGCCGCCTATCAACGCAACGTCGAGAACGCTCTCGCGCAGATCGCGGAGAACAATTTGAGTTCCCGCGAGGATGCTGCGGCTCAAGCCATGCTCGCCGACTTCATTCTGCAGAAGCCAGCGCTGTTCGAGGCCCCGGCTGCCGACTCGGCGGCAAGTCGGGCAGACGCCGAACGCCTGCTTCAGGACTACCGCACTGAGTGGCGGAAGCTTCGCGATTCGATCCGCCGCGAATCGCGACTGGCGATGGCCATGTGGGATGGCGATGCCGAGGACGAAACGCTGCTGATCCGTGGCAACAACAAGACCGTCGGCCCGATCGTAACTCGCCGGATGCTCGAGGCGATCGAGACCGGGCCGATGGATCTCGGCCATGGTAGTGGACGAATGGAACTGGCTCGCTCACTCGTCGATCCGCGTAATCCGCTGACCGCACGCGTGATGGTCAACCGCGTTTGGCATCATCTGTTCAGCCGCGGCATCGTACCAAGTACCGACAATTTTGGAGTGCTAGGGCAAGAGCCGACCCATCCTGAGTTGCTCGATCATCTGGCCACCCGGTTCAGCGAGGACGGCTGGTCGGTGAAGCGGCTCATCCGCACGATCATGCTCAGTAGCACCTATCAGCAAGATTCGCTGGTCAGAACTCGGGCAGCCGCAGACAGCAGCCAGGTTGCTCTCGTCGCCGATGCCGAGGCGCGTGATCCGCAGAACCTGCTCTTCCATCGGCAGAACATGAAGCGGCTGGAAGGCGAGGCGATTCGTGATTCGATCCTCGCCGTTTCCGGGCGACTCGATCGCACTCTGCACGGCCCGAGTGTGCCGGTGCATCTGACCCCCTTCATGCAAGGCCGCGGTCGACCAGGCAGCGGTCCGGTCGATGGCGCCGGCCGGCGAAGCATCTACATCTCGATCCGCCGCAACTTCCTCTCGCCCATGATGCTGGCTTTCGACACACCAAGCCCCGCTACCACCGTCGGCAAACGGAACGTCTCCAACGTGCCGGCCCAGGCGCTGATCTTGATGAATGACCCGCTGGTGATTGAGCAGGCTCGGATTTGGGCCAAATCGCTGCTTGCCAGCAGCGGACTGTCCGCCGAGCAGCGCATCGCCCGCATGTATCAGCAAGCCTTCGGCCGCGATCCGACAAGCGAGGAAAAGACGAAGGCGATTGCCTTCCTGACGCAACAAGGCGCCGAGTATGGATTGTCAGCCGAACAGTCGAAAGCGGATGAGCGGCCTTGGACCGACTTGTGCCATGTGATGTTCAACGTGAAAGAGTTTGTATTCGTACGATAACGACTCGGAATACGCGACGGGAAGGAATAACCTGGCATTGGTAACGCGAACTCACTGCGTCCAAAGGAGCCAGTTTTCTTGAATCTGCAAACTGCCACACCACATCACCGGGCCCAGCGAGCATTGGATAGCTCTGTCGGCCGCTTTAGCCTGATGTGGGCCCTCCGAGTGACCACGTTGCTTTCCGTGGTGCTTGCTTGGTGCTCGTACCATTCCGCGGCTTGGGAATTTGGCTATGCGACCTACCTATCCAGCGGCTGTTTTGTGGGCTGTTGCTTCCTGATGCTTTGTACAAGCGGGACTGTTGGCGATTCGAAAGTGGTCTTAGCTGCCAGCGTTTTGACTGTCGGTGCGGGAATCGAATCGACCTGGGCGATGGTCAGTGCGTTGACAAGTCCCTTCCATCCTTACACCTGGACTGAGGCGGAAATAACACAGACGTTCCGCGCAATTCTGATCTGGAGTTTCATTTTTCCGACCCTGATGTCGTTCAGTGCCGCCGTGCTATTACGAGGTCCACGCCGTATCGTTTCGCAATGGCGCTTCGCAGTGCCTGGCTGCATCACGATTCTGGCGGTTACAATGAACTCAATCTGGATTCCTAAAGCATTGCTCGCTGTTTTGCAGCGTTGAGAAATCAATATGTACCTCTGCCAACGCCTTCGTTCCCTTCCGACCGACCGCCGCTCTTTCCTGCGCCAAGCTGGCTGCGGCTTTGGCGCGCTGGCCCTGGCCGCGCTTTGGTCGCAGGGGGAACTTGGCTCGGCTGCAGGTGCGGCTGAAATCTCTGCGAATAATTCTCTCTCCGCTCGGCCCACGCATTTTCCGGCCAAGGCGAAGAGCGTTATCTTCCTCTACATGGATGGCGGCCCCAGCCAGATCGACACGTTCGATCCCAAGCCGCGATTGAATGCTGAGCATGGCAAGCCGTTCCCCATGAAGATCGAGCCGACGCAGTTCAACAACAACGGCGCCACGTTCGGCAGTCCCTGGAAGTTCCAGCAGCACGGCGAGAGCGGCATCCCCGTTAGCGAGCTGTTTCCAAATGTCGCGAAGCACGTCGATAAGCTGGCCGTCGTCCGCTCGATGACGAGCGACTTTCCCGAGCACACCTCGGCCAACTACTTCCTGCACACCGGCACTGGTGTGCAAGGGCGGCCGAGCATGGGCGCCTGGTTCGGCTATGGCCTGGGGAGTGAATGTCGAGACCTCCCGAGCTTCATTGTCGTGAACGGCGGACTCGTCCCGCCCGGCGGCCTCGACAACTTCAACAGCGGCTTCCTGCCGGCCACCTTTCAGGGATCGATGTTCGCTGCAACTGATCCGCCGGTGGCCAATATCAAGCGGCTGGAGCCTAAAACCGAGCTGCAGCAGAACAAGCTGAAGCTGCTCGAACAGCTCGACGCCCAGGTCTCGGAGCGACTGGGCAAGGTCGACGCGGTAGAGTCCGCCATTCGCAACTATGAGCTCGCTTATCGAATGCAATCGGTCGTGCCGGAACTGACCGATCTATCGGGCGAGACCGCCGCAACGAAGGAGCTGTACGGCATTGACTCGCAGTTCCCGCACACCGCCGCTTTCGCTCGCGAATGCCTACTGGCCCGACGGCTCGTCGAACGGGGCGTCCGGTTCATTGAACTCACTTGCCCCAATGTCGGCCACGATCGCTGGGACCAGCATTCGAACCTGAAGAAAGGGCATGAAGACAACTGCCGCGCCGTCGATCAGCCGATCGCCGCCTTGCTGCAGGACCTGCAACAGCGTGGCTTGCTCGAAGAAACGCTCGTCGTCTGGGCCGGCGAGTTCGGCCGCACGCCGTTCGCCCAAGGCTCGGACGGGCGTGACCACAACCCGTTCGGTTTCAGTATCTGGCTCGCCGGCGGCGGCGTGAAGGGCGGCACGATCTACGGCCAGACCGATGAGTACGGCTACAAGGTGGTCGAAAACCGGGCCGAGATTCACGACCTGCACGCGACCATGCTGCACCTGCTCGGCATCGACCACACTCGCCTCACCTTCCGCTTCAGCGGCCGCGACATGCGCCTCACTGACGTGCATGGGCATGTGCTTAAAGATATAGTCGCTTGAGCGTATTCGAGTGAGGAGCGCTCATGCCTGTCCGACTCCGCCGAGTGTCGCTACAAGCGAGTGCAGCAGTTCGACAAATATCTTCTGATTTATAGGTTCGACGACTCCAGCACTGTGATTCTGAGGGTCGCTCATTCTTCACGTGACTTGCTGTCGCTTCTAAATGACCGTTCGTAGAGTGCGGCGCCCGGGCGAACTAAGTGAACCTTTGCCACTGCTGCCGGTCCTAAAGTAGTATCTTCCCGGAACTTGGCTCCTTGGCGGCAGCGGATTCTGGGGGAAGATTCTAGGAATTTCGTGCGGCAACACGTAAGATCAACTCCTGGCTGGCGAATACCCAGAAAAGAGCCCTTATCGCCGCGGCCGTGGCCTATCGTTGCCAATCCGTGCCGCTGCCAGCCAGTAGAGAGTGCAAGGAGCCATTGCTATGTCGGTTTCGCCCGCCGTGGACGAACGCAAGGGAACGCGCGTCACGTTCCTCGATCAGACCGGGGCTAAGAGCGTCGAAGCGGTGATCGCCGATACGGTGACCGTCAAGCGCATCCTCCCGAACATCATTACCAAAATGAACCTCCCGGTGATGGGGCCCGACGGCCAACCGATGAGCTACAGCCTCGACCACAAGGAAGGTGGCCGTCGCCTTCGCGAGGAGCAAACGCTGCCCGAAGCCGGCGTGCAGGACAGCCATCACCTGATCGTCTACCCCGAGATCGTCGCCGGTTGAAAGTGTGAGCGTCCGTCCCTCTGAGGCCAGCACTCTGAGGCAGCACCGCAGTTCATGGAGTCGACCGTGCAACCCAGCCCCCGCATTCGCCGCCTGCACAGCGACCGCAAGGCCCTGGAGCAATTGCAGCTCGACAGCTCGATTTTTCGCTTCGAAGCAACCGGCGATCCAGCCGACTTTTATCGGCTGCGGTTCTACGGCAAGGGGCTGGCTCGCCATGCGGTGGATCAGCCCGTGGTGCAGCAAGACCTGCACGAAATTCACATGCGTCTAGGCGCGAACTACCCTCGCGTAATGCCGGAGCTTAGTTGGAAGACGCCCATCTTCCATCCCAACATCTCGGCGAGCGGGTTTGTCTGTCTCGGCGGCTATGGCACCCACTGGACCCCCGGCGTGAAGCTCGACGAGCTTTGCATCATGCTCTGGGACATGATCCGCTACGAGAACTACGACATCGCCAGCCCTTACAATCGCGAAGCGGCCGCGTGGGTGAACGATTATGTCGCCCGCCAGATGCCTTTGGATCACCGGCCCCTGCGGGATCGCGTCGCAGCATCGCTTCCTGCGTCGGGCAAGGCCAATGGTTCCGCGAAAACGGCTCGGAGCGATTCCTCCCATCGGCCGGCAGGGCCTCGTCTGGATTGGCAGTCCCCCGAGTCGCCGCTCGCTCCGCTGCATACGGCCGTTCGTCAGGCGAATGCTCCCGCAAGTCATCGTCCGCCACAACCCTCAGCGCCGGCGGCGCGAGTTCCAGCGGCGCCGCCGGCCGCTCCTCGGTATGGCGCGCTCACGGGGGCCGCACTGCCACATGGCGGCCGCAATGGCTCGCTTGGAACCCCGCCAGTGGTCAGCGACCCAGGCGTGGTTTTTCTCGACGGTGTGATCGAAGCCGAAGTTGTCCCGCCCGGCGGCCAGCGCGTCGCCACAGGCGAAGGCGATATCCTGTTTATCAGCTGACCGGCTGCAGTTTGGGCCAATTGTGACGCTCGCATCGCTGCAAAACCCTCGACAGGTCGGCACACTCTATCGCGACGCCGTTGCGCCGGTCATCGCCGAGAATGTGCTCGACGAAATCCTTAGCTTCTCAGGCCGCGATCTCGCACACGAACGAGGTGGATTTCTCCTCGGTCAGCCCGTCGAAGGCTCACCGCCGCTCGTCGTAATTCGACACTTCCACCCGGCGCTCGAAGCGCGCGGCCAGGCCACGTCGCTCACCTTCACTCACGAAAGCTGGGCCTCAGCGCGGCGGCAGGTGGAAGAACGCTTTCAAGGCGAGCAGATTGTCGGCTGGCAGCACACGCATCCCGGTATGGGAGTGTTCTTGTCGCATTACGACCGGTTCATTCAGCAGCACTTCTTCTCGCAAACCTGGCAGATAGCGCTCGTGGTCGATCCACGGCAACAGGAGTTCGGCTTCTTTCACTGGCGCCAGGGGGAGATCAAGGACTGTGGGTTTCTGTGCATTGATAGTGGATGAGTGTACGATTCTCGTCCCAGGCTGGAGTCTGGGACGGAGGGATGAATGGCCGAACCGTTTCTGATTGATGACGATGACCGGTATAGCCGACTGCGGCTGATCGCCTGGTGGGATCAGGCGAAGCTGGCCGCTGCGAGCGTGCTGGTTGTCGGTGCAGGCGCGCTTGGCAACGAGGTGCTGAAAAACCTGGCGCTGGTCGGAATCGGACAGATCATCGTGATCGACTTGGATCGCATCGAGGATTCGAACCTCGCGCGCTCCGTCTTGTTTCGCCGGAGCGACCGCGGCAAGCCGAAGGCGGTGGCGGCGGCCGAAGCAGTAAGAGACCTCAACCCCGACGTGAAGATTCAGCCGATACACGGCAATGTGATGTCCGACTTGGGACTAGGGGTATTCCGCGATGTCGATGTGGTGATTGGCTGTCTCGACAACCGCGAAGCTCGGCTGTGGGTGAATCGCTGCTGCTGGAAAGTCGGTCGGCCATGGATCGATGGCGGCATTCAGGAGATCAACGGCGTTGCGAAGGTCTACGTGCCCGGCCAGGGACCATGCTATGAATGCAGCATGACCGAGAACGATTATCGGCTGATCAACATTCGCTACAGCTGCCCGCAGCTCAAGCGAGAAGACCTGCAAGCGGGCAAGGTTCCGACGGCGCCGACGATTGCCTCGTTCATCGCCGCCCTGCAGACGCAGGAAGCACTAAAGCTCATCCACGGCATGCCGGTCGAGCCGGGAATGGCGATGGTGTTCAACGGGCTCACGAACCAGTTTTACAAGAGTCAGCTCCCATTTCGCGAAGATTGTCTGAGTCATGAGACATACGGCGCGGCGGTTGAACTGCCGATGTCGATCGACCACACGGTTGATGAACTCTTTAGCGCAGCGAAGTCCCATCTGGGCGACTCTACGGATTGGCGGCTGTCGCTCGACCGGGACCTAGTCATCTCGCTCGACTGTGCCTGCGGACACAGCCGAGAGGTCATGCGGCCGAGGACTGACGTAACGCACGACGAAGCTAAATGCGCCCGCTGCGGTGAGTTTTCCCGGCCGCGGTTGGAGCACGAGGTGACCAACTCGAATGGCTGGGGTGGGAAGAAACTAGCGGAGCTAGGTGTTCCGGCATACGACATCGTGCGTTTTGTGGCCGGAGATGAGCAGCGGGCGGTGCTACTGGCTGGCGATCGGGATAAATACGCGGTGGCTTAAGTGCCTTGAAGCGTTGGGATCGATCAATTGGACGGCGAGATTGAATTTGGCGACTTGCAGCACGTTCCTCCGCGCACCGCGCGGCGGCCCGATGCTGATTTGCACTACGCCGTTGCGCCTTACGGTCAGCCGGTCGATGGTGAGCTGCCGGTGTTTGTCGATCTCGATGTGATGCGCGAGATCGAAGACCACGCGGCCTCCGATACGTCGGTCGAACTCGGCGGGGTATTGCTCGGCGGACAGTATGAAGATGATGGTGGCCGGCCGTTCGTCGTGATCACCGATTGCCTGCGTGCTCAGCACTACGAGAGCACGAAGGGGAGCTTCAAGTTCACGCACGAGACGTGGGAAGCCATCACGCGGCAGCGTGATGAGTTTCCCGAAGAGTTGCAGATGGTCGGCTGGTACCACACGCATCCCGATTGGGGCGTGTTCCTGTCCGGCATGGACATGTTCATCTGCGACCATTTCTTCAACAAATTGCTCGACGTTGCGTACGTGGTCGATCCGTGTCGGGGTGACCGCGGCATGTTTCAGTGGACGCGTGATTCCCGCCAGCGGACGCGGCGGACGAGTGGTTTCTACGTGACGGCATCGCGTTTTCGCGAGGGCGAACTGCAACAGTTTGTCGATCAACTTTCGCAAAGGGGGCCTTCCATGCCCAGCCTGCCTCATGGTTCTGGTGGTTCGCCGATCATCCATGTCTCTCAGCCGCAGCCCCCTGCGTGGCAGGGCCTCGCCGTGGTGGGCACCTTAGCAGCTCAGTTCTGCCTGATCGCCCTGATCGCCTGGCGGATGCTCGGCCCGTCGGGCGGCATCGTCGGCGATGCCAGCGGGGCTCGCTCGGGCGGCACGCCGGAAGATGCCAAAGCGGCCGCCATGCAAACTGAGTTTGTCGACCGCGTGTTGCGCGAGCTGCGCGGCACGGAGGAAGGCTTTGCCGAGCGCATGGAGAAAGAATTTGCCCGCACGAGCGAGCTCGAATCTGAATTGCAGGTTGAGCGCCGGCAAAACATCGCGCTGCTGCGCGATATCGACCTGGCCCATACGGACCTGAAGAACAAGTTCGAGACGCTCGAGCGCAAACTGGCCGTTCGGGATGAGGAACTGACCGAAGCGCTTACCAAGAATAAGGAACTGGCCGGCAAGCTGGCGGCCATCGATAAGTCGCGAGCGGCGAAAAAGAAAGCGGACGCTGCGGAAACAGAGAATGCGGAGGGGTTGCCAGTCACTTACATCGTCGGCGGCGGGGTGGGAGCTCTGGCGCTGGTGTTTCTGGGCCTGGCCTTCTTCTGGCGGCGCGGCGGTCAAGCACTTGAGGACGAGCCGGAGACCTTCCGGCACCGCCGGCAAGTCGGCGACGGCGGCTCAGGCGAAGATTCGGAAGCCCACGAAGAGCAGCCGCTCCGAACCACTCCGCAGAGTAAGCAATAGTTGAGCAGTGGAACGACAGTTATGGACGCCCAATCCCGCCGAGAGCGGCTAGTCGACGATTTTGCCACGTTGATCGCCCTTCGTGCTGAAAGCGACTTGTTCCAGTTTGCTCCAGCCGACGAAGTTACCAACCTCTACATCTTGCGTTTCGCCGGACGGGGGCTCGGGCCGGTCGACATCATTGGTCGGCCAGCGCTGGTGACCGTTCATGAGGTGGAGCTGCGTTTGCCACCCGACTATCCCCGGCAGCCGCCCGATATCCGCTGGCTATCGCCGCTGCTGCATCCGAACCTGTCGCTGGGGGGCGTGGTCCAACTGTCCGATCTGCAGCTGCCCTGGTCGAGCGATATGGGCCTCGATGTCGTCTGCGAGAGGCTATGGGATGTGGCCCGCGGTGCGTACTTCGATCTGGCTAGTGCAAGCAATGAAGCGGCCCGTCCGTGGTACGACGCAGCGACACCGCTCGCGCTGCCACTGGACGATCGACCGCTGCGAAGTGCGACCGCCGAGCGAACATCGAACATCGTGAGATATAGTCGCACCGGTGGGCAGTGGAACTGGCCAGTCGCAGGCGGGATCTACTTCATTGGCGAAGACGCCTCGGCGCCCGGGCTGGCAACGCCCATGGCAGAGCGTTCGTCAAACAATGAGGACGTGCTCTATATTGGACCGGATTGAAGTTTTTGGTTGATCGGACCTGGGTCCAACTACGGAAGGTCGGCTGGCGGTGGAATGCCTCGGAATTAGCGTCGTCTTGCTTGTGGTCGGCATCTTCTTCCTGATGCTGGCCATGAATCGTTTGCAGAGCCATTCCGACCGCTGGAACCGCTCGTTCGCACTGGTTGCCAAGCGATTCGGCGGAGATCTCACTCGCGGCGGTTGGTTTCGCAATCCATCACTGAAGATGCGTTACGGGCCGACCCATGCGCGGCTGGCGGTTTATCGCTATGGCGGCAACGGTGGCCCGTGGTGCCTCGAAATCGTGGTTCATCTGCCGGAACCGATCCAAACTCGCTGTGAAGTCGCACTGCGCATGCCGCAGCGGAAACTGGCTCGCAGCAGCTATGGGCTCGACGAGGTCGAGCTCGATTGGAGCGATTTTCGCTACAACTGGAAGGTGCTTACCGACGACGGCGATACCGCGACGCTTCTGCTCTCCCGCGCGGTCCGGGTGCAGATCGATCAGCTTTGGAAGTTTCCGTTTCGCTCGGAGATCTCCGTTAGCCTCTTCCCAAGTTGGCTGATTGTCCGCAAGCTCTGGGATTCGACGCGGCCGATCGAACTGGAATCGTTCACCGAGATGTCGCTCGGCCTGTTCGATCAATTGCAGCTGGCCCGCAGCTCGGGCATCGAGTTCGTGGAAGGCGCGGGGCCGGTCATCATCGAAGATGCCTGCTGCCGGATTTGCGGCGAATCGATGGTACGCGACATCGTCCTCTGCCGCCGCTGCAAAACGCCCCACCACCGCGACTGCTGGGACTATGCCGGCAACTGCTCCACCTACGGCTGCCGCGAAACGGAATATCAATTACCCGATGCTCCTCAACTTGTCTCACGCCCGCAACAAAAGCCGGCGAAGCCGCGGTAGTAGGCAGACTCCGTGTGCCGTCTTGGATTCCACGGCAGAGAGATAGCTTCGATACCGACGGCACACGGAGTGTGCCTACTACTTTGTCGCCAGATGTCGCTCGACCGCCGCCAGCAATGGGTCGATCGTTTGCGGCCAGATTTTGTGCGGCGGGTTCCAGGGAAACCACTGGCAGCCGAGGTGCTCGGTTAGCTTCAGTTCCACGTCGCGCGTCAGGCGGCCGAGGAAGATGACGACTGTTTTGTTGCAGCGCTCGCCGAACCGCTGTGAATCAAGTTCATAGCTGGTTGCGAAACGGAAGTTGGGGTCGAGCTCGATGTCGTCCGCCGCGATGCCCGTTTCCTCGTTCAGCTCCCGCAAAGCGCACTCAAGCTCGGTTTCGTCGCCGTCAACATGCCCCTTCGGCAAGTCCCAGCGATGGGCGTGCTTCATCAGCAGGAACGATTCAATCGGCAAACCGCGGGTCACCAACACGCCGCAGGCTTTGATTTGACGCATGAGAGCTTGAACCACTAAGTCACAAAGGCACGAAGAGCAGGAGGTGATGATACTAGGCCGGATGCGTTCCGGTAATAGCTTCACCGGCTTCTCCGCTCTTCTTTGTGTCTTCGTGCCTTTGTGGCTCAAAGAACTCACTCCGGCAACGCAAAGTCGGCAATGAACAGTTGGCTGCTGTGGTCTTCGCTACGGGTGCTGGTCCACATCAGCTGTTTGCCGTCGGGGGAAAAGACCGGCAGCACGTCGGCGCCGGCAAATTCCGTCACCCGCACCGGCTCGCCGAGTGAGAACTTACCGTCCTTCGTCTCGTACTTCGCCATCCAAAGGTCGTAGTTAGGCCGGGCGGTCGGATCGGAATGGTCGGCGCCGGACCAGATGATGTAGGGCCTGGTCGGGTGCCAATAGGGGCCCCAGTTCACTCCGTTGGTGTCGGTGAGCTGAGTTTCGTTCTTACCGTCCACACCGATGACGAACAGTTGCAGGTGCTCCGCCTTGTTGCGATCGCTACGGAAGATGATCCACTTGCCATCGGGCGACATGAACGGCCCACCGTCGTAGCCGGTCGCGTTGGTGAGTTGCTTCACATCGCTGCCGTCCGAGTTCATCAGGTAAATGTCGGCATCGCCGTCTCGATCGCTGCAAAAGGCGACGTGCTTGCCGTCGGTTGAATAGGCGCCCTCGGCGTCGTAGCCTTTCGCCTCGGTGAGTCGCTTCAGGTTTTTGCCTTCGAGATCGCCTTCAAAAATGTCCATGTGAGGGTCGAAGTCCCACTTGTATCGCCGGCGGACGTTATTCTTTCGATCCTCCTCCTGCTGCGTGCGCTCGGCAGACTCGGTTTCGTTCAGTTTCGGATCGAGATGGCTCGAAGCGAACATCAACCGCTTGCCATCCGGAGAGAAGTACGCACAGGTAGTTCGCCCCCGACCGGTGCTGACAAGCTTCGGTTTGCCCTCTTCCAGTGGCTGGGTGTAGATTTGGTAGAAGGGATAGTCGAGCGGCTGCGCTTGATAGACGATCTGTTTGCCGTCGGGCGAAAAATATCCTTCTCCCGCTTTGACGAACATCTGTCCGCGCGTGATCTGGCGAATGTTTTTGAGATACTTTCCCTCGGAAGTGTCCTGCCCGACGGATGCATCGATCAGCACGAATGGAAGCAAGCCGAGGCCGGCGAGTGCAGCAAACCAGGATCGCGGTTTCGTCATCGTGCAAAACTCCTGAAGGCGGGCCGTTGGTCGGACTGATCGGTCCGTCGTATTATACGACCGCCGCATCGCAGCATCAGCGGCCGACACTGCAGCGCGATGCTCCGATCCTGCCCAGCCACCACCGGTTCGTATCCAGAAGTAAAACGATGAAGATCTACACCAAGACCGGCGATCAGGGGGACACAGGCCTCTTCGGCGGACCACGCGTCAGCAAGGACGACGTACGAATCGAGGCCTATGGAACAGTGGACGAACTAAACGCCTTTCTGGGGCAAGCCCGAGCAGAGCAGTTGCCGCCCGAGATCACGCCCATCATCGCCAGGGCCCAGAATTGTTTGTTCACGATTGGCGCCGAGTTGGCGACGCCCAATCCAGGGAAGCAGCGAACCACGACGCTTGATGCAGCGGCGGTTAGGGAGTTGGAGGCCGCCATCGATCAAATCGAAGCTACTTTGCCCCTGCTGCGCGAGTTTATCCTTCCAGGGGGCAACCGGGCTGCGGCCGCTTTGCATGTTGCCCGCAGTGTTTGTCGCCGGGCCGAACGTCGGGTAGTGACTCTTTCTCGCCAAGCCGGAGTGGAACTGAGCGAAGAGGTTGTTCAGTACTTAAACCGTTTGTCAGACTACCTTTTCGTCGCTGCCAGGTTTGCCTGCCATGCAGTCGGAGACGCCGAAGTGAAGTGGCAGAAGGATTAGGTCGCGTTATCGCAAATTAGCTTGGGATGAAAATTTTTCATGGAGTCTCTAGGCGCTGCTAGCCGTCGTTATTAATCTAGCGACCAATGAAATCGCAGCTTGCACCAGGCAACTGGCGGTGTCTCGCGCACCGCCAGGCAAGCCCCGCGATAGGTTTGGCAGTGTGGTCAGCCAGTTCAGCTGACTAGGCGGCATACTGCCCCGGGTAGTGACAAAAATGTCACAGGGGTAGGGTGTCATGAATTTGGGTTGGAGTCTTCGTGCGCGCTCACTTTGCGCGCTGACGGCAGTTTCGTTTTCGCTGGCCCTCGTGCCGGCAGTGTTGGGTCAGGAAGAGCCCCCCACCGTCGAGAGCGTGCAGACGCTTGCAAACGACGGTGCGCTCGCCGGGCATAACGCCTGGATGCTCACGTCTTCGGCGCTCGTGCTGTTCATGACAGCGCCGGGGCTGGCTATGTTCTACAGCGGTTTGGTCCGCAAAAAGAACGTCCTCGGCGTGATGATGCAGTGCATCTTCTTGATGGGACTGATGACCGTGCTGTGGGCCGTGTACGGGTACTCGCTCGCTTTTGGCGGTTCGAGCCCCTATATCGGCAACGGCGAGTATCTGTTCATGAACGGCGTGCAGCGCTACTACGATGCTTCCGCCGGGGCGATCGTCACGCCCATGTTCAACAACGACTTCCCGTGGCGTATCCCGATGCTGACCCACATGCTATTTCAGGGCATGTTCTTCATCATCACGCCAGCCTTGATCTGTGGTGCGTTCGCGGAGCGGATGAAGTTCAGCACGATGGTCGTCTTTTCGATCCTTTGGGGCACCGTGGTTTACTGCCCGCTGTGCCACTGGGTTTGGGACGCCGGCCTGCTGGGTTATGTGAAGGTCGGAGCCGAAGGCAATGGCATCATGGGTGGTGCGCTCGACTTCGCTGGCGGCACCGTGGTTCACATCAGCTCCGGGGTTTCGGCGCTCGTCTGTGCCTTGGTGCTCGGCAAACGATTGGGTTACGGCAGCGAACCAATGCCTCCGCATAATCTGACTTACACCGTGCTGGGCGCTGGGATGCTGTGGGTCGGCTGGTTCGGCTTCAACGC
>Ga0164290_1001643_pt1 | contig 27594 bp, 22 predicted proteins | sample Micstemetagenome_FD_108782 | JGI IMG/M metagenome (GOLD analysis project Ga0164290, IMG submission 108782) | Contaminated culture microbial community from soil near Moab, Utah, USA - Microcoleus steenstrupii SON62 (Illumina Assembly) | ecosystem: Environmental > Terrestrial > Soil > Soil crust...
CAAGGCCGACGCCGGCTCGATCGGCTCCAAGATCGACGGCCAGACCTATGTCATGATCCGGCAAGCCGGTGAGACGGGTCAGCTGTACGGTTCGGTCGCCGCCCGCGACGTCGTCGAGGCCGTCACGGCCGAAGGCGGCAAGGTCGAGCGCAGCCAGATCGTTCTCAACACCCCGATCAAGACCCTAGGCGTCCACGAAGTGCTGGTTCGCCTGCACGCCGAGGTGTCGGCCACGATCAAGATCAACATCGCCCGTTCGGCCGACGAAGCCGAGCGTCAGGCGAAGGGTGAGGACGTGATCAAGGCCGCCTATGACGAGGACCGCGAAGCGGCTCTCGAACAGTCCAGGGACATGGTCGCCGGCGGCGCCGGCCAGCAGGACGGCCTCGGTTCGGAAGCCTGAACCGAAGCGTTCTGAAGACTGTGAAAGGGCGCTGCCGGTGACGGCGGCGCCCTTTTTCGTGGCCCGCGGCGTTCATAAACCGTTCAGCAAAGCTTGTGTCTTGTCCGCTTCACGTCATTGTTCGTCGAACGGGGAGAGACCTCAATGAAGCGGCTTGCATCAGTCCTGATGGCCTTGGCAGTCCTGGTTGCGGCGGGCGCGGCATCGGCCCAGAGCCAGCGCACCCTCGACGGTTTCCTGACCGAGGCGAACCGCATCCCGCTCAATGCGACATCGGCCCTCCGCCCGAGCGCGCACCGTCTCAAAGGCGAGTCCGAGCGCGCCCTCAGGGGCGTTATGGCCGAGATCCGCGAAGCCCGGGCCGCCGGCCGTACCCCGCCGGCCTGCCCGCCGGAGAGCATCAGCCTCAACCCGCGTCAGCTGCTGGATTTCCTGAACGGCATCCCGCAGACGCGTCGCCAGCGGATGAGCGTGACCGATGGTTTTCGCGCCTGGATGGCGTCCCGCTACCCCTGTCCGCGCTAAGCCGCCGCTGATCGATCAACGCTTTTCCGGCCATCCACAGGGGTGTCCCCGTTCATCTTTCGGACAGCCGACTTTTCCGTCCGGATTTGACGCAGCGTGAGTCTATGCCTTGGCCGATGAACGCCTTCGCACCCGTCCACTTCCCCTCGCCGATGGACTCCGGCTCCATCCCGTCGATGCCTCACAACCTCGAGGCCGAACAGGCGCTGCTGGGCTCGCTGATGTTCGACAATGCGGTGTTCGAGCGGCTGTCTGACCGGCTGCGCGGCTCGCATTTCTACGAGCCGTTCCATCAGCGTCTTTATGAGGCGATCGAGGACCATATCCGCCAGGGCATGCTGGCCGAGCCGACCATCCTGATGGAGCGGTTCAAGCCGGATCCGGCCTTCCAGGAGTTCGGCGGCCTGCGATATCTCGCCGACCTGGTCGACCGCGCGCCCCCGGCGGCGAACGCCCCCGACTACGCCCGGGTGGTCTATGACCTGGCCCTGCGCCGCGACCTGATACGCATCGGCGGCGAGATCGTTCGCGAGGCGCCCCAGCCGGAGACCCCGGCCATCGACCAGATCGAGCAGGCGGAGCAGCAGCTCTACACCCTGGCCGAGACGGGCAAGCCGTCCTCGGGCTTCGTCAGCTTCTCCAGCGCCCTCAGCGGCGCCGTGCAGATGGCCGCCGAGGCCTATCAGCGCGACGGCAAGCTGGCCGGTCTGGCGACCCACCTGGACGATCTCGACGCCAAACTTGGCGGGCTGCACCCGTCCGACCTTCTGGTCCTCGCCGGCCGTCCGTCGATGGGCAAGACGGCGTTGGCGACCAACATCGCGTTCAACGTCGCCCGGAACTACCGCTGGGAGCCGACGCCCGAGGGCCGCAAGACCGTCAACGGCGGGGTCGTGGCCTTCTATTCCCTTGAAATGAGCGCCGAACAGCTGGCCATGCGGATCCTGGCCGACGCCTCGGGCGTGTCGTCGGACAAGCTGCGCAAGGGCGAGATCGACGCCGCCGACTTCGGCCGCATTCGCGAGGCGGCCATCGAGATCGGCGAAAGCCCCCTGTTCATCGACGCCACCGGCGGCCTGTCGATCTCCAAGCTCGCCGCCCGCGCCCGCCGCCTGAAGCGGATGGAGCACGGTCTCGACCTGATCATCGTCGACTATCTGCAGCTCATCACCACGGGCGAAAACAGCCAGAAGAACCGGGTGCAGGAGGTGTCGGAGATCACCGGCGCGCTCAAGGCCCTGGCCAAGGAACTGAGCGTGCCGATTCTGGCGCTCTCGCAGCTGTCGCGACAGGTCGAGCAGCGCGAGGACAAGCGGCCCCAGCTGTCCGACCTGCGGGAATCCGGCTCGATCGAGCAGGACGCCGACTGCGTCATGTTCGTCTATCGCGAGAGCTACTACCTCGGCCGCGCCGAGCCGCGGGAGGGCTCGCCCGAACACCTGCAGTGGCAGGAGGACATGGACCGGCTGGAGCACCAGGCCGAGGTCGTCATTGGCAAGCAACGCCACGGCCCGATCGGCATCATCAAGCTGAGCTTCGACGCCAATACGACCAAGTTCGGGAACCTGGCCCAGGGGCAGAGGTACGAGAACTACGGGGACTGACGAGTCTGGTCCTTCTCCCAACGGGAGAGGGGAAGGTTCACTGCATCTCCACCCGACGCGCGCCTGCGGGGATCGCCAGCTCGCTACCCGTCCAGTTCGCCGCCCGTCCGTCGATGCGCACCCCCGCCGGCGGCGACTCGCCCGCCGGCCACTGAATGACGAAGCCGCCCGGCGGCGCGACAGCGCCGTCGAGCGTCAGCACATAGCCGCCGCCGTCCTCGCGCAGGTTGTAGGTCAGCGGGCCATAGGCCGTGCGCACGCCCGTCACCCCGACCCCCTCCCCTGCCAGCCATGCTGTCGGTACGCCCGCCGCCAGCACCAGCGCATGGTCGCGGTCGCGCTCATAGACCAGCAGGTCCAGCGTCGAACGGATGTAGTCCGAACTGATCCACGCATGCGGCATGTCGCCGATGAATCGGGGCTCGCGCTCGTCGCGGCCGACCACCTCGGCCCAGCCGTTCCAGGCCCGGGGGCGCATGTCGGCGAAATAGAAGTCAAGCGCGCGCAGGGCCTCTTCGCGGCGGCCCAGACGAACCAGCGCGCCGACGTTTCTGAGCTCGTAGGGCGTGTAGTCGCGCCACGCCTGGCGGTTCTCCTGCCGGGCCGTGAAATTTTCCCACCATTTGTCGAAGGTGCGGACCAGCAGCGCCTGCGGCAGGTCATCGATCAGCCCGGCCGGAGACAGGCCGATGGTGGTGGAGGTGGCGTCGAAATCGCCCCGGTCAGCGGCGCCCGCGATCCAGTCGATGCCGTGCACCCGGGCCGTCGACCGTATGGAGGCCATGACGTCGGCCTTGAACTCGACCTCGGCGGCGCGAATGCGGGCGGCGGCATCCGCCTCGCCCAGAACATCCGCGATGAAGGCGGCGTCGCGATAGCCGAGCAGGCCCCAGAAATCATCCCAGTAGCTGTAGGCGGGCCGGTCGGAATAGCCTTCATGGCTGATCGTAGGCGGCAGCAGGCCGTACAGGTGGCGCTGGTCCGCCGCCTCGAACTCCGCCGTCCGGGTCGAGGCGCGCAGGCGGTCCATGTAGCGGATCGCCCCCTGCACCTGCGGCCAGACCTCGCGCAGCAGGGCCTCGTCGCCGGTGTAGCGGTAGGTCTCGGCGGCCAGGAAGACGAACTCGCCGTGGCTGTCGTTCTCGGGCACCGGATCGGCGCCCCGGCTGTCGACGCAGCAGGGGACCTTGCCGTTGTCGAACACGAACGGCGCATACCAGCGCAGATAGTCGGCCGACAGATCGGCATGGCCCAGCCGGTTCAGCCCCTCGGCCATCATGGCCCCGTCGCGGATCCAGCTGCGATTGTAGCTGCGCGTGCCCGGCTGCAGGATCGGCCCCTGCCGCGACATCAGCATATGGGCGAGGGAGGCGCGCATGACGTCCTCGATCCGCTGTGCCTGCGGCGGCAGGGTAAGGTCGAAACGGTCGAGCTTCTGACGCCATGCGGCGGCGGCGCGGTTTTCCTTGCCATCGAGATAGCCGGCCGCATCGATCCAGTCGCGGCGGTCCATGATCGCGTTGTGATAGCTGGAGAGTTGGGTCTGGAAGCCGAAGGTGCGGGTTTCCCCCGGCGCCAGTTCAACATCGTAGATCCAGGCGCCGGAGGCCAGACCGGTCGGATCGAGAGCCGGTCGAGCGGAGGGGCGGGTCGCGGCGATGAGGCTCTGCGGATCAGCGCCGGCGGCGAATGTGGAGGAGACGAAGCGGTCCGCCGCCACGAACGGAACTATGGTTCCTGCGCCGGGGACGCTCACAAACTGGTGCTCGCGAGGCCAGACGCCGGCGATCGGAGCCACGCCGCCGGGCGTGGTCAGGAACTGGCTGGGGCCGTTGACCTGAAAGGGTCGCAGGGCCAGCGCCAACGACAGGCGCAAGGGCCGGTTGGAGCGATTGGTCAGGTCATAACGACCGTACAGATGCCTGATGTTCGTCGTGCCCTCTGCAAAGCTGGTCACCCGCAGGGTCCAGTCCTCGCTCGCCCACATCACCGACGGGATGGGCAGATAGCCGTCCTTCAGCGACTGCGTGATCTCCACGTCCGCCCAGGTCACCAGCCGCCCATTCTCGATCACGAACGGCTCGATCGACGGCCCGCCACGGCGCAGTTCGATGGCGCCGTCCTCGCCCATGAGCCCGCTCTCGCCGCCGCCGTCGACGCCGACCAGGGTCCAGTAGGGCTGCTCGCCGTGGAAGCCGCGCGGGTACAGGCCGCGCCGGCTTTCCGACGCGACGGCGCGCATGAAGGTCGTCGGCGTCTCGCCGAACGACAGGGGCTCGATCTCGATTGCGTTCAGGGCGTAGGCCTCGGCCCGCGCAGCGTTCAGCGCCTGGCCCGCGCCTGAGCGGGTCGCGTCGGCCGGGCCGTCGCCGCTCGGCGCCAGCAGGTCCAGGCGCAGCCAGCGCCCCGAGGCCTCGGGCGTTCGCAGCCAGTCGACGCCGCCATTGCTGTCCTCGACCACTGCCAGCTCGCGCCAGTCCCGCCGGTCCGACGACGCCATCAACCGGTAGCGCGACGCCGCCAAACCCTCAGCCCAGCGCAACGTGACGCCGCCGAACTCGCGCTCATATCCGAGGTCCAGGGTCAGGCTCTGCTCGCCCGCCACGCTCGTGCGCCATGCGGTGCCGAGGTCATCGTCCACCGCCCGGGCGGCGAGGTTCAGCCCGTCCTCGCTGGTCGCGCTGGCCAGCGGACGCGGCGGCACGGACGGTTCGGGCGGCAGTGCGCGCAGCTCCAGCTGGTCGACCTCGATCCAGCCCGCGCCGCCCTCGCCAGCCGTGACCACGAACTCGATCCGCGCGGCGCCCCGGAAGGCATGGTCCGGGTTCGGCCCCCAGGCGCGGACGATCTGGCGCTTCTTGATGGTGTAGCGGGTCCACTCCGGCGTCGCCTGGAAACCGCGGATCTGGCGCCAGTGGACGTTGTCGCCCGAAGCGTCGACGAACTTGATCTCCAGCGTGTTCGGCCGCATCTCGCCCCGCAGCCAGAAACTGACTTCGTAGTTTTCCGGCGCCTCCAGATCGATCGCGCGGGCGGCGAAGGCGTAGCCGGACCGGCCGTTGAAATCATACGTCAACCGCATGGCCCGGCCTTGGTGGCCCTCGACGGCGGAGATGACCGACGACACATCGGTCGAGGCGTCGGCGGCCCAGGGGGTCAGGGTCTCGAACGGATCGAGGACGCGGGCCGACTGGGCGTGGGCGGCGGATGTGAGCCCGAAAGCAACCGCAATGACGACCAGCAATCCACGCATCTTCGCACTCTCTTTCATTCGTCATCCTCGGGCTTGACCCGAGGATGACGGCAGCGGGACAGCCTTATCCCTTCACGCTCCCCGCCAGCATGCCGCGGATGTAGTAGCGTTGCAGGGCGAGGAAGAGGACCAGCACCGGGGCCACGGTGATGACGGCGCCCGCCATCATCATCTCGATGTCCTGCACATGCTCGCGCGCCAGCGCCGCCAGCGCTACGGGCAGGGTGTAGTTGGACTGGTCGGTCAGGATTATCAGCGGCCAAAGGAAGTCGTTCCAGCTGCCCAGGAAGACGAACAGGGCCAGGGTCACGATGATCGGTTGCAGGGTCGGCAGGACCACCCGGCGGAAGATCTGGCCTTCCGAAGCTCCGTCGATGCGCGCCGCCTCCAGCATCTCGTCGGGTATGGACAGGGAATACTGGCGGACGAGGAACAGGCCGAAGATCGACGCCAGCCACGGCACCAGCGCACCGGCATAGGTGTTCACCAGTCCCATCTGCTTGAGCATCAGGAACAGCGGCAGGGTGCCGATCTGGGCGGGCACCACCAGCGCCGCGACCAGCAGGCGGAACACCCGCTCCCGGCCCTTGAACCTCAATTTTGCGAAGGCGTAGCCGGCCGGCACGGTGAAGGCGAGCGCCAGCCCCGTCGCCAGCGTGGCGAGGGCGACGCTGTTCCACAGATAGCGCCCCATCCCCTGCCTCACGAACAGGTCGCGATAGTGATCCAGCGTCCATGTCTCGGGCAGCAGCGGCGGCGGGAAGGTCGCGGCCTCGCCGGTGGACATGAAGCTGACCGAGACCATCCAGGCCAGCGGGAACATGACGACCAGGGCGATCAGCGCCACGGCGAGGTTGAGCGCGACGGCTCTGACGGTCCGGGCCCTCATTCGTAGGCCCCCATCCGCTTGGCCACCGCCAGCTGCACCAGGGTGACGGCCAGGATGCACAGGAACAGGATGAAGGCGACGGCGCTGGCGGAGCCCAGGTTCCACCATTTGAAGCCCTCTTCATACATGAAGTAGAGCACCGTCACGGTCGACTGGGCCGGCCCGCCCTGGGTCATCACATAGGGCTCGGCGAACAGCTGGAAGAAGCCGGCGACCGAGATGATCGACACCAGCAACAGGGTCGGCGCGATGGCTGGCAGGGTGACGTTGAGGAACTGCTTCCAGGGCCCCGCCCCGTCGATGCGGGCGGCCTCGTACAGGTCGTCCGGAACGGTCTGAAGCACGGCCAGGAAGATCAGCATATTGTAGCCGAAGCTCTTCCAGACGACGAACATCAGGATGGCCGGGATCGAGGTCGAGGGGTCGCCCAGCCAGTCCACGGCGGGCAGGCCAAAGCTGGTCAGCACCCAATTGATGACGCCATAGCGGGTGTGCAGCAGATAGTTCCACAGCACCGCCGTGGCCACGAGGGTGGTCACGAACGGCGCGAAGAAGATCACCCGCCACAGCGGCCGCCACTTCACCACCCGGGCGTTCAAAATCACCGCCGCCGTCAGCGAGGTCGCGATCGACAGCGGCACGCCGATCACTGCGAACAGGCCGGTGTTCTTCATCGCCGTCCAGAACAGCGGATTGCCCAGCAGCCGCTCATAATTCTGCAGCCCGACGAAGCGGACGTTGCCGATGTCGGCCAGGGCGTAGATGTCGAAATCGGTCAGGCTCAGCAGCAGGGCCGAGAACACGGGAAGGGCGAAGAAGACCGCGATGGCGATCAGGGACGGGGCGACAAAGCCCCAGGCCGCCCGCTCGCGCGACCGCGGCGTGCCGGCCTTGCGGACCGATTTGGCGATGACCGATGCCTCGACCGCCGTCATACCGCCCGCCCCTGTTCGATCATCCAGCGGCGTTTCTCCAGCAGCCGGTCGGCCCGGCGATCGATCTCGGCGGCGGCGGCGCGGGGCGTGAATTCGCCGCGCACCATCCGCTCGGCGACGACCTGCATCTCGCTCACGATCCGCTCCCATTCCGGCACCTTTGGCACCGCCTTCGCCCGCGACAGCTGGCCCTTGAAGGCGGCGATATAGGGATCGTTCGCCACCGCCGGCGTGGCCCAGGCGCTCTCGCGCGCCGGCAGATTGCCGGTGATGCCGTTGAACCGGGCCTGCACCGCCGGATCGGACAGGAAGCGCACCAGCTTCCACGCCGCCTCCTGGTGCGGCGAATGGCGATAGACGACCAGCGACGATCCGCCAGGCGCCGAGGCGCCGGGCCCGGTCGGGCCCGGGACACCCGAGGTCATCCATTGCGTCGTCGGCTTCAGCCGATTTTTGAAGTCGCCGATGGTCCACGGGCCGGAGAAGTAGAAGCTGAACCAGCCGCGCTCGAACTCGGTCCAGACGTTTGAGATCTGCGTCGACGACGCGACCGGCGCCAGCCCCTCGTCGAACAGGCTCTTGTAGAACTCCAGCGCCGCGATGAACGAGGGGCTGGAGAAATTGCCCCGCGTGTCGCGCTCGCGCAGCAGCGGCTCGGCGCCCTGCAGGCCGAAGGTCAGCAGTTGCTCGAACTCATTGACCGGCAGCAGGACGGCATAGGCCCCCGGGCCCGCGACCCGCTTGACCGCGTGCATGGCCGCCTTCCAGCCGTCCCAGGTCTGCGGCACCGCGTCGTATCCGGCGCGCTGCAGCAGGTCGGAACGGTAGTAGATCAGCCGGGTGTCGACATACCACGGCGTGCCCACAACCTCTCCGCCGATCCGGTTGGTCTCCAGCACCGCCGGGAACTGGTCGGTCAGCAGGTCGGCGGCGAAGGCGGGCGTCGGGCTGATGGCGCCGATGGCGGCCATTTCCGACACCCAGGTATTGCCCACCTGGCTGAGGTCGGGCAGCGAATCCCCGGCATAGGCGGTCAACAGCTTCTGGTGGGCGGCGGTCCACGGCAGGGCCTGGACCACCACCCGGACGCCCGGGTTCAGCCGTTCGAATTCCGGCAGGATCTGAGGGACGTTGGTCGCCTCATTGCCCATGGCCCAGAACGACAGACGGGTGACGCCGTCTTCGCGGCGGTTGCAGCCGGCCAGAGCGGCCCCGGCCAGAAGTCCGAGCGTCGCCCGGCGATCCGGCCGAAGCGCGCTCATGCGTGGTCCAGCCAGCCGCCGGCGAATCCGGCCCTCTTCAGCCCGCGGGTGATGTTGGGTTCGCCGCGCATATGCCGCCAGACGATGTCCGAGCGATGGTTCTCGATCTGGATGACGATCGGCCCCTGATCGATGCCCAGGTAGTCGCCATCCACCCAGCCCACGCCCGGCACGATCCGGCCATGCAGCAGGGTTCGGCGTGTTTCGGTCAGGGTGGGATTGAAGGCGTCGAGGAAGCCGAACTCGGTATAGATCCCGGCCCCGTACCGCGCCTTCATCGCCTTCAGACAGGCCGTGACCGCATTCGGGGCGAACGGCATCGAGGCCATGGCCGCGGTCGGGGCGATCGTCCCGTCGTCGCGCTCGCCGGGCCCGCGGGCCGAATAGCTGAAGAACTCCCGCTCCCGCCCGCCGATGACCTGTTTGAAATCGCCCGGCCCGTCGCAGGCGGTCAGGCCCCAGACCTCGGCCGAATACCCCGTCCAGCCCATCGGGTTCTCGACGGCGTAGTTCCGCTGCGCCTGCACGGCGCGGACGCTGTTCTCGAAATAGTCGAACGCGCCGATCTCGGCCGTCTTCGCACGCATGAAGGCGTCGCGGACGCCGCGGAAATCCACGAACATGTGGCTGTACTGGTGGCCGAACAGCGGCGCGAAATGCAGGTGCGCCGGGCCCCGACGGTCGGTCCAGCTGCGGTCGTAGACGCTGCACCACTCGTCCCACACCGATGCGGGAACCGGGTGGGTCCGGCTGCCGATGGCCAGCAGCAGCACCAGCATGCCCTCGTTGTAGACGTGCCAGTCCGCCTCGATGAAGCCGGTCTCCGGGTGCCAGCCCATGGAAATGCGGTCGGGCCGCACCATGACCCAGTCCCACTCGATCCGGTCGTAGACCGCCTGGGCCAGGCGGCGGATCTCGACCTCGTCGGCTTGGTCGCCGTCAAACCAGCGCGCCGCGAACAGCATGCCGCCGATCAGCAGGGCCGTATCGACCGTTGACAGCTCGGTCCGGCCGAAGCGGTGGCCGGTGTCCATGTCGAGGAAATGATAGAAGAACCCCTTGTAGCCGGTCACGCCCGTCGCCTGAGGCCCCTGGGGCGCGTCATGGAAAAAGCGGATGGTGGTCAGGGTGCGCTCGCGCGCCTCCTCGCGGCTCATCCAGCCCCGCTCCACCCCGATCGGCCAGCAGGTCAGGGCGAAGCCGACCGCCGCGACGGATGAGAAGGATTCGGTCGGCCAGCGGTCAGGGGTCAGGCCGTTGGACCGGTTCGTGACATGGGTGAACCAGCGGAAGGTGCGTTCCTGCAGCTCGTCGACCTCGGGATCAATCGCGGGGGGGACCCTCATCCCATCCGGTCCCGGCAGGGAACCGCAGCCCGACAGCCCCAGGGCCGCCGCGCCGGCGACCGTCGAACCCATCAGAAACCGACGACGATCCATGGGCTCCATCCTCATACTCAAAACACGACACAGTCAAAAAAACCGGCCGCTCCCCGGTCAGGATCCGGGGAGCGGCCGTCAGGCTCTGGAAGGTCAGAAGCTGTAGCGCATGCCCACCTGGAACGTCCGGGTCGGGAACAGGACGCGCGACGGACGTTCGAAGTTCGGGTTGGGGTTGGCCGCCGAGCCCGTACCGCCGTCGAAGCCGGCGAAGTTGTCGAAGTTGAACACGTTGATCGCGTCCAGATAGAGCGACAGTTCCTGACCCGGAATGAACTCGAAATTCTTCGTCAGGCGAAGGTCAAGATTCCGGTACGCCCAGGAGTTCGGGATGATGAAGTTGAACTGCTGCGGTCGACCATGGTTGGGGCGATAGTAGAAGGTGCTCCCGCGCCCGTCGAACACGTCGAACGGTGTGCCCGAGCCCAATGTGAGGATGCCCGACAACTGGAAGTCGAACGGCAGGTCGACGATGCCGTTGGCGACGATGCGGTGACGCTCGTCATTGTCCGTCGGCCGGACGGGGGACGTCTCGACGCTGAAACAGTCGAAGCAGAAGGCGTCGCGGCCCCCGTTCTGTTCCGCTTCCGACCAGGTGTAGGCGACGTTCAGACCCCAGCCGGAGTCCGCCGTATAGGGCCGGTCCAGCTTCACGTAGAGCGCGCGGAACTCGCGCTCCTTGCTGTGATCCGAGACGAAGTAGCCACGGAAGGGGTTGGCTCCGCCCGGCCCGCAGAAGCCTCCGTTGTCCCCGAAACCACCGCCGTCATTGGGGCGGTTCGGCTCGCGGCAACGGGTCAGATACTGCCAGGTGAACTCGTTCTCGGTCTTGCCGTAGGCCAGGGTGAACTCGCTCTGCCAATCGCCGAAGCGCTGGCGCAGCCCCAGATTGACCTGGTCGGTACGCGGCGGCTCGAAGTCATTGGCCAGCAGGAAGACCTCGCCCTTCCCCGGGATCGTGGCGAACACCGGATCGAGCCCGGCAGCCGTGCCATAAGACGCCTGCCACAGGATCGGATCTCCGGCATCGCCCGGCAAATCGACACCCGGACCCGGGTCACGATCCTCGCCCACAGGGCGGCCCGTCGTGCTGAAGAAGGCGTTCTGACGGATATCGAACGGCTTCACGATCTCATCATAGGAGAAGTTGAAGTTGACCCGGTCGTAATAGCGCCCGGCCCCGCCGAAGATGACGGTATTGCGGTCCCCGAAGACATCATAGGAGAAGCCGATGCGCGGCTGGAAAGCGCCCGCGAAGGGATCCCGGTTGCTGCCGGTCGAGACGTAGTCCGAACGGTTGAACCAGCTGGGAACGTAGCCGGCCGGCTTGCCGCCGTCGGTCGAGGCGATCCACTGGTCGAGACCCGCGATGACGCTGGCCGGGGTGACGTAATCATTGTTGTTCGCGTTGGTCTCATAGTCCCAACGCAGGCCCAGATTGAGCTCAAGCTGGTCCGTGATCTGCCAGTCGTCCTGGATGTAAAGGCCGATGACCTCGTTGTTCAGATCGACGGAGGGGAATGATCGACCGAGTTCGACGCGATACGGAACGGTAGCGCTTCCGCTCAGCTCCGGCCGACCGGCCAGATCATAGAAGAAGAACGGGTTCCGCCCGAACTGCTTCTCGACCTGGTAGTTCTGCAGCGAGACCTTGGCGCCCATCTTGATGGTGTGGAAGCCGTTCAGCTCGATGTCGTTGAACGTAAGGTCATTGCGGAACGTCAGGGCGTTGTCGTGGATGTCCTGGGTGCTGTCGCGACCACCGGCGTTCAGGATGGTGAAGCCGCCGAAATAGTCGGGATCAAACGCCGGGGTGTTCGTGTTGGAGTCCTCGAACCGCCGATAGCTCCGGCCGACATCCGAGAAGTTGGCTGCGCCCGGATTGTAGTTGTAGTCCCGGTAATCGATCGCGAACTCGTTCAGGAAGGCGTCTGTCCGCCATTGCCAGCGCACGTTGCTGGATAGCGTCGTCTGGGCAAGGTCGTTGGCCCGCTCGAAGGATTCGGCGCCGCCGAAATCGCGAAGCTCAGACTCGTCCCGATAGGTGATGCTCCAGTCCACCAGGTGGTTTTGCGCCGCCTGCCAGCTGAGCTTGCCGAAAAACAGATCTTCCTCGAACGGCGCTGCGAACGTGCCGATGAAGTCGGCGAACTGGGCCTCGTCTGCGAGCGTCGCCCGATCGCCGAGGTCGACGACGTTCGCCCGGTTCTCCTGCTTGTGTTCGTAGGTCCCGAAGAAATGCAGGCGGTCACGCAGAATCGGGCCGCCGAGGGCAAAGCCGTATTGCTGGACTTCCAGATCGATTCTCGGCGTGCCGGGTGCGGTGAAGGAGTCCTGCGCGATGAAATCCTGATCGCGGTAGACGCCGAAGATCTCGCCGTGGAACTCATTGGTTCCCGACCGGGTGACGGCGGTAATGATCGCCGACGACGCCTGCTCGTACTCGGCCTTGAAGTTCTGGCTGACGACGCGGAACTCCTGGATGCCCGCCTGCGGGAACGGATTCCCGCGGCTGTCGTCCTGTCCGATGATCCCGCCCGCAATGATGTTCGACTTCAGGCTGGCGCCGTCGATAAAGGCGTTGACGGACTCGGCGCGCTGACCCCCGGCGGTGATCTGTTGCTCCTCCGGAGTCGCCGACAGCCGAACCCCCGGCGCAAGCGCCGCGAAATTCAGGAAGTTACGGTTGATCTGCGGCAGGTTGTTGATCTGCTGGGTCGTGACGTTGGTCGCGTTTTCCGGCGTCCGGACTTCGACGAGGCGGCGGCCGGTGACGATCACATCGTCCAGTTCGCCTGCATTGGGATCGGCCGCACCGGCGACCACATCTCCCCCGACGATCAGGTCCAGATCGCCGACCTGACCGACGCCGATCGAGACGACGTCCGACGCGGTTTCGCCGTCTGTCGTGGTGACCGTCACCTCGTAGGTGCCCGGACGCAGACCCGACAGCACATATCCGCCGTTCTCGTTGGCCGTGGAGCGCGAGGTGAAGCCGGAGGCTGTATCGCGTGCAACGATCGTCGCCCCCGCCTCGGCGACACCGTCGTCGGTCACCGATCCCCTGATCGTGGCGGTGGTGACCTGGGCGGCCGCGCCGCCCGCGCAGGCCAGCGAAACGGCCATGGCGAGGGCGGAAGCCGCCCCGAGATACTGGATGGATTTGCGGGTCATCAGGATTTCTCCCCCTTCAGAGATGGCGTTTCGGCGGCGGCGAGAGGCCGTCCTCCGGAGCTGGAATGGAATGTCGTCGCCGGGTTGCTGGACGGGCGCACGACCAGTTCAGGGCGCACGACCTCGCAGGCGGTGTCGGCGACGGCCTCGCCCGCTGCGTTGATGAGCCGGACCAGACGCTCGAGCGCGCCCCGTCCGGTCTCGGCGATGTGGATTCTCAGCGTGGTCAGGGCCGGCCGAACCAGGCTGGCGATCGGAACGTCGTCGAATCCGATGAGGGCGACGTCTTCCGGCACGCGCAGCCCGGCGTCCTGAAGGGCGAGCATGGCGCCCACGGCCATGATGTCGTTGCCGGCGAAGACCCCGTCGGGCGGAGTCGCGCGGCTGGCCAGTTCGACGCCCGCCTCATGACCGGAGGCCTGGGTGAACGCGCCCTCGACCACCGTCGCCGGCAGGCCGGCCCGCGCCATGGCCTCCAGATAGCCCGCGAGCCGGGTCTCGGCCTCGAGGTTCCCGGTCGGCCCCGAGATGTGGGCGATGCGGCGGCGGCCGGTGGCGACAAGGTGCTCCACAGCCAGAACGGCGCCGCCGTGATTGTCGACCACGATCGAGGGCCGTCCGGCGTCGGCTCCGCCGTTCATCAGCAGGATCGGCGTCCGTCCGGCGAGGCCCGTAGCGAGATTGGAGGCGTCCAGATGCGGCGACAGGACGATCAAACCATCGACCCGCCCGCGCATAGACCGGATCGCGGCCGAGGCCTCCTCGGCGTCGTCGTGCGAACTGGAGACGATCAGATGATAGCCCAGCGACCGCGCCGCCAGGTCCATGCCGCGGATCAGTTCGGAGAAGAACTCGCCGTACAGGTCCGGCAGGATGACGCCGATCGTCTGGGTCTTGCTGGTCGACAGGCTGCGGGCGCCGGAGTGGGGCACGTACTGAAGCGCGTCAGCAGCCTCGAGCACCCGGTTCCGGGTCGCGTCGGTGACCGGGCCCGTGCCGCTGAGGACCCTCGAAACAGAGGCGACGGACACATTGGCCCGCTCGGCGACATCGCGGATGGTGGCGGCCTTCATGCCGCCGCTTCCACGCAGATGTGCCGGATCGCCCGCAGCGCCAAAGTCCATCCTCCCTGAGCAATTCCAGTGCCGGCCCGCTTCGCGCGGATCCGTCCGGAAGAACCGTGTAACCGATTACATGACACACTAGTAATACCCCCGCAAGTGCCCTAGTTTGGCCACACCGGAGTTGTGCTGACGCCCTGACGGGCGTACCGACCGCGCCCGACCCGCCCGTCCAGTTTGCGTCCCTGTTCGACAAGGCTATCAATCATGACTTCAAACAACACAGATAACTATCGGTTTCCCGAAGGTTTTCTGTGGGGGGCCGCCACCGCCGCCTATCAGATTGAAGGCTCATCCATGGCCGACGGCGCCGGCGCCTCGATCTGGGATCGATTCAGCCACACCCCCGGGATGATGCTGAACGGCGACACCGGAGACGTCGCCTGCGACCACTACAACCGGTGGCGCGAGGATATTGATCTTATGACCCGCCTGAACCTCCAGGCCTACCGATTCTCCGTCAGCTGGAGCCGGGTGATGCCGGACGGCCGCGGCCGAATCAACGAGAAGGGTCTGGCCTTCTACGACCGTCTGGTCGACGGCCTGCTCGAGAAGGGCATTGAGCCGCTCTGCACCCTCTATCACTGGGACCTGCCGGCGGCGCTGGACGATCGCGGCGGCTGGCTGAACCCGGACATCGCCGACTGGTTCGCCGACTATGGCCAGGTCCTGTTCGAGAAGTTCAAGGGCCGGGTGAAGACCTGGGGCACGATCAACGAGCCGTGGGTGATCGTCGACGGCGGCTATCTGCACGGCGCCCTCGCCCCGGGCCACAAGTCGGCCTTCGAGGCCATGATCGCGGGTCACAACGTCCTGCGCGCCCACGGCGCGGCGGTGAAACGCTTCCGCGAGGTCGGCGAGGGCCAGATCGGCATCGTCCTCAACATCGAGCCGAAATACCCCGCCTCCGACAAGCCCCAGGACGAGGCAGCGCGCAAACGCGCCGAGGCCCAGATGAACCGCTGGTTCCTCGACCCGCTGATGGGCCGCGGCTACCCGGAGGAACTGAAGGACGTCTACGGCGAGGCCTACCGCGAGTTCCCCAAGGAAGACTTCGACCTGATCGCCCAGAAGACCGACTGGATGGGCCTGAACTGGTACACCCGCTCGGTGCCCGAGAACGCGCCCGACGCCTGGCCGACCCGCTCACGCCCGGTCAAACAGATCCAGCACGCCCACACCGAGACCGGCTGGGAGGTCTACCCGCCCGCCCTGACAGACACCCTCGTCTGGCTGCACGAACAGACCAACGGCCTGCCGCTGATGGTCACCGAGAACGGCTCGGCCTGGTACGATCCGCCCCATGCCATCAACGGCCGGATCCACGATCCGATGCGGGTCGAATATCTGAAGAACCACCTGAAGGCGCTGCACGACGCCATCGGCAAGGGCGTCGACGTGCGCGGCTATATGGCGTGGTCGCTGCTCGACAATCTGGAATGGTCGCTGGGCTATTCGAAGCGGTTCGGCATCACCCACGTCAACTTCCAGACGCAGCAGCGGACCATCAAGGACTCGGGCCTGCTCTACGCCGAGGTCATCAAGAGCCACGGCGCCGTGCTGGACACGCTCTGAACCGTCACCGCACGCGGCTGTAGTAGGCCTCGATCAGGTCCAGCCGTTCGGCGAACGGGACCGGTCGTGCGACGGGACCGTCGTTGGTGAACTCCAGCAGCCGGTCCCGCTCCGTCCCGAACTCCGGCCAGGCCGGACGGCCCGGTCCGTTCGGATTTCCGCCGGCGGCGAAGCCCGTCCAGTAGTCGGCCATGATCTTCGCCGCCCGGCCATCCCGATCGCCCATCGGCCGGCCGACGGTGTGCAGGTTGTCGAACACATAGGGCCGCTCGGAAGCGTGCGTGGCTCCACCGCTCGGTTCGGGGTTTGAGTCCGGAACCACGTCGAACCGGTACAGATACGTCGGTTGCCCGCCGGCCGCGTGCAGCCGCGCCAGATGCCGCGCCGGTTCGTTGAAGACCAGGTCGCTGACGATGTGCTGGTCATAGCCGTCCGGCCCGCCATAGGCAGCCAGCAGGGCGTCGTGCTCGGTCTCGGTCATGGCGTCGTCGGTGCGGCCGTAGGCGCCCGCGTCGGACGGGCGAATCCACCAGAACTCGGCGCTGTTCGTGCCAATGATCAGCGGCACAGGCGCCTGCCGTCCGGCCGCGAAAGCCTCGACCACATCCTCGGTCAGCACCAGACCGTCGACGATGAGATTGTCGCTGTAGAAGGCCGGCATCGGGTTGAGAAAGCGTTCCGCCGGCAGCGCCCGCAGGGCGTCGGCCGTCACCCCGACGGGCAGGCCGGCGCTGCGCGCCCACGAGCGTCCCAAGGACCGGGCCGAAGGGCGCCCCGGCCGGTCCAGCGCCAGCCGGGCGGACCGTTGACGTCCCAGGCCGGACTGGACGATCGCCCTGTGGAAGAGCCCCTGCGCCGTCGGCGCCGCCATCAGCTGGGTCACGGCCGCCCCGCCCGCCGACTCGCCGAAGATCGTCACATTGGCGGTATCGCCTCCGAAGGCCGCCGCGTTGCTGCGCACCCATTCCAGCGCTGCGATCTGGTCCATGAGGCCGTAGTTCGCGGCCGGTTCGCCCGCCGCGCGCCCGGCCGCGAGGGCCGGATGATCGAAGAATCCCAGACGTCCGAGCCGGTAGTTGATGGTGACCACGACGACGCCGCGCCGGGCCAGGTTCGCGCCGTCATACAGCCCCGCCGTACCCGAGCCGTTGTTGTAGCCGCCGCCATGAATCCACACCATGACCGGCAGCGGCTCTCCGCCGCGGTCCGCCGGCGTCCAGACATTCAGCGTCAGGCAATCCTCGCTCATCGGCAGGGGGCCGACGCCGGGGTCGCCGTTCGACGGCGGCTGGATGCAGATGGCGCCGTAGTCGCGGGCTGGTCGTCGCCCCACCCATGCAGGGGGCGGCTGGGGTTGACGCCAGCGCAGAGGCCCGACCGGCGGCGTTGCGAACGGCACCCCCTTGAAGCTTTCGATCCCTCCGGCCGTCGCGCCGGCGAGCGTCCCCTGCTGCACCTGAACGAGTGGGGAACTGCCGGTCGGGGTGGGAGACGTCATGAGAACGGCCGCGGCGATGAGGGAAGCAAACGTCATGGAGGTACCCTATCCGAAACAGCGCCCGTCGGCGCGTTTGCGCGCGCGGCGTGAAACCCTTCGGCCGAGCCAGCGTTACCGCAGGCTGATCGGGGTGTCGCAAGGCGACGGGCGGGGCTGCTTCTTAGAGATGAATTTCGCCGAGACCGACCTCGCGGCAGCGTTGAACGCCTCGCCCAACGCCTATTTCATCGTTGACCCCGAGATCAAGTTCGTCTGGGCCAATGACGCCTATCTGAGGGCCACGCAGAGAACGGCGGAGGACCTGATCGGCACGCCGGTGTTCGAAGCCTTCGACGCCGGACCCGGCGCGGAGGCGCCGGAGAACGCCCGCAAACTGCGCACATCATTCGAGAAAGTCTTCGCCACCGGCCAGCGCAACGACATACCGGTTCTCCGCTACCCCATCCCCGTCCCCGGCGCCGACGGACAGCGCGCCTATGAAGACCGCTACTGGAGCGTCATTCACACGCCGCTGCTGCGCGAGGGCGTCGTCGAGCACGTGCTTCAGTACGCCATCGACATCACCGAACTGGAGCGCCTGAGGCGCTCGGCCGTCAAAAGCACGTCGCGGCCCGCCCTGCACGCCCTGGACGCCGTCGTCGGCGGCATTCTGCTCAGCGGCGCGCGAAGCGTCCAGGCGGACAACGCCCGTCTGGAAAGCGAGCGGCAGGGCCTGATGGACCTGTTCATGCAGGCCCCGGGATTCGTCGCCGTCATGACGGGCCCAGACCACGTTTTCCAGATCCACAACAGCGCCTACGCGCAACTGATCGGCCACCGCGACATCACGGGAAAGGCGGTCCGGGACGCCCTCCCGGAGGTGGTGAGCCAGGGTTTCATCGATGTTCTCGATGCGGTCTACGAAACCGGCGAACCCCACCACGGGCGGGAGGCGCAGCTCAAGCTTCAGCGCGCTCCGGGCAGCCCGCTCGCGACCCTCTATCTGGATTTCATCTATCAGCCGATCCGCGACGGCTCGGGCCGGGTGGCCGGTATTTTCGTCCAGGGCCACGACGTCACCGACAATGTCATTGCGGCGGAGCGTCAGAAGCTGATGATCGACGAGTTGAACCACCGGGTGAAGAATACGCTCGCGACGGTTCAGTCGATCGCCGTGCAGACGGCGCGCTCGCACCTCAATCCCGCCACCTTTGCCGAAAGTTTCCAGGCGCGGCTGATGGCGCTGTCCCATACGCACGACCTGTTGACCCGCAGCCACTGGGAAGGGGCCGACCTCCGCGCCATCCTTGACCATGAGACAGCCGCCCACGGCCCGCACCGGGTCAGCCTGAACGGACCACCGGTCCCCCTCGCGCCGGCGGCGGCCCTGTCGCTCGGCATGATCTTCCATGAACTCGCGACCAACGCCGCCAAATACGGCGCCCTGCTGGCGCCTGAAGGGCGGGTGCTGGTCGACTGGGCCGGCCGACCAGACCCGGCCGGTCCTGACCCTGACATGGCGCGAGATCGGCGGGCCTCCGGTGCAGCCGCCAGAGCGCCGCGGCTTCGGCAGCCGCCTGATCGAACGAAACGTGCGCCATGATCTGGCGGGCGAGGTCAAACTGGCTTACGCAAGCGACGGTTTCAGCGCGGAAATCTCCGTTCCGCTCGACAGGGGAGGATCATCATGAGCCAGGCGTTGACGGGTCGCCGTGTTCTGGTGGTCGAAGACGAATCGCTGGTGGCCATGCTTCTGGAAACCATCCTGGAGGACATGGGGTGCACGCCGGTCGGACCCGTCGCAACGGTTGACGAAGGGCTGGCCGCCGTCGACGCCGAGGCGTCGCTCGATGCAGCCCTGCTTGACGTCAATGTCGCGGGTCGTGAGGTCTTCCCCATCGCCGAAGCGCTGAAGGCGCGCGGCGTGCCGTTCGTCTTCTCCACCGGCTACGGCGAAGGCGGTTTGCCCGATGCATGGCGGGGACATCCCACGGTGCAGAAGCCCTTTACGGAAAGCGCCATTCGTGACGCCCTGATGAAGGCGATGGGTGTGGCGAACGTCTGAGGTCTAACGGCCAAGGTCCTTCAACACCGCCCGCGCCGCATTGTGCCCGGGCGCCCCGGTCACGCCGCCGCCCGGGTGGGCGCCGGATCCGCACAGGTAGAGGCCTGGAACCGGCATCCGATGATCGGCGTGCCCCAGCACCGGGCGGGCGCTGAACAGCTGATCCAGGCTCAGCCTGCCGTGAAAGATGTCGCCGCCGACCAGGCCGAACCGCCGTTCCAGATCTCGCGGCCCCAGCGCCAGCCGCCCCAGCACCGAGGCCCTGAACCCGGGCGCATGATTGTCGACCGTCTCGATCATCAGATCGGCCACCGTGTCGCGGTGCTCGTCGGCCAGATTGGGGGAGACATGCTGGCAGAAGAGGCTGGCCACATGCTGTCCGGCGGGCGCCAGACTGTCGTCCAGCGTCGAGGGGATCAGCATCTCAACGATCGGCTTCGACGACCAGCCGGTCAGCCGCGCCTCGGCATGGGCCCGGTCCATATAGGCCAGCGACGGGGCGATGATGACGCCCGCCGTCAGATGGTCGCCTTGCCCCGGCAGCGCCGTGAAGTTCGGCAGCTCCGACAGCGCCACGTTCATGCGGAATGTGCCCGAGCCCGACTGGTAATTGCCGATCCGCTCGCGGAAGTCGGGCGGTACGACCGCATCGTCCACGAACCGCTCGAACAGCAGGCGCGGGTGCAGGTTGGACACGACGGCGCGAGCCTTCACCACGTCGCCGGACTCGGTGACGGCGCCCACGGCCCGGCCCCTTTCCGTGAGGACCGAAGCGATCGGCGTATCCAGCCGGATGTCGACGCCAGCCTCGGCGCAGGCGGCCGCCATGGCATGGGTGATCGCGCCCATGCCGCCGATGGCGTGGCCCCAGACGCCCTTGCGTCCGTTCACCTCGCCGAAGACGTGGTGCAGCAGCACATAGGCCGAGCCCGGCGTATAGGGGCTGGCGTAGTTTCCCACGACGCTGTCGAAGCCGAACAGGGCCTTGATCGGATCGCTCTCGAACCAGCCGTCCAGCCAGTCGCCCGCCGACTTGGCGAACAGGTCCAGCAGGTCGCGGCGCCCCTGCGTGTCCAGCCCCGCCGCCTGCCGGCCCAGCGACGCGCCCTTCAGCAGTTCCGGCAGCATGGCCATCCAGCCGCCGTCGACCATGTTGGGCGGCGCCTTCAGGATCCAGTCGCGCAGGACCGAGGCCACCACCTCGAGCCGCGCCTCATAGTCGGGAAGCCGCTCCGCATCGCGCGTCGAAAACTTCGCCAGCTCGCCCTGCGTCCGCCCCTCGCCCGCGAGGAAATAGCGACCGTCGTTGAAAGGCAGGAAGTTGGAGACCTTGCGCTCGACCACCCGCAAGCCGTGCCGCGCCAGCTCCAGATCGGCGATGATCTTCGGATTGAGCAGGCTGACGGTGTAGCTGGCCGTCGAGTTGCGGAAGCCGGGATGGAATTCCTCGGTCACCGCCGCCCCGCCGACGACGTGCCTCCGCTCCAGCACCGTGACCTTGAGCCCCGCCTTCGCCAGATAGAAGGCGCACACCAGCCCGTTGTGGCCCCCGCCCAGAATGACGACGTCGGTGGTGGTGGTGGTCATGTAGGTGCTAGGTTCCAGGGGTTGGGTCCAAGGAGCGAAATCACCGGTGGAACCGGCCGACAAATCTTCCCTAGCACCTAGTCCCCAAGCCCTAGAACCTCCTCTTCCGGCCGGTGCACCAGCGACACCAGCACCACGCTGATCATCATCAGCAGGAACCAGCTGCCCAGCTTGTCGACAGACACCATGTGCCAGCCGTCGCTCTGGGACGGGTAGACCCAGGCGTTGGCGAAGGTCGCGATGTTCTCGGCGAACCAGATGAAGGTCGCCACCAGAAAGAAGCCGAGCAGGAACGGCATCCTCCGCCGCGCCCGGTCCGGCGTGAAATAGAACCACCCTCGTCCGAACAGCAGCGCAGTCGCCGCGAACAGACCCAGCCGGATGTCGGGCAGCCAGTGATGGGCGAAGAAGTTGACGTAGATCGCGGCCGCCAGCAGCCACGTGCTCCACAGCGGCGGATAGTGGCGGAATTTGATGTCGAATATCCGCCAGATGCGGGCGATGTAGCTGCCGACCGCCGCATACATGAAGCCCGAGAAAAGCGGCACCATGCCGATGCGCAGGACGCTGTCTTCCGGATAGATCCACGAGCCGTGCTGCGTCTTGAACAGCTCCATGATCGTGCCGACCACGTGGAAGACGAAGATCACCCTCGCCTCCTCCCAGCTCTCCAGCTTCAGCACCAGCATGGCCCCTTGGATCGCCAGCGCCCCGACCACGAGGAAGTCATAGCGGCTGACCGGCGCCTGATCAGGCCACCACAGATGCGTCGCCAGCAACAGGGCCAGCATCGCCCCGCCGAACAGACACGCCCAGGCCTGTTTGATCCCGAACATCAGGAACTCGAAGCCGTAGCGGCTCCACGCCCGCCGGTCGGCCCAGGTCTGCAACCGCCCCAGCCAGTGGCGGCCCCAGGTTTCGAGAGGAAGGCGAATCGGTTCGGTCACCCCGCAACCCTACCTCGGGGAAACCGTCCCGACGTCTAGATCACCGCCGCCGGCGACGGATCGGCCCGCAGCCGCTCGAGATCCCGCCCCGGAGGCTGGCCGAACAGGCGGCTGTATTCGCGGCTGAACTGGGAGGGGCTGTCATAGCCGACGGCGAAACCGATCGCCGCCATGTCCCGGCCCCGGCTGAGGATGAGGTTGCGCGCCTCCTGCAGCCGGACCTGCTTCTGGTACTGCAGCGGACTCATGGCCGTGACCGCCTTGAAGTGGCGATGCAGCGAGGTCTCGCTCATCCCCGCCACCTCGGCCAGGCGCTCGATCCGCATCGGCTCGGCGTAGTTCTGGCGCAGCCAGCGGATCGCCCGGCGAACCTGCTCCAGCCGTCCGCCCGCACAGCCGATCTGGCGAACCATCTCGGCCCGCTCGCCCGTCAACAGCCGCCACATCAACTCACGCCGGATCATCGGCGCCAGCACCGCCGCCTCCTGCGGGCGGTCCAGCAGCCGCACCAGTCGGATGACCGTGTCGATCAGGTCGTCGTCCATGTCGCTGACCGCCAGCGCCCGCACCGGCGCGGTCTCCGGGACCGGGGCCCCGGTCTCGACCAGCAGGTCGGCGATCATCGCCGGCTCCAGGGGCACGCCGACCGCCAGATACGGCGCCTCGATCACCTGCCCGCTGACCGGCAGGTCGGCCGACACCACCAGATACTGGCCCGCGCGATAGGGATGGGTGTCCGTCCCGAGGGTGGTGTTCTTGGCGCCCTCAAGGATCAGGCACAGCATCGGTTCATAGACCAGCTGGCGGGCCGCCGTGACGGTCGTGCTTCCGATCAGCTGCAGGCCGGGCAGGAGCAGCGGCCCGGCCCCCTCGGGCCAGGCCGTTCCCAGATGACGGCGCACCAGTGCGGAGAGTTCGTGCAAGCGGCTCATGACGATATTCAAGGGCTGACAGCCCCGGAATACAAGCCGCCGACCACCCGCGCCGGCATTGATGGCAGGATCGTGCAAGAAACTGGCGTGAACGATCTACGCGCCCGCCCCTTCGCCGTCGCAAACCCGCGCTCCAACCAAAGGAGCTTCCCATGACCTCGTCCACCCCAAAGATCTGGTTCGTCACCGGCGCCTCGCGCGGGCTCGGCGCCGCCATCGTCCGCGCCGCCCTCGACGCCGGCGATCGCGTCGTCGCCACCGCCCGCCGTCGCGAAGCGCTGGTTGAGAGCTTCGGCGCCGACGGCGACAGCCTTCTCTCCGTAGCCCTCGACGTCGCCCGCCCCGATCAGGTCCAGGCCGCCGTCGACGCCGCACTGGCCCGCTTCGGCCGTATCGACGTGCTGGTCAACAACGCCGGCTACGGACACCTGTCGATGTTCGAGGAATCCACGGCCGCGGACGTCCAGGCCCAGTTCGACACCAATGTCTTCGGTCTGATGCACGTCACCCGCGGCGTCCTGCCGGCGATGCGCGCCGAGCGCTCGGGCCGGATCTTCAACATCTCCTCGGTCGGCGGCATCGTCGGCGGCGAGAGCGGGACCCTGTATTGCACCTCCAAATTCGCTGTCGAGGGCTTCACTGAGTCCCTCGCCGCCGAGGTCCGCCGCTTCGGCATCCACGCCACGGTGGTCGAGCCGGGCTTCTTCCGCACCGACTTTCTGGAGCCGACCTCGGTGCGCCACGGCTCGCATCCCATAGCCGACTACGCCGAAGCCGCCGCCGCCCTGAAGGCCTTCTATGACGGCCGCAGCCGCAATCAGGCGGGCGATCCTGACAGGCTGGGTCAGGCGCTGGTCGTGCTGGCGAACGCGCCCGAGCCGCCCGTCCGCTGGGCCGCGGGAACGGACGCCGTCGGCATGGTGCAGGGCAAGATCCACAGCCTGCAGGCCGAACTGAACGCCTGGCGCGATCTGTCCGCCTCCACCGACGGCGACTTCGACTTCGCCCCGGAGCCTGTCAACACGTCGCAGTGGGGGTGAGGCGGGCCTAACCCCGCCCGCGGTAGGTCGGCACGCCCTGGTCCGGCAGCCACAGCCCGTCCGGCGCCGGTCCGGTCTGCCAGAAAACGTCGATCGGGATGCCGCCGCGCGGGTACCAGTAGCCGCCGATGCGCAGCCATTTCGGCTGCAGCAGGTCGGCGATCTTCTTGCCGATGGCCACGGTGCAGTCCTCGTGGAAGGCGCCGTGGTTGCGGAAGCTGGTCAGGTACAGCTTCAACGACTTGCTCTCGACCAGCCAGTCGCCCGGGGCATAGTCGATAACGATGTGGGCGAAGTCCGGCTGTCCCGTCACCGGGCACAGACTGGTGAACTCCGGCGCCGTGAAGCGCGTCAGATACAGGGTCCCCGCATGAGGGTTGGGCACCCGCTCCAGCTCGGCCGTTTCCGGGCTGGTCGGCTGGACGGTGTGCTGGCCGAGCTGGTGAAGGCCTGAGGTGTCAGTGGTCATGATTTCAGCTTGGCTGGGCCGGAAGCGCCGGCGGCGGAAAGGCCATTCGCAGGGCAATATGGCGCGGCGGGACCTTTTTCAAAAGCGCGACCGCATTCAGACATTCCCGCGCCGTTCTAGAGGACGCCGGCGCCAAGGCGCCCGACCCAGCCCGCCGCCCTTTCCTTCAGCTCCATATCCCGCAACAGCGGGGATGCGTCCTCAGCCAGCCTGTCCAGCTGTTCGAAGCGGAAATCGGCCTCCGAATGCTCGTTCCATGCCGCCTGGAGCGCCCGGAATGGAGAACCGCCCTGCCGAAGGGCGAACCACAGACCATTCTGTTCCGTGTCGACATGGCGGCCCTTCCCGACCCAGACCTCGCCGGTAGCCGTACAGATGACTGCGAACACCCCCGCGACCGTCTTCCTTTCCTTGTAGGCGGCAATCAAGGCCTTCCTCTCGGGCGGCGTCATGGGGCTCTCCATTTTACCCGTGTAATATAGTGATAATTTTATCCGGGTAAATACCCCTTCCGGGATTCCGCGGCGGTCGATACAGGACCCGGGATTTGCCTTCCCCCGCGACACCCCGCTATCCGTAGCCAAAGACAACCCGGGGACACGCCATGGCCATTCCGACTTCGCTGCAACACGGTCTGAAGCTGCCGGTCATCGCCGCGCCCATGTTCCTGGTCTCGGGCCCGGATCTGGTGGTCGAGTGCTGCAACAACGGAATCATCGGCACCTTCCCGTCACTGAACCAGCGCACCACCGAGGGCTATCGGGAGTGGCTGCACGACATCAGGCGTCGCCTGAAACCCGACGCCGCGGCCTTCGGGGTCAACCACATCGTCCATCCGACCAATCCGCGGCTGATGGCCGACATGATGGTCTCGGTCGAGGAGAAGGTGCCGCTGATCATCACCTCGCTCGGCGCCGTACGGGACGTGGTCGACGCCGTCCATGGCTACGGCGGCGTGGTCTTCCACGACATCGCCAATGTCCGCCACGCCCGCAAGGCGGCCCAGGCGGGCGTCGACGGCCTGATCCTGGTGGCCAACGGCGCCGGAGGGCATGCCGGGGTGGTCAATCCCTTCGCCCTGGTCGAGGAGGTCCGGTCCTTCTTCGACGGAACCATCATCCTGTCGGGCTGCCTGTCGACAGGCCGCGATGTGGCGGCGGCGACCATGATGGGCGCGGACTTCGCCTATATGGGCACCCGCTTCATCTCCACGACGGAGTCCATGGCCCAGGCCGAGTACAAGCAGATGATCGTCGAGGCCGGCGCGTCCGACATCACCTACACCCCGGCCGTCTCGGGCATTCCGGCGAATTTCCTGACCCCGTCGCTGGTCGCCAACGGCATCGATCCCAAGACCCTGCCCGAGCACAAGCTGGACATGGCCGACGAGGCCAAGGCCTGGAAGACTGTCTGGTCGGCCGGTCAGGGCTCGGCCGGCGTGCGCGACATCCTGCCGACGGCGGATCTGATCGCGCGCCTGTGCGAAGAACATTCGCAAGCCTGTGATGATTTCGACAAGAAGCGCCTCTAGACCGGCCGGAAATCCTCGCGAGGCCGATTCCATGCTCCGTACCCTGATGACCGCAGCCGCGGCGACCGCGCTGCTGGCCTGCGCCGCGCCCGCCGTCGCCCAGGACGCCGCCCCGGACAGTTGGTCCTTCGCCTTCGGCGCTGCGACCGACAACCGCTCCAAGGACGCCTCCAAGTCGGACGGCGAGCCGTTCGTCTGGGGCGAGGCCGAGTGGGAAAGCGCCTCGGGCCTGTTCTACGCCGGGCCGTCGTTCGAGACGATCCGCAGCTCCACCGGCTCAGAACTTGAGCTGAAGGCGTCTGCAGGCGTCCGCCCGGAGTTCGCGGGCTTCGATCTGGACCTCAACGCCGCCTACAAATACCAGGTCGACGCCAATCCCGGCGCCGACGCCGACGCATGGGAGTTCACCGCTGACGTGAAGCGGTCGATCGGGCCCGCCAGCGGTCGCCTGCGCCTGCAGTACAGCCCTGACAGCACCGGTTCGACCGAAGCGTGGACCTGGGTCGAGGCCCGCGTGGGTTGGGACTTCACGGACAAGCTGTCCGGGACCGCCGCCATCGGCCGCCGCGAACAGGACAACAGCATTGATTACACCGGCTGGAACGCCGGCTTCACCTACGCCCTGACGCGGAATATCGAGGCCGACCTGCGCTACCACGCCACCGATGCCGATGCGCCGGGCGAGCAGTACGCGGATGCGCTGGTGGCCGGCGTAAGCTTCGCTTTCTGAATCCGCGAACGGGGCTCGCTTTTCGCGTGGGAGTTCCTATCTAGGAACAATGTCCAGCCATCGTCCCACGACCCTCGAACGCGCCTATGAACTGGCGCGGGCCGGGGGCTGCCGCACCGTCGGCGACATCAAGCAGGCGCTCCAGGCGGAAGGCTTCGAGCGAATCCAGGATTCCCTCTACGGCCCGACCCTGACCGCCGCCCTGCGCAAGCTGTGCCAGGAGCATTATGTGGCCACGCCGGAAGGCGAAGCCGCAGAGTAGCCGTCTCTCGACCGTCTTGATTTTGGCGCGACGCCGGTTCAAAAGCGTTTTTGTCGAGCTCTTTGCGAAACGCCACCCTCTGCTTTCGCACTGAGGTCTAGCCGCTCCTTTCAGACCCGACAGGCCGCAGGGGCTGTTCCCTGGGGCCAACGCCAGCGGAGGTCCTGAAAATGGCTACCGGCACTGTTAAATGGTTCAACTCCACCAAGGGCTACGGCTTCATCCAGCCTGACGACGGCGGCAAGGACGTGTTCGTCCACATCTCGGCCGTCGAGCAAGCGGGCCTGCGCGGCCTGGATGAAAACCAGAAGGTTTCCTACGAAATCGAGCGCGACAAGCGTTCGGGCAAGGAATCGGCTGGTCAGCTGAAGACC